>Ga0105239_10002026_pt1 | contig 26303 bp, 24 predicted proteins | sample KBSC44metaG_FD_92761 | JGI IMG/M metagenome (GOLD analysis project Ga0105239, IMG submission 92761) | Corn rhizosphere microbial communities from Kellogg Biological Station, Michigan, USA - KBS C4-4 metaG | ecosystem: Host-associated > Plants > Roots > Rhizosphere > Soil | place: Michigan, USA...
AGAACAAAAGCTGGTAACATAAAAAAATCCTTTACACGATTATGCAGATCGATTTTAATAAATACAATGATGGGCTTGCTCCTGCTATTGTGCAGGATTATGATACACACAAAGTTTTGATGCTTGGCTTTATGAACGACGAAGCTTTGCAGAAAACAGAACAAACCGGTAAAGTGACTTTTTACAGCCGCAGTAAAAAACGTTTATGGACGAAGGGGGAAGAGAGCGGTAACTTTCTTGAACTTAAATCCATCGCCGCAGATTGTGATAAAGACACATTACTGATTAAAGCGCATCCCACAGGACCTGTGTGCCACACCGGAGCCGACACCTGCTGGAGTGAAAGAAATCACAATGAAGATTTTTTGTTTTATTTGGAAGATATCATAAGGCTTCGCAGGCAGGCTTCTCCTGATGAATCTTATGTGGCAAGATTATTGGCCAAGGGCATTAATAAAGTAGCGCAGAAAGTGGGCGAAGAAGCCGTAGAACTTGTGATTGAAGCAAAGGATGATAATAAAGATTTGTTTCTTGGTGAGGCAGCAGATCTGCTGTTTCACTATTTACTTTTGCTTAACGCCAAAGGGTTTAAATTGCAGGACATAGTTGAAGTGTTGAAACAACGTCATTCGAAATAATTATGATGAAATATATTCTCTTTATCATTTGTATTGTGCCTTTTGCTGTTAATGCACAAAAGAATTTTACCATAACAGGTAACGTAGAAGGATTGAAAGAAGGCACGCCCGTATCGCTTACCACACTTGGTGAAACAGCAGACACAATAGCAAAAGCAAGAGCCAAAGCCGGTAAGTTTGTTTTAACGGGTAAATTAAACGAACCTTCTTTGAGCAGCCTTAATTTTAAAGGCTTTACTAAAAAGATTGTATTCTTTGTTGAGAACAGTAATATTTCAATAACAGGCGATACAAAAGAGAACAGTAAGTCAACCATTACCGGTTCTGTTTCTCAAAAGGATTATGAACAAATGCATACCATTTTCGACCCCGTGTTTGAGCGTTATGCAAAACTTCAAAAGAGAGCAAATGATTCTGGTGTTACTGCTTCGGTAAAGGAAGAGGCCATGGCGCTTAATGGCGAGTTTAAATCTAAAACAGAAGCCTTTGTAGGGCAATACAATAATTCATTTGTTACACCGCTTTTGTTGCTTCAGTTTAAAGACGATATTGAAATGACGGAACAGCAATTCAATCGTCTTACCCCCGCAGTTCAGCAAAGCGTTTATGGCAAGTATATCAGGCAATCTATTGATGCGGCTAAAGTCGGCGCTGTTGGTACAAAAGCAATTGACTTTACACAAAACGATACAGAAGGAAAGCCTGTCTCTTTATCTCAGTTCAAAGGCAAATATGTGCTGGTTGATTTCTGGGCAAGCTGGTGCCGTCCTTGCCGCATGGAGAACCCAAATGTTGTTGCAGCTTATAACCAGTTTAAAGATAAAAACTTCACTGTGCTTGGTGTATCGCTCGACCAGGATAAAACCAACTGGCTGAAAGCTATCAAAGCAGACAACCTTACCTGGAGCCACGTAAGTGATTTAAAATACTGGAGCAATGCTGTCGCCCAGTTGTATCATGTACAGTCTATTCCTCACAACATTCTTGTAGATCCTCAAGGTACCATCATTGCAAAAGATTTGCGCGGAGAAGACCTGGTTGAAAAATTAAAAGAAGTGGTTAAATAAATTGCCTGCTATCAAGGTTGAATGGATAATCTTTTGTAAGATTTAGTCGCGCTTAGATATCATTACCCTAATCGTTGCTGCTACTAAATTCATTATAATGAATGTATATTACCGCGCAAAAGAATTTTAATGCTGTCTTTCTTCAAAGAAAAATTGGTGAAAAAATACTGTGTACTTTCCATCTGCCTATTAATAATTGCAGGTGTTCATGCACAGAATTCAACTGTTATAAATGACAGCATTGCTTTAAATCTTGTACAACGAATTTCTGCGTTGCAGGTTAATAACGACAGCTTTTTCTCCAGGGGAATGTTTGAGTGTTATCGCCGGTATCAAAAGAAAATGCATTCGTATAAAGCAGATGATAACATCTTTTTTACCGCCATTGCTTTATTTACTTTGCAACAATTAAAAGATGACTTGCCTTCACCGGAAAAAAGGGCTGTTGAAAATATTATCGAAAAGGGGAGGGCTCCTTTTTCAAAATATCAAAACAGGAAAGGGCAGCCTACGTATAATTTCTGGCAGACTGATACACCTTCTATCTTTCCCAACAGCGGCTTTCTGCATTGGTTCAGCAAGAGTAATTCCATGCCGGATGATTCAGATGATACGGTGATGATGTTAATGGCTTTGCAGGCAACAGATTCGGTTGCAGCTACCGTACACAAGCTAATGCAGCAAAACGCTAATCTTGAACATAAGCGAATAAAAAATACATTTAAGGAGTATAAAAAAATAGGTGCTTACTCAACCTGGTTTGGCAAAAAAATGCCGGTTGATTTTGATGTATGTGTATTATCAAATATCCTGTATTTTGTCAATCAATATCATTTACCCTGGCAAAAAGCAGACAGTGCAAGTGTTGAATTAATACGACAGGTAGTTTTAAACAGGCATTATCTTACAAAGCCGGCTTATGTGTCACCACATTATAACCGTGCACCTATTATTATTTATCACTTTGCAAGATTGTTAGGCAAGTATTCAATTCCGGCACTTGATTCTTTAAAACCACAGCTAATTAATGAAGCCAGGGCTTTGCTTTATGCAAGTGATGATTTTATGGATAAGGTAATTCTTAATACTTCCCTTATCCGTTTAGGTGCGGCTCCGGAAAGGGTGCAACTTCATGGTGATTTTTCTTTGGAAGGAATTGAGCAAAGTGATTTTTGTTTTTTTATTGGTGATATCGCAACCTATCTTCCCAATCTTTTCAGAGGCATGTTTGCACGTTCCGGTTTTGGCAGGTTTTATTTTTATGCCCCGGCTTATAATGATGTGTTGTTGCTGGAATATTTGACTGAGCAACACAAATATAATCTTGCACATCCTGCTTCTTAGCTACATGCTTCATCACCGGGTTACCTTATAGTCCCGGCGATGAAGAACGTATTGTGCCTTTGGTTATAGCTATAAAAATTATGCTTTCAGTAATGTATTGCTGATATACCCAAAGCTTGATTTTATGCTTGCAAACGGATCAGCCGGCATATCATGTTCTACAAAAAAATGCTGCATTCCCGCAGTAGATGCATTAGCAAAAATTGGTTTGAAATCTATCGTGCCGCTACCTACAGGTAAAATCGTTTCATGTGTAGCATCCAGATCTTTTACATGCCATAAAGGGAATCTGCCTGGATTCTTTTTAAACAATTCAACAGGATCAACACCGCCTTTAATGGCCCATGCAAGGTCAAGCTCCATCTTTAATACATCTGCATTTGTTTGTGAAAGCAATAAGTCGTAAGGTACCTGCCCATCCACTTTAGCAAATTCCTGGTGGTGATTATGATAAACAAGTTGTACGCCTGCTTTCTTTGCAGCTTCTGCCGATTTATTAAGTGTTTCAATGGAAGCCTTTATTTCGTCTGTTGTGCTAACCGGTGTTGTTGCACATACAAGGTATTGGATGCCTCCTTCCGCAGCTTCATCAATTAGCTCCTGGTAATTGTCGCGAAGGTTACGCATTGGCGGAATAGTAATAGGCTTCCCATCAGGGCCGGTAGGCATTTTTGAGCCCGGAGGTAATTTAAATGGAGCTCCTAATACATGGTGTGATTTCCATGACATGCCAAGGCCATTTAATAATGATGCAAACTCTTTTGGCTTCAGTCCATAATAACCGCCTTTTTTGCTGAAGGCAGATTCTATCTCCTTGAAGCCGATGTCAGCCACTTTTTTTAGTGAGCCATTTACATCGTCATCAATTACATTAAACAAGGTAAATAACTGCAAGCCTATTGGCCTTTCAGACTGCTCTTTAAAAAAAGATGCGAACGATTTGCGTGAAAGCAGGCTGCCGCCCAGCATAAGGGCGCCTGATTGTTGAATAAATTTTCTACGTGAGTTCATATAGCTTCTTTGGTGTTTTATTAGTATGTGATCGATTCAATTTGATTTAAGTAATACTTGTCTTCCTATTGCCCATTGACTATTCACCATTGACTAAGTCAATAGCTTAACCCATATCCAAATTTGTACAATGGGTCTTTACTATCATAAGGCACATCTTCTTTCTGATTACGAACAGCATCCATAGACGATGGAAGTTCAATAGGTAGTTTGCCACCGGGTTTTGCTTTGCCGAAAATTACATCTAACACTGCGGCATCGCTAGCTCCGAAGTCTGCAAGAAGCCCTTTTGCTTTAGCGTTTATTTCAGGAATAACCGCAGGACGATCGAGATAAATATCTACTATTGTAGGAACGGTGCTTAGCAACTCCAGAATACTATCCTTTTCTTTACCCTTGAAATCAAGATCTCCGTGATGAAACATTTTTGCTATCGTAATAGGTGTTTCTACGGGATAGTAAGGTGTATTTAAACGAAGGATTGCAATATCTGCATCTTTTGGATCAGCCACAACCGTTCCATATTGAGCAGCAACTTTTGCATCAATATTCTTTACATAAATTTTTAACTTACCCTGTTGCAGTGGCAGTGTTTTATTATCATTCTTAAGCAATGTCATTGCCCGCCTTTGAGATACTTCAGCAGCCTGGGCAAACTCGGCTTTGCCTAATACCTGCGGTACTTTTGCTTCATCTACAAAAGGATTCTCGAAAAGACCAAGCTGAAATTTCTGACGTAATAAGCGCCTTACACTTTCATCAATCCTTGCTTCTGTAAGCTTTCCATCTTTTACCAGCTTAATAATGTCCTCAGGACAGTTCTCTCCCCCAAACTGATCAACACCTGCATCAATTACTTTTTTTACTCTTTCTTCTTCACTTAGTTTTTCAACGCCCCATGCACGTGCGGGCCATACAACATCGCCCATATGCGCATCCGTAATAAGCCCCCAGTCTGTACATACAACACCGTCATATTTATATTTGTTACGAAGAAGCCCCGTAATAATATCTTTATTAAAAGAAAAGGCAACATCTTCACTTGTTTGCCCCACAGGCACACCGTAATAAGGCATGATGGCTGCCGTGTGTGCCGCAAAAGCAGCTTCAAACGGAATAAGATGATAGTTGAAATTTTTACCTGGATAAACCTGTCCTTTCTGAAAAGGAAAATGTGGATCAAGCCCTTCTTTTTGCGGCCCGCCGCCTGAAAAATGTTTAGTCATTGTGGCTACGCTGGTACTGCTCAATGATTCTCCCTGGTAACCGAGTATGTAAGCTTTGGCCATTCTTGCGCTAAGCTGTGCATCTTCTCCAAAGGTGCCGCTGATACGTGGCCATCTTGGCTCTGTTGCAAGATCTACCTGCGGATGCAGTGATTCGCGAATGCCTACTGCTATATATTCCTGTCTTGAAATATCTGCAAATTGTTGCGTGATTTTTTCATCTCCGATGGCCGCAAGCCCTAATGGTTCACACCACTGAGAAAAACTATTGGCCGTCATAGCAAAAATATTATTGCTGAAATGATTGCGTGGATCTGATGCGATGGTGATGGGAATGCCAAGCCTTGTTTTCTCGGCTTCCTGCTGCATGAGGTTATACCATTTTGCAAGCGATGCTGCTGAAGGAACGGCCCACAGGTTAAAGTGATTCATTTTCTTTTCCTGCATTAATTTAAGGCCATTTGGTGCAAAGGCGAACATACCTGTAGCAGGCTTGTCTTCAATAGAACCATCTTCATTTACTCTTGCGCCGTTAATAAACATCATACCGGCTTTTTCTTCCAGCGTCATTTGTTTAAGAATATCTGTGATACGCTCTTCAATGGGTTGGTTGCTGTCTTCATAAACATCCAGTTTGCCATTTTTATTAAGGTCGCGGAAAGTATTACCATCAATTGTTTTTAGCATTGCTGATTTTTCTACAACTTCTTTTGCTGGCTTATCCCGGGGAGCTTTTGTGTAACTATAGAAGACATACATAGATAAGAAAAGACATGGTAATAGTAACTTGTGTTTGTGTTGTTTCATGCAAGCAGTTTTAATGTAAAGCAGTTTTTATGTGGGATAAATATAATTAAAAAAATCATTGCGTTATTGTGACGCAATGATTTTTAATTATTTCTTTTAAGCGGATGCATTGGTTAACCAAAATAAAAAGAGGTCTTAGAAAAGACCCCTCTGCAGTATATAGACCTGCCTATGAGATTAAGTTGACGATATTTATTGATTCATTCCCTGCATTGCTTCTCCCTGGCTCTTTGTATTCTGGCGCTTGAATAAAGACATATCCATCTTTCCGAAGCGGTAAGCAAAATTTATCCTTATCATTTGTGGGTTATTCAACCTGTAATAGTTTTGAACAAAGTAATCGCTGTATGCATACTGGTCAGATTTCCTTGTTCTGAAAATATCGCTTACAGTAAGTGTAACAGTTGCTGCGTTGTTTTTTAAAAAGCTTTTCTTTACTGCGATATCTGTTCCCCAGAAAGCTCTGATGTAACCTTGTGAAGAAGATTGTGCCTGTTGCATTGGAGGGCCGCCACCCTGGTTATTGTTATTGGTAACAGGCAGGTTTGTTTTGCTTTGATAATCTGCAGATAACTGTATTGCAAAGTTTTTAGGCAGTTTGAAGTTGTTATTGAATTTGCCAAACCAGCTCCACATTGCATCCTGCGATGTGCCTGTTAAATTATCTGTATTGATTTTTGATTTGTACAGGTTAAGATTGGTTGTCGCATCCCACCATTTGGCAATATTGTTTACAGAGGTAAATTCTGCACCCATCGCATAGCTTGAGTTGGCATTTTCATAAGTGTTTATGATGTCTTCTTTACCAGTAGAAGGATTGATGGCCTTATCAAGATAACGTGTAATTAAATCGGTTGTCTTTTTGTAATAGATAGAAGCAAGAATATTATTGCTGCCCTTGAAGGTTTTGCCGTAAGAAAACTCTATAGAGTTCGTAAACTCCGGAACAAGATTAGGATTACCTCTTGTAATATTAAGACTGTCTGTATAATCCGTATAAGGAATTAGCTGGAAGAAATTGGGCCTGTTAATTCTTCTTGTAAAGCTTAACTGCAATTCCTGTTTGTTACTTAGCTTCTGGCTTAAGAAGATAGAAGGGAAAAGATTAATGGGATAATTATTCTTGAATTTTTCGCCTGTGTTTGTGAGCTCGCCATTATAATCACTGCTCTCTGCACGTAACCCAATCTGGTAACCAAAATCTTTAAAACCACTGGTAACAGATACATAAGCCGCATATACATTGTCGTGATTTTTGTAATTGGTAGTACCGGTAGAAACTTTTTCATACTCGCTGCTGCCAATGCCTCTAAGATAAGTATCTGTATTGTTGGTAGTGTTACGTAGCTGAACACGAAGACCTGTTTCTAATTTTGTTTTACCTGTAAATGGTTTCACATAATCTGTCTGGATAGTTACAAACTTGTTTGTTCCATCGCCTGCAACCTGTTGGTATTGTGTACCTGTAATATCACCGCCGGGTGCGTTATAATAGTTAGTCGTGTATAATGCGTTATTGTTATTCTTCCCTGAGAAGTAGTTGAAGTCTGCTGTAAGTTCTTCTCCTTCTTTAGGAAAGTTGTGTTTGAAGCCAAGCTGTAAGCCATTTGCGTTAAATACTCTTTTGCTGGTTGACAAACGCTGACTGAAGCTGGTTATTTTTCCTCCGGTTAATAAACTGTCTGTTGTTAAGTCGATTGTTTCATTTGGCTTAAATTCTCCATGTACTTTTATTCCTGCAACAGAAATTGTGGTTCTGTTGGTGATGAAGTAATCAAGTCCAAGCCTGCCAAACATAAAACCGCCATTTGTTTTATTGATGTTGTTTTGATACACATGTGTTTCTGTGTCTCCATAATTCAGGCGGTCTGTTGTACCTGTAGTTCTATTTCTCATTTGGTTGCTCATGAATGCAGCAGAGAAATTAAACTTGTCCTGTCTCAGGTTAAAGTTTGCACCGGCATTGGTGCCACCACGTTTATCTATGCCGGCCATTATATTGCCATTATAACCTGATTTTTTATTTTTCTTCAGAACGATATTCAGTATGCCTGCGTTGCCACCGGAAGCATCAAATTTAGCAGAGGGATTGGTAATTACTTCCACGCTTTCTATGGCATCTGCCGGAATCTGGTCAAGGGAAAGGGTAGTGGGCCTTCCATCAATATAAATCTGCGGCGCTGCATTGCGCAGCTTTACATTACCATCAATATCAACCTGCACTGAAGGTACATTACGCATTACATCCATCGCTGTACCACCTGCACTGGTAATGTTTTTTTCTACATTAAAAACTTTCTTGTCAATATCCATACGCATGGTGGGTGAACTTGCAGTAACCGTTACACCAGCCAGTTGTTTTTCGTCTCCGGCCAATTTAATGTTGCCAAGATCTTTATCAAAGGCGCTCATCATATTCATGCCGGCTTGTTGGCCACCACTGTTAGGTTTAGGCTGAAAAGAAATTGTCTGTTCAAAGTCTTTAAAACCAACCGCTGATATTTTAAGTTTTAAAGCGCCAAATACTGGTAAATCTTCCAGGTTGAATTCGCCATTGGATTTTGTTGCAAGGCCCTTTAATAAAACATCCTTTTTCTTTTTGCTTGCAGTATCAAATTTGTTTTGCAGCAAAACGACAGAGGCTTCACCAACAGGTTTCCCAAGACTGTCTATAATCTTGCCGTAAATATGTCCAATATTCATGGACTGCGCATTGCCTTTACCAGGGCCACCGGGCATTTGAGCTTTCAGTTGCGCTGAGAAAAAAATGATGCCTGCAATGAGTAGAAACTTTTTCATATTGTAAGTTGTGTGTAACCAGGGTTAATGTAATTCCAGAACAAAAATATTTGTACAAAAAACAATAATTGGGCAAATGAGACAATTGTAAAAAAGAGTGAGATAAAAGTAAAAAATGAAGAGGTGCCATTTATAAGGCTGGTTACGCTAAATAGATTCCTGCTATTTTAGGAATAATTGTTAATAGACACCGATAAGAAGTGCCATAAAATAATAAGCCGCTTGAAATAAGCGGCTTATTACTTAATGCTTTTTTTAAAATTTTGCAGCAGAACTATAGTGAATGGGTTAGTAAAAAGGGGTTATTTGCTTTTTTTAGCGGCGGCTTTTTTTGCAGCTTTCTTCGCAGCTTTTTTAACAACAGGCTTTGACTTTGCAGATTGAGCATCTTTCTTTGCAGGAAAAACAGGTTTTTCTGTTGGTAGTGCAACGGAGGTGCTCAAAATTTTGCTGGCTTTCTTAATGCTTTTTTTGAAATCTTTTTCATCAGTGTCTTTCCTGTATTCTGAAAAGGTAGATTCAAGTTTTTCTGCAATGGCATGCCTGCCTTCTTTAAGGTACTGCTTTGCTTTTTTGGATAGTTGCTTTTCTGGCATAGGTTTCAAATATTTTTAAAAGTTAACATAAAAATAATATAGAAACAAATGCCACTATGTTAAGTTTTAGTGGTACGAAAGAAATCAGGCATTAAGCTAGCCTTATTTAACTCAGGTTCTACTGCTGATATTTTATAATTGATTTCTCCCCTTTCAAATTAATCATCATAAAACTCTCCATATAACAAATCTTCCGGCTCTCTGTCAGGACTTACAGTAACAGGAAGCGTAGCCTCGATAATGCCGTCTTCATTATAAATCTGTACTGTTTGAATTTTGTCTGCATCGGGAAAAAAAACTTCTCTTACTTCTGTGTATTCGTCATCGCCGGTGTTGGCTAATAAAATATTAAGGCAATGAACATTTAGAGAAGGCCGTTCGTGTAGTAACAGCATTGGCAAAATATGCGGTAACCCTGTTGTATTCACTTCTCCATGCACTACCAGCGCATGAGTTCCAAAGTCTTTTAAATAGTAAGCTTTCCAGTTTCTTGTAGTACCCATAACCAAAGATTTCGGTTAAAGGTCTTACCTCAAAAGAAATTACAGGTTATGGATGTATTAAGTTATTTTAAACAGCAGCTTAATAACTTATAAATAAAGCTGAACCATTTTTCGCCAATATCTTGGGCGATGGGCTTCTTCGTTCCATATATATAAATCGTGCGGTATTTTCTTGTCTGCAAGCACAGCACTAAGGTGGAGGTTGTTTTCATAAAAGGGGTCTTCTCTGCCTATAATAACGGAAATGGATAGTTTTCTTAATTGATCAAGAATTGCTTCGTCTGTAAGGTTTGAAAGAAACATACTTGGCATGTTTAAATAAATGTCTTCGTCAATGTACCCGTTAAGCAAATCAGGAAATGTATGCGAAGCAAGTGTGAGGTCATACCGGGCACTCATGCCTACAACTTTATTAAATTCTCCAGGGTGCCTGAATGCAATATTGATAGCATGATAGCCACCAAGACTGCAACCTGCAGAAATAATATAGTTTGATTTATTTTTTTTCCTGATAAAAGGCAGCACTTCTGTTAAAATATATTGCTCGTAAGCTATATGGCGTTTTATTTCGTGTGTTGGATGAGTGTCTGCATAAAAGCTTTCAATATCTAAACTATCCACGCAAAATACCTGTAAATAACCATCTTCAATTTTGTCTTTTATTGCATCGATGATACGCCAGTTTTCATAGTCATAAAAACGGGCTGTGCGGGTTGGAAAGAATAACACGGCTGCGCCAGAATGCCCAAACATGAGCAGTTCCATTTCTTTGTTAAGAACAGGGCTGATCCATTTGTGGTATTCTCTGAGCATAGGTTTGCAAATGACATGTAAAAGAAATATAATGCTTCTATTTCGCTATTATGGAATCATTAAACTTTTCGATGTGTTTAAGCAAAATTTCTTTCCACACTTTGTAGCCTTCTTTGCTTAAATGTAACTCATCTTCCTGATAAAATTTTCTTATGGGTAGCCTGCTTGGGTCAAGCATACTATCAAAAATATCTACATAATAATAATTCTTATTCGCTTTTTTGATGAAACCTTCAATCAAATTATTAGTGGTTCTTATGCGGCTGATGATATCCCACCTTGAAAGGCTTGGCTTAATTGAAACATAAGACAGCGCTATCGTGGGGAAATGTTTGTTGAGTTTTGAAACAAACTGCTGAAAATAGGTAAATACCTGGTCCGGAGATTTGCCATCCCCAAGGTCATTATCGCCGGCATAAAAAACAATATGCTTTGGATGATAGGGGAGAAGTATCCGCTCAAAAAAATAATTACAGGCCTCAAGCGTTGAGCCGCCAAATCCCAGGTTTACCGGGTAGTACTGTTTAAAATCTTCGTATAAACTTTCCCATAACCGTATAGACGAACTGCCATAAAAAATCAGTTTTGGGTCATAGGTTAATTTAGTCTTTACTTTTTCGACTTTTTTTACATCTTCTTCATACCATGTCATAATTAATTCTTTTAGTCAACACTTGTTCAAAGGGGACAGATAATGACACTGCTAACAATTTCGTAAGATAATTGTTTTTTACGCAGACATATTAACAAGCAATAGAAAGTAACAAAAGCCGCGTCGGGTTATTCAAAATAAATTCTTACCACCTGGTATAGTAGCTTGTTTTGAATGGCGGCCGTGTGTTGTGTTTTTTCAGAAAAACCCTGCAGGCCAAAAAGTCCTGCCAGGTTGCCTTTATTGATAGCAAGTTCGAGATATCCTGCTGAGTTAAACCATGCAAGCGTACCACCTTGTGAAACGCCGGCGTAATTTTCGCTGATGGATTCAATAATTTCATTACGGGTAAGATAAATTTTAAAGGATCGCCCTTTGCGGTATTCTTCAAACTCTTCTTTGGTAATGTTTATTACAACGTTTTCAAAATTGTCAATAAAAATAATCTGGCTTTCCAGCAGGTTAGAATTAGCTGTGGAACGTAATGGGTATTTCTCAACAAAAGAATTAATCAATGCACCTACAGAAGATGCATTGCCTTGTTGCAAAGCGTTTACCACATTTGCAATAGCTGCGGTGCATTGTAGCACATTAACCGGTTTTGACACATCTATCTCCAGTTTGTAAACGACTGAAGGTTTGTTACGGGTAATCATTGTAAGCAAACCATTATCGGCACAAATAATATACTGCTGATTATATTCAGTCAATAACAAATGCGTGGGCCTGTACTCAAACAGGTTGGCAATAATTATATGAATAGTTTTTGCAGGATAATACTTAAAAGCATTGATGCATATATAAGCCGCCTGCAGAAAATTATCTGAAGAAAGATTATGTGTGATGTCTACAATATTGAGGGACGGATTAACAGACAACAGTTGCCCTTTAATAGCACCTGTTATGTAATCATTATGACCTATATCTGTTGAAAGAGTTACTAAAGGCATGCAAAAAAGTAATTCGCAAAAGTTTTTATTTTACTAGCTGCCCTTTTCTAAAGAAAAACCTGTAAACAAGTTTATCTGCAAGGGCGGGGAAATATTTATTCAGGTACACAGTCTCTTTGCCCTGCGTGCTTAACACAATGGTACGTTTACGCTTTTCAATAGCAGGGATTATATATGATGCACATTCTTCCGCACTCATAATTTTTTTCTCATCAAGAGGAGACTCACCTTGCGGTTGACCATCTTTATTCAAAGCCACTTTTCGAATGTTGGAAGAAGTGAAGCCCGGGCACACCCACATTACATTCACACCTGAATAAAGCAGTTCGGTACGCAATGCCTCCATCCATCCGTTCAATGCATGTTTTGATGCAGAATATCCTGTGCGTCCCGGCAGGCCACGATAACCCGCAACAGAAGATACACTTACTACCTGGCCCTTTTGCTTAAGAATATAAGGCAAGGCAAACTTGGTGCAGTATACCGCTCCCCAGAAATTTACATCCATCAGAATGCGTATGGTTTCCAGGTCGGTTTCCTCAAACAATGCACGCATAGAAAGGCCTGCGTTATTAATGAGAATATCAATAGTACCGTATAGTTTGATGGTTTGTTCAATGAAATTTTTACAATCCATTTCTTTACTTACATCAGCAGAATAAATAAGCAATGGTTTACCAGGATATTGTGTTTGAAGCTGGTAAAGTTTATCGTAATTACGGCCACAGGTTGCAACTTTGGCACCTCTTTGCAGCAAGGCATCAACCATAGCTTTGCCTATGCCCTCTGATCCTCCTGTAACAGCAACAACCTTATCTTTAAAATATGACATGATGATTAACAGCTTAATTTGCAAAAGTAACTACTTCAACACTTAATGCATGGCAAAATTTAGCTTTAATTCCTTATGATATTTTGCCTTGGCCTTTTTTTGATAAACATATTAAAGTAAAGTCGACTTCAGACTGTATTTCTAAATGACAAACTACAAAAAAGGCTTGTTCAAAACAGCAAAGCATATTCGCTGTCATCGACGCAATTTGCCTACAGATTGACGTATTTACATCCCTTTACATCCATTATTTCAAACTAAGTTTGTTTTGTTCAAAACAACGCCATATGAAACATCACCTGTTAATAATAACATTTTTACTGACATTAACACAACTACAAATGAATGCACAGCAACAGTATACAGGCAACTATGCACATGTGAATGGTTTAAAGATGTACTATGAAATTCATGGCAATGGTTATCCGCTGGTATTGTTACATGGCGGTGGCTCCACTATTGAATCCACGTATGGTCACATTCTTCCGCAACTGGCTAAAACGCATAAGGTAATTGCAGTGGAGTTACAGGCTCATGGACGTACACATGATATTGACCGCCCACTAAGTTTTGAACAGGATGCTGACGATGTGGCCGAACTGCTTAATCAGCTTAGTATTGAAAAGGCAGACATTATGGGATTTAGTAATGGCGGCACCACTACACTGCAGATAGCTATAAGACATCCGCAGTTGGTGAACAAACTGATTATTGCTTCTGCCAATTACAGGCGTGATGGCATGCTGCCCGGTTTTTTTGATGGATTTGAACATGCTACTTTGAGCATTATGCCTAAGCAGTTACAGGAAGCTTATCTTAAAGTCAATCCCGATCCTAAAGGATTGCTGGCTATGTTTAACAGGGATGTGGCAAGAATGAAAGCTTTTAAAGACATCAGTGATTCGGATATACATGCCATACAGGCACCGGCATTAATTATTAACGGCGATAAAGATGTGGTGCTTCCTGAACATGCGCTTCAATTATCACGTGTGTTGCCTCATGGCAGGCTGGCTATTCTACCGTCAGGACATGGGGATTATATTGGAGAAATTGAATCACCTGAAAAAAATAGCAAATTACCTGAACTTGTAACAGCTATGATAGAAGCATTCTTAAAGAATAATTGATGAATTAGGCCCAGGCGACTATTTATTATCTGAAGGTCTTGCTAAACTTATTTTATTTCTTTCGTGTAGGATTAATATGTGTTATCAAATAAAAAATTGCCAGCAAAGTCAATGGTTTTGCTGGCAATACTAGTGAACACCTTCTTACACTTAATAACCCGGGCTCTGTTTTAGGTTAGCACTTTCTGCAGAAGCATTGATGATACTCTGGCTGCATAAGAACTGGATGATCCATCCGGGTAATTTCTTTTTCTTACAGCATTTAAGAGTTGTGCAGCACCTGCTTTATCGCCACTCCTGTATTTGCATTCTGCCAGTGAATAATAAGAGGAGACAATTGTTGTATTGGTTTTTATGTGTGAGATGTATAGGAAGATTATGCCAAGCCTATATTTTTTTTGAGGCTGAAACATGGTCACTAAATTTCTTATTTTCACTATAAATACCAACATGCAAAATCTACTTTTATTGCTGTTTATAGTGCTCACTTTTTTTTCAGACGCTCAAACCCGGCTTCCCGTTATTAAGGCCACATCCAGAAACGTCGCTATCAGGGATGGCGATTTACTGGACAAAAATGCATGGTCGCTTTCACCTCGTATCAGGCCGGATGTTTTCACAGCAGACCGGACACGAAAGACTAAATGGGTAACATTTTATACCGATATTGACTCAATAAGGGTAAAAGTAAAACCAGGAACACGATATGATTTTATTATTCTCCTGAATGGTAAAGATTCATGTTACACGCAGGTTGCAAGCGCTGTTCCGCCTGAAGAAAAAACACCTGGAAAGACGACTATTCATGATACTATTCCTTTCACGCTAACTTCTTATAACGCGATTAGTTTTAAAGCAGTTATCAATGATGCCGATACAGTGAATCTACACTTTGATACAGGCTCCTGGGACCTGCGGTTGACGAAGGATGCTGTTACAAAGAAGACGAAGTTATTGTCTGCCCAGACTGAATATTTGTCCGGAAAAGCTGCACCGGATTTCAATAGGCTGAACAGCGTTTACAAGTTGCAAATGGGTAAATTGGTTTTTACCAACCCGCAATTTGCAGTGACGGATCTTACGGCCCATGAGATGGATGGGCGCTTCGGCTGGAACCTTTTTGAAGGCAGGCAGGTAGAGCTGGATTACGACAAAAGCTGGCTGATAGTTCACTCCGGAAAATTGATGAAAGCGCCAAAAGGATATGTCAAATCAAAGCTGGAATTCAGGCACTCTTTTATCATTGTAAAAGGCTCAATGAAAAAAGGAGCACAACAATACAACGGGGATTTCTTAATGGATACCGGTGCTGAACAGGCAATTATACTGGATAGCGCCTGGGCAGCTTCAGCAGATTTTGCCAAGAACCTAACGCTACTGCGCTCAATTGTGTTGCGCAATCCTAGAGGCGTTAAGTTTGAAACAAAAGTGGTACTGGCGCCGGCGTTTGAAATGAGTGGCTTTGAACTCACCAGTATCCCCACACTTATCCTCGGCACCCGTAACCCGGCAGGTTTTTCCATTAATAATCTTGGGAATGATGTACTCAAACGGTTTAACGTGATGATGGATTTCAAAAACGATTGCATTTACTGGAAACCAAATAAGTTGTTTGATACAAAATACAAAGAAAGATCCTGATCAGGCAGAAAGCAACATGGCATTTAACCAGGGCTGTTGCAAAGAAATATGAATACTATCTCAAAAGTTATAATTCAATGGATGCAATTCCGTTGTCATAAAAATATACAGCTAATGGCAAAGGTTTTTGTGCCAGGTTAATTTTATTCAATATAGAAACGAAAGATTTAAAGTGTTTCAGTTTCATGGCATATAGAAATAGTTGTAATTTGCCATTCTCCCTACCCTGGCTGTTGTTCAATATTCTTAACCGACAAACTTTACTGTTGATACCTGCTGATTTTTTACAATATTCTGAAATCATTTTTTTTATAGAAATTGATAATGCCGGCAATATATGCAGCAGTAATGAGCTGTTTACCGCGACGTTGGGCAGGGCGGCAAAAGATATGGCAGGACAACCTTTTTATCAATGCCTGCACATTTCAGATCAGCGGATGGTAATAGATTTTTTGGGAAAGCTGGTGGAAGAAAATGACGTAAAGCCCCGGAGATTAATCACACAACTCTTTTCCCGTATAGCAGGTGAAATGGTTTTTGTAGAATGGGAGTTTTTTTCCGTGAATTCGGCGGACAACATAAGAAGAATTACCGGCCTGGGGACGATATCCCGTTCGGCACTGCAAGTGAAAAAACAGAAAGAAAGGGAAGAACAATTAATCTTGTTTGTAAGGCAAAGTCCGGCTGCCCTGGCAATGTTTGATACCCACATGAATTACATTGCTATAAGCCATAGGTGGGAAGAAGAATATGAAGTAAAAGAAGGAAGTATTGCCGGAAGGAATCATTACGATTTAATTACCGATATACCTCAACATTGGAAAGATGTCCACCAGCGCAGCCTTGCAGGCGCAACGGAGAAACATGAAGAAGACATTTTCCACAGGGCGGATGGAACAACCGAATGGATAAGATGGGAAACTTTTCCATGGTACAAAGGTTCCGGAGAAATTGGAGGTATTATCATGTTCACAGAAATACTCACTGGCAAAAAAAAGGCAGAACAGGCTGTTATTGGGGAACGGGACATATCAAACAGTTTCATCAACAGTCTGCCAGGTATTTTTTATTTGCTGGACAGGGACATGAAGTGTATCCGCTGGAATAAAAGGCTTGAAGAAATATCGGGGTATGCGGAAGATGAAATGCCAATAATAAACTTTCCTGACTTGTTTACTGATGAAGATAAAAATTTAATACAGCATAAATTCCGGGAAGCATTCATTAGCGGGCACTCCGAAACGGAAGCTGTTATTGTGACAAAAGCGGGCAAAAAAATACCTTATATTCTTACCGCAGTTTTAACCAGCTATGAAAACAAGCCTTGTTTTGTAGGGATGGGTATGGATATTTCAGAAAGAAAAAGAATAGAGCTTGAGCATCTTGAAGCAGAAGAGAAGTTCAGGAACCTTGTGGAACAATCGTTGGTCGGCGTTTGCATTATACAAGACGGGCGGTTTGCCTACGTCAATCCAAAGTTTGCGGAACTAACCGGTTATACCGAAACTGAACTTGCGCAGGATGGCTCCATTAACCTGATTGTAGGTGAGCTTGCCATTGCCAGCATTTCCAGGAATATAGACACTATCCTTGAAGGCAGATCAGACAATCGTAGTTACCAGATCACATGCAGTAAGAAAGACGGGCAACTGGTACAGGCAGAAGTGTTTGGCAGCCGCATGACATATAAGGGACATCCCGCAGTGATAGGTGTAGTGATAGATATTACAGAAAGAAATAAAGCACAACTGAAAATTATTGAACAGAATGAAAATCTTGAAAAAATTGCTTTTATACAATCGCATGTACTTCGGCGGCCCCTGGCAAATATTTTAGGCTTGTGGGAGTTGATGCAGGCAGAAATACAAAAGGATGTCAATCCGCAGCATTGGCTTTACCTTATGGAGCATCTTGCAACTTCTGTCAGGGAAACCGATAACGTAATCCGTGAGATAGTTTTAAGGTCAAGAGAAAATACGGGAAAGGAATGATATTAACATGCAATGGTTTATTAAGCGTGTATTCTTAGAAATTATTCCCACCCAGATCAGCTATTCAATTACGACCAACGAGTCTCAAACGCTTAATTCTACGCTTGTTCTTCCAATAAAAAGGGGTTTAAATTTTTTTGCGCAACTCAAAAGTTACCTATTGCAAAAAATTAAACACACATGGCACATTAGCTAATCGCTACAAAAGGTTTGCGAATATCTTACCAGGCACGAACTGGTAGAGCAATGGTTGATGAAAACAGATTTTCAACAAATAGTTGAACGCAAATTTCATTTCGCCGGAATTGCAGAATTTTATTAACTACTTCGATAAATTCCGGACAAGCAAATTGAAAAAATTAGAAATCATCTTAAACAACAAAGCGAAAAAAAAATAGTATGAACAATCAAGATTACACAGCAACAAATTATTGGCGCATAAAAAAAGCGCACATTGTGCGCTTTGTGATCCCGCTGGGACTCGAACCCAGGACCCCAACATTAAAAGTGTTGTGCTCTACCAACTGAGCTACAAGATCATCCCGTTTTTTTGTTTTTGGGAGTGCAAAAATAGGAGAATTTGATTGCGTACCAAATTTTTCTTCAAATCTTTTATTTTTTAGAAGCACATAATATCAACACCACGTGAATATCTTTTCTTGTTCATAAAATTAGCAAATCCAGCGGTTCAATAGCGTTTATATTTTAAAACATGAAAGCATCATTTTAATAATAGACCATAATCAAAAAAAGTCTTTGCTAACAGCATTAATGCATGGGGAAAAATTACCTCATGTTCAGTAACAAAAAAAGTGCATTGATGTAATTATCAATACACTTTTAAAAGATAAAATGTTTTTAAATTAACTTCTTTGTGGTGTTTCCAGCAGCTTAAAGAATTGATCAAGTTGTGGCAGTATTACTATTCTTGTTCTGCGGTTAGCAGCTTTGCCTTCCACGGTATCATTAGCAGTAACAGGAACATATTCACTGCGGCCTGCTGCGGTCATCTTTGCTGGTGGTATGCCATATTGATTTTGCAATATGCGCACTACTGAGGTTGCACGCTTTACACTCAGGTCCCAGTTATCGAGTAGAACGCCACTCCTGTAAGGTACATTATCAGTATGTCCTTCAACCATAAATTCAATATCAGGCTGGTTTAATAATACTTTGGCCACTTTGCCTAATACAACTTTCGCTTCTTCTGTTACTTCATACTTACCACTTTTAAAAAGCAGCTTGTCAGAAATGTCAATATACACAACGCCTTTATCAACTTTAATATTTATGTCTTTATCATTCAAATCACCAATAGCTCCTTTAAGGTTCATTACCAGTGCCATATTGAGCGAATCTTTACGGGCAATTGCTTTTTGCAGGTCCTGTATATAAACATCCTTTGCGCCAATATTTTCAAGTGATTTTTTAATGCTTTCTGCCTGGGAGCCTGATATCACAGAAAGATCTTTCAATTGGTTAAGCACCTGGTTGTTATTCTGTTTCAGATTTTCAATCTGATCATTAAGATTGGCTATTCTGGATTCGTATTCAGCTTTGCGTCTTGAAAACTGGTCTGTTGAATCTTTAGATTTTTGTTCACAGTCTCTTAATTTCCCCTGCATTTCAAGATATGCTCCGTTTAGTTGTGAATACCTTCCTTCTGCTTCTCTAAGTTTTTTAGGGCTTACACACGAAAACAAAACACTAACAGATGCCATAGCTGCTAAAGCATAATGTGTCTTCATATAATTATCAGTTTTATTCAACCCCGTTATAATTCCGTGCCAAACTTAGTTGCAGATGTAAGCATCTCTTCTTAATAGCTGATTGTGAATGAAATAAAAATTTGTTGGCATGAATATTTATTTACTCTAACCGGTAAATGTTGTTAAAGCCGGGATGAGATTTTGAAATGAATTGTCATGAGATCAAAACGAATGATGCATCAATGACTGCAACGCAAAGTTTATGACATCTAATTGTTTGTTGAATGAAGAAGATATTAATTGCATGCTCAATACTTATTGTTTTAGCCACAGGCGTGTTTTATTATTTGAAGAGCAAACGTCTTACTGACTTTGAACCGCTGATGAAGCAGAAATTACAGCAACTTGTAAAAGATGGTTCGAGGGGATTGTATGATATAAGCATTGGTAAAGTGGATATTGACGTGCTTCAATCAAAAGTGATTTTTGCTGATATACATCTTCACTACGATACTTCTGTCTATATACAGAGAGTACAGTTACAGCAACAACCCAAGGACCTTTTTGATATAAAGGTAAAAGCCATAAGTATTGATGGTATTACACCCGTTGATATTCTTAGAAAAAAAGATCTTCGCCTTAACGTACTTTATATTAATAACCCTGTAATAAAAATATATCATACACCGGGTGAAGATGCATTCAAAGATTCTACTACGTTATATCATCGCATTACCAAAGAAATCGGGTCGTTTGGCATTAAAAAATTTGCACTTAAAAATGCTAATGTATCTTTTGTAAATACAAAAACAAAAGTAGAAGAACACTTTCCTGAACTGCATATTACGCTCGACGATTTTTTGATTGATGACTCAACGCAAAATGATTCTTCCCGCTTTCTTTACTCAAAGGATGCGAGTATTGCCGTGATGAAATATCGTCGCCGCACAAACGATAATCTTTATACGCTAAAGCTTGACAGTGTTTTAATACAGGCATCAAAGAAAGAAGTAAGCATAAAAAAGTTTCAGTTTACACCCAACGTAAGCAAAGCCGAGCTCAGAAAAATACTGAAAGCAAGGAAAGACAGGTATGATATTGATATCAACAATATCATGATTTCAAATATTGACTGGTGGGGCGTTGTAACCAATGATGTTGTTAATATTGGCGATGTGCTGATAAAGGATGGCAAAGCAGAAATTTATTGCGATAAAACCATTCCTGTAAAACAAAGGAATGGCATCCTTTATCCTCATCAAAAATTATTTGAGCTCAACATGCCTTTCAGAATAGATAAAATCAAAATAAAAAACCTCGATTTCACTTATGCTGAATTCAATGAAGAATCATTAAAAGAAGGGAAAATTATTTTTCAAAATACGGATGCTGTTATTACAAATATTACCAACATTCCATCGGTGATTGCAAAAAATCCTTTCTTAAAGATTGACGCAACTTCCAGCTTTATGAAAACTGCTGCGTTAAATGCAGGCTTTACTTTTAATCTTGCAAAACAAAAAGAAGGCGTTTTTTCTGTCTACGCAAATCTCGGAGGTCTGGATGGTACGCTGCTAAACTCTGTCACAGAACCACTGACAATGGTTAAAATAAACAAAGCAAATATTACCGGCTATAGAATGACGATGCATGGCGACATTAACGATGCACGCGCTGATGTATTGCTTACCTATCATGACCTGGATATAACCGTGTTGAAGAAAGATGATAATGGTAAAATGAAGAAGCAGGGTTTTATGAGTTTCATTGTAAATACATTTAAGATAAATGGTGATGCTCCTAAAAAGGGGAAAGCGCCTGTGACTTATGAAGGGAATGTTGTGCGGCGAAAGCAAAAAACTTTTTTCAGCCTTGTCTGGAAAACTATGCTGGAGGGCATTAAAAAGACCGTAGGCATTTAAAACGTTATCCTGAATTTTATTTATTTGTTGCGGCTGATGTAACGGGGGTTGCCGGGTTTACTTTTTTCTGTGACTCTTTTAATTTCCAGACCCATATTACAAGAAAACAAAGCGCCAGTAAGAACAACACAAGCTGCAGCCCCGCCAACAGCTTGTGCAAGCCAGTTATAGGTCTTCTCTTATTAAGGGAAATTGCAAGCAGGAGGTTAAAGAATGATGCTGTAATCAATGATGAAAGAAAAAAACAAACCGCAATAAAAAGTATGGAACCCACAGCTTCACTTACGCCTGTTTTTAATACAATAGCGCAGCCGGTAGCTGCGCCAAAGTTGATGCCTATAAGCCACTTGCTCCAATCAGAAAGTAGTTCAATCGCTTTTAAATGATGCTCTTCAAAAGCTTCTTTGTTGTTCATTGCACTTATAATTATAAATCGCGGATGATTACTAATTTACTGCGCAAAGTTTATTTCTGCAAGTGAATGTTAACATGTAATCCGGAGATAGAATATTATAGTAACCTGCTAATGCATATGTTTTACAGAGCCTTCACAACCAGCTTTTTCAATCATATTTACCTCGGCTTCTAACGTTGCGTGTGTAATATTTAAATGTGCAAGTTCATGTTTAATATCACGCTTAACTTTTTCAAAGTCGGCAAGATTTGTATCGCCAATTATAAGATGTGCAGTCAGCGCATTCTGGTTACTGCTTAATGCCCATATATGTACATGTTGAACCGCTTTTACTTCTTTAAATTTCATAATGGCGGCTTCAACATCGTCCAGGTTAATATCTTTTGGAATTGCGTCCAGTGAGAGTGATATACTTTCCAACAACAGCTTCCACGTAGAGCTTAGAATTACAATGGCAATTATAAAACTTACTACTGTATCAATCCAGTATAAATGTGTGTAAGCTATTATTATTCCCGCAATAAGAACGCCTAATGACACCAATGCATCTGCCACCAGGTGCAGGTATGCACCTTTCACATTAATATCTTTTTCTTTGTCTTTAAAGAATAGAAATGCAGACGCACCATTCACTATAATACCCGCAAATGCAACAGCAGAAACAACAAACCCTTTTACTGCTTCAGGATGTTTAAGCCGCATAATGCCCTCATAAATAATTGCAATAACGGTTACCAATAATATGACGGAATTAAGCAACGACGCAAGAATACTTGCTTTCTTATATCCATAGGTAAAACGCTGAGTGGCTTTTACACGCATCATCCTGAATGCAAAAAGAGAAATCAACAATCCCGAAACATCAGTAATGTTATGACCGGCATCTGAATAAAGCGCAAGTGAAGCAAAATAATAACCTGCCAGTACTTCAATAATCACAAAGGCTATGTTCAAAATTATACCGATAATGAACGCCTTATTGATATTCGTTATTTCAGGATGGTGATGATGGTGATCATGAGCCATACTCTAAATTAAATTTTTCACAGGAATTGGGAGAAACTACATGAAAAACTGTTCTGATATAATCTTGCCGTCTTTTACTTTATAAACGCAAAGCTCCTGCCATTGTGCCCGTTCACGCCCCTTCAGTGTAATATCCATGGTTAAAGTAAATGCAAAAACATCGCCTGCAATCAGCGGCTCAGAAACAGTATTGCTGTGCAACTGCTCTGTCATTCCTTCAAACTTGTGGCCCTTTTCAATAATATTCTGCAGGCCCTTTGTTTCTTTTTCAAAATCGGGCGTAGCATACGGTTCAACGCTTATTATATCATTAGCGTACAACTCTTTTTGAGCTGCTTCGAATTCGCCTTTTTTACAAAGCTCAGCAAGGCGATTGGCAATTTCTTTTGTTGTCATGATCTTTAATTTTAAAAGTGACTACAAACAACCTGCCAGTTGTGATGCAATTTTTTAATAGGAATTTTTATTTCAGCAAAGACGCTGCTTCTTCATCAATCATTACAACTCCCTGTGCATGTGTCCTGATAATAGTTGCGGGAACATGATTGCTTATCTCATCTTCCAGCGCTTTTTTTATAATGCCTGCTTTTTTAGCGCTATTAGCTAATACAATTGCTCTTTTTGATTCCATGAAGTGTCTTAGTCCAAGCGTAATGCCTTTTTGTAAAGCGGTTTGGCTATTGAAATACTTTTGGCCAACGGTAACTGTTGTTTCATCAAGATTAACAATGTGTGAGTATAAATCGAAAGAAACACCGGGCTCATTAAAACCAATATGTCCATTCATGCCAATGCCTACCATCATAAGATCGATGCCACCTTTTGCCAAAATCGTTTCATCCATTTTTTTACATTCCTCTTCAAATGATGATGAAAGCGCATTAAAAAGATATGTTTGACCTGGTGTTACCTGCAATGGTTCAAATAAATACTTCCGGAAAAAATATTGACAACTTCCTTCATTTTCCGGTGGAATACCAACCCATTCATCCAACCCAATAAATGTGCAGTTACTAATGTCTATGTTTTCATTTATTACTTTCTCGGCGAATAACTGGTACGTTAATTTAGGCGTATCGCCAGAAGCAAGACATATTACTGCACCGGGTTTTTGTTTTAATAAATCAGCAATTTCATTGGCTGCATTTGCAGATAATTGCTCATAATCTTTATATATTTTAAGTTCCATATTTTATTCGGATAAATAGTTTTCTAAAAAATCAATAACGTCGTTTATTGAGGGACTTGTGCTTGTTCTTATATAACAACCAGACACAGCGTTGGCCATCATCACGGATAATTCTGTATTTAATTTTAATAAATGTGCAGCGCAGAAGCCAGCATTAAAGTTGTCGCCTGCACCAGTGGATATTACAGGTTTTGCTGTAAAAAAGCTTGCTGATTTATATAAAGCATCTTTTGTGAAAGCAATTACTTCTTTTGATGAGTGAATGAGTAACGTGGCAGGTTGAAGTCTTTCAAAAATATTCTTGCCTGCTGCTGTTAAATCTGTCGTGTTAGCGTTGCATAAAATTTTATAAAGCAGCAAAGCTTCATTCCTGTTAAGGCTTAATGTTACATTACAATAAGACGAGAATGCTTTGATGATATCAAGAGCTTCCTGTACTGTAGCCTGGCTACGTTTTGAAAAATCAGACAAATCAAAAAAAGCGGTTTGCTTTTTGCCTGTTGAATAAGGCGTAATAATCTCGGCTAAAATGCCCTTCCATATATCGGTTGATGCATCAATTTCACTCCAGTTAACCATGCAGATTAAATTGCTTTCCTGAAAAAGCTGGAGGATTTTTTCAAGACCGATAATTTCTTTCACCTTTGTCCAGCCTGTATTGTTAAGGCTTTCCATGGAAGCCATCATTATCTTTCCATCTTCAAATTCATACGCGGTGCAAACGCCTGGCTCTGTAAAACTATAGATGTTGCATAAAGAGGAAATTTGCTGAAAGGCTTTATGTACCTGGGGATAACCGAATGCTCCAATACAATTTACTTTAATGCCCATGTTACCAAGTGCATTGGAAAGGATAGGCATATTACCGCCCGCCTTAATATTTTTTTGTTGAAATTCAAGGCTAAGGCTGGAACCATTTTTTTCAGTGATGTAATTGCCAAACTCTTTTATCCTGCTGAACATTACTGGCTGCTGACCTTCTTCTTTAGTTTTAATTACTGATGCAATAGTATCTATAAAGCCATCAAAGCCAGCAGTGACTTTCTGTAATGATAATAAATGCTGATTGCGTTTAAGCTCGGCAACCAGGGCAGTAATCTTTGGTTTATCTATGTCTGTGAAATTTTGTTCCATTCAATATGCAAGCAATTAAGGCTTCAAAATATATGATAACTTCTCTAAAAAGAAGTCAGCATAATTTATTTAGTACTCCATTTAAAATTCTTTATGCCGATTGTTGTAAACACTATGGTATAGGCAATGGTTAACAATAATGCTGTTGTTGTTTCTGTACTCCATGTAGAGGGTTCCATGCCCGCAGATACAATCATTTTAACCGCTCCGTAAGGGGAGTGGCGTATGGCTTTTTTCAACTCGTCACCAAAGGCGCCTAAATCGCCAACCATCCCTACCATAATAAAAACAAAGTACACAAGGCGGGTTGTTGAATTAACTGTTTCTGCATTTTTTATCAGGCCAACAATTACCTGTCCAAGGCTTAAATAAACGGTGCCTCCAATAAGTGCTGTAAAAAAAGTAACTGCATAACCTGCAGGTGAAATACTTATTTTATCTACATAATAGCCCGCCAGAAAAACGAGAACAGTGAGTAATAAAATCATTGCAAGTTGAACAGCAAGCCTGCTTGCCATAATTTGCCATGATGATAAAGGCGCTACTCTTAGCCTTTGAAAAATTCCTTTGTCCCTGTCACGTGCAATAGAGTTTGAGTAACCCATTAAGCCGATGGCTATCAGTCCAAGTGTAATGCATGTGGAAAGCGCGAACACACCGCCCAGTTTATCAATGATGCCTCTCCAGGAAATAAGAATGATAACAGGCACAAGCAGCACAAGTACAAATGCACGGCGATTGCGCCATTGTGTAGTGAAGTCTGCTCGTAATAAAGCAGCAAATACAGAAGATTTTTTAGGTATGGTAATTTCCATTGTTGATTTATTTTATTTATGCACGAATGGCGCGTCCTGTAAGCGCAATGAATACATCTTCCAGCGTTATCTTTCCTCTTCTTGAGACACTGA
>Ga0105239_10002027_pt1 | contig 26281 bp, 16 predicted proteins | sample KBSC44metaG_FD_92761 | JGI IMG/M metagenome (GOLD analysis project Ga0105239, IMG submission 92761) | Corn rhizosphere microbial communities from Kellogg Biological Station, Michigan, USA - KBS C4-4 metaG | ecosystem: Host-associated > Plants > Roots > Rhizosphere > Soil | place: Michigan, USA...
CGGTCCGTACAAAATGTAACTGTTTGTCCCGTAACGTTCGAACAGGGCTATGACTGTTCGGGAAACGAGGGTGGTCATGAAGAGACAAGACCGGCGTATCCAGCGAACTCAACAATTTCTCGAAGCGGCGCTACTGTCACTCATAAAAGAGAAGGACTTCGACGCGATCTCGGTCCAGGAGATCATTGACCGGGCGAATGTAGGTCGAGCGACATTCTATGCACACTACGACAACAAGGAAGATTTGTTGGAGAGCGGTTTCGAGGGGCTGCTGGCCGCGTTGCGCGAACGCCAACGTGAGGCGCGTTCGCGCGGTACCGAGCCCGATGAGCAACTGCTTGGCTTTAGCCGTCACCTGTTAGCCCATGCAGACGAGCACCGCGACATTTTTCCGGCGATGGTGAGCAGACGCGGTGGTGCGCTCATACAGCATCTGCTGCGCAATTTGTTGGTGAAGGTAGTTCGAGAAGACGTAAGAGCCGTGATGTCCGTGGAAAGTGCAAGGTCCGTGCCCGAGGAAGCCATCGTACAGTTCATCGCGGGTGGCCTGTTCGGGTCGATGATGTGGTGGTTGGGCGGCAAGAGGCGACTGTCGGTGGAGGAGGTGGACGGTCTCTTTCGGCGCCTAGCGATTCCCGCACTTAAAGCCGCGGCGCGATAGTCGCGGTCTGATGCGTGGCCGGCGTCTGCAGCCCGGGTAACGCCTTCTCGGATCGGCTCAAAGCGGCCACGACAGGCTGGAAGCGAGTTCGTGGCTCGTGTTCCCGGGTGCTCCGTGGTCGGAAGTCGGGACGGTAAAGGTGGCCTCCACCGGGCTTCTCGGCATAAAATTGGCAAACAGCACTGCGAAGCTCGATTTCAGGTCGCTTGCGATTCCTCATGGGGGGCGGGCTCGAACAGCTCAATCGGATTGCCGTCGGGGTCTTCCATTTGAACCTGTTTGCCGCCGGGTCCTACCTCCATTTCATTTCTAAGACGCAGCCCCGCCTCTTTCAGATCAGCAATGCAAGCAGGCAAATCCTGCACTTGAAGAAGCACACGGTTCCATCCGCCGGGCTCCTGTTGACGGCCATCGGGCATTGGCCGGGACCCAGATGCCCCAGGGCCGCTCAGGATTAACTTGAGGCCGTCAATTGAGACTTGGCCGAATGCCGGCAGGTTCTGCATGTCCAGATGAAAACCGAGCGTCTGCGTATAAAAGGTAATTGCCCGCTGAACATCTTCGACCTGATATCGAACACCCCTAAACCCCACAATGAAATCCTGCGTCGTATGAGGTGTTTCCGAGTGTCGCCTCTCGTTCTGCTGTTTTGTACTCATAGGTTGACCTCCTATTACCCACGTTATCTCTCCCGATGTCGCTCGCGCGGCCCATGCTTCAGCTCGAATCAACAGATGCGCGTTCATACGGGGCCGCTCTCGTGTCGCGCCGCCAAACGGCGCAAGTTGTCCGGATTGCGCACCACGTAAAGCACTCGAATCACGCCGTCCTCAATCTCGAACGCCGCGGTCTGCACCGCGCCCCCTGGGGCCTCCACGATAATCCCGGGTAAGCCGTTGATCCGCCTGAAGGTGTCGCGCCACCACGCGCCTGGGCGCTTGCGCGTGACATCAACCAGGAACTGTGCTGCGCGATCGGCGCCTTCGATAACGTTCAATGTGCCTGTACCTTGCCGCCCCCGTCCGTAAGGATTCGCACGTCGAGCGCGAGCAGCTGCATCAGCGCTTTGAGGTCCCCGGACTGGGTTGCCGCCGTTAATGCGGGCATAAGCTGCGAATGTTTTGCATCGATCCCTCCTGAAGGCGCGTGCCGGGTCACGCCGCGTGGTCGCACTTCCCGTACATATGCGCGTCCGCGAGCGGCAAACTGCCGGCAGGCTGCCTCGCTCCGCTTCAGTGCCGTGGCGGCTGCGCTGAGCGCGACATCGAACATGTCGTGCGGCAGGAGGGCAGCGCGCTCCATCGGCGAGAGCTGGTTGAGGATCAACAACAGTACGACGGACAGGTCCTCAGCCAGTTCTGTGCGGCTGTCAGGCGCGAGCGCTCGCGTGTCCATGACGGGCTCCGGCAGCCCGGGATCGACGTACTCCTCGTGCCGTGCACACGCTGAGGTGAGTATGTCGAGACAGATCCGTGTCGTCGTGGTCATGAGAGAAGGCTTGGGATCCGACACTCAATCGCGGTCGGCCTCATGCAACGCAAATATGCCTCCTGCAGGGCATCCTCGGCGTCGGCCATGATCCGAGTATGCCGTAGTGCCAGACCGGGCAGTCAGCTTCACCCAGCGCGGCGCACCCGGTCGGTTGGCGTACACGACGATGATTCCCATGCCGTTTTTGCCGTCATCATCCATCCGCGTACCTAAGACCCGGATGCCTGGGTTCTTCATCTCAACGACGGCCGAACTTCGTTCGGCGGTGCCCAGTTCGAGCACCTCGACAGATTGCGGCCGAGGTACGGGCTTGCCATCGAGGGCAACAATCTGAAACTTGTGGCCCGGCAATGCGAGCTGAATGTTTTCGGTGGCGCTCCCATTCAGGATGTGAAATAGAACCCACTGCCCTTCCCTTACGCGCACGGGGTCGCCATGTAAGGCACCAGCCGTTGATTGTAGACCGCTGATAGCCGATCTCCCACCAGTTTCGACTCCCTCGCTCGCCTTACCTGTTTCGCCAGCCGCAAGCTGGCAGAGTCGCAGCCGCTCTACGCATGAACCTGAAGAAATCTCGTGGCCATTCAAGAAAATATTTCGGTGGCGCTCGGTAGATTCAGTGTGTTAGCGATCCGTTACCTCCACGGAGCGGTGTTTTAGTTTTTGGTACATACCGCACTGAAACTCTACTTGTGTGCCCGGGCCCTGGACAGAATCCGCGATCCGCCTGATAATTAAGATGGCTGTATCCCTAATACCCATTGGGATGCAACCGTCCAGGCTTCATCCGTTGAGGAGGAAGGAAATGGGCATCAAAGGCATCGCATCGGGCATCTTGACAATGGTAGCGGCCGTAACCGCCGTCATAGGTCAGACCGCCATCGCGGTGGAGGATCCGAGTTACAACGTGGCGAGTGTGGTTCATGAATCCGGCACCGTTCTGGAGGTAAGGGAAGCTCCCCTGGACGCGCAGCTAAATGGCGTCCACCTGTTCGTGGATACCGACAAAGGGCGAATCGAGAGCTACCTGGCGCCCGCCAGTTTCCTGCAGGAGATCGCATTCAAGCTTGACAAAAAGATTCCAGTTCACATTTACGGTTCCAAAGTTAAAGTTGGTGCGGCGTACATCGTGCTGGCGCGCGAAGTGGTTCAGGACAACTCTACCTGGTACTTGCGCGACGAGCGGGGAAATCCGTATTGGAAAGTCCGAACATCCCCCGATCCGGAGATGTTCGGACCTGGGAATCTCGAGCCGGCCCTGGGGTCGCAACACACTCCGAAGATCAGCGACCTCGGTCGCTAAATTGACGGGTTGCGTGAAGGCCTCGGACGCTCTCGAAAATCCCATCGCGGGTAACGAGGATAGCGCGCGCCGCGACCTCCTGTGCGGCGATGCGATCGCGATTCAACATTCACTAAAGAGGTCGTCACCTCCCTGAAGGCAGCGGGGCTGTCTAGACGTCTGAAAGTAAGGTCCCATTTCACATCACGTTTACTTTTTGTTCCAGAGAGTGGACCACCTGAATTCGGCGGACCAACGGGATCACCTAATGGCGGTTTGGTTCACATCTACCGAGTGCTCCATCTGATCCGCCCGCACCTGCGGATCAACATCAAGTTCCGATGTTAGGCGTCCAGCTCATCACCCGGAGTTGACCCACCCACCCCCCGCGGCCTTAAGCCCCGGTCCGAGGTGGCGATGCCGCTGAAGGAAACAACCGCCTCCGGCCGCGAACCTGGTAGCATCTCCGCCGCTAACCGCGGTGGCCAAATTCTTCGGAAGGTGCAAGTCTTCTGTCACGTGCCTGACGACCTGATACACCGCAGCGACTGTCAAATGCGCCACGATACCGCAAGTGCGTTGGGGAGGCGCCTTCGACATTGGCGTGACTCCAAACGTGCTTCCGTGTACAGTTTTATGCTATTAGGAGTTGAAACTCTTAATACTCTCTCTATAATTTACCTCGGAGGTCTCGCTCACGCCGCGCAGCAGTCTTTCGCGTGCCCGTCGCAAGTTTCTATCGCGTTCGCGGCCAGGACGCCGCACGAGAACACTACCAAACCAAGGGTGTCTCTCGGGGGCCGCGCCGGTCTGCCCGGTGCGGACACCGTGTGGCAGTGAGAGTTGCCCACCAAATCATGGAGCAAACAATGCATTGTAGATTGCGAGTCATATTCCTGGCTGCCGCAGTGCTTCTGACAATGTGGCAGCACGACCTTTTCGCACAAGATGCGCGCGGCGCGATCGTGGGCCGCATTTTGGATCCTAGTGGAGCCGTGGTCCCTGGCGCCTCAGTTCAGGTTGTCAGCAAGACTATGGGCACGCGTGTCGCAATCCAGACCAACGAAGCCGGCGCATACCAAGCGTCATTCCTTCTGCCTGGCGCGTACGAAGTCGTCGTGGAACAGACCGGCTTCAAGAAATACGTTCGGGAGACGGTAGAAGTACAAGTCAACGAACGTGTCGAGCTGAACGTTACGCTGGATCTGGCGGCCCAGGGTCAGAGCGTCACCGTAAGCGTGGAGACGCCGTTGCTGGACACCACCTCCGCATCCGGCGGAAGCCTCATCGATCAGCGGCGAATCGCTGAACTACCCCTAGCGCATGGACAGCCGTTCGCGTTGGCGGGCCTCGCCACTGGAGTGTCCTTTAACGCCAACGCGGCGACGCTGAATCGTCCATTCGAACCCACCCACATCGCTGGATACGCCATGGATGGAGTCCGAGCCAATCGCAGCGACATAACGATCGATGGCATGCCCAGCACCGCCACTGCCGATCCTGGGCAAGTGATTTCGACGTACGTTCCGCCCGCCGACATTGTGCAGGAATTTCGTGTCCAGACGGCCACCTTCGATGCACAGTTCGGCAATACGGAAGGCGGCGTCATCAACCTCTCCATCAAGTCGGGTACCAACGCGCTTCACGGCACCGCGACCTACGTCAAATGGACGCCATCGTTGACGGCCAATGACTGGTTTAACAATGCGCAGAGTCGCGCCAAACCCGACTATACCTACAATCGATGGGGGGCGACAGTAGGTGGTCCACTGTGGATTCCTAAACTGTATAACGGGAAGAACAAGACGTTCTGGATGTGGGGCTATGAAGCCATCCATGAGGAACGCCCGCGGAATAACTGCGCCACAACCGCCGGAGCCTGCGCGGTTCCCACGGAAGCCGAATGGAACGGAGACTTCTCCGGACAACTGGCATACAAATCCTCCCTTCAGATCTACAACCCGTTCAGCGGCAGGCCTGGCACCACTGCGGGTACCGTGGTCCGAGACCCCTTCCAAAACAACGTGATTCCACCCAGCCTGATCACAGCGCAAGCCCGGAAGCTCCGCCAATATTGGCCGTCGACGCCCGCCAGCCCGTCTTTAGCCACTCCGGATGACACGAACAACCACAATGATGCAGGCCTGACCGAGCCAGCCACATACTACACGCATACCATCCGCGCCGATCAGAACATTGGCGACCGGCAACGGCTGTTCGCGCGCGTCAGCTTCTATAAGCGAGACAGCAACTACAACAACTGGTTCAACAGCATCGCTACCGGCGAGTGGTTCCAATTCATTTCACGGAACGCCACCATCGATCACGTCTACACACTAAACTCCACCACCGTGCTGAACGTCAAATACGGATATAACCGATTCGTCCGCAGCAGCACCGCCAACCCGGGCAGCTTCGGGATAGATCTGACCACGCTGGGATTCAGCACCCTCTATCAGAACCAGGTGAAGCAGGGACAGGAGACGCGGTTTCCCGGTTTCCAGATGCAGGGCTACGCCAGCACGAACCACCAGGATTTCGTGCGGCCTATCGATACCCATGCCTTTTCCGCCACATTGAACAAGATGCACGGTTCACACGCCCTCAAGACTGGCCTGGAATATCGCGTTTACCGCGAAAACTCCAACTTCTTCGGCAACGACGGCGTGGGCCGCTTCTATTTCGATGGCACCTACACCAGTGCGGCCAGCAACGCCACACCTCCTAATCCAGCGATGGGTTTGTCAGCCGCAGCCTTGTTGCTCGGCATCCCCACCAGCACGCTGACCAACCCCAGCAGCATCACCCGGCTCGCCAGCTACGCGGAGCAGTCACCCGTATGGGGCCTTTTCCTCCAAGACGATTGGAAGGTCAACCAGAAACTGACTTTGAACCTGGGTGTGCGGTGGGAATATGAACAGCCCCTGACCGAACGGTATGACCGTAGCGTCACGGGCTTCGATCCGAACTACGTGCAGACATTCGATGCCGCAGCGCGGGCAGCCTATGCGCAGAATGCGTTGCAGGAAATTCCCGCGGCGCAATTCGGTGTGCGCGGAGGCTTGCTCTTTGCGGGCGCCGGAGGACGAGGACACAGCCTCTATTCGACCCCTCGACGTAACTTCGCGCCACGCTTCGGCTTCGCGTATCAATTGCGTCCCGAAACCGTTATCCGGGGCGGCTATGGAGTCTTCTTCGGGTTCCTCGGCCAGCGGCGCAATGACGTGCAACAGGCCGGCTTCAACGGTATCACTACCGTGAACCCCAGCAACGATAACGGTCTGACGTTTTCCAGTTCGCTGGCGAACCCGTTCCCAGGCGGGGTCAACGAACCCAAGGGAGCATCCGAAGCAGGGGCAACCTTCCTGAACCAGACGCTGAACTTCTTCAACCCCAATCCGCTGACCCCGTACATGCAGCGCTGGCAACTCGGCGTCCAACACCAATGGAAAGGGTACATGCTTGACACAGGATATGTTGGCAATCGTGGCACGCGAATCGAAATTTCGCGCGATATCAACACCCTGCCGCGCCAGTATCTGTATGACGGCCTTCTGCGGGACCAGACGGCGAATGACCGGAGAACGTACCTGGTTGGAACGGTGGCAAATCCGTTTCGAGGGTTGCTCACTGGATCGGCGGCCACCAACGCGCTTAATATCAACAGCACGATTGCGCGGGAGCAGTTGCTAAGGCCCTTTCCGGAGTACAACCAGATCATCACCACCACCAACCAGGGTTATTCCTGGTATCACTCCCTGCAGGTGAGCCTACAGAAGCGTTTTTCACGCGGCTACACGATGGCAGTGGCCTACACTTTTTCGAAGTTCATGCAGGCATCCGAGTACCTGAACCCATCCGACCCAATGCCGATCGAAACCATCTCGGACATGGACACTCCCCACCGTGTCGTAATCAGTCCAATTTGGGAGCTTCCATTCGGCCGCGGCAAGATGGTCGGTGCGAACGTAAACCGGGTGGCTTCCGCGTTCATCAGCGGATGGCAGTTGCAGGGCATCTACACCTATCAAAGTGGCCGACCGATCACGTTCCAACAGACCACCGCCAACCCCGGGTTCCAGGCAGGCTTCAACAGCGGTGTGATGTACTTCGGTGACTTGAAGAACATCCGTCTGCCGCACGATCAGCAGACCGTGGAACACTGGTTCAGCACGGCCGGATTTACCACGGTCGCCTCGCAGTTGATCGACACCAACCGGCAGTTGCGCTGGTTCCCGTTCCGCTTCGGTTTTCTTCGCCCCGATCCGATGAACAACTTCGACATCTCGGTTCTGAAAAACACCCGTATCCGTGAGGGCAAGGAGCTGCAGTTCCGGATCGAAGCGATCAACGCCTTGAACCATCCGAACTTTGCGGCGCCCGTGGTGAATCCCACGGCGTCCAATTTCGGACAGGTGACCTCCGTTCAGAACTATTCGCGGCGCCTGCAGTTGACCGCGAAATTCGTATTCTGAACACAACGAGGGATACACGATCGCATTTCGCGCTTCGTGCGGGGCCTGGGAGAAGTGTTGCGGGCCGGATCGCGGATTCCTTCAGTCTGAGGGAGATCCCCGGAACCTGAAAAGCACTAAGTCGAGGAACCTCGCGTTTGATGTGCTACTGCCGCTGGAGTAGGATTTGATCGGATCTAGTGGTCCCGTGCGCCGTGACCGGAACTCGTGCACAAATGCCCGAACCGACCACCGGTTGCATAGACGGACCTCGTCGGGCACAAGACGGATGGTTATGCTACCAGCCTGTCAACGGCGTAGTGAGCCCGTCAACTCTGCGTTTCTTTGGCAGGCGAAAGGTGCGTCACAGTCTGCGTCGGATGAAACGAGCTGATCGAACGGACAGCGCGCAGCGGTTTTGTGCATCCCGGACCGAATCTGCGTCCCGAATGGGTAGGCGGAAGCGAGGGACCAGCAAAAATAGATCGGATCAGCAGCATCGGGTTGGCAGGCTGAAGGCCTACCCTACTAAGAATCACATACCGAATCAGCGCTTAGGAAAAGCAAGAACCACTAGAAACCGGAACTGGCACGTCTGTTTAGTGGGGTAGGCCTTCGGCCTGCCAACCAGGTACTGCCGTTCAGTTAAATGCGTTCCCGCTCAAGTCGGCAAATTTTGCAAGTCCCTCGGAAGCGCCTACCCACGAAGGGGCCGCGAACAAACCTTTATCTTCCGAAAATACGGACCTTCGTCGGTGGCCACAGGCCAAGGCTGCAGGGCGGCGACGCCGCGGAATCTGCTATTCCCTCTGCAAAATGCGGTGTGAATGGTATTCGTAACTGACCAACAACATGTTGCTGAAGGTGCATTTCACCACGACCTGGTAAGCCGCCGGAAAGCCGTTCACGCCTTCGCGTAGAAGAACAGTGCGGAGATTGGCGAGGGCGCGTGGCGAAGAGAAAAACTCTGCCGCTCCGTGCGTGCCCGTGGAGGTAATTCCAGAGAAGACCACCATGCCCAGGCGGCCATGGTCGGAATCGCGGGTGTTCAGCACCGTGATCAAACCATAGACATCGACAAAATCGCCACTGGCATTTTTCTGCGGCGCGATCATCTGGCCGGACGTGCGGTCACGAATGACGAACTCCTTGAGCGACGGTTCGTAGTCCACGGTCAGCGGAGTGCGCTCCATGGTGCGGGTGATGGCCTCGCTGTCGACCGGCGCGCCGAATAAAATTGCGTTACGGCCACGAAGAGCGGAGAGCGTCGCCACCCGTTCCGGAAGCACCTGATAGGAGGAGCCTAATGTGCGAAGTGCATTTACGGCGCTCACGACCGCGTTCATCGTCCCGACGCCCAGCACATTATCAGTGAAAATCAGGCCCAACTTGCCATCAGGGGCCAGAGGACGGTGCTGCCGGAAGAGTGGATATGTCTCGGGTGGCGCGGGGTAGGTGGGGCTGCCATAAGCGACGTGGCCTTCCGGGCCCACTACGAGGTGCAGAGGGGTGGCCGCGCAAAGAAGGACGTTGGCGTCCGGCGTCGCCATTGGTCGCCAAGCCTCCAGCAGGACCGGATCGATTGCGGGTTTTGCCGTGCTCCGGCGGGCATACGTCAAGCCGATGGCAGCCCCAATCGCCAAACTCACGAACACCAGCGCAATCTGCACCCAAACAGAGCGGGGCTTTACTGGAGGGGCGCTGGGCGCTTCGTGGTGCTCGATAATGGGCGGCGGCTCAATCGCATCTGGTAGGGATTCCGGTTGCGATCGGACATATTGGGGAGCGTAAGCACCTTTCGCTATGACGATGTGGATCGGATCGTCTCGCAATTCCGTGTCGTAGAGCTTCTGCAGCTTCTGTCTAAGTTCATACGCGCGGGTTCGGACGGAAGAATCGACGGTGGGAGAGTAGCCCTCCGGCCGCCCCAGCACCTGCACACCGATGACGTACTCGGTAGTGTCGGCGGATCGCCCCTCCATCTCGGCCTGGCAGACGAAACGCAGGAAGGCGCGTAACTGGTCCGAACGTGAAAATGTCCGGCTATGAAGCGCCCGCTCAAGCGCGATCTGCTTCTCTTCAGCTGTGCACGGCAGTGTCTCTGTCACGGTACAACCGACACGATTATACCCCCTGTCATCGGAATTCGTAACGGGCCCGTAACGGTTACGAATCGTCTTTAAACCGTGAACAGGCTTGATTTTCCAGCCGGTTGGCGCCCATACTCCAAGTGCCTATCGCTATCTGGCCCCAATGGGAGTCGAAACTCTTTTTATACGAGAATAGAAAGAGTGGGAGTAAACAGGAGGTTTATGATGCACGCTTCGAGAATGAGGTCGAAGTCTTTAGGGATCGCTTACGGCTTGTTTGTCCTATTTGCCTGGTGCGCCGGAGCCCAGGATTTTCGCGCCAAACTGACGGTCACGGTGACTGATCCGAGTGCACTTTCGATCGTCGGCGCCACCCTGGAACTGACCAACGCGAGCACGGCAGAGGTGCTCTCCGCGAAGACCAACGAGAACGGAGAGTACTCCTTCCTGTTCCTGCAGCCAGGGACGTACAACCTGAAAGTCACGTCCGCGGGCTTCAAACCCGCGGCCCGGCAAAACATTGTGCTGCAGTCCTACCAGGCGAGCGGCCTGGATATGCGGCTGGAACTGGGAGGGGTGACCGATAGCGTTACCGTGACGGCCGAAGGAGCGCTGCTGCAAACCGAGACGGCCAGCCGCGGGATGAACGTGGACAGCAAGCTGGTTACCGATCTCCCCGTGTCCAACCACAACGCCATGATGTTGGGCCAAACCTTGGCCGGCGTTTACATGCGGCCTCTGGGGGCGTATACCGATCCGTGGACCATCACCTCGCAATTCATGATCAACGGCGGTTTGATGTACCTGAACGAATTTCAGGTAGACGGCGCTCCCAACAACGCGCAGTTTGGCAACAACGTCTACGGTTACAATCCGCCGAATGAGGCGGTGCAGGAAGTCAGCGTGCAAGCCAATAGCTACGACGCGCAGTATGGTCATACCAGCGGCGGCGTCATCAACGTCAGCACCAAGGCTGGCGGCAATCAGTTTCACGGCCAGGCATGGACCTATCTGAAGCGAACCGGCTGGAACGCCAACAGCTTCCAGAACAACGCCATCAACGCGCCCCGGGCACCCGCTCCGCAGAGCCAGTGGGGATTACAGGTATCCGGGCCGTACAATTTCCCGAAGATCTCGCCGAAGTCGGACAAGGTCAAGATTTTCTACCTGTTTTCCTGGGATAAATACCATGAGCAGCTTCCCAACCCGCTTAACCTCTCTTATCCCGCTTCGGAGATGCGGAATGGCGATTTCAGCAAGCTGACCAACTCGGCCGGACAACCCATTACGATCTACGATCCTGCGAGCGGCCATGTGGATGCCACCGGCGCTTTTGTGCGCGATGTCTTTGCGAACAACATCATCCCCGCCAACCGCATCAACCCGATCGCGAAGGCGGTCGCCGCCCTGATGCCTGCCACGAACACCACCACCCCCGGGGTACGGTACAGCACCCAGAACCTGAAATTCCCGACCAACGTGCACTACTGGGATTTCATCAACTGGTTGGCTCGTGTGGACCTCAATATCGGCAACAAGAACCGCCTGTTCGTGCGGCCCGCGAGTATGCGCTTCGACGAACTGAGCAATTACAACGGGATTGTTGGACCCGGGAAAAATGGCGGCCAGTTCTCGCGAGTGAACCCGATCCTGGTCCTGGTGGATTGGGTGGGCACCCTGAGCCCGACACTAGTCGCCAACGTGCGGGCCAATTTCTCGCGCTACGGTGAAGGCTGGCATAGCCCAGACAACTACGGCTACGACCTGACCAAGCTTGGGCTCTCGCAGTCGTTTGTCAGCCAGTTAGCGCAGCCGGCTCTGTTCGGCCAGTGGAACTTCACCAATTACACCAGCATGGGCCAGTCGGTGAACTGGAACAACACCAATACGTATAGCGTGGCCGGCAGCATCACCAAATTCGCAGCAGGCCACAATTTGAGGGCCGGCGTCGATATTCGCCTGACGCACTATCTGACCTATAGCAGCGGCTATCCGTTCGCATTCTCCAGTGCCCTCGATCTGACCCGAAGGGTTTGGAATGACAGCACCTCGGAGAGTACCAGCGGCGACAGCTTCGCAAGTTTCCTGCTGGGGACGCCCTCCTCGGGTAACGCGGTGTGGAACGCGGCCCCGTTCTTCCGCTCGTGGTATGTCGCGCCCTGGTTCCAGGATGATTGGAAAGTCAGCCGCCGCCTGACACTGAACTTTGGGCTGCGCTGGGACCTGGACCTCCCTCCAGACGAAAAGCACAATCGCATGAATATCGGCTTTAACCAGGCGGTTACGAATCCGATCGGGGCGCTCATCCCGGCCGCTCAACTGGCGCTCTATCCGAACCTCGCTAACCTTAAAGGAGGCATCGGGTTCGCAGGCGTGAACGGGCGGACCCGCGCCACGCTGACCGACATCAACAACATTCAACCTCGCATCGGCTTTGCCTACCAGATCAACTCGAAGCTGGTATTCCGCGGCGGCTACGGCTTGTACTACACGAACTTCCAGAGCAACGGCATGATGCAGACGTTAGGTTTCTCCAGCACCACGACTCTCGTGAACTCTCTCGACGGCGGGCAAACTCCGATTGCGAACCTGCTGAACAATCCGTTCCCGAGCGGTGTCCAACAGCCTACAGGTTCCAATCTAGGGGCGCTGACGTATGCCGGGCAGGGCTTCACGCAGTGGAATCCCTGGTACAAGATGCCGCGCGCTCACCAGTTCTCGGCCGGCTTCCAGTACCTGGTTGCCAAGAACTCGGTGATCGACGTGTCATACGTGGGTAACCGGACCAACTCCTACTCCGGCAACCTGAACATGAACCTGCCCAGTTGGGACTTCGCGAAACAATGCGACATGACGTCCGGTGGGAAGCTCTCCTACTGCAATGCCTTGGTGCAGAATCCGTTTGTGGGCATTGCTCCACTCAAAGGGACCAGCCTCTACTCGTCGGCGACCATGACCCGGTTTGACATAAACCGGCCCTTCCCGGAGTTCGTGAACATCACGCAATCGGGCGTGAACTTGGGACACATGTGGTACAACGGCCTCCAGGTCAACTTCAACCAGAGATTCTCACACGGCCTGGTGCTCACCGTGAGCTATGTGCGGTCGCGGCAGATCGAGCAGTGGGGCTGGATGAACCAGTACCTGGGCATCCCGCAACGCAGCCCTTACGGCTCCGACCATCCGAACGTGTTCAAGCTCTCGGGTGCCTACGATCTGCCCTTCGGCAGGAACCGCACCTTCAAACTGGGAGGCAGCAAGATCGCCGATCTGTTTGTGGGCGGATGGCAGTTGGCTCCCTCCTTATTCATTCAGAACGGCGAGCGTGCCGACCTGCCGGGCGGCGCTATCCGGCTGCGCAATTCGCACGTGCAAAATGTCAACTGGAATCAGTACCAACCGAGAGGCTGGGGCAATTGCGTCCTCAACCAGGACACCAATGGCAATCTCACTCCCATGGCCTATAGCGTGAAAGCCGGCTGCAGTTCGACGGACTTTTCGGGCTACGACTGGCTGGTGGTGCCGACGCTCTCCGGGCAACAGGTTTCGCCGAGCGGTGCCGGGGACATTCGCATGAAGCCGTACGTCGATTCCAATCTGGCGATCTCCAAAGACTTCCGGCCAGTGGAGCGCGTGACGATGCGGCTGCGAATGGAAGCCACCAACGTGTTGAACCACTTCAATCTCCTCACCGCCCGGTTCAACACCAACGTTAATGACGCCAATTTCGGAACCGTGTTCCCGGCGTCCACTTCGTCGCTGGATGCGCCGCCGCGTGTCATCCAAATCGGTCTGAAGATTTCGTTCTAATCGACTACGGCAGGTAGCCGCGGAGACATGGCCTGTTTCCGCGGCCTTCAGCCGCGAGTCAATAGTCTCCAAGGAATCCCATGAAACCGAGATCTCTCCGTTCCAGCGTTGCATCCTTTTGCCTTGCCGCGATGCTCACCGCGGTTCCCGCCCTTTCGCAACAGCCTGACCCGCCCGGACAGCCACCCAAAGGGACAGCTCCGAAGTACGAAGCATATTTGTTCTCCCACATGGTGGATGGCGACTACGGCCGCCTCTACTATACGGTGAGCCTCGACGGCCTTCACTGGAAGCGCCTGAATGGGGGCAAGCGGGTTTTCGAGGAGTATCACGGACATTCCGACATTTGCCTGGGCCACGACGGCCGCTACTACCTGGTGGGCAACCGTGGCGACGGTGCACCGGATATCAACTTCTGGGTCTCCGACGACCTGGTCCACTGGGCGAAATACAGCGACGTGACACCGGACCTCGCCAAGGTGCCGGACTATCCCGACCCGCTCAGGCGGATCGGCGCCCCCAAGCTGTTCTATGACAAAGCTACGCAGCAATACCTTTTGACCTGGCATACGCCCCACCTGCCCGGCACGAAGGAAGATCCCGAGCGTTACTGGACCAGCCAGCGCACGCTCTACCTCACTTCCAAAGATCTCAAGACGTTTTCCAATCCGCCGCGTCGCCTGTTCCCCTGGAACATGGGGACCATCGATGTGGGCGTCCGGCGGGTCGGCGAGCGCTATTACGCCTTGATCAAGGACGAGCGCTATCCGGTGCCCGAATGGCCCACTGGCAAGACCATCCGGATTGCCTCATCGGCATCTCTCCTGGGTCCTTATTCGGACCCATCCCCGCCCATCAGCCCGAACTTCCGCGAAGCGCCGATGCTCATTCCATCGCCAGATGGGAAGGCTTGGTACATCTACTACGAGCAATATCCTGGAGTCTCGTATGGAGTTTCAGTGTCCCTCAGTCCGGAGGGGCCCTGGTATCAGCTCTCCGGCTACACCAATATGCCGGCGTGGAACAAATATGAGATGCCGGCCAAGCTGCGACACGGATGCATGCTCACGATCAGCCGGCAACAGTATGACAAGTTGGTGGAGGCATTCGGACTGGAACAGTAAGCACCACTCTCTGCGGTAGTGCCTCGGTAGACCAATTACTGCTACGGAGCCGCGACCGCAAGGGAGCGGGCACTTTCGGAGGATCACAATGAGATCGGGTGGAATCGACCGGAGACAGGCACTGGCTGCAATCGCTGCGATGTGCGGGACACCGCTGCTGCGTGGCCAAGGCGTTCCGGTTCAGGTGCCCGCTCCGCGCGGCGAGAATGTCTCGACAGAGGCCAAGGCGCTCCGCAGGGCTCGATGGACTCCGGAGCGCGCTACGCAATACATGCAGCGTTTTGGCGCAATTAGAGGTTGTAATTATGTGGCGGCGGACGCATCTTCGGTCTGGGCCGAAACGCTCGGACGCAACGTGGACAGGGAACTCGGGTGGGCCTCCGATTCCGGCCTGAACAGCGTCCGCGTCTTCATCCCGCTGACGCTGCACCAGGAGATCGGCGACGCTCTGTTCTCGCGGATCGACCGCTTTCTCGATGTGACTGCCAGGCACAAGCTCAGCTTCACTCCGGTTCTGAGTGCCAACAGCATGCGCGATCCGAATTACAAACCCGAACCGGGCGCACGCAACGAACCAACGCCGGCATTCCTGCCCGGAGTCCACGGGGGACCGCCACGGCCGCGACCGTGGTTGATCAGCGCACGCCGCAACCTCGAGGCAGTCAAGCCTCCAGCCGCCCGCTTTGTCAACGCGCTATTGAGGCATTACGCCCGCGACGAACGCATCGTCGCGTGGGACCTGTTCAACGAGCCTGTTCCGGACGATCGCGCGATGGTGGAACACGTCTTCGCCTGTGCGCGCGAAGTTGATCCGTCGCAGCCCCTCACCGCTACCTGGCAGGGCGAAGATCTCTCCGACGTTTACAGCTTCCACACTTACGGCCAGCCCGGCAACGCACAGGGAGGCGAGCCGGAACTGCTGCCATTCGACGTGGAATTGAAGCAGGCGGTGGACTCCAGGCGGCCCCTGCTGTGTACCGAATGTCTGGCCCGCACTTTCGGCAACACTTTCGAGGCGTTCCTGCCATACTTCGCGCAGCACAAAGTTGGCTGGTACATCTGGGGGCTCTGCGCGGGAACCGCGCAACACCATTACCCGTGGCGCTGGCCGGTCGGTGCGCCGGAGCCGAAAAATTGGTTTCATTGTATTCTCTATCCGGACGGCACTCCTTACCGTGATCATGAAATCGAACTGATCCGGAACTTCCATTTCTGAGGGTAAAATCCAAATGACCGAACATCACCGCAGCGGATGGGTTATCCGCATGGCTCTATCCTTGTTGTTGGCGCCGTTTGTGTTGACGGGCGCCGTACCGCGGTCGGAATATCCGCAGCCGCAGTTTCAGCGGGCCCAGTGGGCGAGCCTCAACGGGCCCTGGGAGTTTGAATTCGACGATGCGAATGCCGGCGTGCGCGAGAACTGGCCCGCTGGCGCGCACAAGTTCTCACGATCCATCGTGACGCCATACTGTTTCGAAAGCCGGATGAGCGGCATCGGAGATCCGTCCTTCCACCCGTATATCTGGTATCGGCGTTCGTTCACCGTGGCGCCCGACTGGCAGAATCACGAGGTGCTGCTGCATTTCGGCGCGGTCGATTACGAAGCGCAGGTATGGGTCAACGGCCGCTTTGCGGGAGCGCATCGCGGCGGCCAATCCCACTTCCAGCTCAATATCACGCCGCTGCTCACTGCGAATGAGAACGTCATTGTAGTGCGCGCCGAGGATCAGCCCGAGGATCGTTACATGCCACGCGGCAAACAATACTGGGAGCCCAAATCGCGCCGTATCTGGTATACCCGGACGAGCGGTATCTGGCAGCCGGTATGGCTGGAAGCGACCGGCGCCAGTTATCTGGAACAGACGCAGATCACCCCCACCATCGACGGCGCCGTGCGATTCGAAGCGCGCATCTCGCACGCTTCCGCGGGGCTGGAATTCCACGTCGCAATCCGCGATGGCGACCACAGTGTCGCCGGATCGATGGGCGCTGTGGGCGAGGGCAGGGCGGTCGCCGCGGCCCAGGTGCGCGACCCCAAACTCTGGTCGACGGAGACTCCCAACCTCTACGACGTCACCTTCGAATTGCGCCGCGGCGCGGTGGTCGTGGACCGGGTGCAATCCTATTTTGGTTTTCGATCGGTAGGCATCAAAAACGGTCGCGTCGCGCTCAATGGAAAACCTATCTATCTGAAATTCATCCTCGACCAGGGGTATTGGCCGGAAAGCATTCTTACTCCGCCCAACGAGGATGCCATTCAATTCGATATCCGCACCACCAAGGCGATGGGTTTCAACGGCGTCCGCAAACACCAGAAGGTGGAGGACCCCCGCTATCTGTATTGGGCTGACAAGATGGGCTTGCTGGTCTCAGGCGAGAGCGCCAATGCCTATCGCTACGACGACCTCTACGTCTCGCGCATGATCACCGAATGGACGGAGATCGTGAATCGCGACTATAACCATCCGTCCATCATCATGTGGATTCCGCTCAATGAGAGTTGGGGCGTGCCGGACCTGGCAGACGTGAGGCAGCAATATCACCTGCGGACCCTGTATACGCTGACGAAGTCTCTCGACGCCACCCGACTGGTAAGCGACAACGACGGCTGGGAGCATACCGAAATGACCGACCTGCTGGGCGTGCACGACTACGCGCGCAGCGGCGACATCCTGAAGTCGAAATATAAGGACGCGGGCAAATCGGGGGCCGCGCCCCCCGATAACGCCCGGGCGGCTCTGGCTCCGGGCATCCGTTATAACGGAGCGCCGCTCTTCCTCTCGGAATTCGGCGGCATTGCCTGGATTCCACCGGGGACCATGACGCCCGCAGAGTCGTGGGGATACGCGGGTGTGGAGAAGAGCCCCGAAGATGCGCTAGCCCGTCTGCGCGGTCTCTATCAGGCCATCGCATCGTCGCCCGCTCTGATCGGAATCTGCTATACGCAGCTCACCGACGTCGAACAGGAAGTGAACGGCCTGATGACCTACGACCGAAAATTGAAGTTTGACGCGGCGGTGTTGCGCGAGATCAACGGCCTGCTTCAGTGAGGAATCTATGACCAAGACCTTGCGATTTTTCTTGTTCGCCGCCCTGGCCGGCGGAATCTGGTTGGCCGCGGGACCAGTTCCCGTGAAACCCGTCCACTATGTCAACCCGCTCGCTATCGAGGACACTCGCAGTATCGCCGACCCAACCGTGATCCGATTCAAAGGCAAGTACTATCTGTTTTTGTCAGGCGGAATGGTGTGGTCCTCGGACGACCTTGCGCACTGGACGCATCAGCCCGTGACCATTCCTGGCCGCCGCGGTATTGGCGCACCCAATGCCTTCGTGTACAAGAACAGCATCTATCTAACCGGCAACGATACCGGACTCTATCGCAGCGCCGAGCCCACAGGTCCCTGGGAATACGCTGGCGACATTCAGGACGCCAGCGGCAAGAAGATGCTGCTATTCGATTCGATGGGTTTCGTTGACGAGGATGGCCGGGTCTATATGTATTACTCAGGCCGCCATTCCGATGGAATCTATGGCGTGGAGCTGAATCGAAGCGATCTGACACGTTTTGCGGGAGAGCCTAAGAAGCTCTGGACGTTCGACAAGTCGCATGTGTGGGAACGGTACGGCGACAACAACGAAGGTACGGAAGTGAGCTGGCTCGAGGCGCCGTGGATGACCCGGCACAACAGCACGTACTACCTTCAGTATTCCGCGCCGGGCACCGAATGGAAGACCTACGCGGTGGGCGTCTATACCAGCAAGCACCCGCTTGGGCCGTTTACTTACGCACCGCGCAATCCGATCCTGGTCCACAAGAACGGCTTGATCAATGGCACCGGGCACCACTCCGTGATTGAAGGACCGGATGGCAATCTCTGGGCGATCTACACGATTCTGTATCGCAACTGGGGCGTGTTTGACCGGCGTATCGGATTGGACCGCGTGAGCTTCGATAAAGCCGGCAACATGTTCGTCATGGGGCCCACGGAGACTCCGCAACCGATTGGCGTCAGCGGCGCCTCACCCTCAACTGAGGACCCGCCCATCGCGCTCTCACTGAGCCGCTATTCCTGGGCGGCCAGCAGCCAGGCCCCGGGCCGCGACGCCAGCTATGCGTTCGACAACAATGTGAGGACCTGGTGGGAGCCGCGTCCTGATGATCCCCAACCGTCGCTGACGCTTGACCTGGGTTGTCGCAATCCCACGGATGCGAACCAGGAATTCCTGGTCAGTTCCGCACGGATGCTCTTCGATATCGCACCGCCTGAACGGCAGACCTTGAACGTGGACGGCCATGGCGCATGGTTTCCGAATGCGCCCCGTTCCACGGCGCCGGCCTATCGTTACCGCGTCGAAGTCTCGTTGGACAATAGCAAGTTCACGACCGTGATCGACCAGACGGAAAACAAGCACGCCAACAACGTGGAGTTCGGCGAGTTTGCCCCAGCGCGCTGCAGGTGGGTGAGGCTGACGATCACTGGACGGCCCAAGGACTTGCCCCTGGCCGTACTGGAATTCACGCTGTTTGGCAAGTCCGCCGAGTCCGCTCGCTGAGAATCTGCTCTCCGCCGCGGTGCCGTCCGGGTGCTGGACAACGCCCACAGATCAGACTGCCAATGCTCAGCTTGGTGGAATGACCGATAGTACATGCGGGCCGAGTTTCCGGCACAGGCGCTCCAGGAATAGAGCGGGTGAGCCGTCGCCGCACTTTAAAGCCACATCAAGTCTTGTCACCGCGAACTGCCAGAAGACACCCGCCACACCGACGGCGAGCAACTGCTAAACTCTGCACCCGTGGGAATTTGGGCGATGCCGAACAGCGTTACGAGTTTACTCTCGTCGACGTCAGCCACAGCAACGAAGAAATGCGTAGTATCGGGAGCCAGACCTCCCGCAGCGCGAATGAAGACAGGAGTTCCCATGAAATGGATTGCCCGAGAGGTGAAGGTTCCCGGCGCCGCATGCCCCTGGCTGATCAGGAAGTTCATTGACCTCGGCGGAATTCATCTTTTCTGCCGGCTGATACCGATTTAGGGAGGGATTTTCTACGCTATGCCTGGCTATGAACTGCGACAGGGCGGCAATGACGTCTCTTTCGATCCGTTAGCCTCCGGCGTGTATCAACTATTCCGCCGAGGTGTATTGAGAGCTTTTTCGTCAAGCATCCTGGTCGGATCGTCCCCGTAGTGACCGAGCACAGACCTGGCGCAGGGAGTTGATGTGGTCCGTCTGGCTCCCCGGCAGAATCAACCTATCCTCCCGCCGAAGAACGGCTGCGCAACAGTATGGGCAATCGCCCTCCGATTATCCCAAGCGTTTGCGACGAAACCACGAAGCGGCATCTCCAGAATCTTGAAAAGACGCAAAACCGTACAGCAGGATTGTTGAAATTTAAGGTATTGACATCCTCAATAACTCGCTCTAGCATTCCAAAGGATTGCGAGAATTTCCCCGCACCCTGCTCGAAACCTGCTTTCCGGTCGGGCAGTACCTTTGACAGCCAATTGGCATCGGGCAACCGATTGCGGAGGCGTCATGCACCCTACCAACAGACGTGAGTTCATCACGAGGTCAACGGCTATCGGCGCCGCTTTGTCGACTGCGCTGACCTCCAATTTGAATGCGGATCCTCTGCCTGCGGCTGGCCGGTTCGAGATCGGCTTGATCGTTGGTGATAAGCCTGAGCGTCCGCCGGCGGAGATCGCATCGGGCTACGAAATGAGCGAGATGCCAATCTCGCTCCAGGTACTTCCGCTGGAGCCGAACCCCGTTTGGGCGAAGAAGAAGGCGGAGTTCGCCGCCTGGAGGATTCCGCCCTCCAAAGTCTCCAGCCACTATAACCCGCCTGGGAACCGCGTGGTCGGGCCGGGCGTGGACATGGAACTGCTTGAGTTCTGGACCAAGCGCTCGTTCGCCCGCATCTCCGAATTGGGAGTGAAGGTCGCCGGCATTTATGGGGCGTTCTTTGACGTCCCGGAAGGGTTTTCGAAGTCGACTGCGCGTGACCAGGCTTTCCAATTTGTCAACATGCTTGCCGATCACGCCAAGCCATACAAGATCACGATCGCTCTGGAGCCGATGGGGACGCCAACTACGCTGTTCCCGTTGTACCGCGACGGGGTTGCGTTCGCGAAAGCGACCAAGCGGCCGGAGATCGCTGTAATGGCCGACACCGCATACTTCCTTCAATACAACCAGCCGCTGGACGATATCCGGACAGAGCCCAAGATGTTGGTCCACTGCCAGACCGCTGGAATCAAGGGGCAGCCCGGCGTCGGAGATCTGACCGAGATGCATACGCGCCTGTTCCGGATCTTCAAGGAAATCGGATACACCGGCGCCGTCTCCTGTGCTTGCCCCTGGGTCGACACGACCGGATCGGGAAAGATGCAGTTCGGCATCGAGACAGCCAAGACGTTGAAATATTTGCGGGATTTACGCGACAAGGTTTACGCCTAGTCGTTGAGCGCCAGGGCCCGAGCCGCACGGCCCGGGCTTGGACGCAGGTAATGTCCAATGCGCGGAGCGCCTGCCCACGCGATTCCGGCATCCGCCGCGAGCCGGATTCAGGAGAAGCAGCCATGCGGTTCGTCAGTAGCATCTTGCTCGTATTCCTGTTCGTCAGCTACGGGATGATCCCCGTCGCGGCGCAACAATCGTCGGGCTCCATTAGCGGCGTTGTCCAGGATGCGCAGGGAGCGGTCATTCCCGCGGCCAAGGTGGTGCTCACCAATCAGGCGCAGGGCGCCACGCGGGAAGTAGCAACCAACGCGGACGGCACCTTTGTCTTCACACCCCTTCAACCCTCAACGTATAGCGTCACCGTGAAGGTCGAGGGGTTTAAAGAATTCTTCCAAAGAGAAATTGTGCTGCATGCCGACGACAAACTCATGCTGCCGCCGGTGATGCTGACGATCGGCGCGGTCGGCGAGCGAATAACGGTGGAAGCGGCTCCCGTACAGTTGCAGGTGCAGAGTTCCGAGCGGAGCGGCACCATTACCGGCACTCAGACCACAGAGATCGCGATTAACGGCCGCAGTTGGACCGCCCTGTTGAAGACCGTTCCCGGCGTCATGGCGGACGTGAACAGCATCAACGGGCAGCGGGTGGACCAAAACAACGGAACCTATGACGGCGTAACAGCGGTCGATGCCGGCAGCAACAGCTTGTCGGTAGTGAACATGAACATAGACGCTGTGGCCGAAATGAAGGTCCTGACGAACAGCATGCAGGCGGAGTACGGGAAATCGGCCGGCGGCTTTATCAATGTAATCACTAAGAGCGGCACACAGGATTTCCATGCGACCGGCTACTGGTTCCACCGGCACGAGGACCTCAACGCCAACAGTTGGCGAAACAACATCAGTGGCCTGCCGCGACAGCGTTACCGGTTCAACCAGCAGGGCTTTAATGCCGGCGGACCAATCTACATTCCGCGGAAATTCAATATTAATAAAGACAAGCTGTTCTTCTTTATCGGTCAGGACTGGCTGCGCCAGCTCTCGCCGCAACCACTGCAGACGCTCACGATGCCGACGATGGCGCAGCGGCAAGGCGATTTTTCCCAGACGCGCGATTCCGGCGGAAACGCCGTGATCATTAAGGACCCCTCGACCGGCGCGCCGTTCCCCGGCAACCAGATCCCGAAGGAACGGTGGAGCCAGTTTGGGCAGTCGATTCTGAACTTTTATCCGCAGCCCAACGTTGCTGGACAGGTAGCGTACAACTGGACATCGCAAGGCGTGGCGACCAGCCGGCCGTACGAAGGCATCTACCGGGTGGACTACAACATAACTTCTAACTGGAGACTCTACGGCCGTTACGTACGGAATTTCCGTGAGAGTTGGGAGCCGTACTGCTCGGATTACGGAAATCAATGCTCCAACAATCTCGGACTGGGGCTTTGGAGCACTACCAAACCGTCGTATATGTATGTTTTCAACCTGACGACGATCATCAGCCCGACGCTGACGAATGAATTCATCACCGGCACTACCGTTGCTCATCCGCAATCGCATCCTTTGGATAAGGCTTATGACCGCCAAAAGGCATGGATCACTTTCCAGTAGCTATATGCCCCCGCAGACCCCCTCCAGTTGATTCCGAACTTCTCCTACGGCGGCGTCCCCAGTGCGCCTTCCACCAACTTCGCCGGGCTGCCCTATTTCAACACGCCGGATTCGCACGACTTCACCGACAACGTCGCTAAGGTCTACTCCCGGCACACGCTCAAAGCCGGCCTCTTCGTCCTGTACAACAAGAAGGAACAGGTCTCGCAATCGTATGTCGTGCCGCAGATCTCCTTTGGCCGAAACTCGTCGAACCCGGGCGATACCAACTGGGCTTATTCCAACGCGCTTCTGGGCAACTTCGATACCTACGTTCAGAACGCCAGCTTTCCTGTGGGCCACTATCAGTACTCGAACGTGGAATGGTATGTCCAGGACAACTGGAAGGTCACACCGACACTGACATTAGACTACGGCATTCGTTTCTACCTGATTCCGCCATGGCACGAAACCGACAATCAGGTGTCGAGCTTCAATCCATCGCTTTATAATCCCGCGCAAGGCGTCATCCTGTACCGTCCGGCCCTGGCTCCGAACGGAAGCAAGATCGTCATCAATCCCATCACTGGCGAGACCGTATCGAACGTTCTCAATGGTGCGATCGTGCCTGGCGTCGGCAATATATACAACGGCATCGGCGTGGGCGGAAAGAACGGCTACCCCGAGGGGTTGATGCAGAGCCGCGGCGTGCACTATGCTCCGCGCTTCGGGCTGGCTTGGAATCCGAGCGGGAAGAGCCGCACCGTTATCCGCACCGGCGCAGGCGTTTTCTACGATCAGATGCAAGGGAATCCTATCTTCAATTCCCTCGGCGATCCACCGAATTTTCAGAACGCACAGTTGTTCTACGGGAATATCGGGAATATCGGTGCCTCGCAGCAGGCACTGTTCCCTTCGCAACTCAGCAACGGAATGTCGACCGATGGACACGTGGCGACCACATATAACTGGAACGTTACGGTGCAACGCGAACTGCCGAAGAACCTGTTCGTGGACTTGGCCTATGTCGGCTCCATCACGCGTCATCTGGTGGTGAAGACCGCGCTGAATGAACCGGCGTTCGGCAGCGCGTGGCTGCCGCAGAACCAGGACCCCAGCGCGGGTACGCCGACGACGACGGGATCGACTGCGCTTCCCGTCAACTTCCTTCGTCCATATCAGGGCTATTCCAACATCTACGTGCAGACCTTTGGCGGTAGCTCGAATTTCAACTCGCTGCAGCTTTCGGTCACGCGCAGAGTGGGTAAAGGGCTCCAGTTTGGCGGCGCATATGTCTGGTCAAAAGCACTGGGAACCACCAGCGACATCAACGGCATCGCCAACCCGTTGAACTCGCGTAAGGCGGACTATGGATGGCTGACGTTCGACCGGACGCAGAACCTGGTGTTCAACTACATCTATACGCTGCCCCGCATCCCCAAGGGGAGCTTTGTCGATAACAGCTTCGGGAGGCTGGTACTCAACGGCTGGGAGGTGTCCGGCATGACCACGATGAATTCCGGCTCGCCCGCCTCGATCACCTACTCGATCGCGAACGTCAGCACGCTGAACCAGCAGACCACCGGCGACCCCAATTGGGGGCCTCGCGTGGTCCTCCTCGGCAACCCCAACCTCTCGCGGGGCGACCGCACCATCAATCAGTTCATCCGGACAAACGTCTTTGCGCCTGCGGGAAGGGGCAGCACCGGGATGGATTCCACGTTGTATCAGGTTCGAGGACCCGGCATCAATAACTGGGACATCTCCGCTTTCAAGAACGTGCCGTATGCCGGAGAGAATCGCTATATCCAACTCCGGGTGGAGATGTTCAATGCTTTCAACCATACGCAGTTCAGCGATTTCAACCGGAGCATCGTATTCAACTCCGCCGGACAGATCACCAACCTGCCTCCTTCTCAGGGAGGCGGCGGTGGGACCTTCGGTTTCGGAGCGATGACTTCGGCGCGGTCGGCGCGCATCATTCAACTGGCGGCGAAGATCTACTTTTGACGGCGCATCGGAGGACAGAACAGATGTCACGCATCAAAATCGGCACCGTGATCTGCGCACTTTGCATTGGGGGCGCGCTGACGCCTCTAATAGCCGGCGATTCGCCAAAGTCGGGGCTGGTCGCCTGGTGGAAGCTGGACGAAAAAAGTGGCCGCAAGGTCTCGGACTCCTCAGGTAACGGACTTCAAGGCGAATTCGTTGGCAATCCGGTGTGGCGCTCCGCCGGCCGAATCGGCGGCACACTGGAGTTTAGCGGCGACGGGGACTACGTGGTAATCGGTAACCAGCCCCAGTTCGACCTCACAAAGGCAATCACCGTCGCGGCATGGATCAAGGTCAATCGCTTCGACCGCAACTGGCAGTCGATTGTGGGTAAGGGCGATCTGAGCTGGAGGATCGCCCGCGACCGCGACCGCGATTGCGTCCAGTTCGCCTTCAACGCCATGCCCCAGGAGCAACTTCTCAAGGGACAGATCCCCGTAAACGACGGCAAGTGGCACCACGTGGCCGGGGTATACGACGGCCACACGATGTATCTCTACGTCGACGGCAAGCTCGACTTGTCTCGCGAGACGACCACGGACATTCCTTTGAGCGACAAGCCGGTCTATATCGGTGAGAACTCGCAGGCGACAGGGCGGTTCTGGAACGGCCTCATCGATGACGTTCGGGTCTATAACCGGCCGCTGAATGCGGTGGAAATTGCCGCGTTATCGGGTGGAGGAAGGTAAGCGGCCAAGGCGGCGACGACCCACGGAGCGGCGGGTGATATGGCAACGACATTAAAGGATGTCGCGGAGGAAGCGCGAGTCGATCTGTCGACCGCGTCGCGCGCCGTCAGCGGCGTCCCGGGCGTCAATGCGAAAACGCGCGAGCGCGTATTAGCGGCGGCGCGGCGCCTCAATTACCGCCCGAATCGCGTCGCTCGCGGACTCGTGACGGGCCGAACTCATACGGTGGCGCTGATTATTAGCGACATCCGCAATCCGTTCTTTGCCGAGGTGGCCAGAGGGGCGGAGGATGCTGCGTATGCCGCGAGTTTTGACCTGATCCTCTGCAACAGCGACCTGAATCCAGCGCGTCAGCTGCATTACGTAGAATCGCTTTGCGAGAAGCGCGTTGATGGCATCATCATGAACTCGGTAGCGTCGCTCGACCCCGAAGTCAACGCGGGACTGGTGGAGTCCGGATTGCCGGTGGTGTTGCTGAATCCCGGCGCCAGCGATTCCGGTTTCTCGACGGTCTGCGCGGACAACACTCGCGGCGGCCGGCTGGCGGCGCAATACCTCGTCGACCGCGGCCACCGCA
>Ga0105239_10002029_pt1 | contig 26273 bp, 19 predicted proteins | sample KBSC44metaG_FD_92761 | JGI IMG/M metagenome (GOLD analysis project Ga0105239, IMG submission 92761) | Corn rhizosphere microbial communities from Kellogg Biological Station, Michigan, USA - KBS C4-4 metaG | ecosystem: Host-associated > Plants > Roots > Rhizosphere > Soil | place: Michigan, USA...
ACTTCGTATGTTCTCTTTGGTAAAAAGGGGTGAAAGGTATGTGGAAAACTATAATAGAGCAGCTTAGGAATAACCTTTTTTTAAATAAATTTGGATATGTCTTAATCCTAGAATACAGGGTATTTGGTTTGTGCAGTAATATAGGATTTACCTTAATCTGAGAACCCTGAAAGGGTTCCATCTGCCAGCGCAGGGCACCGCCCTGCGTCACCAGGACAGGTTTCGAACAGTCGTGGTTTATAAACCCATCGCTATGGAAAAGCCGCCAGAAAGTTCTAAAAGCCATTTCCCCGGTAACGGCGACTATCAAACTACGTAATTCCAGCCATGCGTATCAGCGGCGATACCGTACCTGATATCGTTAAGCGCTTTAAGCGCCCGGGTAGAGAATTCGCGGGTTGCCGGATCGTTCAAAAAGTATTCTTCGTCATTATAGCTGAAAGAGGCTATCGGTGCTATGGTAAATGCTGTTCCGGCACCAAAAGCATCGGTAAGCTTGCCGTTTTGTGCGCCTTCAACCAGCTCGGTGATAGCTATAGGGCGCTCTTCAACGGTATAGCCCATATCGCGGGCAAGGGTGAGTATCGTATCGCGGGTAACGCCTTTTAATATGGTGTTTTTGTCGATAGCCGGGGTAACCAGTTTACCATCCAGCACAAACATGGCGTTGGCGGCGCCCAATTCTTCAATATACTTATGTTCTTTTGAATCCGTCCATATCAGCTGGTCGAAGCCTTCTTCAACAGCTTTGCGGGTAGGCAGCATGGCGCCCCCGTAGTTGCCGGCCGCTTTTGCATAGCCATAACCACCCTCAGCTGCACGGGTGTAATTAGTCTCGATTTTTACGCGTAACGGCTTTGAAAAATACGGCCCAACCGGGCAGGTAAGCACCATATACTTATAGGTTTTGGACGGAGTAACTCCAAGATATGCCTCCGTTGCAAACATAAACGGCCTGATGTATAAAGAGTGATTGGCCTTTGCGGGCACCCAATCACGGTCGATATCAACGAGTGCCGAAATGCTTTTCATAAACAGTTCTTCAGGCAGATCAGGCATGCAGAGGCGGTCGGCAGAATGGTTAAAGCGTTCAGCGTTTTTATTCATCCTGAAAATAGAAACAGAATTATCAGGGTGGTTATATGCTTTTAATCCCTCAAAAAAAGCCTGACCGTAATGCAGCGTGGTGCAGGCAGGGCTTAAAATAATATCACCGTAAGGTACAATCTCCAGGTTTCTCCATTCACCATCGGCGTAATCGGCTGTAAACATGTGGTCGGAGAATGTGGTACCGAATTGCAGGTTGTTAAAGTCGGTTTCCGCAAGGCGCGATTTGGTTGTCCTGGTTATCTTGATTTCGGGAGATGCTGTCATGGGCGTGAAAATAAAAAAAGGAATCGATACCTCGCGTATCCATTCCTTAATTAACTATTAACTAATCTTATCTGTGAAAGAAAAACTAGTCGTACTCAAACATAAAGAGATAATTACCGAACGAATATGTGAGAAGTATCAATTTGAAATTAGCGGGGATATGGCTCAAGTCCGGGCATTGCGGTTTACCAAGGCCAGCCCCCTTTAGGGGGCAAATATTGGTAGAAAAAGCGAGGTAAAATTAGACGCTCCGTAGGTGCGTAACCCGGCATGTAGGTTACGCACCTACGGAGCGCATATCTTATTAATTATGTTTTCTACCAATATTTTGCTCCTAACGGAGCAGTTGGAGATGCAGGTATCAAGTAGCGAAAACCATTACTTATAACCCTGTTATGGTACCCATACCGATACTTATTTCAATTTTTCCAACGCATTTTTTATACGCGGCAATATCTGTTTTATATCATCCAGTGTGCTTGCGCCCACCGAAACACGGAACCATGGCGTATCATCGTCTGTACCAAAGGCCGAGAACGGAACGAAGGCAACACCGGCTGCTTTTATCAGGTAAAAATTAATATCTGCCGATGTTTTTAATGTGTCACCGTCAGGCGTAGTCTTACCGGCATAATCAATCTTTATGGTAAGATAGATGGCGCCCATGGGCTCTATCGAATCTACATTAAATCCTTCCGACTTTAATTGCTGAAAGCCCTGGTATAAGGTGTTCAGGCTGTTTTGGATATTGCCCTTCAGCTCGTCCAGGTAGCCGTTAACCAAATTATCCTGCTTTAAATATTTCGCCATGGCAACCTGCTCGGCTTTTGGTGCCCAGGCACCCATGTGACCAACAATGGCCTTCATGTGGTTTACAACATGCGCCGGACCAAAGCCCCAGCCTACACGTACGCCGGTGGCAGCAAAACATTTGGAAGCGCCATCAACAAATATGGTAACGTCCTTCAATTCGGGGCGAAGGGTTACCGGGTTAAAGTGCTCGTGGCGGCCAAAAGTAAGCTGCGAATAAATCTGGTCGTACAACAGGTAAAGCGGTTTTTCGCCGGCTGCGCGGGTTTTGTTTTCGGCAATCACCAGGTCGCATATTTCTTCCAAATCCTTTTTGGTGAACATGGTGCCTGTAGGGTTAAGCGGCGAGCATAATGCCAGTAAGGCAGCACCTTTTAGGTGCGGTGCTATTTCGGCAGCCGTAGGCATAAAGTTATTTTCGGGCGTTGTGGGTATTATTACCGCTTCCGCACTGGTTAAGTCGCAATAGTGGTTATTGTTCCATGATGGCGCAGGGAAAACTACCTTATCGCCCGGATCCACAATCGCCAGGTAAGTTGAATATATAAGCGGACGAGAGCCTCCCGAAATCAATATCTGGTTTGAAGCATATTCCAGGTCGAACCGGCTTTTCAGGAAAGCCGAAACGCTTTCGCGCAAATCGAGAATACCATCAGCTGGCGGATAATTGGTTTGATTTTGCCCGTAAGCATCAACAATGCCCTGTTTCAATTCCGCTGGAATCGGGTAGATATTTGAGTCAAAATCGCCTATAGTTAAATTGGCAATGTTTTGTCCCTGTCGTTTAAGCTCGTTTATTTCGCCGGCTATTTTAATAATTTCAGACCCGTGCAGATTTTGGGCTAATACGGAAACACTCATGGTAATGTGCGGATTATGAATGCGCAAAGTTAAGGTAAAAGCTGAAAGCAGAAAGGGGAAAAGCTGTTTTTAAATGGTGAGGCTGATGTCATTAAGTTAAGTGGTGTTTTTCCCACAAGCTCCGTCGTCAATTCGCCTTTGCCTCTCCAACCGCGTGCCGCCTCAGCTCTGGGACTATTGTGTGTACCTATGTTTCAAAGTAAAGAGAAATCATAGCCCGTGGGCATAGGACGAACTTGGCTTTGGCTGGATTAGAAAAGCGTCGATAGGTTCGATTGTCATGCTTGTCGCTCCGTTAGGAGCACAATATTGGCAGCAAAACAACAACCACGCATTAGCGCTCCGTAGGTGCGCTTGTTTTTTTTGAACGTTTTCTACCAATATTTGGGCATTGCTGATGAAACGATGAGGATTGCTTTTAACTCACATTACCGGCTGCAACAGCTGGTTAACCGGCGTGGTATGATGCAAATATGATGATGGCGTAACACCCGTAAAACTCTTAAAATCGCGGATAAAATGCGATTGGTCGAAATAGCCGCATTGGTAGGCAATGGACGTTAACGGCGACTCATTTTTGGCGATAAGCTTAAGGCCAAGCTGGAAACGGTTTATTTTGTTGAAAGATACCGGTGTAAGGCCGGTGTGCCGGTAAACCAATTGCTGAAGATACCGGGCAGTTATATTATGCCTGGAAGCAATACGGCTTATATTTGCCTCGGCGACACTTTGTTTGATGCTGTTTAAAATATGAGCTACCTTATTAATCTTGAAGGTTCTTTTTTCGCTACCAATTAATCGTTTCAACAAAAATAATTCAACCAGGTCTATTCTGCCCTGCTCGCTTTTTGCTTCCAGTAATTGATTGTGCAATTGCTTCGCAGGGCTGCCAATAATATCCCCGATATCCGAAATGTGGTTATTAAATATACCCAGCTCATCATTAAAAAAATATGCCGCTGTGTGGGTGAAAAATTTAATGCCGAGCATGGTATGCTTGCCTTTTGATTTAATGGCAAGCGGTTTGGTGATTTGTCCCCAAAGCTCTATCGGCGTTTCAAAGAATTTATCGTTAACTGCCGATTGCCATTTGCCGCCGCCAAGATTGAATATCATTTCCATGTCCCCGCTCGGGAACACCGTGTCGTCAAACTCGATATCGTCGTCTGACTCAAAGATATAGTAATGCCTTACATAAGGCTTTAAAATATCCGATGGAAGAAATTGCTTAAATTCCATAAGGTGAAGTTACGGTTTTTATGTTTCTAAATAACCCGCGCCACAAAAGTAAAGCGTCGGCGCCAGGTAAAATTGTACAAAACGGAACAGTGTGGTTTTTCAAACTTTTTTATACAACACCTGGTTTTCCTGTTAATTTCGGATAAGAATATCTCTTTAAAAACATAAGACATGGCACAAGAACAAAACAACACTATCACAGTAGAAGCAACAATAAACGCCGGCCTTGAAAAAGTCTGGGAATTTTGGACCAGTCCCGAACATATAACCCAATGGGCTTTCGCATCCGACGACTGGCATGCGCCTTATGCTGACAATGACGCACGCACCGGCGGAAAATTTAAAACCACCATGGCTGCAAAAGATGGCAGCTTCAGCTTCGATTTTGAAGGGGTTTACAGTAATGTTGAAGAACACACGCTGATTGAATATGCTATGGCTGATGGCCGCTGGGTAAAAATTCAATTCTCGGGCGATGATAAGACGACTACTGTAACCGAAGAGTTTGTGCCCGAAAACCAAAACTCACTTGAAATGCAGAAGGGCGGCTGGCAGGCTATTCTGGATAATTTTAAGAGACACGTTGAGGGAAATTAACTACTCTTGAGTTCTAAGTCGGAAGTCTTTAGTCTGGTTTTTGGCTAGAGACTCAGGACAAACGACTCTCGACTTGAGACTAATTTATACACTCTACTGACAAATAATTGATGGTTCGACATGTTATGTTAACAACACGCTTGTATATTTGCCCGGAGGAATTCCCAAGTTCCTGTTACTATCTCACTATTTAAAAACTTCCCGATGATTGAAACTAAAGCCTATGCTGCTCAAGATGAGCACACTCCCCTTGCCCCGTGGACTTTCGACCGCCGCGACGTAGGACCGCACGATGTGCAATTTGATATCCTGTTTTGCGGTGTTTGCCACTCCGACCTGCACCAAATCCGCAACGACTGGTTTCCGGGTATTTTCCCTATGGTCCCTGGTCACGAAATTGTGGGCCGCGTTGTAAAGGTTGGCGACCATGTAAAAAAATTCAAAGTTGGCGACCTGGCCGGAACCGGCTGCCTGGTTGATTCCTGTCGCGTTTGCGAAAACTGTAAAAGCGATTTGGAGCAATATTGCCTCAACGGGGGCTCGTACACTTATAATAGCCTGGAGCAGGATAAAGTAACTCCAACATACGGCGGCTATTCGAACACCATCGTGGTGCATGAGGATTTTACCTTGCGTGTTTCTGATAAATTAGACCTTGCTGCCGTTGCGCCATTGCTTTGTGCCGGTATCACCACCTACTCGCCTTTAAGACATTGGAAAGTAGGCAAAGGCACTAAGCTGGCTGTATTAGGCCTGGGTGGCTTAGGCCACATGGGTGTTAAATTCGGCGTTGCTTTTGGCGCAGAGGTGACTGTGTTGAGCACATCGCCAAAAAAAGAAGAAGACGCAAAGAAACTCGGCGCACACCACTTTGTGGTAACGACCGATCCGGAACAAGTAAAAGCTGCTGCAAATTCTTTCGATTACATCCTCGACACCGTATCGGCTGAACACGATTTTAACATGTACCTCGGCATGTTGCGTACCAATGGTACCCATATTTGCGTAGGTATTCCGCCGAAACCGGCAGAAATTGCAGCCTTCAGTATTGTTGGCGGTCGCAAAAGCCTGGCTGGTTCAAGCATAGGCGGCATAGCCGAAACACAGGAAATGCTTGATTTCTGCGCCGAGCATAACATTGTTTCCGATATCGAAATGATTGATATCAAAGACATCACAGCCGCATACGAGCGCATGGAAAAAGGCGATGTTAAATATCGTTTTGTAATTGATATCGCGACCTTGTAAAGCAAGAAACTTTTTAATGATTTTGAAGCGCCCGTAATTGCTGCGGGCGCTTTTTTTATGCTGTAAAGAATTTATTTTTCGATAACCGATGCAACGTTTGCCATAAATCCTAATCTATTAGTAGCAAACCACCTGTTATGAAAAAATACTTACTTCTTACCCTGCTCAGTTGCTTATTGTTTTCGGCCGCAAACGCTCAAAAAGCCATCGTTCCTGATTCTTTCGTTTACAGCAAAGTTGGTGCAAAGGAGCTTAGGGCATACGTATTCCGGCCTAAGGCTGACAGGAAGCGACACCCTGCTATACTCTTATTCCATGGCGGGGCCTGGCAATTGGGGGAAGCCGCCTGGAATTTTGACCGCGCTAAAGAATTCGCCGCAAACGGGATGGTGGCCATAGCAGTTGAGTACCGCCTGGCGAATAATGGCTTATCGCCGGCTGATGGTGTAGAAGATGCTATGGCAGCTTTTGCATGGGCGCGGCAAAATTCAAAAATGCTGGGAATTGATACCAAGAAAGTGGCAGGCTATGGCGTTTCGGCCGGTGGACATTTGGTAGCGGCGACAGCTACATTACCCGCAGTTAAAGGCAAAAATATTGAAAGTAAATCCCGCCCGAATGCAATCCTGCTTTATTCGCCTGCGCTTAACATGGCGGCAGACCCCTATTTTATGAGGCTGATGGCTGGCCATGGTAATCCGGCAGACTATTCTCCATCAGGGTATGTTACCCAAAGGCTACCTCCCACACTGATTATACAGGGCGAACAGGATAGTATTGTTTATACGAAAGACGCAAAGGACTTTCGTGATAAAGCGCAAAAAGCCGGGGCCACCTGCCAATTATATATCTATCCGGGCGTCGGTCATTTGCTGACCCGCAACATCAAAATTCAATACAAAGATTTTGACAGCGACCCCAAATTCGCATCAGATGCACATCAGCGTGAAGACCGTTTTTTGGATTCGCTGGGGTATTTTAAAAAATAAGATCGGGCTATTTTATGGTTATTAAAGGCCCGCCATCTTGCTTTTCCAGTCTACCGAAAGAGGCAGCATTTAGGCTCAACTCATTTAGCAATTGCTCAAAGGCTTCACAACTGTCTTCCTCAACAGCAACCAACAAGCCCCCGCTGGTTTGCGGATCGGCCAGGATGTAGCGCTGCTCATCTGTGATCGCGCCGATTTTATGGCCGTAGCTGTTCCAGTTGCGCTGCGTGCCGCCGGGAAAGCATTTTTGTTCGAGGTAATATGGTAGGGATGGAATCACCGGTACCTTATCAAATTCAATAGCCGCCGATACTCCGCTGCCTTCGCACATTTCGGAAAGGTGGCCCAGCAAACCAAAACCGGTAACATCGGTGAGTGCCTTAACACCTTCCAAGGCGGCAAAACGTTCGCCGGCTTTGTTCAGGGTAGTCATGCTTTTAAGGGCGATGGCAGCATCTTCCGGCTTTAACAGTCCGCGTTTTTGTGCGGTCGACAGGATGCCTACGCCCAATGCTTTGGTTAAATACAACCGGCATCCGGCAGTGGCAGTTGAATTTTGTTTGAGTTGCGCGATATTAACCATGCCGTTAACCGCCAGTCCGAACACCGGTTCCGGGCAGTCGATACTGTGGCCGCCCGCGAGTGTTATACCGGCCTCGGCACAGATGGCCCTCGCGCCTTCCAATACTTTTTGTGCCACTTCCGGCGCAAGCTTTTCTATCGGCCAGCCTAATATCGCGATAGCCAAAACAGGTTTACCACCCATAGCATACACATCACTAATGGCATTTGCAGAAGCGATACGGCCAAAGTCGTATGCATCATCCACAATCGGCATAAAAAAGTCGGTCGTCGAAATCAGGGCGGTGCCGTTACCTAAATCAAGAACGGCTGCATCGTCGCGTTTATCGTTGCCGACCAACAATCGGGCATCGGGTATTGCAGCGATGGGGCTGTGTAAAATCTTATCCAAAATAGCAGGACTGATCTTGCAGCCACAGCCGGCCCCGTGCGAGTATTGTGTGAGTTTAATTTCCGTCGTGTCCATTAACTGGTAATTCTATTTGATTAGCAAAATTCAAAACGGCCTGTGCATTATTTAGCATACCAGCGCCGGCGAGCTCCAATGTAAAAACCTTTTCGGCTGCCCGCTTTTGCAGGCCGCTAAAATAGGTTTTATCGTAATAGTGAAGTACTGTACGGATGAAGTCGGCCATCCGTCCTTCGTTAATCGCGATGATGGCGTTTTTTGTTTGCTCCGGGCCTAAGCGTTTCCGGATGCGGTCGGTGCAGGTTATCAGAAAGTCTTTATCAAGCGGGCCATACTCCGCAACCAGCGCTTCAACCCTGGTTTCTACAGGAACTTTTAAGTTAATAAGGGCACTTTCCCGGATTTGGCGCCAAAGGTTATTGGGGACAGCCCGTGTCCCTATCGTGAGGCTTTCGTCTTCTACCCAAATGGGCCGTGCGCTATCCATGCGGAATAGTTGGAGTGCCAGGTCGTTTTCAAATTGTTCCTGCGTGGGCTGCACCAGCTTGTTCATGCTGCCGTAGGATGAACCCTGGTGTTGTGCAAGCTCCTCCAGGTCTATCACCTGTTCGCCCATAGCGACAAGTTGTTTTAATATTTTGGTTTTTCCGGAGCCGGTCATGCCGCCGAGCACACAAAGCGGGTAGTCCTTTTCAAATTGGGCATGCGCCCAGCGGCGGTAATTTTTATAGCCGCCGGTAATAATCAGTACATCAAAACCATACAACCCCAATGCCCAGGCCATTGCCCCGCTGCGCATGCCGCCGCGCCAGCAATGCACGGCCACTTTTTTATCCGGCGCAATTTCGAGTGCCAGTTTGATAAACCCAGACCATTTTGGCCCGGTTAAATCAAAGCCGAGCAAAATTGCCTGCTCACGACCAACCTGCTTATAGGTAGTGCCAACCTGCACGCGTTCTTCATTAGTAAATAGCGGGATATTAAATGCGTGAGGGACGTGTCCCTGTGCAAACTCGGCGGGCGTACGAACATCTATTAAAGCAACGGGATCGCTTAATTGCAAAAATTCGTTTATGGTTATCTGCCGCGTCATTTACTTTTCGAGGTTATAAATATACAGCAGTTTTTTTCTTACTTCCAGATATAATAAAGTGCGCCATTCTTATCATCGGTAACAAAAAACGAATTGGCGTCGTTCATCATTACGTCGCATGGCCTGCCCAGGCGGTCTTTGTCCTGCTTGCCCACCTGGAAACCGCTAACCACTTCAACGTAGGTATCGCGGCCGGTTATCATTACTACTGCATTACCGCGTTCGCGTTTAATCATGGTTGAGCCATGCAGGGCAACCAGGAAGTTATTTTTAAGCTGTGCATCGTTAAAGCCCGCAAAGTAATCAAAACCCAGCGGCGCCGAATGTGCCCTGAAGCCACAAAAAGCCAACGGCGGTTCGGCAGGTACTTTAATATTGTTCCGTTTAGCAGAATCCATCATAGCCGGATCGGAATATATTTTTTGGTGATATTGTATATACCAGGGCCAGCCGTAATTTTTACCCTGTTCTATGGTGCCAAAAAGGTCCTCCGGTTTATCCGGGCCAAGCAAATCCCTGCCCATAAATGTTCCCCATAGCTTATCTTTCACCCACTTTATCGATACGGCATTTCGTACGCCGGCCGCAAAGGTTTTCTGCCCGCTGCCGTCAGGGTTCATTTCCAGTATAGAAGCCCTTACCGCTTCTTTTTCAATACAGGCATTACAGCTGCTGCCCACGCTTACGTATACTTTGCCGTTATGCTGCGCCAGGCTGCGCGTAAGGTGCCAGCCGCCGTATTTGTAGTTTAGGCCATAATCCGGGAAATGCGCCAGTACCTGCCCCTGGCCGGAAAGCACCGTATCGCCATTGTGAAATTCGTAGCGGGATAGTTTATCCGTTTCGGCTATATAGATATAGTTTTTGCCTTTATCAGCATAAAACATAACCTGGTTGGGATTATGCAGCTTTTCGGCGAAGGTGGTAATGTTTTTAAAGCTTTTTGTCTCGTTATCCCAATCGCTGAAGATATAAATCTTGCCAACCTTGTTATCAGCCAGGCTATGCATGTCGGTACAAAACAGGCGACCGTCCGGACTTTTGGACAAAAACCGTAAGCGGTGCATGCCCTCCGCCGCGACAGAGATGTGATACCCAGCAGGTATTTTCAGATTGAGTGTAGTGCCTTTTTTAAGAGTAACAGGGTGGGTTTCCAGTTTGATTTGGGCGCTTACACCCAAACAGAAAAATAATAAACCGGCTATTGCGATGAAGAGAAAACTACGGGATGACATGGTGTGATTTATACTGCAAATTAGGAAAAGAAAGGGCAAAATTCTGCAGTATAGCGGGATATTAATTTACTACAGAAATGCCGCCAGCTATCCTAACTTTAGCGTCTTCAAATAGCCCGCATTTACCGCGGCACTTTGCAGTGGCGTCTCCTTAAAAAACCGCGACTGCTCTACAAAAAAGTATTCCATACCATTATCCGAACCGGTTTTAAGCAGGTGTGGATAATGGATAATGCCGGTTCCTAAATCGCAGGCCGATTCCTCTTCACTGCCTTTTGGCAAACGTTCCTTCAACACATCGCGCATGTGGCACAGACGAAAACGAGGGGCGTGTTTTTTAATGTAGCTCTCCGGGTTTTGACCCTCGGTAACGGTGTAATAAAAATCCATCTGGAAGTCTACCAAATTCTTATCGGTGCCGGCAAGCAGCACATCAATCGGTAGCTGCCCGTCAACAGGTTTGTATGGATAATCGTGCGGGTGATAGGCAAACCGTAAACCATGCTTTTTGCAGATAGCGCCATAGCCATTAAACTCATCTGCAATGTGTTTAAAATCGTCTATGCTTTTTTGCGGGCCCTTCCATGGGTATATCAAATACTTCATGCCGATTTCTGCTGCCTGCGCTGCAAGTTGTTCGTATTCGCTGGCATTCCCGGCAAAGTGTGTTGATACCAAAGTGAGGCCATTATCTTTAGCCAGCTTGCTGAAATCCTTATTGTTCATTCCCCAGAAAACGCCCTTATTGCCGCCATAGCTTTCAATTTGGGTATAGCCCATTTTACCAATCTGCGCGAGTGTGCCTGGAGTGTCTTTTTCCATGTCTTCCTTAACCATGTAAAGCTGGATACCTAAGGCAGGCAGCTTTCGCGCCGGTGATGCTGCCAGTAAATCGCTTTTTACCAGCGGTGCTGATAGCGCTAAAAGAGCGGTGTTTTTTAGGAAACTTCTTCGGTTGGTCATGATTGTTAATTATGGAATTTGCGTAGGGGCGTATCGCATACGCCCTCGAAAAGCGATTCGTAAAATTGTCTGTTGGTGTGGGTTTATCGCATAGGGCGTATGCGATACGCCCCTACATTAATGCGGTATTTATTAACCATTTCTTAACCCAAATTCCCCTTTTTCATCTCCTCTACCGCATGATGCGCCGCCCTCGCGGCAAAGGCCATGTATAAAATTGATGGACTTTGGTTGCCGGTGCTGGTCATGCAGGCGCCATCGGTTACAAAAACATTTTGGCAAAGGTGCAGCTGGTTCCATTTATTAAGTAGCGATGTCTTCGGATCGTGCCCCATGCGGCAGCCGCCCATTTCGTGAATGTCGAGGCCGGGTGCCTGGTGGGTATCATTTTGACTGATATCGCGCAGGCCAGCAACCTCCAGCATTTCGGCGCTTTGGGTCAAAAAGTCTTTGATCATTCGCTCGTCGTTATCATCGTAGCCTACCGATGTTATTAGCTGAGGAATGCCCCATGGGTCTTTTTGGTCCATACTTAAACGCACATGGTTGGCTTCTTTCGGGATGGTTTCGCCCTGCATAAACATACCAGCACGCCATGGTCCCGGTTCGGTGAGTGAATCTTTAAAATCGCCGCCAATGCCATGCTCGTGGCCGTTCCTGAATTCCGGCGCGCGGTTGGAGAATACGAACGTCAGGAAACCGCCCAAATAGTCTGTATCCTGTTTATGGAGGTTGCGATAATTGGCGATTATCGGGTTTGTCGGGTTACGGCCGTAATAGTATTTATCCTTCAATCCATCATAAGTGCCATACACACTGGCGCGATAATTCTGGAAGGCCATGAATTTGCCCAGCAGCCCGCTATCATTACCCAATCCGTTAGGGAAGCGGCTTGATTTGGAGTTGAGCAATATCAGGTTGGTGTTCAAACAAGCCGCATTCAGAAATATCACTTTAGCAAAATAATCCACCTCCTGGTGGGTAAGCGCATCGATGATTTTTACGCCGACGGCCTTGCCTTTCTTCTCATCATAAATAACAGAATGCACAACCGAGTGCGGCCTGATGGTTAAGTTGCCGGTCTTTTTAGCCCAGGGCAACGTGGACGACACCGAGCTGAAATAACCGCCAAACGGACAGCCACGGGTACATAAATCGCGCGCCTGGCACTGGCCGCGGCCCTGCTCCAAATGGATAGGCTCCGGCTTGGTCAAGTGTGCCCACCGGGTTTTCACCATAAAGCGGTCTTTATAACGCCCGTGTATCTTACTTTGAATTTCCTGCTCAACTGCGCTCATTTCAAAGGGCGGCAGGTATTCGCCGTCGGGCAGGGCTTCCAAACCGTCCCTGTCGCCGCAGATGCCCGAGAATTTTTCAACGTGGCTATACCATGGAGCAATGTCGGCATAACGTATCGGCCAGTCAATCGCATAGCCAAATCGCTGCGGGGCGCTAAACTCAAAATCGCTCCAGCGCTGGCAGGCCCGGCCCCACATAATTGATTTACCGCCAACCTGGTAGCCGCGTATCCAATCGAACGGTTTTTCCTGTATATATGGATGCTCTTTGTCTTTTACAAAAAAGTGCTGCGTGTCTTCGCCGTATGCATAACATTTGCTGATGACCGGGTTTTCATCCAATACAGCTTTAGGTTCCTGCATGCGATGCGGAAAGTCCCACGGATTTTTGGTTGCGGTAGGGTAATCTTTAATATGTTGGATATCGCGACCACGTTCAAGCACCAGCGTTTTTACGCCGAGTTCGCAAAGTTCCTTAGCCGCCCAGCCCCCGCTGATGCCGGAGCCGACAACAATGGCATCGTATGTTCTATTTTCCATAACTTATCAAGCCCCTATTTTTGAACCATGATTTACTTGATATAAGGATTGCAAGATTTTTAAAAGCGACATCCTTAAATCCTTTAATCAAGCGAATCATGGTTTAGTTCAAAAATATCTCATCCATAAATGCCCACTCCGGTCCTTTTTTAACAGAATCCCAGGATGGCAGCTTTTCAATATTTTTTACGGTGATTTTTAAGCAGGAAACAGGCTTGTCGGTATTCAGCTTGCAATCAATACCGATACTGGCGTCAGGCTCACCTTTTTTGGCAGCAGGGGGAATAACCGTGCTTAACAGCTTCAGGTGGTCTTTATCCGGACCGCCCCAAACTTCTATCCCGATAGGCAAGAATATCTGACTGCCCAAATTCCGCAGGCAATTTATGGTGACGGTGTGCACATTAGCAGGGCTGTTGAACTGCATATAAACTGCGATGTTGCTTTGTGCGGCAATCCATTTGCCACTGCCGAAGCCCGGGCCGCCCAGCTCCTTGTCTATCAAAGACCTGGCGCCTTCAGCACTATATTTCGGGTTTGGCGGCATCAAAAAGCTTACGCTATCCGGTGTAAAAGTGCTTTTGAACACATTAAACTGTATTATATCGCTGCCCAGCCAGCCTTTTTTGTAGGCCTTTACCTTAATGGTTGTGTTTTTGGTAGCGGCGACGCCCGGTTTATAAACAGGCGAGTTAACGCTGTCCGGGTCTTTTCCATCAGTAGTATAACGCAGCTCTACGCCTTTTATGGGGTGTGCAATCTCCAAAGGCAGCGAGCTAGCAAATACGAACGCTGTGTTCTTTACCTGCGGAACGTTTAGCTTAATCGGTTTGCCATCGTCCTTAAAGCTTTTTATAAACTCGATGTTTTTGTTGTGCGCCTGCAAATCCTGTATTTGAGCATCGGTAAGCCCGGTATCCCACAGCGTAATTTTGGTCAGGCTTTTTAGCGCACTGATTTGTTTGATGGCATCAGCCTTTAGCGGAGTACCCGCCAGCGAAATCATTTTTAAGGATTTCAGCTCGGCGAGGTCTTTCAAGGTAGCGCCTGTTACATCGGTAAAATCAAGATTGAGCGTGTGCAAATTTTCAAATTGGGCGATGGTTTTCAGCTCAGCATCTTTTACCGGCATTTTATCCAGGTCGAGCGATACTACCTGCTTTTTTATGGCACTTAACTCTTCCAGCATTTTAGGCTGATAACCGCTTTTGTTGTAGATATTGACTGCCAACGCGGGCGATTCTTTGGCAATTGGGGAAATTACCCGGTAATTATTGTTCAGTTTTTTAATGGTTTTTTCATCAGCAGCGGTAAAGTCGAATTTCTCTTCGGTTTCTTCGGCAGGCTTTAAATAAGTTGATGCAATCTGGCGCAATGAATCTTTTTCAGGCAGGCCGGTAACTTTATTTTTAAAGTCGGCATTGTTCTTCACCCAAAGGTAAAGCAGCTTCATTTCGTCTGGCGTTAATTGCGGTTTGCCTGCGGGCGGCATGTGCTTTTTGTCGCCCGCATCCAGGTGAATCCGCTGCAATAACAAACTGATATTCGGCTGACCGGGAACAATCAGCTTGCCATCCTTACCGCCCTTTACTATCGACTTTTCGTCAATCAGCATCAGGCCGCCTTTGGTTTTATCCGGATTATGACAGCTTACACATTTGCTTTCAAAAATCGGTTGGATAACATCTTTATAAACATAAGCCTTATCAACCGGCACCAGCTCTTTTTCGTTATGCCACACCGGTGCCAGCACAAAGTTCTCGCCATGCGTTAAATCCGCACCAAAATGACCAGCCGCAACCAGCGAGAGTACCACAAACCCGGCCCCAAAACGGGCGAATTTCGCATTATACCATCCTGCTGTGCGGCACCAGTAAATCCCTGTAGATACAAAAACAACTGTTGCGCCCAGCCATTTGTGCCATAGCAATGTGCTGCCTTCGTAGCCGGGCTCTTTTGCTAAAAACAGGCCCATAATAGCTGTTATAGCAGCGAAAATTGCGCCGGTTAACCACAGGTAGTCGGTAAAATCATGGTATAATTTTTCAGTGCGGAATCTTTCCTTAAAACGGAAAAACTCCAGCATCATGGCCATTATCAGCACCACAATCGGGAAGTGCAGTATCAGCGGGTGCATCCTGCCAACCGGCTGCAGCCATGTTGGAATGACGACTTTTGAGCCGAACAGCAATAAAAAGACGATAAATATATTGAGGGTAAATAACAGGTTCGCGGCAAAACTTTTGTGCTTGCTTTTTATCATCTAATCCAAATAGTTTTTTATATTAATAATAGGTTACTTCAAGTACTTCCCGCTCGCCCTTGTTGGTGTTATCACCAACAAGTTATGGTGTGCACAATGTTTACATTTTCCGATAAGCCGTGTGGCACTCTCACATCACAAACATTATCGGTTGTTGGTGATAACGCCAACAACGGCGAAGCTTTTTTCTTCCGCGCCCTTGTTGTTGTTGTCACCAACAAGAGGGGATGTCCTCTATACCCTCGTAAATTTATATGGATACACCTTGCCCGATGCCCATTGCGCAACGTACAGGTTCTCGTCGTTGTCTACCAGCACATCGTGCGGGTTTAAAAATATCTTTTCGGCCTGGGCCATTGGCTGCAATACGCCATCTTTATATATTGGCTCAGTGCCGCCGATGTTTGATACTACCTTATTGTTTTTATCCAAAATAGTAGTGAAACCGGTATTCTCTGCATTTAAATCTGGCGAACGCAATACGGCAGCGTACAGATGGTCGCCTTTTATTACAGGGCGGCACACACATGCGCCAGGCAGCTTTATCACTTCCAGCAGCTTGCCATCCATGCTGAAGCGCTTGAAGCAGTTACGGGTGCGGTCGGTAATAACCAGGGTTGGCGTTGCATTGCGCCGGTCGATAGTTATCCCGTGGGCATTATCCAAATGTTCATCACCGGTCCCGCGGCCGCCAAAGAAGTGTTTCAACTTGCCGTTTTTATCGTAGTGCATAATATATTGCGAGCCATAGCCGTCGGCAATATAAAAATCGCCATTGCTGTCAACGGTAGTTTCTGTTGGAATAAAGTCCTCCGGCTTTTTGTAAACACCTGTTTCCAGCGGAACATCAATGGTCATCAATATTTTGCCATCCATAGTGGTTTTATAAACCTGGTGCTTTACGGTATCGGTAATAAATAAAAACTCGGTGCCGTTTTCATTAAACAGGGTTAATCCATGCGCACCCGGAAACTCGTGTCCCCAGGTATCCAGCAGCTTGCCTGATTTATTATAGATGAGCACATTGTTTTTAGTCTCATTGGTCAGCAGCAAAATTCGCCCCTTTTTATCCTGCACCATTTCGTGGCAGTCGTTAACCGGGTTTTTCATCGGGTCGGCCTTGCTCCATTTGCTATCCATGCGGTAGCGCATATTGCCATGCCCATAAACCGGACCGTCATCCTTCGCCAATAAATCCTTTGCTATAAAAAAGCTACCACTGACTAAGGCAGACTGTTTGATGAAGTTTCTTCTTTCCATATTATTTTTTTTGATTTCACCGATTTGAGAATGATTACACCGATTAAGATTTTTTTGGATTTCACTGATTGTGAAAAGATTACACCGATTAAGATTTATGAATGCGATTTTCAATCGGTGAAATCATTCTCAAATCTGTGTAATCACGTAAGTATTCCCTTTACCACATTCCCTGCTACGTCTGTTAAACGGTAGCGGCGGCCCTGGCTTTTGAATGTTAATTTTGTATGGTCGAGGCCGAGCTGATTTAATATGGTTGCATGGAAGTCGTGTACATGTACAGGGTCTTTCACTATATTATATCCAAATTCGTCCGACTCACCGTAGTTTATGCCGGGCTTTATACCGCCGCCGGCCATCCAGATGCTGAAGCAGCGAGGGTGATGGTCACGCCCGTAATTGGCTTTTTCCAGCTTGCCCTGGCTGTAGTTGGTACGACCAAACTCACCGCCCCAGATAACCAATGTTTCGTCCAGCAGACCGCGTTGCTTTAAGTCGGTTACTAAAGCTGCCGATGCCTGGTCTACATCTTTAGCCTGGCCGGCCATTTCCATAGGCAGGTTGCTGTGCTGGTCCCAACCCTGGTGATACAGCTGAACGAACCGCACACCGCTTTCAGACAGCTTACGTGCCAGCAAACAGTTGGCGGCGTAGGTTCCGGGTACCAAACAGTCGGGACCATACATCTTCACTACAGCGTCCGACTCCTTCGAAACGTCCATAATTTCCGGTACGGCAGACTGCATGCGGTAGGCCATTTCGTATTGCTGTACTTTGGCGCTTATTTCAGGGTCGTTAAATTCTTTGTAGGATAGGTCATTCAGTTCGGCCAGCTTATCCAGCATTTTGCGGCGTTCGCGCCTATCGATACCGGGCTGGTCGTTCAAATACAAAACGGGGTTTTCACTGCTGCTAAACTGTACGCCCTGGTGGATAGAATCGAGGAAGCCATTGCTCCACAGCTTTGAATATACGCCCTGCCCGTTCCCTTTGCCTTTTGAGAGCAGCACAGTAAACGCCGGCAGGTTCTTGTTCTCGCTGCCCAGGCCATAGCTTACCCACGAACCCATGCTCGGGCGATTACCCTGTTGTGCGCCAGTTTGAAAAAACGTTAACGCGGGGTCGTGGTTGATGGCTTCGGTGTATATGGAGCGGATAATACAAATATCATCAGCAATTGAGCCAATATGCGGGAACATGTCACTCACCCACGACCTTGCTTCGCCATATTGCTTAAAATCGTAATAAGAACCAATAAGGGGAAAGGATTTCTGCTGGGCAGTCATCCCGGTTAATATCTGGCTACCGCGTACCGATGGAGGCAATTCCTGTCCCATCATTTCGCGCAACTTCGGCTTATAGTCGAAGGTCTCTAATTGAGATGGTGCGCCATCCTGGAACAGGTAGATAACCCTTTTGGCTTTGGGCGCGAAGTGGGGTAGCCCGGCAATAAAGTCAGCCTCACTGTCGCCGCCGCTAAACAAATCGGGTATCAGTAGCGAACCCAGCGCAACGCTGCCGATGCCTAAGCTAAGCTTCGACAGGAACTTCCTCCGGTTGATATTGAGGCGATGCTCTAAAATTTCTTTTTCCATCACGTTTTTGTTATCGCTTCCTCTAAGTTATAAATTGTATCCACGGTTTTCATCATCGCCGCCAGCGTTACTTTATCAATATCCTGCGGGAGCGGGTACTCTCCTACGCTAATCACTTTCAGAGCGTCCTTTTTGTTGAGTGTCTTCACCTGGTCGGCATAGTAACCCGAAAGTATTTCCAATTCCTTTTGGTTTGGCGTGCGGCACATAATTAGCCGGAAGGCTTTGGTTATTTTATCTTTCGTTTGGCTACTATCTTTTAATAATTTGGCGGCCAAAACCCTTGCTGCTTCCAGCACTGTCGGGTCGTTTTCCATCAACAAGGCTTGCAGCGGCGTATTGGTGCGCAGTCTTTTTACCTCGCACTGGTCTCGGTTACTGGCATCGAATATGGCCATTTCGACAGGCGGAACGGTGCGTTTAATGAGTGTGTACATGCCACGGCGATATAAATCCGCGCCGTGAACCTGCTTGTAGCTGGCCAAAATGCCCCTGCCGGAGGTTGCATTTTCCCACAAGCCCGGTGGCTGGTATGGGTTTACGCTCGGCCCGCCTATGGTAGGGGTTAGCAGTCCGCTGCTTGCCAGTACCAAATCACGAACCAGTTCGGCCGGGAGGCGGTATCTCGGTCCGCGGGCTAATAAATTGTTATCCGGATCGAGCTTAAATTTCTCCTTAGTGATAACTGCCGACTGCCGGTATGTGGCCGACATTACCATTTGCTTTACCAGCCGTTTCATGTCCCAGCCATGGTTCATGAAATCAACGGCCAGCCAGTCTAATAATTCAGGATGGGTTGGCAAATCGCCTTGCATGCCAAAATCGCCGGAACTTTTTACTATACCTTTGCCAAATAGCTGCTGCCAGGTTTGGTTTACGAAAACGCGGGCCGTAAGCGGGTTGCGTTTATCGAACAGCCATTCTGCCAGGCCCAAACGGTTTTTAGGCAGCTTGTTGTCAAATGGCATGATTGAAGCAGGCGTGCCGGGTTGCACCTCATCCCCGTGAGCATCATAGTTACCTCGTTTTAATATGTATGTTTTACGATAAACCTCGCTATCGCCCATAACAGAAACAATCAATCTGCCGGTATCCTGCTTGTTTATAAATTTCAGAATGCCCTTTGCATCTTCATTGGTAATCTGCATCATCGGCCGCTTGGCATAAGTTTCGGGCCCGCCAACGGTGGATTGCAAACCAGCCTCTTTTACGCTGTTAAAAAACGAATACACCTGGTAATATTCTTTTTGCGAGAATGGATCGTATTTATGGTCGTGGCAGTGCGAGCATTCCAGCGTTACGCCCAGGAGCGCCTTTCCGAAGGTGTTGGTACGATCGGTAACGTAGGCAACGCGGTATTCCTCGTCAATTACGCCGCCTTCTTCGGTAATTTTGTGGTTGCGGTTAAAGCCTGTGGCCAGCAGCTGTTCTTTGGTGGCATTAGGTATCAGGTCGCCGGCCAGCTGCCAGCTTATGAATTTATCGTAAGGCAGGTTTTCGTTGTAGGCGTGTATCACCCAGTCGCGCCATGGCCACTGTGTGCGGTAGTTGTCGTCCTGGTAACCGTGCGAGTCGGCATACCGGGCAACGTCCATCCAGTGTAAGGCCATCTTTTCGCCGTATGTTGGGCTTTTCATCAACTCATCCACCATTTTCTCGTAGGCATTGGGGCTGTTATCCGCCAGGAAGCGGTTTTGCATTTCGATGGTTGGCGGCAGGCCTGTTAAGTCCAGGCTCAGGCGTTTCAGCAGGTGTTCTTTGTCGGCCTCCGGGTTGGGCTTTAAGCCATATTGCTCCTGCTTTTTAAGGATGAAGTTATCAATCGGGTTTTTTACCCAGGTTTTATTATCTACTTCCGGAACAGGCCATAATTTTGGCTGAACAAACGCCCAGTGCTTTTCATATTTTGCACCTTGTTTTATCCATTTTTTTATCAAGTCTGTTTCATGTGGGGTAAGGCGTTTCAAATTTGAATTAGCCGGCGGCATCATTTCAGAGGTATCATTGGTAGATACGCGGCGGAAAAGTTCCGACATCTCCGGGCTGCCCGGAACCAACACATGCGCGTTAGGGTTATCCTTTAAAGCTTTGTAGGCATCATCAGGTTTGTCCAAACGAAGATTCGCCTGCCTTTTACTGGCATCGGGTCCGTGGCATTTGTAGCATTTATCCGAAAGAATGGGGCGGATGTTGAAGTTATAGCTAACTGTATCCGGCATCTGGTCGTCTATATTTCCCGACGAGTTATGGCAGGCATTCAAGGCCGCAGCTACAAAAACTGCACACAAAAGCACCAAAAAATAATATTTTAGCCGCATAGTTAATCAATAATGAGCGCTCAGTTGGTTTATAAAGGAAGTTAAAATTAAGCAAATAAATGTTAAGAGCCTGTTCAAATTTTATTTAATAATAGTTTAAATAGCAGCGGTTTTGACCATAGTTTCGGAAGATTTCGCGCAAAAATTCATAATTTCCGCCCAATCCTCAACTACTGCCTAACCATGAAATGTCCGTTCGGCCAGGCATTTTTTATGGGTTGGTTCAATCCGGCTCTTTTTACCATCATTACGCGTAACCATCTGTTTGATATAGCCGAAAAATTCCTTTATTCCTTCAGCAATCCGCCCCGGTATCCAACATCAGAATGATTTTAACGTTCCCCTGTTATTGCATATATGTTATTATGTACATACAATCACCTCAAACGTAAAAAGAAATAATGATAACTCATAAATTTTTTTGCGGATTATTGATATAAGTTTTTTAGTGGACGAAATCATTGATCATTAACCGATAGTCTCATTGCAGTCGGTTGCGTTTACATCAAGGAAAAGTCTGTCGCATTTATTTCGTGTTATTCGTTTTTATTCAGGTAATTTGTACCTGTTGCACATGAAAGAGTCGCTTAAAGTTATTCCCCATCAATTATTTCCTGAATACCAGGAACGGCTTAGCAAGACCCTCTCTATTGATTTTGAAAGTTTGAGCGATGCTGAGATTTCGACCGGCACGTTCAGCTTTTACACATCAGTTGCGTCCGTGTTCTCGAGTAAGATAGAGGGGGAAGACATCGACCTGGATTCTTATGTTAAGCATAAAAAGTTTGGCATAGCGTTTTTACCTGACTATACCCGCAAAATAGACGACTTGTATAGCGCCTATCTTTTCGCCCAGGGAAACGAACTCACTGTAGACAATATACTGCATGCACACCGGTTGCTTAGCCAGCACATAGTTGCCAGGCATTACCAGGGTAAATTGCGCACGCAAAATATGTACGTTTCTACCCCTGACGGGCGGATTGAATATGTCGCGGCATCGCCATTTATTGTGGGGGAAGAGATGGAAAAGCTTTATGCTGACATTGATTTATTGTGCCACCAGGAAATGGATTTACAGGAGGTTTTTTTCTTCGCAAGCCTTATCCACCTGGTTTTTGTAAAAATTCATCCCTTTAACGACGGTAATGGCCGAACAGCCCGTTTGCTCGAAAAATGGTTTTTAGCACAAAAGCTGGGGGAAAAGGCTTGGTTCATTCAATCGGAAAAGAACTCCTATCAACAACATCAGGGCTATTACAACAACCTGCGGATTTTAGGGCTTGAATACCCTGAATTAGACTATCGAAAAGCGTTACCTTTTTTACTGATGCTGCCGGCATCGCTATCTATTTAGCTTACCTTGTTATCTGCCCGGTTATCTTGCCGCTCCAATGCCAGGCCATCCTGGGGTCTTCGCGCAAAACGCTATCGAATAGCTTGTGATGTGTGTCGGGCAGGTTTTTAAAGAAGCTGGTGTCTTCGTTTGCCGCTAGCAGGTCGGCTTTTAATTGAATGGCAAAGTGCTTATAAAGGTCGGCCAGTATATCGTTTTTTGATGCCTCGGCCAGTGCAATGTAGAAGTTTACATGCGCGTCGATACACTCTTCAACCTGGTTGTCATTTGCTGCCTGCGTGCGTTTTTTAAGGAAGTGTTCCAGCTTTGAAATATCGTTACCCGTACGGTTCATTGCAGCTTTTTCCGATATCTTCATTTCAAGTATCTCGCGTACTTCATCAATGTTTTTGGAAGAGGCCCGCTTTAAGCGCTGGCCAAGCGGTTCATTTATTCCTGAATTATCTTCAACAAAGGTGCCAATGCCCTGCTGCACGCGCAGGAAGCCGGAATTAACCAGAATCTTTACAGCCTCCCGGACGGTTGACCGGCCAACGCCAAAGGCCTTCATTAGTTCGGCCTCAACAGGAAGTTTTTGGTTTACTTTATAGCCGCCTTTAAGGATGCGTTCCTGCAATAGGGAAGCAACCTCGTCGGCCAATGACTTACGGGGGATCGGAACAATGTTAGGGCTCATCGTATCATCTGATATGGTAAATATACGCCTATTCTGCGCCTAAAGCAATAATCTGCCTGTTATGATTGTATTAATTTTGTTTCAAAGCTATTTTTTAGCAATTCTTTCAAAAGCAGTATAATCCATTTATTTTATCCTAACCTCTGTTTTACTTTGTATCATTATTTTCGCCCTTATAAATGCAATAAGCAATGCAAAGAAAATCCTTCCTGAAAAGCCTCGGCGGATTAATGCTGATACCGGCGCTACCCTTTAAAAGCGCTGCTGCCGAAACGAAACATGTTTTAAGAGTTGCCCACCTTACAGATATCCATCTTAAAAATAAATGGGATGCTCCCGCACGCTTTGCCAAATGCCTGCATCATGTACAGCAGCAGCCCGGCGTCGATTTTATTTTAAACGGCGGCGACGTTGTTTTCGATATTAATAAGGAAAACCTCAGCACTATAAACGACCAGTGGAGCCTATGGCATTCGACCATTAAAAATGAAAGCAGCCTGCCCATGCACTATGTTTTGGGTAATCATGATATCTGGTGGAACGAAGACGACAAAGGCCAGGCCATCTATGGTAAAAAATATTCGATGGACCAACTTCAGCTAAAATCGCCATGGTACAGCTTTACCAAAAACGGCTGGAAGTTTATTATGCTGGATAGCGTACACCTGGACATCGATAATACCTGGTATATCGGTAAGCTTGGCGACGAACAGTTTAACTGGCTGCAAAACGAGCTGCAGCAAACGCCGGCAAATATGCCGGTATGCGTACTGTCGCATATACCTATTCTATCTGCAACCTTAATGGTAGACGACATCGCCGAAGGCGCCAACAAATGGGAGATCCTCGGTGGCGATATGCACACAGATACCAATAAAATCGTCGACCTGTTTTATAAGCACCCCAATGTAAAGCTATGCCTGAGCGGCCATATCCACCTGCGCGATAAAGTGGTTTATAACGGCGTTACCTATATATGCAACGGCGCAGTAAGCGGCGCCTGGTGGGAAGGCAACAAACGACAAACAGCACCGGGCTATGGGTTGATTGATTTGTATGAAGACGGGAGCTTTGATGAACGATACGTGAATTATGATGTATAGGGATTTGGCTAAAATTTGGTAGCTTAGGAAAACACAATAGAATGTTGAGCGTGATTTGTCCGGCTTGCGGAAGCGCTGAAACCAGAAAATACAGCAGGGCGAAATATTTCATAAAAATGGGACTTTGTGCACTGGCAGTCCTTTTCGGTTATTTATGTTATACAGTAATTGAAGAGCTTGACGCTCCTGCAAACCTTGGCGCAACATTCTTCATATTCGGGGGTGTAATATGCGCCCCGCTAAGCATAAACTATTTTATCCGTGCCCTATTGAAGAAAAAGTCCGGCTATATATGCAGAACCTGTAAAAAGGCTTTCCATGATAGTTTTAAAACGAAGAAATTTTCGCTAAATGGCGGGCTGTTGGTAAGTACAATAAGAAAGAGGGGTTAAGAGTTGCAGGCGGCACACCATTTTCTGTCAAACTCTATCTCACCTCAAACACCGCCCCATCCGCAAATCCGGAAAAATCAGGCTTAAGGCGGCGCGACGTAAGCTGCAGCGCATCGCCGGTGCGGCGCACCCCGAGGTAGTGGAATGCCGGCTTATAAGCGGCCGACAAGTCGGGGGTTACAGCATTGGCATACAGGGGTTGGTGCAGACCGCCACCACCACCGATAACCATAAAGGTTTTACCCTGTATGTTGAAATGCTCGAAGTTGTGCGAATGCCCGCTCAGGAAGAGCACGCACTTTTTGGAATTGATAAAAGCAGGCAAAAAATTCTGGCGCACCTCCATGGATGGCTTTACAATTTTGCTGTTGGTATAGGGCGAGTGGTGGCAGCCTACTATTACCATTTTTATGGCGCCATCGGCGTCGAGCTTTTTTATGGTGGAGGTGTACCAGTTATCCTGCGCCAGTATCTGCGCGGCGGTCATCTTTGCGAAGTTTGAGTTTAGCAGCACCACGGCCACCGAGTCGATAACCTCCAGGTATCCGGCGGGATCATACATCGGGAAACGGGCCTGGAAATTTTTGGTGCCGCGACCGGCATTAAACATCACCTCGTGGTTGCCCAGCGTGGCATAAACAGGTATGCAGTCGGTGGTGCATTGTTTAAGGTAGCTGTCAATCCGGGTCCACTTTTTTGTTTTATAGCCCAGCGAAACCACATCGCCCAAAATGAACAGTCCGGCAGGGTGCAGCGCCTGCACATCCTTAAATATCATTTCGGTAGCCTTTTGGTTATGGTCTGACTTTAAGAGCAGCTTCTCAACCCACATAGGCTCCTGTGTATCGCTGGTGAAGGCGATGACCGGCTGGCCGGCCTGGGCGAAGGCTCCCGCAGCTGTCGTAAATAGGAATGATATTAGCGTTATAAGCCTGCGCATGAGGTAATAACGGAATTTTGAAGGGAATAGTTTAGGGGAAACTAACTGCATTGACAGTTGCTTCTTTCCTGGCTGCGGGCCAAAAGCGGTAGGACATATCTTTGTAAATATTAATAAAAAGGACCAGGGGCAGCACATTGATTGGAGACTACAGACACCCCCCGCTGGCGCCATGACGGGCGGCTTGCGCGCAATGGCTCCTGGTGACGACCAAGCCATTATGGTTTACATTACCTGCGGCTTAATTAGTTTGGGCTTTCTCATTTAGTTTAAAGCTACAGGTTTTGCATTGGCCCGGTAAACTACTTTTTATTAAATAAAGCAGCCCGCTTGTTTTGCAAGCGGGCTGCTTGGTTGTTATGCATGTTCTCTACCTGTCCTGCGTGGCACGAGAAGCCTTGCGCTTTTGCCCTGCCCGTCATACTCGCGCCTGAATGGGGGCATCAATAAGTCTAATACACTACCCACTACCCTGTTATGGTATTTCCTGTAGATCAGACACGACCATCGGCTCACCTTTTACAAAGACACATTTGTAATTTACTATCTTAAAATAAATTAAAACGCAGAAACCACTCGTCCAACTTTTGTCCCTAATCCAAAATATAGTAGAATAAACATTTTTCTGTTTGCTAAAATAAGGGGTTTGTATCTCAACAAAATTAAAATCTTCCTGAGCTTTTTGTATATACTTGGTGGTTATCGAATCCTTAGTCAACAAGGAGTCCCTCGTAAATCTGAAGCCTAGTAGTTTTAATTTAGTAGTTTTTTCGAAGCCGGATCTTATTAAAAGTCCTTCAATATTACGATTGTAAAAAAAACCGTCGTAAATATGGAGGGCACTGAAAAAGTAGCTTAATAAGCTGCATTATTAAAGCGATCAAGAGAAAGGCGACTTTTACTTGGTCGCTTTTTATTCAGATGTAGGGGGGATAATTTGTTGTGGCTGATATGGACCGATTAGAGGTGCAATTGACGATGAAGCAGCCGGTTGAGCTTGGCACTTAGCTTACCAGTTTGATGATCCTTTTAAGATTTACAGTAAAGATGGCCAACGCACCTTGCATTTGCATGTTTTCGATACCGTAAGCTATTGCCCTGTCATAACCATGAACGTTTTTTAGTTCACTG
>Ga0105239_10002030_pt1 | contig 26263 bp, 26 predicted proteins | sample KBSC44metaG_FD_92761 | JGI IMG/M metagenome (GOLD analysis project Ga0105239, IMG submission 92761) | Corn rhizosphere microbial communities from Kellogg Biological Station, Michigan, USA - KBS C4-4 metaG | ecosystem: Host-associated > Plants > Roots > Rhizosphere > Soil | place: Michigan, USA...
TCGCCGAAGGCGTGGCGCTGGCGCACGATCTGGGCCACACGCCGTTTGGACACGCGGGCGAGGAGGCGCTGAGCGCGGCGACGGCTTCCATTGGCGGTTTCGATCATAATGCGCACGCGCTCCGCCTAGTTACGAAACTCGAACATCGCTACGCCGAATTCGACGGGCTGAACCTCACCTGGGAAACGCTCGAAGGCATGGTCAAGCACAATGGCCCCGTCAAACCGCCATTGCCGGCGCCGATCGCGAGCTTCGACAGACGCTGGCCACTCCGGCTCGACAGCTGGCCAAGTCTTGAGGCGCAGACCGCAGCGCTGGCAGACGATATTGCCTACATCAATCACGACATCGACGACGGGCTGCGCGCGGAGCTCTTCTCGGTAGCAGACTTAGGAACGGCGCCGCTTGCCGGCCCGCACGCGCGCGCCGTCGTCGAGCGCTTCGGCGATCTGGAGCTCGGCCGCTTCATCGGAGAACTGGTCCGTACACTGATGAGCGCCATGGTCGACGACCTTCTCACCGAGATCCGGCGCCGGATCGCGCAGGCGAGCCCCGCCTCGGCCGACGACGTGCGCAGCCACCAGGGCGCGCTGGCGGGATTTTCGCCCGGAATGGAAGGTGAGGTCAGAGCGCTCAAAGCCTTCCTGTTCGAACGGATGTACCGCCATCCGCGCGTCATGGGCACGATGGGCCGCGCCAAGACCGTGGTTGCAGAACTTTTCGAGGCTTTGAGCGGCGATCCGTCGCTATTGCCGCCGGACTGGTCCCGGAATTGCGGTCAAGCTGGCGATGCCGCCACCGGGGGCGTCGTGCGCGACTATATCGCAGGCATGACCGACCGCTTTGCGCTGTCGGAATATGCGAGGATATTCCACACGGAAATTGATCTCTCTGCGCCATGATTCGGGCGCGCCGCAGTGTTAAGTTGCGGCTGGGAGATTCGGTTGGATCGAGCGGAGCGGGCCTATGGCCAATACGGGGCGCAGTACTTACGAACCGCCTGACGACATTCACGTGTTCGATGGCGCGGAAGATGACGACGATGTGGAGGGCTCCCGGCTCCCGCTTTTGATCGTCATTGCGCTGTTCGTGCTCGCGGCGTTCGCGGGCGTCGTCTACCTCGCCTACACGCAGGGCGTGGCGCGCGGCCGCTCCGATGTGCCGCGCATCATCGCTGCCCAGCCCGGACCGGCGAAGGTTGCGGCCAAGGATTCCGACAGCAACGCCCCTTCGTTCAAGGGACTTAAGATCTATCAGCAGCCAGCGCCTTCCGATGACGCTGCGGATCGTCAGGTCACGCCACCGCCGCCAGCGCCCGATCAGTCGCAAGCGGCGGAGCCGGAGACGGCGCCGATAACGTCGAACGTTGAAGCTCCGGCCAAGATGGAAGCAGCGCCAGCCAAGACACAAGCAACGCCACCCAAGACGGAAACAGCGCCGCCAAAGACGGAACCGGCAGCGGCCAAGGAGCCGCCACTCTCCGTTGCGAAGTCGCTCACGCCGCCCGCCGCGCCACCGGTTGCAAAAACGACGCCTCCGCCCGCGCCGGAGAAGGTGGCGACGGCTGAGCCCGCACCGGCACCTGTCAAAGCGCCGGCCGCGACGGGCACCTATGTCCTTCAGATCGGTGCCTACAAATCTGAAGAGGATGCCGCTGCCGCCTGGCGCACCTATCATGGCAAGCACGCGAGCCTGCTCAGCGGCTATTCGCAAGACGTCAAGAAAGTCGATCTTGGTGAAAAGGGAACGTGGTACCGGCTGCGGGTGGGGTCGTTCGCGGACAAGGACGCGGCAAAGGCGCTTTGCACAAAACTGACAGCCGAAGGTGGGGCCTGCTTCCCGGCGAAATAATTTGCGGGGATTTAGGGGACAGATGCGGTCACGGGCGATCTACGGGTGCGAGGGTTTGAGCCTCAGCACGGACGAGCGGGATTTTTTCCGCGCGACGCAGCCGTGGGGCTTCATCGTCTTTAGCCGCAACATTGCCGATCCGGATCAGCTTCGCGGGCTTGTGCAGAGCCTCAGGGAAACCGTGGATGACGAGACAGCGCCTGTCCTGATCGATCAGGAAGGCGGGCGGGTCGCGCGGCTCAAGCCGCCGCATTGGAAGGAACGTCCCGCCGCCGGACGCTTTGGCGCACTGTACGAATCGGATCGCGATGCGGCGCGGGAAGCCGTTTATCTTAACACGCGACTGATCGCCCACGATCTCTGTGAGGCGGGCATCAATGTCGATTGCCTGCCGGTTCTCGATGTCCCGGTGGACGGTGCCGACGCGATCATCAGCGACCGGGCGTTTGCGCGCGATCCAGCAACGATCATCGATCTCGGCCGTGCCGCGATCGAGGGTCTGATCGAAGGTGGCGTTCTACCGGTGATGAAACACATTCCTGGGCACGGCCGCGCCACCGCCGACAGCCATCTGGCGCTTCCCCGCGTCACGACCGGGCCGGAGGAACTCAGCGCCACGGACTTCGTGACGTTCCGCAGCCTGAACCATTGCCCGATGGCGATGACGGCGCATGTCGTCTATGACGCCATCGATCCGCAGCGGCCGGCGACCACAAGCCCAAAAGTGATTCGCGACGTGATTCGCGGGCAAATGTCGTTCGACGGCTTGTTGATGTCCGACGACGTGTCGATGAACGCGCTTTCCGGGCCGCTTTCCGTTAGAACAAAAGCAGCGCTGTTCGCAGGCTGCGATGTTGTGCTTCACTGCAACGGCAAGCTTGAGGAAATGCGCGAGGTGGCCGAAGAAGCCAAACCGCTCGAGGGCGTGGCGTTGAAGCGCGCGCAGGCTGCGCTGGCGCATCTGCGCATCCCGGCGCCGTTCGATACAGAGGCTGCGAATGCGCGCGTGGACGCGCTTCTCAAAGGGGTCGCATGAACGAGATTGTGGAACCGTTCGATTCCTTCGAAGGCGTGGCGGCTGCGGACGAGGCGCTGGTCGTGGCCGTCGACGGGTTCGAAGGTCCGCTCGATCTTCTCTTGACCTTGGCGCGGAACCAGAAGGTCGATCTGGCCAAAATCTCCATCCTGGATTTGGCCGATCAATACCTCGAATTCATCGAATCCGCACGCGGCCGCAATCTGGAACTGGCTGCTGACTATCTGGTGATGGCGGCGTGGCTGGCGTTCCTGAAATCGAAGATGATCCTGCCGCAACCGCCGGGCATCGATGGCGAACCGACGGCGGACGAAATGGCGGCGCGGCTACGCTGGCGGCTTGAGAGGCTCGAAGTCATGCGGCAGGCTGCGACCCGGCTCATGGGCCGGGAGCGGCTCGACCGCGACGTCTTCGGCCGCGGCATGCCGGAGCCGGTGAATGTGGTGAAGCTGCGTACTCACACCGATACGCTTTATGACCTTCTCACGGCCTATGCGACCGAGCGCGTGCGCAAGCTGGGTGGAAAGGCCTACAAACCACCGCCGGTGCCGGTGCTTGCGATCGAGGAGGCGCGCGAGCGCCTGGAACGGATGCTCGGACGCATTTCGGACTGGAGCGCGCTTACGCGGTTGCTGCCCTTCGAGTGGTCAGGCGGGGAGCGGCGGCGGTCCGCGCTCGCGAGCACCTTGCTCGCCTGCCTCGAACTGGCCCGCGACGGCAAAGTCGAGATACGGCAGTTGAGACCCTTCGACGAGATCTACGTCAAAGACCGTCACTCAGCCCAAGAGGCTCTAGCATGAGAAACGTCGCCCGCCTGATCGAAAGAATTGAAGACGAAATGACACCGGAAGAGACAAGCGGGGAAACGATCAATGCGGAGCATCTTCGCATGGTGGAGGCATTGCTGTTCGCGGCGTCCGAGCCGCTGGATGAGAAGGCGCTGGCAACATCGCTGCCGGAAGGCGCGGACGTTCCGGCACTCCTTGCCGAGCTTCAACGCCATTATGAGAAGCGCGGCGTAACCCTTTTGAAAGTCGCGGACAAATGGCAGTTCCGTACCGCGAGCGATCTTGCGTTCCTGCTGCGCAAGGAGAAGCCGGAACAGAAGCGGCTGTCGCGGGCCGCTCTCGAAACGCTGGCCATCGTCGCCTACCACCAGCCCGTCACGCGCGCCGAGATCGAGGACATCCGCGGTGTGGCGCTGTCCAAGGGAACCATCGACATCCTGATGGAGATCGGCTGGGTGAAGATCCGCGGCCGCAAGCGCACACCGGGCCGTCCCGTCACTTATGGTACGACAGACGCATTCCTCGTCCAGTTCGGGCTTGAGAGCGTCGGCCACCTGCCGGGCGCCGACGAGCTCAAGGCCGCCGGCTTCCTGGAGGCCCTGCCGCCGTCGGGCATGGACATGCCGTCGCCGTCAGACGAACTGGGTCCCGACGAAGACCCGTATATCGAGGGTGAAGACGAACTGGCGACCGGCAGCGGCGAGGCCGATCTGCCCTAGGCGAGTTCGAAGGCCTTCTTCATCGCCTCGACGCCCAAATCCATCTGGCTGCTGATGTAGGACGCGATCTCGTCCGGCAGAACGTCGGTGATCCAGACGAAGCGGCACGTCTCATCGTCTTGTGTGAAGACCTGTGCCGAGGCGTTGTGGTGTGTCAGCCGTTCACTGCGGATCATGTAGACGAGGCGGCGATTGTCTTCGTCGATCGCTACCAGCGTCTCCCGCGCAACCGTGCCGTTCGCGAAGGTGACGATGCGGGTATCGCCGTCCATCTTTGTGTCGAGCACGAAGCCCGGTACGAGCCGTTCATGCACCGCAGGGAAATCGCGAAGCGCAGCCCATACCTGTTCGGCGTTGCTGCGGAGAGAGAATTCTTTGCGGATCGTTGCCACGATAGGCGTCCCTTGATTTCAGGAAGATGCTAGCGCGTCGATTGCTCTGTGGCTGGCCGTTTTCGGACCCGATCACTTTACGGTCAGGCCAGCACGCGCAGATCGGCGCGGAGACGGTCGGCGCCGGCGATGCGCTTCTCGATCGCGCCATGGGTTTCGCGCCAGATAGGAAGGGCATCTTCCAGAAGACGGTGCCCCGCCTTGGTGAGATGCACGAGCCGGTTCCGTTTATCGTTCTTGTCGGGAACGATTTTCACCAGCTTACGCCGCTCCAACGGTTTGAGATTGGCGGTCAGGGTCGTGCGATCCATCGCGAGCACATTCGCGATCATCCCGATACTTGGCGGCTCGGGCCGGTTCAACGATGTCAGCAAGGAGAATTGACCGCTGGTCAATCCGATTGGACGCAAAGCGTCATCGAACCCCCGCGCCAGCAGGCGCGCGGCGCGCTGCACATGAAGACACAGGCAGTTGTCGCGAATGTGAAGTGTGACGTCGCTCGAAAACGACTCGCGTTTTGACATGCGCTAATTATGTTGATATCAACGTAACTGTCAAATTCGGGGAATTGGAGAGATGTATGCGCGTCCTGTCATTCTATAAGCCCGCAAACCCTCCGAGCGGCCCGCCGAGTGCCGAACATATGGAGACGATGGGCCGGTTCGCGACCGAGATGACGAAAAAAGGACATCTGATTGCAGCCGGCGGGTTCCTTTCGGCTGCGCCTGTTTCGGCAAGCCTCGAGAATGGCCAGTTCGGCGTGCAGGAGAATGCGAGTGCGGTTGTCCCGGAAGGCTTCCATGGCTTCGGCATCATTCAGGCCGCCTCCCACGAAGAATTGATGGAGATCGTAAAGCGGTTTCTCCGCGTGGCGGGCGATGGCGAATGCCTGTTGCATCCGCTGATGGAAGGTCCGCCGCAACCGCAATAAGGAGATGGACATGCCGGCAAACTGGCGGCTGTGGATCGGCTGGGGGCTCAGCGGCGTTGCGATCCTGTTTCTGATCATGGACGGCGTGATGAAGCTTGCAGGGCCTTCCGTAGTGGAAGAGGCCCAGGCGAAGCTCGGCTATCCCGGCAGTGTGACCTTCGGATTGGGCGTCCTGCTGCTCATATGCACGGTGCTCTATGCGATTCCACGAACATCCGTGCTCGGGGCGATCCTGCTGACGGGCTATCTCGGAGGCGCGATCGCGAGCCAGCTGCGCATCGGCGAACCATGGGTCAGCCACATTCTCTTTGGCGTTTATTTGGGGCTTTTTGTGTGGGGCGGGCTTTATCTTCGGAGCGATCAGCTACGCGCGATCTTTCCGATCAGACAGTAGGAGGACGACATGACCGACCACAAAATCGTTTCCGAAGCCGCATGGACCGATGCACGCAAGAAACTTCTGGCGCGCGAAAAGGAACTGACCGATTTGCAAGAGAAGGTCGCAGAGGAGCGGCGCGCACTCCCATGGGTGAAGATCACCAAGGAATATGTGTTCGACACACCGCGAGGAAAGAAGACGCTATCGCAACTCTTCGACGGACGCAGCCAGCTTATCGTCTATCACTTCATGTACGGTCCGGACTGGAAGGAGGGTTGCGTCGGCTGTTCATTCCTCGCCGACCATATCGACGGCGCGAACCAGCATCTGATGCACCACGACGTGACCCTGATGGCCGTTTCTCGTGCGCCCTTGGAGAAATTGCTCGCGTACGAAAAGCGCATGGGCTGGAAATTTCCCTGGGCGTCGTCGGCAGGAAGCGATTTCAACTACGACTTCCACGTCTCTTTCACCAAGGACCAGATCGCGAACGGCAACGCGACCTACAATTTCGAGCCCTATAGCGGCGACATGGAAGACCTCCACGGCACGAGCGTCTTCATCAAGGACAAAGACGGCGCGATCTATCACACCTATTCCGCTTACGCCCGCGGCGATGAGCGCAGCCTCGGTACTTACATGTGGCTCGACATCACGCCCAACGGCCGCAACGAAGGCGAGGGTGGAAACCTCACCAACTGGGTCAAGCGCCACGACCAATATGAAACTGCCCGCGCGGCGGAGTAGCTCGCATGAAACGGATCACGCCATGCCTTTGGTTTGATGGCAATGCCGAGGACGCCGCCAATTTTTATGTCTCGATCTTCAAGAATGCGAGGATCACGGAGATTTCACGCTACGGCGATGCCGGTCCTCTGCCAAAGGGCACCGTGCTTACGGTCGCCTTCGAGCTCGACGGACAGCCGTTCACGGCGCTCAACGGCGGACCGCAGTACAAATTCACCGAAGCCGTCTCGTTCCAGATCTATTGCGATACGCAGGAAGAGGTCGATCATTACTGGGACAAGCTGGTGGCCGGTGGCTCGGAACAGCCCTGTGGCTGGCTCAAGGACAAATTTGGCCTGTCATGGCGGGTCGTGCCGAACCGCCTGATCGAATTGATCCAAAGTCCTGATGCGGCAAAATCCCAGCGGGTCATGGAAGCGATGTTCAAGATGAAGAAGATCGACATCGCCACAATCGAAGCGGCCGCGCGGGGCTGATGGCCGTGTCTAGACTGCGCGTCGCGAGTTTCTCGATTTCGATCGACGGCTTCGGCGCCGGGCCGGACCAGAGCCTCGACCATCCCCTGGGTGTCGGCGGCGAGGCGCTGCATGGCTGGGCGTTCGAAACACGCACCTTCCGGCAGATGTTCGGAGAGGACAGCGGCACAACCGACGTGGGCGATGCGTTTGCGCGCCGCGGCTTCGAGAATATCGGTGCTTGGATCCTCGGCCGCAACATGTTCGGGCCTGTTCGCGGTCCCTGGCCCGATGAGAGCTGGAAAGGATGGTGGGGAGAGACGCCGCCCTATCACACGCCGGTCTTCGTGCTCACCCACCATCCACGCGCACCGCTGATGATGGATGGTGGGACGACGTTTTACTTCGTGACCGATGGCATTCGCTCCGCCCTCGATCAGGCCAAGGAAGCCGCCGGCAAGCAGGACGTCCGCCTTGGCGGCGGCGTTGCCACGATCCGCGAATATTTGCGGGCCGGTACGATCGATGAGATGCATCTGGCGATCTCGCCGGTCGTGCTGGGATCGGGCGAAAACCTATTTGCGGACCTTGATCTGGCAAAGCTTGGCTTCCGCTGCACCGAACACGTTCCAACCACCAGCGCGACGCATGTGGTTCTGACCAGGCAGAACTGACGCCGGCACTGCGCATCCCGCTCGAATCGCGAGAAGCCCGGGCCTTTCCATTTCCCGCCGCCTTCCGAATTTCGCGCATTATGTTTCGCGAAAAGGCAGATCTTTAGGGCTGCCGGAGACGTGAACTGTGTCGCGGCGGCAACAAACTGATCCCACTATGCATCGGCACCCCCCAAAGAGCGGCAACAACCGTAGGCCTTTCGCGCCAGCCCTGATAATTTGTTTGTGGTGCTAACTATGAACCGCGAAGCGCGCGGTCATCGGGGCAAAAGCACCGCTGCGGGGAGGTTCTGTCATGGCTTCGATTTCCAGTAAGTATCGTTCCGTTCTGCTTCGTTCGGCGGTTCCCGGACTGATCCTGAGTTTCATGGCGGCCAACGCCGCGCAGGCGCAGATCGAAACCGTCGTCGTGACGGCCGAGAAGCGCGCAGAAAACGTCCAGAACGTGCCGATCGCGATTACGGCGTTCACCGGCACCACGCTTCAGGACAAGAACATCACCGACCTGCACGGGCTGAGCAATCTCACCCCCAACGTCAACCTCGATGGCGGCGCGCCGTTCTCCGGCGACTCATCGGTTCTTTCCGCATCCATCCGCGGCATCGGCCAGGACGACTTCGCCTTCAACCTCGACCCCGGGGTCGGCGTCTACGTCGATGGCATCTATTACGCGCGAACGATTGGATCGAACGTCAACCTGCTGGACGTGTCGCGCATCGAAATTCTGAAAGGTCCGCAGGGCACGCTTTTCGGGCGGAACACGATTGGCGGCGCCATCAGCGTCGTGACCCGCGATCCGGGCGAGACGCCGATGGTTGAGGTAGAAGGAACGACCGGTTCGTTCAACCGCCGCGACATCAACGTGACGGCCGACTTTCCACTAACCTCGAACTTGCTTTCGTCGCTCACGGTCCAGTCGGTTCAGCGCGACGGCTATCAGAAGGTGATCCCGTATAACAACGTCAACAACTACACCTTCGACCCCATCTCGCCCGACACCGCAGGTGTCAGGGAAGGCGGTGGCGTCGACACGCATGACAGTTTCGGCGGCCAGAACAAGCAGTCGGTTCGCGGCAAGCTGCTTTACACGCCGCGTCAGGACCTCACCCTGACTCTGACCGCGGACTGGACGCACCAAGACCAGAGCGCAACGCCCAATACGGTGCTGCAGACTTTCCCGAATACACCGGGCTCCGGCGGCAGTATCGCGGAACTCTACACGCTCTGTCTTGCCGGCATACCAATTGGCCAGCTGTGCAACCTCCCGCGCGCCGACGGCTGGAACAGCAAGACTAACTCCCCGGCGGGACCAGGTCTCCCTTCGCTGTTTGATTCGCCCAACCTGGTGCCGATTTCGCCGGAAACGACCCAGACAGGCAACATCGATACGACCTACGCCAACGGTCCTAACTACGCCAAATTCGATACCGAAGGCGTTGGCCTGACGGCCGCGTGGGTCCTCAACGAAAACATGACCCTGAAGTCGATCACCGGGTACCGTCACATCACTTGGAGTATCGGTATCGACCTTGACGGTTCCGCCGACCACGGCAACCTGCTCACGGTCACCGACAAGCAGCAGCAGCAGCAGTTCACCCAGGAATTCCAACTCGTCGGCAATGCGATGGATTCGCGGCTGAACTACGTCGTCGGCCTCTACTACTTCTATGAAAACGGCTTCGTGCACGACTGGGTGCCCTTCGACGGCGGATTGCTCGCGGTTGACGACAGTGGCCTCAATCTCGTGCGCACATCGAGCTACGCCGCGTTCGCTCACGCCGACTATAAGATCAACGATATGTTCAGTGTCTCGGTTGGCGCGCGCTATTCCGTCGAAGATAAGTATTTCGTCGGTGGCCAGCAGGACCTGAACGGCCTGTCCTATAAGGCATCAGGATGCTATCCACCGAATGCTCCGTCGTCGATCATCGGTGGTCCACCGTTCCTCACCTGTCAGCAACTGCTGGGCTTTCCAATGGCGAGCCAGCCATACCGTTATTTCCCCGATGGCACGAACCATCAGCAGTTTGACGAGTTCACGCCGACCGGAAGCTTCCAATGGCACGTGAATGACGATGTGATGGCCTATGTATCGTGGTCGAAGGGCTTCAAGTCTGGCGGTTGGACGACGCGTCTGTCGGCCCCGATTCTCAACGGCGCGGATGCGGAGTACAAGCCCGAAGAAGCCTCCACGACCGAGGTCGGCGTCAAGTCGGAATGGCTTGATCACAGCTTGCTGTTGAACGCGGCGCTCTTCAACACCGACTATACGCAGGTCCAGCTGAACCAGCAGGTTGGCGCATCGCCGGTGCTGAAGAATCTGGGCAGCGTCGAAATCTGGGGTGGCGAGCTTGAGGCGCAAGCGCTTCTGGGCAACGGCTTCAGCGTGCGCGGCAATGTCGGTTACATCGATGCCTATTACTACAAGCTCGATCCGAGCCTCGGCGGCAGCGTGACGTTCCAGTCCAAGCTCCCAAAGACGCCGATGTGGAAGATCAACATCAATCCCGAATGGGACCACGAGTTGGGCGGTGGCAAGGCGCTGCAGATTCAGGGGTCCTATACCCACACGTCGTCGCTCTACAACGACAGCCTGAATACGCTGCTGCTGAAACGTCCGGAACTCGATCTGATCGACCTTTCCGCGCAGATGACGTTCGCCGATGGCAAATACGCCATCGCGGTCGGCGGTACCAACGTCACCGACAAGCGGTACATCACCGAGGGCAGCCTCAACTACGCAGCCGGCTTCGTCGATGCGAGCTACAACGCGCCGGCCGAGTGGTACGCGACGTTCCGCCTGAAGTACTGAGCCATATTCATCGGGCACTGGGCCGCCGGGATCGCTCCCGGCGGCCTTTTCTTTGTTCACGCGGCCCACGGCCGTGCAGGACAAGCTGCTGCGTGCCGCAAGCTGTGAAGCGTCTGGAGGAGAGCCCTAAAAGCGAGCCCCGGCTCGTGGGGGGTCGGACGAGCCGGGGCTAGTAAAATCCGCCAACTCACAACGACTGCAGCGGATGAATGGACAATGCGCCGAAGCGTAGCCACCGAATAGTTGGACAAAGGTCCAATCTCCGGTTGAACCTGTCCGCGAGCCGCGAGTAGCAGTCAGTCCTCTTCGAGTTCGACGACGACGGCGTTGCCGTTCTCGAGTGCGATCGCGAGGTCGCCCTTGCGCAGTGCGATGGCGTCGTGGCCGAACACTTCCGCGCGCCAGCCATGCAGGGCCGCGACACCTTCATCCTCATGGGCGGCGAGGCGTTCGATGTCGTCCGAATTGGCGATCAGCCGCGGCGCAACACCGATCTCCTCGGCCTTGAGACGCAGGAGCGTCTTGAGCAGATCCATCGCGGCCGGCGAGGGTTCCCGCTTGCGCCGGCTGGGCGGCGGCTCGATGTCCTTTGGCGGCTGTGCATGCCGTCCGAGTTCGATCGCCTCCATCAGGCCCTTGCCGAGGCGCGAGGCCGCAAAGCCTTTCGGCAGCGCGCGGACGCGATCGAGACCATCCGCATTCTCGGGCGGATGCGCGGCGATTTCCGTCAGTGCCTCGTCTTTGAGGACGCGGCCGCGCGGGATGTCGCGCGCCTGCGCTTCGCGTTCGCGCCATTCGGCAAGCGACGCCAGCATGGCGAGGAAACGCTTGTTGGTCGTGCGCGGCTTCAACCGCTTCCACGAATCCTTCGGATCGAGGCGATAAAGCGCGGGATCGCTCAGCGCGGCGATTTCCTCTTCGACCCAGGCGCTGCGGCCGCTCTTCGCCAGCATCCGCATCATCGCTTCGTAGATCGTGCAGAGATGCGTGACATCCGCCTGCGCATATTCGAGCTGGCGCTTGTTCAGGGGCCGGTGGCTCCAGTCGCTGTAGCGCGCCGATTTGTCGATCTCGACCTTGGCGATTTTGCGCGCGAGCGTTTCGTACGACGCGGCATCGCCGAAGCCGCACACCATCGCTGCGATCTGGGTGTCGAACAGCGGCGTCGGCACCACGCCGCCCTGCTGGCAGAAAATCTCGACGTCCTGCCGGGCGGCGTGAAACACCTTCACGGTATGTGAATTGCGAAGCAGCGCGTAGAACGGCGAGAGGTCGATGTCGGGCGCCAAGGGATCGATCATCGCGGCGTTGCCGGGTATCGCGATCTGGATCAGGCACAATTTGGGCCAGTAAGTCTGGTCGCGCATGAATTCGGTATCGAGCGCGATGTAAGGCGCATGGGCCAGCTCCTCGCAGAGCACGCGCAAATCCGCCGTGGTTTCGACCATTCGCATACCTAGGCTATAGCGGATTCGGGCAGGCTGTGCAGGGGTTTAGTGGCTTAAGCCCACCGTCCTTCCCGGGAACCCGGCCGCGTCGAAATAGCGCGTATCGCCCACCCTCTGGTAATCGAGGACCGTTTTCTGTCCGTTCGCAGCTGCGGCGGAAACTTGCCGCGCATGGGCGAACGCCACGGCTTTTCCGCCTTTCAGAGCCTCCGCAATTGGTCGCCCCTTGAGGCCGCCCTTGGCCGGGATCGTGAGGCCGAGCACGCTCGCCAGGGTCGGATTGATGTCGGCGTTGCTCACTGGCGCCTTGTCCGCGAAGCGGTCTTTGAAGTCGGGACCGATGGCCGCCATGAAGTTCCTTGTATCGGCGCGGCTAAACGTGCCGTGCATGCCCTGGCCGGTTCCCAGCGAGGTGTCGGCGACCTCGGCCGCACACATCAGCTCCGGCTTGCAGCCCTTGATGAGGTGGGAGGCGAAACTCAGCACGATGGAGGGATGCGGCGTCACCGCCGTGCCGCGCCAGTTGATGGCGCTCATCGGCAGACTGCCCGGGATGTCGCCGAGATCGTCGTTCACGAACACGCCGCTGATGTAGTCGAGCTTCGTCAGGTGATCGACGACCTGCGCAGCACGCGCTTTCGTGTCTGAGCCAAAGAGGTAAATCAAATCAGAGCCGCCGTTGGGGACAACCAGCACATCGGGATGCTGCGGGTCCTTGCCGATGGCAGCGCCTTTGGCGACCGGAAGATCGAGCGCCTTTCCGAGATCGGTTGCGAGCAGTCCGGCCGGCCGTTCCGCGCCGGAGGCGTCGCGCTTGTCGATGGTCGAGAACCCATGATCGGCGGTGACGAACACATCCGTCGTCTTGTCGAGGTTGTTTGCCTTCAGCCACACAAGAAGCGCCGCAAGGGTTTCGTCCGCGTCCTTGATGCCGGCTTGCCCGGTAGGACCGTTAATGCCCGGCGTCAGTGTGCCGTTCGAATCCTTCTCGACGTGCTGGCTCATGTCGGGATCGCGCGACCAGTAGAGCATCGCGAACGGCTTTCCGGATGCGGCCAGCTTCGGCAGCACCACTTTGGTCGCGACAGCGATCATGTACTGCTGCTGCTTGTCGTTGGGTGCATCTGTTTTCGGCGCGATCGCATCGAGACCGGCAGCCTTGATCGCGTCCACGACATCCGGCGCGACCGTTATGCCCTTGTCGGTATTCAGGGCATCGTCGATGACGATGGTGCCCTTGCCGTCGCGTTGGGTGACATCCTGGATGGACGTCGGGCCGACCTTGCCCATCACGGCGGTCGCAAAGCCCGCTTCGCGCGCCGCGGCGATCAGCGATATCTCGTTGAGGTAGTTGCCGCCGAAATGCTCGTTCATCGCGCCGAGCGTCGGATCGTCCTCGAAGCCGATAACCGGAGGCGTGCCGAATCCGGAATAGATCGCGTTGCCGAAATTGCCCGTGTCGCCGATGTAATGGCCCGTCGCGATCGCCGACGCATTCACGGTCGTGATCGTCGGATAGAGCGAATGGCTGTTAATGAAGTCGACGCCCTGCGTCTTGATCCGCCACAAGGTCGGTGCGCTCTTCGCCGTCACGCTCACGTAGCGCAGTCCGTCGGCCACGAAGATCAGGACGTTGTGCGGCCGGGCCGGAGCTGCAGGGGCGGGGACGGCGGCGGCAGCAAGTCCCGCCGCGATAACGGCGCTGAAGAGCAGGTTCATAGGCAGAATCCCTTTGTATACCGAAGCTTACGCCCCGCCCGCGCCAAGGGAAGCCGCCCTTGACTAAGAGGGGGCCGGTTCGCCACATACGCGCCGGATTTCGCTTCATTTCAAAGGTTTTTTCGACATGCACGCCTATCGCACCCACACCTGCGGCGAACTGCGCCGGGAGCATGTCGGCCAGATCGTCAGGATTTCTGGTTGGGTGAACCGACGCCGCGACCATGGCGGCCTGCTGTTCATCGACCTGCGCGATCACTACGGCATCACCCAGTGCGTCGTGGAGCCGGATGAAGCCGCCTTTGCAGAGGCCGACAAGGCGCGCTCCGAATGGGTGCTGACGCTCACGGGCCGCGTGGTGGCGCGTACGCCGGCGACGGTGAACAAGGAGATGCCGACAGGCGAGGTGGAAGTCCGCATCGAAAGCGTGGCGGTGCAGTCCGTGGCGCAGGAACTGCCGCTGCCGGTGTTCGGCGATCTGGAATATCCGGAGGACACGCGCCTCAAATACCGCTTTCTCGACCTCCGGCGTGAGCGGCTGCACAAGAACATCACGCTGCGCTCAAAGGTCATCTCATCCATCCGTAGACGGATGATCGAGCAGGGCTTCACCGAATTCCAGACCCCGATCCTGACCGCGTCGTCGCCGGAAGGTGCGCGCGATTTCCTGGTGCCGAGCCGTCTCCACCCCGGCCAGTTCTACGCGCTGCCGCAGGCGCCGCAACAGTTCAAGCAGCTCATCATGGTCGCGGGCTTCGACCGCTATTTCCAGATCGCGCCCTGCTTCCGCGACGAGGATGCGCGCGCCGACCGTTCGCCCGGCGAGTTCTACCAGCTCGACCTGGAGATGAGCTTCGTCACACAGGACGATGTGTTCGCAGCCGTCGAGCCCGTGCTGCATGGCGTGTTCAGCGAGTTCGCGAACGGCCGCACCGTATCCGGGCTTCCATTTCCACGCATTCCTTACGACGAGGCAATGCAGAAGTACGGCTCAGATAAACCAGATTTGCGAAACCCGATCGAGATGTCTGATGTAACCGAAACTTTCGCAGAATCTGGTTTTCGGGTCTTTGCAGAAATGATTCGCAAAGACTCCTGTGTGCGTATTTGGGCGATCCCCGCTCGGAAGGGGGGGAATCGCGCATTCTGCGACAGGATGAACGCATGGGCGCAGGGCCAAGGTCAAAAGGGACTGGGTTACATATTCTGGCGCGAACCACCCTCCTTGGAGGACTTTGGATATCAACAGTTCAGCGAGCGTGGTCCCACTGCTGAGAATTTTGAGTACGGTCGTGCAGTCGAGCGTCAAGCACAGTGGAAGATAGACAATGTGAACGGAGCAAGTGGCCCTATCGCCAAGAGTATTGGTCCTGCACGGACCGAGAAGTTTCGTGAGCAACTCGATTTGGACACTGGCGACGCGGTTTTCTTTATTGCTGGTACAGCAAAGGCGATTTGCTCCTTTGCAGGGGCTGCGCGAAACAAGATTGGCAGAGAACTTGGGCTGGTGAACGACGGCGACTTTAAGTTCTGTTGGATCGTCGATTTTCCGATGTATGAGTGGAACGAGGACGAGAAGCGCATCGACTTTTCCCACAACCCGTTCTCCATGCCGCAATACGACCGCGAGAAGTTTCTCGCGCTCGACAAGGCCGACAAGGACACGATCCTGGGGCTGAAAGCGTTCCAGTACGACATCGTGTGCAACGGCATCGAGCTGTCGTCGGGCGCGATCCGCAACCACGATCCGGAAGTGATGCTCAAGGCCTTCGAGATCGCGGGCTATGCGCGCGAGGAGACCGAGACCAAATTCGCCGGCATGCTGAACGCGTTCCGCTACGGCGCCCCGCCGCATGGCGGCACCGCGCCCGGCATCGACCGCATCGTCATGCTGATCGCGGGCGAAGAGAACCTGCGCGAAGTTACGATGTTCCCGATGAACCAGCAGGCCCAGGACCTGATGATGAACGCGCCGAGCGAAGTCTCAGCGAAACAGCTGCGCGAACTTCACATCCGCACGGTACTGCCGGAGTAACTATCTCCTCCACATGGCCGGGCTCGACCCGGCCATCCATCGCGACCGCGTCCGCGGTCACAAGTGACTTTTCTCGCACACGGCAAGATGGATGGCCGCCTAAGGGCGGCCATGACGAATTGCGGGATATCGGTTGAGCTGAACGCCTCAGTTCAGCTTGTTCGCCAAGTCTTTGATGCTGCCGTCGACGAGGGCGGAGGCTTTCTGCTCGTCGAGGCGCGCGGCGATGATCTGGCCCGCAGCGGCGACGGCGGCGTCGGCCGCCATCGCGCGGATCTCGGCCATGGCTGCGGCTTCGGCGCGCGCGATACGGTCCCGCGCCATGCGCTCGCGGCGCTCGATCAGCGCCTTCAGCTGTACCTCGGAATCCCTGGCGAAGCGCTCGGCTTCTTCCTTCGCCTGGGTCAGGATCGTCTGTGCCTCGGCCTGGGCGTGGCTGGCGCGCTCGGTATAGCGCACGAGGATGGCTTCGGCTTCTTCGCGAAGCTGCTTGGCCTGGGTCAGTTCGTTCTGGATCGCGAAGGCGCGCGCATCCAGCATCTTCGCGAGCATCGCGGGCACGCGCTGCCACAGGATCAGGCCGACAACGATGAGAAGGCCAAGACCTTCCCAGAAATCGGGTTCAGCCGGATTGAACAATTCCATCATCGTCAGGCTTCCTGTGCCGCGCGCACGGCTGCCGCGGCGTCCTCGGCGGAAATACGCTCGCCGGTCAGGCGCGACACGATCTCGACGGTCGCGTCCGTTGAGGCTTCGGCGATATGCGCCTTGGCTTCCGCGCGGATCTTCGCGAGCCGCCCCTCGGCTTCGGCCGTGGCCTTTTCCGCCTTGGCATCGGCTTCGGATTCGGCCTGCTTCACTGCAGCGGCAGCCGTCTCGCGATACTCGTTGTTGATCGCCCGGGCCCGCTCGCGCGCCTCGAACAGCGGCGTCTCATAGGCAACGGTTTCGGCTTCCTCCTTGCGCCGGTTCTCCTGCGCCATCTCGATCTCTTTGGTGATGAGAGCGCGGCGTTCGGAGAGGGTGCCCTTGATGCGCGGACCGGCGTAGCGCCACAGCACGACGAACAGCAACGCCATCGTCACCACAAGCCAGAAGATCTGGCTCGGGAACGTGTCGGTGTCGAACGGCGGAAAGCCGCCGCTCGGCGCTTCCGTGCCGCTGGTCGTCTGTTCGGCAGCCATATCAGCCCTTGGCGTACAGGATGATCAGTGCAACCACGAGACCGAAGAGGCCGGTCGCTTCGCAGAGCGCGAAGCCGAGCAGCAGGTTGGTCGTCTGGCTGGCAGCCGCACCGGGATTACGCAGCGCGCCCGACAGGTAGCTGCCGAACACGTTGCCGATGCCGATGCCGGCGCCGATCAGAGCGGTACAGGCAAGGCCTGCGCCGATCATCTGTGCTGCGTGAAGTTGATCCATTGGTATATTCCTTCTCAGTGATGGTCGTGGAGATGAAGCGCTTCGTTGAGATAGATGCAGGTCAGGATGGCGAACACATAGGCTTGCAGCCCGGCCACCAGCAGCTCGAGGGCGGTGATCGCGACGATCAGGAAGAACGGCGCCACAGCCAGCGGCTTCAGCAGGATGCCGGCGCCGCCCAGGCCGATCACGAAACTCGCGAACACCTTCAGCAATGTGTGGCCGGCCAGCATGTTGGCGAACAGACGGACGGAAAGGCTGATCGGACGCGTCAGGAACGAAATGAACTCGATCGGCACCAGAAGGATGAGCAGGTACCAAGGCGCGTGCGGGACGAAAAGCTTCAAAAAACCGATGCCGTGCTTAAGGAAGCCCACCACGATGACCATGAGGACTACGAACGCGGCGAGGGCAAAGGTCACTGCGATCTGGCTCGTCACCGTAAACGAGCCGGGCAGCAGGCCCAAGAAGTTCGAGAACAGCACAAATAGGAAAAGCGTGAAGATGAACGGAAAGAACAGCAGACCGTCTTCGCCGGCCGCGCTGCCGATCATGTTGGCCACGAATTCGTAAGATATCTCGGCCATCGACTGCATGCGCGTGGGCACGATGCTGCGCTTCGAAACCGCAACCGCCATGAACAGCGTGATCAGGCCCACGACGATGAACATCCACATCGCCTGATTGGTGAAATAGATAGCGTGGCCCGCGATCGTGAGGACCGGATGCGAGGTCAGCGGCGTGACCGCAAACTGCTCCATCGGGTTAATCGCCACGTTCAGCTCCGTTCCTGGCCATATCGGCGTTGATCTCTCGCGCCGCGCGGATCACGTTGAAAATGCCCGCCGCGGCGCCGAGCACGAAAAACAAAATCAACCCCACCGGCCGCGTATGGATCGGTGACCAGCGGTCGGCCGCCCAATCGATGCCCCATCCCAACGCGCCGCCCACAACAAGAGCGGATACCAGTTCCGTCGAAAACCGGAAAGCGATGCCCGCCGAACTCTGCGGAGCTGGCCGGTTTCTCGGCTTGACCCGCTCTTCCGCCGCGTCCAGCCGGTCCCCCAGCTTTCGCAGTTCTTCAGGCTCGGTCGGCGACATCTGGCTCTCGCTGAAATGCCCCCGGGCCCGTCGAAGGCGCGCGGAACATAGGGACCGAGCAATAATGTGTCAAGAACGGCTTTTTGACGTAAGCCACTGTTTTTATTGTGTTTCTAAATACGCGGCGAAATGCGCGCGCCGTCCATGAAAAGCCTGCCAGAATCATCGGGGTTGGCTGGGTTTGGGACATAGAAGCTGCCGCGCCATCCCAGTGTCGACAATTGCCAATTTCCGGCGTCGGTCGTGATCACATTGTAGCCAGACGCGCCGTCGCGTTCCCGATCGGAGAGCGCCGTATTCGCGCAGATCTCGAACACGGTGCGTCCACCAATCGTGTGACGGCGCGGGACGGCGCGATGAAGGTGGCCGTGCAGCAGAATATCCATTCCTGCTGCGGCGAGTTCCTCGAACGCGGCTGCACCGCCGGAGGTTTTCGAGCGTCTCCCGTCAATGGGATTCTGGCAGAGCGGATGGTGACAGGCGACGATGGCAAGTCTGCCGGCCTTTCGCGTGCGCAGGGTATCGGTGACGCGTGCCAGACTGCGCGGTGACACGCGGCCAAGCGACCAATCCCATCCCAGCCGCACGCCATAAGCGGTGTTCATGCCTAAAATCAAAACATCCGGTGTCTCTAGCACGGGGAAAAACGGATCGCCGAAAGCCGTTGCGAACCGGCTGAACGGCCACAACACGCGCAACAGAGGCTCGAACACCGGTATGTCGTGATTGCCAGGCACGATCAGTTTGCGCATGGGTAGGCGACCGAAGAATTCCGCGGCCGTTCGGAATTCGAACCGCCTACCGTTGCGGGTCAGGTCACCTGTGACGACCAGAATGTCCGGCGCCGTCTCCAGGATACTTTGCGAAAGCGCCGCCAGCTGCTCGGGCCTGCGCGGCGCGAAGTGCAGGTCGGAGATATGGACCAGCCTTGTCGGCATAACGGGCACCGCCGGGTTGCAACCACGCGTGTCGTATGGAGTTACAATAACGTGGCTTGGGGGTGAAAAGATGCCGGCGCTCGACATCCATGCGTTGCGCATCGCTGCATTGATCAATCGCAGCAGCGGCTCCTGCGACGAAACCTGCGAGGCCAAGGTGTGCGCAATCCTGCGCGATGCGGCCGTCACACCGCAGGAAATCGGGTGCGTCGAGGGGCACAAGGTGAATGCCGCGCTCGGCCGCATAGTGGATTTGAACCCGGACGTTCTGATCATCCTCGGCGGAGACGGCACCATCCGCGCGGCGGCCGAGGCCTGTGGCAAGGCAGGGATCGCACTGATCCCGCTGCCGGGCGGCACTATGAATATGCTGCCCAAGGCGATCTATGGAGAACGGAATTGGGAAGAGGCGCTGCGGGATACACTAGCTGCGCCAGCGCTCAAGCCGGTCGGTGGCGGAGAGGTCGACGGCCACAGATTCTTCTGTGCCGGCATCTTCGGCTCACCCGCGTTGTGGGCCGAAGTGCGCGAGGCAGCGCGCGCCAACCGCGTGTTCGATGTCATTCGCAAGGCGCGCGATGCGTTCCGGCGCCGGTTCTCCCGCAAAATCGGCTACCGGTTTGGGTCTTCATTGGCCGGGAACGCCGAAGCGGTTACGGCCCTGTGCCCGTTGATTTCGGCTTCGCTGCCGTCGCACGCCGGTACGCTTGAAGCTGCTGCGCTCGATCTCGAAAGCTCGGTCGAGGCGTTCCGGCTTGCGGTCAACGCGCTGTTCGCCGATTGGCGCGACGATGCGAGCGTATCCCGAGCGCCGACCGCAAAGATCGAGCTTTTCGCACGCATGAAAATCCCCGCGATCCTCGATGGCGAAATCGTCACGCTTCCACGCCGCGTCGAGGTGCGGTACGTCGAGCGGTGTTTCGACGCCATGGCGCCGCGCTGATTATTCCGCCGCGACTCGTTCCGCTTCGGCCAAAGTCACCGAAACGAGTTGGCTTACGCCGCGCTCGGCCATGGTCACGCCGAACAGGCGATGCATGCGCGACATGGTGAGCGCGTGGTGCGTGATCACCAAGAAGCGCGTGTCGGCGAGCTTGGTCATTTCGTCGAGGAGATTGCAGAAGCGCTCGACATTGGCGTCGTCGAGCGGCGCATCCACTTCGTCCAGCACGCAGACGGGGGCAGGGTTCACCAAGAACACCGCGAAGATCAGCGCCATCGCGGTCAATGCCTGCTCGCCGCCCGACAGAAGCGCCAGCGACTGCAGCCGTTTGCCCGGCGGGCGTGCAAATATCTCGAGCCCCGCCTCAAGTGGGTCTTCCGATTCCGTGAAGGTGAGGCGTGCTTCGCCACCCTGGAACAGCTTGGTGAAGAGTTCCTGGAAGTTGCGGTTCACCTTCTCGAAGGATTCGAGCAACCGCTCGCGGCCCTCGCGATTGAGGGTCTGGATGCCGCGGCGAAGCCGATCGATGGCGCCAAGCAGGTCGTCGCGGTCGGTCGTGAGCGTGGTGAGGCGTTGCTCCTGTTCGGCCGCTTCCTCTTCGGCACGCAAATTGACGCCACCGAGCGCCTCCCGCTCCGCCTTGAGCTTCTCGACACGCTTCTCGGCCTGGTCCAGCGGCGGGAGTTCTTCTCCCACTTTCAGTTCGGCACGCTCAGCCAATTCGTCCGGCGCGATATCGAGTTCGTCGCGAATGCGTTGGCGGAGTTCCGTGATGCGGTCGCTTTCTGCGGACAACGTCGCCTCGGCGCGTGCGCGTTCTTCCCGCGCGGTGGAAAGCGCGTGATCGGCAGCCTTTGCGATGCGGTCGGCTTCCGCGAGGCTGGCCTCCGCCTCGGCGCGTGCATCGGCGGCCTGATTGCGGGCTGCTTCCGCCGTGCCGATCGCATCGAGCAATGCGTTGCGCTTCTCGGCGATCGCTTCGGGGATGGCCTCGGCTGCCACCAGTGCATTGCCGAGTTCGTTGCGGCGGCGATGAAGCTCTTCGATGTGTTGCGCGGCCGCGGCGCGGCGTGACTGCCAGCGCACGCTGTCCTCGGCAATGGCCGCGATCCGGCGCCGGCGCGTGTCTTCGTCACGCTTCAGGCCATCGACGGCGGCACGAGCTTCGCTGCTCGCCGCGCGCGCTTCGGATGTCTGCTGACGGGTCTCGGTCACGGATTGCGAAAGCGCGATGCCGTCTCCCAGTTCGAACAGTGCTTCGGCCGCTTGTCGCTCCGAGTCGGACGCAGCATCGCGCGAGGCGGTGAGCCTGCGGATCTCCGCCTCCAGCGTCGCCAGACGCGAAGCACGCTCCGCGGCCGCGCGCGCGGTGCGGGCCGCATCGTCCTGCGCTTCGATCAGGCCCTTTTCGGTGCGGCGGTCTTCCTGTTCCGCAAGCTCTGCTGCAGCACGGGCATTTTCGGCGTCTGCTTTCGCGGCGGAATAGACTTCAGACGCGGCGGCGCGTTCTTCCTTCGCGCGGATGATGTCGGCTTCCAGCGCAGCCAGGCGATTGCGCTGCGTGAGCCGCGCTGCTGCCTGCGACGGCGCGTCGGCAGACGCCGAAAACCCGTCCCAACGCCACAGATCGCCGCGCGGCGAGACCAGACGCTGCCCGGCCTGCAACTGCTTTTGCAGCGCTGCGCCCTGATCGGGGAACACGACGCCCGTCATGGTCAGACGGCGGTCGAGCGCATCCGGCGCCAGCACGAAATCCTTGAGCGGCTTCACGCCGTCTGGCAGCGGCGGCGCCGCATCGAACGCGCCGAGATCGCGCCAATGGTGCGGCGCGGCTTCGTCGAGGGGAGCTTGAAGATCGTCGCCCAGCGCTGCCGCGAGCGCGGCCTCATAGCCCGGCTGCACCGCGACGGCGTCGATCAACGGCGGCCATAAATCCTGGCCTTCCGGGCGTAACACGTCGGCGAGCGCTTTGGCTTCGGCGGAAAGTGTCTGGACTTCGCGTTCGGCCGTTTCCAGGGGGCCGCGAGCCTCGCGTTCTGAGCGTTCCGCGCCATCGAGGACCAGACGCGCTTCCGTCAGGATATGCCGCGCCGATGCTGCCAGTGCGCGCGCTTCTTCCGTCGCGTTCTGCGCAAGCTGCACGTCCGGCGCACTCATCGCGCCTTCCATCGCCTGTTCGAGGCGGGCCTGCGCTTCGCCCAATTGAGTGCTGCTGGTCTCTACGAGCGCGGACGCAACGTCGCGTGCCCGTTCATGACTCGCCTTCGCGGCATTCCATTCCGCAAACTCGGCCGTCAGACGCTCGAGTGCGCGTTCGCATTCGGCAAGGGCGTCGTTCAGTTCGGCAGAGCGCGCCTCGGCGGCGATCAATTCCTCGCCGGCACTCGCCGATGCCGCTTCAATCTCGGCCGTTTCTGCACCAAGCGCGTTGAGCGCCGTCTCGGCGTCGCGATCGAGCGCCTGTTCGCGCTCCGTGTCCTGGGCCGTCTGCGCAATGCGCTGGCGCAGACCTTCTGCGGCTTCGCGTGCGCGCGTTTCTTCAGCATCGAGCGCTTCGCGTTCCACGACCAGGCGATGCAGCGCGACGTTACGTTGTGCCTCGGTTTGCCGGAGCGGCGGCAGGCAGTTCGCGACTTCGATCTGTGCCGTTGAGGCGCGCGCCGCATGTTCCGTGCATTCGTTGACCGTTCCGGCGGCCGCAGCCAAAGCTTCTTCGGCGGCTTGCGCGCGGATGGTTGCAGCGGTCCATCGCAGGTAGTGCGCGAGCGCCTCGGCCTTGCGGATGTGACCCGAGAGGTTGCGATAGCGCGAGGCCTGCCGCGCCTGACGCTTCAGGCTCTGAAGCTGCCCCTCGACTTCGCGGATGATGTCTTCGAGACGGCCGAGATTGGTTTCGGCGGCCTTGAGGCGAAGCTCGGCCTCATGACGGCGCTGGTGGAGGCCCGCGATGCCGGCAGCTTCTTCCAGGATCGCGCGGCGCGCCAGCGGCTTCTGGCTGACCAGCATGCCGATCTGTCCCTGGCGCACGAACGCGGTCGATCCGGCACCCGATGACGCGTCGGCAAAGAAGATCTGCACGTCGCGCTGGCGCACGTCGCGGCCATTGATGCGATAGACCGATCCCGCCTCGCGTTCGATGCGGCGGGAAATCTCGATGGACTCGTACTCGTTGTACGGCGCGTTCGCGCTGCGATCCGAGTTATCCACAAAGAGTGTGACTTCGGCGACGTTGCGGGCAGGGCGGGCCGCGCTGCCGGCGAAGATCACGTCGTCCATCTCGCTGCCGCGCACGGAGGTCGGGCGCGTCTCGCCCATGACCCAGCGCAACGCATCGAACAGGTTCGACTTGCCGCAGCCATTGGGACCAACGACCGCCGTCAGGCCGGGCTCGATATGGAGCTCGGTCGGTTCGACGAACGATTTGAATCCGGACAGCCTAAGACGGTTGAATTTCAATGGATGTGCGCCGCCTTACGCCCGGAATACGCCTCACTTCTTGGCCAGAAGGGAGTCGAGAAGCTTCTGCATGTCCGCGTAGGTGCCGACATCACCCGCCGTGTGGATACCGCCGTTGATGATGAAGGTCGGCGTGCCGCTGATGTTGTATTTCGTCTGGCCATCCTGCGCGACCTTGTTCACGTGATCCTGCACCGCTTTGTTTCCGATGCATTTATCGACCTGGTCCGGACTCAATCCGGCGATTCGGCCCATCTGGACAAGTGCGCCATGAATATCACTCACACCATACTCCCAGTCCCATTTCTGCTGGTTCCGGAACATCAGGTCGATGAACTGGAAATAGTTGTCCTTGGGCAGGCACGCCGCCATCGCTTCGACGGCGCCGTCGGAGGGATGAAGCGGGAACACGCGGAACACGTAATAGACCTTGCCGGTGTCGATGTAGTTGGTCTTCACCTGCGGAAACGTTTCCTCGTTGAAATGAGCGCAGTGCGGGCAGGTGGGCGCCGCATATTCGATGATGGTGATCGGCGCCTTGGGCGAGCCGAGGGTGTGGTCTTCGGCGGCGACGGAATAGCTCGACGCCCCCGTAGTTTCTGGGATCGCGGCTTGCAAGGATGTCCCCGACGGCCAGTAGTAATAGGCGAACACCGCGGCCGCGATGATCACAACGGCAACGACCACGATAATCAGCTGATTCCGCGACACGGGGGCTAGCTCCTCGAAAATGGACCGCCTGCTTGTGGCAGAGGCGCGGATTTCCTTCAATCCTGTGCTGGTTAATGTTGCCCGCGCCGGGCCTGAGCCAGCCTCAGAAGGGCGTCGCGCAGGCCCTCGGGGCCGTCATATTTCCGGGCCGGGTCGGCTTCCGGGACCGGTCCCTTGGCGGATTTGGGCAAAGGCTCTCGAATTCGCTGCGTCAGCGGGCTCTGGACGAATCGCAGGCGGCTGACGGCCGCGCGCCCCAGATATGCATTGATGCGCTCGCACAGGGCGCGGCTTTCGTGCTGGAGAAACAGGGCCGCACCCGGCTCGGCGCGGAGGGTCAGGGTCCCGCCCGAGACGCTCTCCCCGAGCTTGATCGGCTGGGCGAGGCGCGCCGTTTCGGGCCCTGCGATCTCTTCCCAGCGAAGGACCAAGGTGGGATCGCTGAAGCCGGCGCGTGAGAGGGCAGTTTGTGCCGCGAACTGGATATCCGGCCCAACCACATCTGCTCGCCCCCGGCGCGGCGGCGGCGCATCATCAGGCTGTTTGTCTTTGCGGCTTTGCGCCATGGTCCAATTATGCCGCAAACAAGGAAGCAAAGCGAAGGTCCGGCCGCGCGCCTGCTGGCCTGGTACGACAAGCATGCGCGCGTGTTGCCGTGGCGGGCGCCCAAAGGCCAACGCGCCGATCCCTATCGCGTCTGGCTGAGCGAGATCATGCTGCAGCAGACGACGGTGCAGGCGGTCGCAGGTTACTATCGCAAATTCCTGTCGCTCTGGCCGGATGTGAACGCGCTGGCCGATGCGCCGCTGGACGATGTGCTCACCGCCTGGGCCGGGCTTGGCTACTACGCGCGCGCGCGCAATCTGCACAGAGCGGCGAAAGTCGTCGCCCACGAACTCGGCGGCAGGTTTCCCGCGACGTTTGAAGGCTTGCACGCTCTGCCGGGCGTAGGGACCTACACCGCGGGTGCGATCGCAGCGATCGCCTATGACCTTCCGCACGCCGCCATGGATGCGAATGCTGAGCGCGTGATCGCACGGCTGTTCGCGGTCACAGAACCGCTGCCAAAGGGGAAAGAGAAGATTCGTGCGCTTGGCCAATCGGTCGTGCCGCAGAAACGCGCCGGCGATTTCGCACAGGCGCTGATGGATTTGGGCTCTGCGATCTGCACGCCGAAACGGCCTGCCTGCATGAGTTGCCCGCTGTTCGACGACTGCGAAGGCCGAAAGCAGGGCATTCAGGAACAGTTGCCGGTGAAAGGCGAAAAGGCGTTGCGTCCGCTGAAGCGCGGCGCAGCGTTCGTCGCACGCGATAGCACGGGCGCGGTGCTTCTTGTGAGGCGGCCGGAGAACGGTCTGCTGGGCGGTATGATGCAGCCACCGCTTGGTCCGTGGACGGACGATTTTCCCTCACGCGCGGTGGCGATGAAACAGGCGCCGTTCGAAGCCGCATGGAAGAAGCGCATCGACATTGTGCGCCACGGTTTCACCCATTTCGAACTCGAAATCGAAGTCTATGAAGCTAGTGTCGAAAAGCGGCCGAAATTCGAGGGAAGGTGGGTGAAGGACCTCTCCACCGCGGCGCTCCCGACCGTCATGCGCAAAATCGTCGGCGCTATTCCGGAACGATACTGACGTCGCAATCGTCGAACGTGCCGTCGCCTTTTTCGATGAGGGCGGACACCTCGCTCTGGCGATGCGACCAATACA
>Ga0105239_10002031_pt1 | contig 26254 bp, 30 predicted proteins | sample KBSC44metaG_FD_92761 | JGI IMG/M metagenome (GOLD analysis project Ga0105239, IMG submission 92761) | Corn rhizosphere microbial communities from Kellogg Biological Station, Michigan, USA - KBS C4-4 metaG | ecosystem: Host-associated > Plants > Roots > Rhizosphere > Soil | place: Michigan, USA...
GTGTAATGATTCCGGATGCTTATTTTATCGATCGTTTGCTTCGTCCTCGCCGCCGTCTCTGTCTTTTTGCTCACGCGTTTGCTCGTGAAGCAGGAGCAATTAAGAACCGCGCAAAAAGAAATCGAGCTTCTTGGTCAAACCGAAGAGCGTTTGAAAGACACATTTAAGAGTTTGGCGGCGAACACGCTGGAATCTTCAACGCAGCACTTTTTGGAACTCGCAAAAAGCAATTTTCAAGGTCACTCAGATTTACACAAGGCCGAAATGGCCAAACGCCAACAATCGATGGATGAATTGCTGAAACCCGTTTCACAAGCTTTGTCGAAATACCAAGAGCAGATCTCAGAAATCGAAAAAGATCGTCACCGTGCTTTCACGGCGATTGATATGGAACTCAAGAAAGTCGCCGATCTTTCGTTGACGTTGAGTCGTGAGACCTCAGGACTGAAGGATGCATTGAAACGTCCGCACGTGCGCGGTCGTTGGGGTGAGATGCAACTTCGTAATTGTATCGAGCTCGCCGGAATGTCCGAGCACGCCGATGTGATCATGCAAGATGCCAGCACCGATCAAGATGGTGCGGTTCATATTCCCGATATGATTGTGCGCATGCCGGGTGGTCGCCAAGTCGTCGTCGATTCGAAAACTCCGATTGATGCTTTCATTGCTTCATTAGAGGCGACGACCGAAGAGCAGCGGGTGGCGCAGATGGTTCGTCACTCGAATCATGTGAAAGAGCATATTCGTCAGCTTTCTTCGCGCTCTTATCAATCGTATTTGAAAGACACGCCAGACTTTACAGTCATGTTCTTGCCGAACGAGTCGTTCTTGTATGCGGCACTCGAGCAAGAGCCAGAATTGATTGAGTACGCCTTGCAGAGGAAAATTCTCGTGGCTACTCCACCGACGTTGATTGGTTTGTTGAAGGTCATTCGTTATGGTTGGAACGAAGAGCGTTTGGCAGATAACGCACAAAAAATTTCGGAAGTCGGCAAAGAGCTACATAAACGCCTTTGCGATTTCATCGATGCATTCGAAAAAGTTGGGAAACACTTGGATAAAGCCAAAGAAGAATACGAAAAAGGCCGCACGCGCTTGCAATCTCGCGTGATCGTGCAAGCACAGCGTTTTGAAAAGCTGGGTGTTCGCAGCAGCAAACAGCTGGGTGAATACGTTGAGTCTGAATCTGAAGAGACAGACGTCGTCGAATCTGAATCCGATGGTCCAACTGTATGAAGTTTTCAGACTTTCAACTTCTGAAGTCACTTCAGAGCACGCTTAAAGAGAAATCGTTCACGACGCCAACTGAAATTCAAGAGATGGCGATTCCGGCAATGCTCAATCGCCGTTCGCTAGTTGGAATCGCCGAAACGGGTAGCGGAAAAACTTTGTCTTATGTTCTGCCAATCTTGCATCTGTTAAAAACGATGGAGAACGACGGCAACAAAGTGACCGAAGACGGAACACCCCGCGCGTTGGTGCTTGTACCAAGTCGTGAACTTGGCGAGCAGGTGAGCAAAGTCTTTAAGACTTTCACGCATGACACGCGCATGCGTGTACGGTCGGTTCTCGGCGGAACGGCTCTTGCGGTCGCCAAAGAAAACATCAGAGGTGGCCTCGAAGTTCTCGTTGCGACACCGGGCCGGTTGGAACAATTGATTCAACGTCGGCAAGTGGATTTGGACGACTTACAAATCTTAGTGATCGACGAAGCCGATGTAATGGTCGACGCCGGATTTATCGAAGTGGCTGAAAAAATCCTAAGTGCTTGCCCTGAGACGATGCAACTCGCATTGTTCTCAGCGACGATTTCAGCCGAAGTGCAAAAGCTCCTCTCCGAAATATTCGAGGGTGTTGAGATTTTTCGCACGAAACGAAGCGAGCGAGTGGCTGTCGGACTGAAGACACAAAATCAAACCGTGCAGAACGGGAAACGCTGGCCGATCTTAAAAAAGCTCCTCGAAGAAAAACGCGCCGGTAGCACACTGATCTTCACCAACACACGTGAACAATGTGATGAACTCGCACAGCTTCTGGTGAAAAACAAAGTCGAACACGTCATCTATCGCGGCGAAATGGACAAAGTCGAACGTCGCCAAAACCTAAAAGCATTTCGCGATGGTGAAATTAAAGTTTTGCTCTCAACCGATCTCGCATCACGCGGACTCGATGTCGAACACGTCGATCGCGTGATCAACTACAACATGCCAGCGCACGTAGAAAATTATCTACATCGAGTCGGGAGAACAGCTCGTGCGGGTCGTAGCGGTTTAGCAATTAACTTTGTAACTGAGCGTGACGCTGAAATTGTGAAGAAGATCAAATCACTGTGAAGATCCCAAAGCATCCGCCCGAAGGTGTAACGTTAGAACAAATGCTCACGGCTCTGGTGGAAAATTACGGTTGGGAAAGACTCGGCGAAAAAATCAAAATCCGCTGCTTCACCCATGATCCAAGTATTCCATCGAGTCTCAAATTTTTGCGCCGAACACCATGGGCCCGCCAAAAAGTCGAACAGCTCTACACCTGGCGAGCCACCACCGGCTGGGACCCACGCGACAACGTAAAGTAACCCATGTGCGTATTACATGCAGACTTCACCACGTGCATAGGCTTGGAACATAGCCATGCCGCTTTCGCACTCATCACCATCATAGACGGGATAGTAACCAGCAGGATGGGGAACTCGGCAAGTTTTGAAGTATTTGTCAAAGCGATAACCTTGAGGACATCCTTTAGCATTGCGCGGGGCAGGACAATCAGCTGTATCGTACTGTTTAGTCAGCTGATTGTAGAGCAAGCGACCTTGAGGACATGATTGGCTCGGATAAGGTTTCCACAGCGGAATTCCATTATACGTCGGTATACCCATTGCCTGAGAGGCCGAGCCGAGAAAAACAGCAATCATCACGAGTCTGAATATGTTCATAAAAATTCCTCCGTTCTTGGGATTAATATTCGGGCTATTCGCTTCAGCGATGCCGCCGATGAATCTTTTGATTTTGATCGGGGCAGTAATAAAAGTCAGAAGAACACTTAATGCCGCCCAAATAACTGAAAAAAGAATAAGAAATGTAGCAAAGCTGTTCGCCACGTTTGAACTTGTACATAGTATAGCCATCTCGGTCTGTGCCCACGCCAAAATAGACACTCAGGGAGCCAGGGTCGCCGCCATGGGCTTGAATCACTGGCCATGCCTGGCTCGAACAATAATCGCTCTGCAAAGCAGGGGCTTCCAGAGTGAACATTGCTAGGCAAAGTGCGAAATATAAACGAAACATATGGAACCTCCTAAATCGATCGCGAAACGCAGGCGTTAAAAAAATCAAAGAACGGAAGCGAATACAAGGCCGTCATCTTGTGTTCCGTTACTTCGAATATTTGGCTTCGCAATTGACGTGAGTAGCTCCATTGTTGACATTGCTCAACCAGCCTTGGAACTTTGTCTGAAGGTCAAACTGATTATTCTTTGTGATTCTGCTGCTGCCTGGAATTGTCGAGAGCACTAAGTAATCAGGATCTGAGTCCAATACTTTCCCCAATATCTTAATGCGAAAATCCAAATTCCCCTGTTCGATGCTTCCATTCTTTACAAGTGACGAGGTATTGTCGTTGTATTCACTCACTGGGGCGTTTCCCATACTGTCGACGAGATCGAATGGCACATTGTCGTCTGGGTTGCTGCCATAAGGGAGACTTCCTGACAAAAGGGTTTTACCCGCCTTGTCCTGACACGCAATATAGACCGGGTTCGCACCAGCGAAAACAGTTGTGCTCGCGAACAGCAATGCGACCGTAATGACTTTACTAATTAGGTTCACAAAAACTCCTGTAGTTTATTGAGCGCGAGAAGCGCATCGTTCGCCACGGACAATAAACGCCGCAACGCGATGTCACAAAAAAATCTCCAAGTGCCGTCAATAATCCGCGCTAACCTATTGGAACAATGGAGGAGTTATGGGTCGCGCCAAGCTAATTCAGGATGATGTTCGCTTTCTTTTGTTTAGTGAAGTCTATCAACGACTTGAGGAACCGCGCGCGCGAAGAAAGGCATTCTTATTGGTGGACGCCACCATTCAATGCTTGTCCCGGAAGGGCTTCGATGGCGTAACGCTCGAAATGATTTCTCGTGAAGCGGCCGTGAGTCGTCCACTGATTAACCACTACTTCAAAGATCTCGAGGACCTTCTCGATTGCGCTGTGAAATACATTCGTCTTCTTTTTCAAAGAGTGGTGGTCGAACAGACCGTAAAGGAAAAGGACGAAGTGCAGATGCTCGCCAGTTATGTGCGGACATGCTTCGCCTGGATAGATGGATTTCGTGTGCATGGCGAAGTTTGGTTGTCACTGCTTCACCGATGCTCGAGAGGCAAAAAATATCGAACGCTCAATACGCTGGCGGTGCAAACGGGGTCGCAACGGATCACGACAATGATTCAATTGGGCATCGACCATGGGTTCATGAACTGCTCTGAGCCCGCAGTTCGGGCAAAGATGATTCAAACGCTGATCACGGGCGCCATGGTGACCTATTCCACAGAAGAGATTGAGGACCCCAAGCGCTATGTTGTGGATGTGATCAGTCAATGCCTAGCCATCGTAGGCGCGAAAGTCAGTTAGACAAAAATTGTCCCTGCCGCTCAAACGATGGACATTGCCGGAGCTCTCAGAGCCTCCCGCCTGGTCGGCCAATTGCATTCTATGTTCCCATGCGAGCTTATCGCTATACTTCAATTCTATTGGTCGTCCTGACCTTTTGGTCCGCTATGGCTTTAGCGGGAGAGTCTCCGCTTTTTCTCTCGGATAGCGACTACTATTTTGACGTCCATCGCCTCGATTCGACCGAATTCTCTTTGAACTGCGGCCACTACCTCATTTCTGAAGAACGAAAACAAAAATATTTGGCGGAACTCGAAGAAGTCATGGAATTTGTGAACCAACATTTTCGCAGACGCGGATGGACTGAGGAAATGCTGAAAGAACGATTTCCTCTGGCCGCAAAGTTTGCGCACTTGTCGAATTACGTCTATCTACGCAGCAAAAAGACCGGGCCAAGTTTCGGTAAAATTGTCGGAGTCATCGGCGTGAGCTGGGCAGAATACACGCGAGAGAAAAAAGGTTACCCGCTTCCGGGTGAAGATTCTTTGCACACTCGTTGGCCACGTCCCGATACGTCTTTGGGCAACGGTACGATTTTCGAAATGCGATCTTGGGCGATCGACAACGAACTTCTGACGCCTGAGGAGCGGCGCATGGCCTTCACGCAACTGTTCATCAACATGTGGCCGACCATCGAGAAGAGGGTCTCAAAATATGCGGACATCCATTTGCAGCAATACGATCAGCCGATTATTTACACTTACGGCGACGAAACGTCGCTCCGCCTCTATGGTCCGATGGGATTTAAGGTGGTGGGTGAACCGGCAGAGCATGCTGGTACCAAATGGTGGACTTTAGCGATCACTCCGAGAGAGCTCGAACAACTCGTTCGTCGCACCACTGATATCCGTTTTATGAATGGCTTGGGTCAGGCGATTGAAATGAATTTTAGTGGAAATAAAGTCGCCGTCGAACGCTTCGGCGACGTCCTCATTCCTCGCAAAGGTCCGTATTTAACCGACGACAAGGAAGTTCTTCCAGGCATCTGGGGAAAGAAAGGCACGTATTTAGAATGGGCCGATGAGAGCGCTGGAAAACTTTCGACGATCACTCTTGCAATGCCGTATGAAGTTTTACCTGGTGTTATTGCCGACGAAGGCAGCCTCGTGATTTGGGTCAATGGCTGTGTCGAATACGTCGGCAAAGTGAAGAACTCCCCCCAGGTTGAACCAGGTCGATGGGCCGTTCCCGGGGCATCTCTACGGTACTACAATTGCAAATTCAGAGATTGGTCGTTTCCGCTGTTTCCGGGCCACTTCTTACTCCAAAACCAAAATTGAAGGCTCTTCGCCCCGAGAATGGCGTTATCTGAGTGGAAGGCATTTTCTAGACACTCATCAAATAGTTGACTCTGCCCGGGCAGAGCGTGCTTGGCCATTCTCGGCATTCTCATTCAGTCCTAAGAGAAGACCGACGCATCAAGTTCCACGAAGTAAAGCGTTATGCTATGGATTTGATCTCATGAACGTCATCTCCAAAATTTTCTTAATTGTCTTGGTCATCTCGTGTGTTTCTGTCGCGGCAGAAACGGTTAGCGAGCGCTCGAAGTTGATTGAAGATCGCCTCCATTTGGCGCTTGTCGCCGTTTCTCACAAACATGGTCTCAATATCACATGGCAGATGGTCGCCAAGCGGCTCGGGATCTCGCAAGGTTACATGTCCAAAATATTGAACGGAAATAAAAATCTAAAGGCCGCTCTCGCTATTCAAGTCGCGTGGGTACTCGAGACAGATCCGATTTGGCTATGGGCCATGGACGATCGTGAGGCGCCTTGGCAAAAGGCTGAGGAAGTTCCAAGGGCGGAAAGCGTTTGTCAGATCGACCTGACCAATGTTTCGACGGCTGTTTTGCTCAATGAGCTCGCACGTCGTCGTCTCGACGACTCCAACTAAATCTTAACGCTTTTAACCCAACCCGCGGTCAACAATGCGCACAGAAAACCTACCTTTAGATCCGAATGGAGGTTATCTTTTTCAGTATGGACCTCAAAACCGTGTTGGCGAAAGCGTCGCCATTACGTTCCGCTGATGAGTTGGCTGAAATTGCCGCGACCGATGAAACGGAGCGGGTCACGGCTCGTTACGTACTTTCTGATATTCCCCTAACCAGATTTCTAGAAGAGCCGCTGATCCCGTACGAGGATGACGAAGTCACGCGCCTGATTCTTGATTCTCATGACAAAGAGGCTTTTCGCGAAATCAGCAGCCATTCGGTTGGGAGTTTTCGCGACTGGTTATTGTCAGACAAAACGCAGACTGAAGATTTAAGCCGCGTTCGTAAAGGCATCACGCCGGAGATGGCCGCCGCTGTTTCAAAACTGATGCGCAATCAAGATTTGATTTTGGTCGCAAGCAAATGCCAAGTGATCACGAAATTTCGAAATACCCTTGGCCTGCCAGGACGTTTTTCAACCAGGCTTCAGCCGAATCATCCGACCGATGATCCGAAAGGTGTGTTCGCGAGCCTGATCGATGGACTTCTTTTGGGCAGCGGTGACGCAGTCATTGGAATTAATCCCGCCACTGATAGTTTAAAAAACACCGTCGAGTTGCTCGAACTTATGAATGAGTTTCGTGAGCGCTTTTCAATTCCGACGCAAACTTGTGTGCTTTCACATATCACCACGACTGCGCAAGCGATTGAGCGTGGTGCGCCGGTCGATTTGGTTTTTCAATCCATTGCTGGTTCTGAAAAAGCGAATCGATCTTTTGGCGTCGATTTAAAAATGCTCAAAGAAACTCGCGACGCCGCACTTTCGCTCAAACGCGGAAGCGTCGGCGAGAATTTGATGTATTTCGAAACCGGGCAAGGCTCTGCACTTTCGGCCGAGGCCCATCACGGCATCGATGCACGAACGATGGAGGCACGAGCTTACGGCGTCGCGAGAGCCTTCGATCCGCTTTTGGTGAATACCGTTGTGGGTTTCATCGGACCTGAATATCTCTACGACGGAAAACAAATTATTCGTGCCGGCCTGGAAGATCACTTTTGCGGAAAACTCCTCGGCTTACCAATGGGATGTGATGTGTGCTACACGAATCACGCGGAAGCCGATCAAGATGATATGGACAATCTTCTGACTTTGCTCGCCACCGCTGGATGCACTTATATTATGGGAGTGCCAGGCGCCGACGATATCATGTTGAATTATCAAAGCACGTCGTTTCATGATGCGCTCTACATTCGAAAACTTTTAAATTTGAGGCCTGCTCCTGAGTTCGAAGCGTGGCTCAGTCAAATGCAGATTTGGGAAGCGAACTTTCCGAAACTGGCCGGCCAAAAAGCACTGTTGGAGAGTGCAACGCGTGAATGATCCATGGAAGCGTCTCCGTTCATTCACTCAAGCACGCATCGGGCTTTCGCGATCGGGTCACGCCGTTTCAACGGAAGAGTTATTACGGTTTCAACGTGCTCACGCCGAGGCCAGAGACGCCGTTCACCATACCTGGAATGTGGCTGAATTTGCGCGGCAACTCAGTGAGCTCGGTGAAAACAGGATCACGGTGAAATCGCAAATCACGGATCGTCATCAGTTTTTAAAACGACCTGACCTTGGCCGAAAATTAAATCCCGACAGTCATTCTTTGCTTAAAGCAACCGATGCCGATCTCACATTCATAATTTCAGATGGCCTTTCAGCAAAATCGATCGACACGCATGCGCTCGGCTTTTGGAAAACGCTGGCGCCGTTGTTAAAAAAAGAGAAGCTGACGTACGGCCCAATTGTTCTTGCGCCGTTTGCACGCGTTGCTATTTCAGATGAAATCGGTTCGCTGACCAAGGCGAAAATCGCCGTGATCTTAATCGGCGAGCGCCCCGGTCTGTCATCCAACGACAGCCTCGGAATTTATCTCACCTACGGTCCTAAACTGGGAAATCACGACGCCAATCGCAACTGCATATCCAACATCCGCCCACCTGAAGGCCTAAGTTACGAACTCGCCGCGACGAAATTGATTTATTTGCTCAAAGAAAGCCTGCGGCTGCAGATTTCAGGAGTAAACCTAAAAGAAAGCGCTGAACTTCTCTTGAGCCGCTAGAACACACGATCTGAGCGACCGGCGTCACAACGCTCGATTTATTCGCGCAAATACAACTGTTCGATAGTGACCCTGGCTGTCGTGGCAGGTAATGAGCCAACGCGTGCGGGAAACGTCGGGATGACGAGTGCAACTGAGTTGGCCGTTGTTGAAAGTCCAAATTGGATAAAAAGGTGCGCCAAGATCCCCCGGCTTCTCCGAGTAGGTATACGTTGAGTTTTTAGGAAGGCCAAATCGGCTTTCAATAAAACTCGGTATGTCAGAGCTCGTCAGAGCATTCGCGCAATGAATCGCTAGAAGAAGAGCCGTGACAAAAAACAAAGTTCGGTAAAGAGGCATAAGATTTTCTCCTTATCGTTACATGTCGTAAGGATCATTTCCCGGAGTCGGACGACGAAATCGAGCTTGCGGATCTTGTGGTTGATGACTTGAATTGCGCGAACGCCATTTGTTCCACTCATCAATATCGAAGCCTTTGCTGCGACCATCAATTTCACAAATGGTACCGTTGGCGATCGGCTGACAATTCGTCCAGCGTATGGATTGAACCAAATCGCTGTTGCGTTCGAGAAAGCCGACGTCTTGAGTCTGATTGTCTTGTGCATACCAACCCTCTGTAGTTTCAGATAACAGTGTTACGGTTAGATTGCCGCTATCGAAAGCGAGTGCCGGAACAGAAATTAGAGATGCGATAAGGACTAAACAAAAATTAATCATGACTTCTCCTTTTCACGGGGAGTACCACTGCGGCCAACGGCATTTCAACTTCGATGAGAGGATGAGGCTAAATCTACGTGATCGTTAAAAAAAATTACCCGTTTCCTCGAAAGGACACGCCTTTTAAAATCATTACAGGCGAAAAGCTCACCCGACCTTGCTATGGCTAAGGTTAAGCGGAGGCAGAAGTGAGAGCTATCTTTTCTATAATTCTATTCAGTTTATTTTCGCCATTTGCGCATGCCGATTTCATGTCGAATCTTTGGCGAGAAAATTCGGGTGTTACGTTTGAGGCCATTTTAAATAAACCAACTCGAGCGGCTCGCGGTCGAGCGGTCAGCGGTCCTTATACGGTTGAGATCACTGTTCCCCGTAACAGCCGAAATACTCTTAAAGCAAAAATTTACGATGCAAATGGAAATTGGAAATTTCCAGATCTGAAAAGAACCAACACAGCTGAAGATCAGGACAGTTGGATTTACGAAGCGACAGACGGTGATATCAAATTGCGCGTCACTCTAAATTCAGATCGAGCGATGGAAGTGGAACTAAAAAAAGGTTCGCAGAACTATGTCGCCAGTCGCTGGATGAACCCAACCGAGCAGGCAGCTCCGAGAAGTCAAACTCGCGTTGCCGCCTGCAAATGGCTTCTCGAACACATGTAATTTACTCGGCCCGGGCAGAGTTTTAGACCGCTCGTGGCGGTTACTAATTCTTCGGAAGTCGCCAGCGACAATCAATTCGAGGCGCTAAATTGATATAACCGTAGTCACTCGAGGCGTATGCAAACAAAACCGAGTTTAGTTTTGCGCAGTTGAAGACCCGTTTTGCCGAAGTGGCCTGTCTTCGCGCGTAGGAATATGTTGAAGGGATGTCGTAAGAATAGGTGCAGCGGTCTTCTCGTCCGTCGGAAAGGGTCACAACGGCGGACTGTTCGCCTGAATCAGTTGTGTATTCGCAAGTAACCGCTGGCTTTGAACATCCGCTTGATCCGCAATCTTCCGGTCCGGCAAACGCCGGAACCAGGCCATGAAAAAAACAAAAAACGGCACTGAAAAGTAAGCCTGCTTTCATATACACTACCTTTCGCAGCTTCGGCTGCGGACAATGCCCGTAGTGCAACGCTCGTGCCCAGGATTCAGCGCAATTAATGAGAATGAAAGTAAGCGGCTTCTGCGCGCTCTCTCATCAAAGTGGGGATTGCATCGGCCCCGTAGCCTCGGTCCTTCCAATCTTCGAATTTTGTCAGAAAGTAAGGAGTGAAAGCCATAATCCGGCCATCTTTTTCAGTCGCATGGCAACCGATGCATGCGTTTTCGATGGGTTTCCCGTCAAACTGAAGAGACGGCACAAGCTCACCCAAAAAATCATTGAAGAAGAATCCCATTGGCGGTTCGTTGACCGCTCTGTTGACCAGAATTTCCACGCCGACTCTGTCGCCTCTTTCTGAATCGGGCTTCAACTTTTTGTACGTTTCAGAAACTCGCATGCGTGTGGGATCCATAATTCGGTTTATACGATTGCCTGCCTTTATCCACCAAACAATTCGGTATGAATTTTCGATTTTTTGCAGAGGCGAACGACTTGTCTCATTTGTAATGTTGGAGCCATACCAATTGGAATTGAGCCACCATTGAACAGTGTCTCTGTGCGCCCACCATTGATCGACAATCGCCTTCTTGACGGAGCCCTTCTTGCCGCCCCAAACCCCACCCATATCGTATTCGGAGATTTGAAATTGCTCCAGCTGTCGGTAGTAGGGAGTCGACCACATTTCGTCGTGGCTCGCTTTTTTAGCACTCACCAAGATCGGTATAAATGCATTCACCTCTGGAGCGAAATGCGGGGTCATATACGTCATCCGCCGTTCGAGTAGGCGAAGGAGACGATAAGTATAGAAATCCGGACTGCCCGTTAAGGGATCGAACTGCACTTTGGGAGGGCCGGAGAAATCAATCCGTAAATTGCCATTCATGATTGCCTGTTGAACTTCTAAGATGACATTCAACGCGTCCTCGATGTCCACCTTATAAGTTTTTTGGGGAAGGCCTCCCGGAATGATTTGCTCACGAGTAAGGCGCGCAAATACGAGCCACGCTTCAGGATACGTCTGCAAAGTGAGAGTCGGCGACCAATTGACCGTATCGCCCAAGTGAATGGGACATTCGTTTCTGTTGGTCGCAGCCGAGCTCAGGGCAAAAAAAAGTGTAGCAACCAAAAAAGCGAATTCAATCGGTTTAATCATTGTTACCTCAAGCAAATAGTAAACTTATTTATATGCTCATCGGAGGTCTTCGTCCATACGTAGAAATTTCTCAACCATCGGTGGGAACGCCGGTGATTCATGCGGGAGCCCCATCATCGAAAACATTTCAGGTGGTGAAACCTTGCCACCCTTTTTGCTCAAAATGCTGCCTTTGATGAATGCCGACGCCGCAACTTTTCCGCCAACCATAAATCGCTGCTGCAAATAAAAATAACGTTCATCCCAGCCCACCATTTTCGTGACGATGCTAAATTTTTGAAACGGCAAAAGTGAAAAGCGAAACTTGATCGCCTCAGATGCGACGACTGGATAATAACCTTCGCGCTTGGCGAGCTTCATCATGCCTGAGCGAACCATCAATCCCACTCGGCCCAAATCAAGCAAAGTCAGATACACACCATTGTTCATATGCAGGTAAGGATCCAAATCATTTGGCCAAACACGAAAGTGAACGACGGTTTCATCCATCGCGCCGACCTTTGACTGAAAGCGCGAAAGAATTAGAATTTTCAATAAACGAAAGAGTTGCTTCATTGGTAAACCTTGATGCTAATGTTGATCTATGACTCAGCAACAAAACAAGACTTTACTCGCGCTTACCATTTTTGTCTCGGCTTTAGGATATTTTGTCGACATTTACGATCTACTTTTGTTTGGCATCGTGCGTGTTCCAAGCCTTCGTTCACTTGGTGTGAGCGATGCCGATATGTTGAGTGAGGGCGTCAAACTTCTCAATGCACAAATGGCGGGCATGCTGATTGGCGGGATTTTTTGGGGCATCATCGGCGACAAACGTGGACGTCGAAATGTTTTGTTTGGGTCGATCCTGCTCTATTCGCTCGCGAATATCGCCAATGCGTTCGTCAACGATGTGAATACGTATGCCGGATTACGATTTTTAGCAGGTCTTGGGTTGGCGGGAGAATTGGGTGCAGCGGTCACTCTCGTCGCCGAAGTGATGACGCCAAAAAATCGTGGCTATGGCACAACGCTGGTCGCAGGAACAGGAATTCTCGGCGCCGTTCTCGCCTCAATGATCGGAGACATGTTCGATTGGAAAGTCGCTTACATCGTGGGCGGAGCCATGGGTCTTTGTTTACTTGGTCTTCGTGCCGGTCTTCTTGAATCATCAATGTTCAAAGGTTTACGCGAACAATCTGACGATGTTCCGCGTGGCGCATTCTTAAAACTTTTTACGTCATGGGAAACGCTCAAGAAATATCTCGCCTGCATTTTCGTTGGTGTACCAATCTGGTTTGTCATCGGAATTCTCATCACGTTCGGCCCTGAGTTCGCAAAAGAATTTGGCGTCACCGGTGAAGTGACGGGCAGCCATTGCATCATGTGGAATTATGTTGGCGGCACAATCGGCGGACTCAGCTCCGGAATTTTAAGTCAGGTTTTTAAAAGCCGGCGCAAAGCGATCGGCCTTTATCTTTCAGCAACTGCGATGCTCTTTGTCGTTTATGTTGCGAGCCGCGGGATCTCCTCGCAAATGTTCTATGCGATGTGCATGTGTTTTGGGATCACCACGGGTTACTGGTCGGTCTTCGTGACCAATGCAGCTGAGCAATTCGGAACCAATATGCGAGCGACCTCAGCCATTACCGTTCCGAATTTTGTTCGTGGCGCCGTTGTTCCACTGACTTTGCTTTTTCAATCGCTACGCTCCCAACATGGAACTGTTTCGGCAATGAACATTGTTGGAGTTACAGTGTTTGCACTCGCGTTCTTGAGTTTATTCTCTCTGAAAGAAACTTACGGCAAAGACTTGAACGCCATCGAAAATTTTTGATCCGTGAGTTAACTGTCATAGATCTTCTAGCCACTTGAGGATTAAACATTCTCGGTAACAAGGAGGTCAAACAGTGGGAATCTTCAGCGAACCCGAATCAACCGACGAAACAAAAAAACTCCAAGGGCGCAAAGTGGCGATTCTCGCGACCGATGGATTTGAACAATCCGAATTATTTGAACCAAAGAAAGCGTTAGAAGAAGCGGGAGCTTCTGTGAAAGTCGTGTCACCTAAAGACGGCAAAATCAAAGGCTGGCAGATGAAAAACTGGGGTGATGAAATTGGAGTCGACATCACGCTCGAAGAAGCAAGCGCTGATGAATTTGATGCTCTCATGTTGCCGGGCGGGGTGATGAATCCTGATAAGCTGAGGATGAACGAGAGAGCTGTCGACTTTGTTCGGAAATTTGTGACCGATGGCAAACCGATCGCGGCTATCTGCCATGGTCCATTAACGTTGATCGAAGCGGGCGGAGTTCGAGGTCGAACAATGACTTCGTTTCCGTCGATCAAGACTGATCTCATCAACGCGGGCGCGCACTGGATCGATCAAGAGGTGGTGACAGACAATGGCTGGGTCACAAGTCGTAAACCCGATGACCTAAAAGCTTTTTGTCGAAAAATGATCGAAGAATTCTGTGAGGGCGAGCACGATCCGCAAAAGCGCAGGCTTCGACAACACGCCAACGAACGGATGGACCGAAACGTCCATCACTAGATCATATGGCCGAATTGGTGCCAGCCGATTCGCCCGTTGGGCGTTCAACAGGCGCTAGCCTTCCCGGGCAGCGCCTGTTTTTTTTGGCCAAAACTGATAAATTCCAGGCCATTAAAATAATGGTTTCGCCCAATTGACAAGCCACGGCATTTCGGTGAAACGTGGCAAATCCGAATCAAAAACGAGGTTTTTTTAATGAAATCGATCTTAGTAATTTTAGGCCTGATGGGCTTTGCCGTGTCTGCAGCACCTGCAGCGCAACCGCCTGTGGATGTTTGCAAAACGTATTTCACGTGCGGCACCTATTCAGGTTTGGGAGATTCCAACTCTGGTAAGCCAGCAAAAGTCACTTACACGATCACAGTGGCGAGTGCGGCGGCTGGTGAGGCAGATGTAAGAATTCAAACGGATGCCAAACCATACCCATTTGATTTTAACATCAAGATGCTTTTTCAAACGGATGGTCGAATCACTCTGATGGCGGGCAAAGATCTCGTCGGCGCAGGAATGTGCCAGGATCACCTTTGCTCATTCGCAGTGGTGACTGATTCAACTGACAACGAATCCACTCAGTTTGCGATGATGCGTTTTGCAGATAACAAAATGGAATTCTTGTTTGAAGTTGGAACGCCCGCATCTTTGACGCCGCAAATGCAGGCAGTGATTCCAAAAATCAAATAAATTAGAAACCAATTACGGATTCTGAATTTTACGACGGGCCATGAAGCGGAGATAAGAAATCAGATCTTCGATTTGTTGGCCCTTTAATTTTTCGAAGCTCGGCATCTTGCTCTTGTAGCGAAAGCTCGGCGCATTCTGAATAAAACTCTGTAAAACATCTGAACGCCAATACTCTGTCACATTCTTTGGAGCATTGAGCTCTGGCCCGACGTCGCCACCTTGAAGATTGATCGAATGGCAGCGAATACACTCAGATTTAAAAACTAAGAAGCCGCGATGCTCGGCTGAATCGACCGCCACTCCATTGGGGAAAACTTTGGGGAATTTGTCGGCAAAACGAACCGCCTCAATTTTCACCAGTTGATACGGCCAGGGAACTTGCCCTTCGAGCTTTTTACCTTCAGCCCAAACTACATAAAACGGGCCCGGCGACATTGTGGTCTTGCCTTGCTGGATTTGACTAAATGTATCTGATTTACCATGCTCAGTGTAAACAAGAAAAGCTTTGTGATCTCGCATCGCCGAAAAGGGCATATTTGGCGAGTAACCATCTTTTGCCGTGAAGACGATCTCATCGCCGGTTTCATTTGCACTTAATCCCGCCAACGCAAAAACGTCGTTTAGTAAAAAGCCATCGAAGGTCATTTTCTTGTCATAGACGATATCGTCTTCTTCGATGATTTGGCTTTTGAGTTTGGCTTTGAGTTCAGAGAGCGTAAAACGCACGGTTTTTTTCGGCGTTACAATTTCTAAAGTCGGTCCAGAAGCGAAAGAAGCGGTCGTCCAAAATAGAAGCGCGATAAGTAGCTGTTTCATCTGATGTATTCCTTGGGTGGTTGCGCCATAACTCGATTTAAGTCGAGGTCGTATTGTTCCGATTTATCTATATCACACGTTATCTGGGAGGGAACGAAATGTCTCAATATGATACAAAAGGTCTTCACGAATTTTTGATGCATACGCCAGAAGGTGGCTTGCGCAAAATGTTGGTCGACAAAAATCCAATGACCGACACTCACTTCAATCTGTTGATGAAGGTCGTGAAAACCTGCAACGGTGAAGAGTTCAGCGAACACTTCGAAAAGAAAACGTTCCCGAAAGTTCGTTTGGGCCCTGCTGAAATGAAGCTCAAAGAAAAGTTTTGGGATGAGTGCACAAGAGCCTGCGAGTCTCGCGGCATCTTGCAGCCAGCTGTAAAAGCTGCTCCAGTGATCGAAAAGATCGCTGCCTAATATTGGCCGGTTCGCTTGGGCAAACCTTGCTAGTAATCTATTTTGCCTCTGCCTTTTTTGACTTCCGCGCGCCGTTTCTTCGACTCTTTTCGTTTGAGTCGAGAGGCGCGCGTCGGTTTTGTGGCTCGGCGCGCTTTCGGTTTATGAAGCGCGTGACCCACAAGCTGCTTTAGCTTTTCTAAACATCGCTCTTTATTGCGCGGGAAATCACGATACTCATCACTGCGGAGATAGAACTCCTGCGCTTGGTTAATGCGCGTGTGCAGCTTTTCTGCGAGCAACTGTTTTTGCTCTTCGTTGAGCGCCAAAGACTGGCGAAAAGGCCAAGTCAACAATGCGGCCGACGCCACCTTGTTTACGTTTTGCCCACCAGGGCCACGGCTTGTCACGGCCGACCAACTCACTTCACGTTCGATTTGATTCCAATTCATTCGAATAATGATAGCATCAACGATGCGGAGGCCAACATGTCAAAATGGAATTTGAGCTCAGCATCGAGCAAATTAAATGGTGAAGGCGAATTGCGCGCGCATGAAAATCGCACCGTGCAGTTTCAAATGATCAACGGGCAGCTGGTTGGCAACGCACGGAGCTCGAATGCCGGGTTGTCGGCGCGTATTTTTCAAAAAGGGGCGTGGGGATTTGCATCCGTTCCGGAAATCTCTGCGAGCGCAACAGATCGAGTGCTCAAGCAAGCCGGAACAAATGCTTCGACACTTTCGAAGCACGTCGCTTTGTTTGATCGACCAATGGCTTTGGCCAATGCTCGCGGCAACAAAGATTACACAACAAAAAATCGTAAGCTGTCATCGCAAGACATTATTCAGTTCATGAACGGTCTCGATGCGAAAATGAAAGCTAAATTTCCCGATCTCAAATCGCGTACTCTGATGGTTTACGAACAGGATTTTGAAAAAGAAGTTCTCACCACCGGTGGAGCCCTTTGCTATTCGATGCTCGCTCGAAGTTACGTGCGTGTGTATATGAGTTTGGATTCGGATAACGGTCCGGTTGATGTGCAACAAATCTTTGGTGGTATCGGGCAAATCGAAGACAATCTCCCCTCTGAAACTGAAGTTGATCGCAAATTAGAAGAGGCCTATCGCCATTTGAAAAACAAAGCCAAGGGTGTGGCACCGCAGGCCGGAATGAAAGAAGTGATCATGGATTCGAAGCTCGCGGGCATTCTCGCCCACGAGGCCATTGGCCATACTACCGAAGCTGATCTTGTGATGGGTGGTTCAGTGGCGGGCGATTATTTGGGTCAACAAGTTGCAAGTCCGCTCGTAACATTGGTTGATTTCGCCCACACAGCCTTGAATCAGACATGTCCTTTGCCGGTATTTTTTGATGACGAAGGCATTGAAGCCCAAGACACGGTGATTATCGAAAACGGTGTTCTTAAAAATTACATGCACTCGCGCGAATCAGCCGCACGCTTTGGTCACAAAGCCACGGGCCATGCACGTGCTTGGGGCTTTAACGATGAGCCGCTGATTCGCATGCGCAACACGGCGATTCTTCCGGGCCAAGATCGACTCGAAGACATGATCGCGTCGGTTGAAGATGGTTACTACTTACTTGATCACGGCAATGGTCAGGCAGATTCCACGAGCGAATTCATGTTTGGCGTGACACTTGGCTATGAAATTAAGAATGGAAAACTCGGTCGTGCGCTACTGGATACGACGATCTCAGGTATCGCATTTGATATGTTGAAGACGGTCACTCAAGTCTCGAACGAAATGACCTGGGTGTCGTCAGGAACTTGTGGCAAAAAACAGCCGATGACCGTCGGCATGGGCGGGCCTGCGATCAAATGCCAAGTCAATTTGGGAGGTCGCTAATGCAAGATCTCAATCGCGTTGCTGAACAAGCATTAGGTGCATTGAAGAAAAACGGTGCCGGCAAAGCACATGTTGAAATTGGTTTTCGTGAAGTGCACGAGTTGAATGTCGAGGCGGGTCGCTTCACTTTGCTTCGTACAACCGTGGATCAAGGCGTTTCGATGCGCGCGATCACGGATCAAAAGCAGGCGTCGCTCTCGGGCAATCAGTTCGATGAAGCGGTGGTGGGAGCTCTCGCCGAGCAAACGGTCATCACTGCAAAAGCGGGCGCGCCCGATGAAGCTTTTGATATCGCGCCTCTGCAAGCGCCGAAAAAATTTAAATCTGGTCCAGAGGAGGCAGATTTAGATTTGATGACGGAACAAGCCGAGAAATTTCTGGGTGAAACTAAGATTCGTTTTCCAAAAATTATTTTAGAAGCGGTGACGGTTCAGTTCATTCAACGACACCGCGTGATCGCCAATTCAAATGGTGTTCACTTTGAAACTTCGCAAAACGATTTTGAGTATTCGGCGATGTTTACCGCAAAAGATGGCAAAAAAACTTCGTCATTCAATTACACAGGTACCAGCACAACCGATTTCGCGACACCAATGATGAAGGCCGCGGGCATGGAGACTTTGCTCGAGCAGTCTTCAGCGCAGGTCAACTCACGTTCAATTGAAGGCAAGTTTGTCGGCGATGTAATCATCACGCCTCATTGTCTGCCGACATTCATTGGCGGATTGACGAACTATTTGCACGTCGGTTCGCTCCTTAAAGGCCAAAGCGTTTATCAAGATAAACTCAACCAACAAATCGCGACCAAAGGTTTCAACTTGCGCGCAAGGCCGTTGGACGAGCGCTTTTCACTCCCACGTTACGTGATGGGCGATGGCCACCTGTCAGAGAACATCGATATCGTTCAAGACGGCGCTTTGAAAACCTTCATGCTCGATCAGTACGGCGCGAACAAACTTAAAAAAACGCGCGCTCATGCGGACGACAGTCACCATGTGATCGACACCGGTGATGTCGCACTCAAAGACATGATCCGCTCCGTAAAGCGCGGTCTTTTATTTTGCCGCTTCTCAAACGGAAGCCCGGCCGCCAATGGCGATGTCTCAGGTGTCGCGAAGAATTCGTTTTATATCGAAAACGGCGAGATTCGCTTCCCTGTGAGCGAGTGCATGGTGTCAGGCAATATTCCGCAGATGTTTATGAATATTCGTGGGATCTCGCGTGAATCGCTGAATTTCGGAACCTCGGAATTACCCTGGATGCATGTTGGGGACGTTACCATCTCCGGGAAGTAGTGTATTGCAATAAGATCAGTTTATTGATCAAATTTATGTATGGCTCAAGGATCGAGTCCGTGCATCACTTGTGGCGCCTGCTGCGCCTTTTTCAGAGTCGATTTTTATTGGCGTGAGGCGGAGCCTTCCGATTCCGCTCATCCCGTTCCTCAAGGTTTGTTTGAAGAACACGAAAATCACATGCGCTGCATGAAGGGCACCAACAGCAAACGTAGCCGAAAGTGTGTGGCGCTCAGCGGTCGTATTGGTGAACACGTTGGCTGTACGATTTATCCGAATCGACCGACGCCGTGCCGTCGTTTTCAATACTCGTACTATGACGGAAAACCCAATCCTCGCTGTGATGAAGCGCGCGCAGCGCATGGCCTGCTACCCTTACGTCGGGACGAAGTTCCGATCGTCGAACTGGACTCAGCAGGCGCTGAAATTAAACTAGAATTGTAGTGAATGGGAGAAAGTAATGAATAAACTTTTGCTTGCTCTATTGATGACGCCGATTTTCGCGTATGCGGGATGGGTTAACAAAGGATACATGGAAGACGATTCGCGAGTTCCACAAGTGATTCAAGACCGCGGTGAATCCGTCTGCGTTTGGCCAGTCATTGAAGTTTGGGAATATCAGATTTCTGCCGCGCAAGCGATGGATGAGTATTTCGCAAAGCCCATGTCAGAAAGAAAGATGGGTGATCTTCCCGATATTTATGGTGGGCCCGTCGCGAAAAATCAGAAAAGAACGATGTCGTCTCTCTTTTGCGGAAATGGTCAGGGTTGCCCGAGCGATATCTCGGCCTGCCTGAAATCATCCGCGCAAGTGAAAGTGCAGCCAGCCTCTATCGCAGCCCCAGTGATTCCCACTTTGCCTCCGGGAGTGAGCCAATGAATTTGATTAAATTGCTTTTTATCGTGAGCGTGTTTTTCGGCCCGCTCGCACTCGCAAACCAAACGAACGAGATTAACTTATTTGGTGAAGTCCTAAGCCTGAATAAAGATTCAATCGAAATGCGTGATCCAGATAACAAGGTTTTGATTGTTCCTAAATCTTTACTTCATAAAGCTTACCGACCACATGACCTTATTCAATTAACTTTGACGAAGGCCCAGTTCGACCAAGTCCAATTAAAGCTAAAGAAATAACCAACTGTTTCAATATGATACATGCGATTGAAGACTTCTCCATGCGGGCGTCATAAGCCCGTCATGCGGATTGCTTATTCTGAGGGTGCCAAAAGAGGCTTTTACCTGAGGAGGTAAATATGAAAACGATTCTAGCTGCAATCACAGTGTTCTCGATGAGCGCTTTCGCACAAGAATCAAGTGCACCAGCTGCTCCGACTCCAGTCGCTGCTGACCAAAAAGTTCAGCAAGATCGCAAAGACCTGAAAGAAGCGAAAAAAGAAGTGCGTAAGAAAAAGCACCAATTGCGCAAAGACATGCGCGAGCGCCACGAAGAAAAACAAGAGAATAAAGCGCAGTAACGCTCGATTCCCTTCGCCATCCCGGCCTCCGGCGCCCCTTTCCCAGGGGCGCCTTATTTTTTTGTTGGCCCTACGCCCGAAACCGGCTTAGATGATTCCACTCAACTTTGAGAAAGGAACGGGCGTTATGAAGAGCCTCATCTCAGCATTGTTTATCTTGTTCTCGGTGACCGCGATGGCCGACGAGGGCATGTGGTTGCTCAACGATTTTCCAACCCAGGCGGTTGCAAAAAAATATAAATTTAAGGCAACGCCACAGTGGCTTGATCATGTTCGCATGTCATCGGCGCGTTTGACTGGTTCAACAGGTTGCTCAGGAAGTTTTGTTTCTGAAAATGGTTTAGTGATGAGCAATCACCACTGCGCCAGAACTTGCGTGCAGCAGCTTTCGAAATCCGGCGACGATAAGATCGAAAAAGGCTTTTACGCCAAAACTTTAGAAGACGAAGTGAAATGTCCTGAGATGGAAGTGAATCGTTTGGTCGGCATCACTGATGTCACAACGCCAATTACCAAAGTCACAAAAGGTCTTAAAGGCAAAAAGTTTAACGACGCACAAAAGGCGGCGATGTCAAAAATCGAAAAAGACTGCACGGGCGGAGCCGACAATATTCGTTGCGATGTTGTAACACTTTTCCACGGTGGCAAATATCATCTCTACAAATATCAACGTTACCAAGATGTGCGTTTGGTGTTCGCTCCTGAGCAAGCGATTGCATTTTTTGGCGGAGATCCCGACAACTTTAATTTTCCACGCTACGATTTAGATGTGTCGTTCATTCGCGTTTACGAAAACGGCAAACCACTGCAAACGCAAGATTACTTCAAATGGTCAGAAGCGGGTCCAAAAGAAAATCAGCCGATTTTCGTAACTGGTCACCCGGGCGCAACGCAACGTTTGCTCACGATTTCAGAACTTGAGTACTTGCGTGAGTACACGTTGATGAAGAACATGCTCAACTTCTCTGAAGAGCGCGGCATGCTTCATGAGTTTCAAGAGCGTGGCACAGAACAAAAACGAATTTCATCTGAACGACTTTTTGGAATTGAGAACGCGTTGAAAGCATACAAAGGTCGCTTTCAAACTTTGGCTGACAAAACTTTTATGGCTAAAAAAATGGCGGCAGAAAATACGCTCCGTCGCAAAGTGAACGCCAGTCCAAATCTTAAAAAAGAATACGGCGATGCTTGGGATGAAATCGCGAAAGCCCATGAAGAACTCAAAAAAATCTATTTGCCACTGAAATGGATTGAGAACACCGAGTACAACTCAAAACTCTATGGCATTGCGAAGGCATTGGTTCGTGCGGCGGACGAATTGCCAAAAGAAAATGCGAAGCGCTACCGTGAGTGGACGGATGCGAAACTTCCGTCTGTGAAATTGGAGCTCTTTAGCTCAGCACCGATCTATGACGAATTTGAAATTGCTGAGATGACTTTTGCGCTAACAAAAATGCGCGAAAATCTAACGGTCGATCATCCATTCGTTAAAAAAGTATTGGGCCAAAAATCGCCAGAAGAATTGGCAAAAGAGCTCGTGAAAAACACGAAACTCAAAGACGTCGATTATCGTAAAGAGTTGTTCGAAGGCGGTAAAAAAGCGATCGAAGAATCAAAAGATCCTTTGATCATGTGGGCACGCTTGGTGGATCCAGATGCTCGTCAAGTTCGTGATCAATACGAAGACGACATTGAACCAAAAATCAAACGCAGCGACGAGAAAATCGCAAAAGCAGCGTTCGCTGTTTACGGATCGAACACTTATCCAGATGCCACGTTCACGCTTCGTATTTCTTACGGCGCGATGAAGGGCTACGAAGAAAACGGTCACTTCGTAAAGCCATTCACAACGATGGCGGGAGCGTTTGATCGTCACACGGGTCGCGAGCCATTTGCTTTGCCAAACTCGTGGTTGAAAGCAAAATCGTCGCTGAACCTCGAGACGCCAATGAACTTCTGTTCTACCAACGACATCATCGGTGGAAACTCAGGTTCGCCGGTCATCGATAAAGACGCGAAAATTGTGGGCTTGATCTTTGACGGAAATATTCAATCACTTGGCGGAGCGTTTGGTTACGACGAGCGCGACAATCGTGCGGTCGCCGTTCATAGCTCGGCATTGCTTGAAGCTTTGGATAAAATCTATGGTGCAAAACGCATCGTCGATGATCTCAAAGGCACGGCAAGTGTGAAAGAGAGCCGTAAATAGTGGAAGAGTCGTTCTCGCCCGAAGGATTTCAAGTCAAACCGATCGGCTGGATTCGTAGTGATTTCCAGCAGAAGTTTGGCACTCCAAGACAGGCCACGTTGGCGGCGAACTCGCGCGCCCACGTGGAACTGGCTCCGGAGTATAAGGGGCGAGGCATCTTTCAAGGGCTCGAAAGTTTCAGTCATGTCTGGGTTGTTTCATACATGCATCTGAGTCAGTTCAAAAAGAAAACCGTAAAAGTGCGTCCTCCGCGTTTGGGTGGCGCAAAAGTAGGAGTGATGGGCTCGCGCAGTCCTGATCGTCCAAACAATATCGGTTTGTCGCTTTCGCGCATCGTTTCGTGTGAAGGCGACGATCTTCGTTTGGCGGAGATCGACTTGGTCGATGGCACCCCGATCTTGGATTTGAAACCGTATCTCTCCCAGGCCGATCGCCCCGAAGTTTTCAGCGATGGCTGGACGGCAAAAGTTCCACCACGCGATCGCGTTTGTGAATTTTCTGAGAAAGCCGCGCAAGATTTAGAAGAGTTGGCGTCGCAAAGAAAAGTGCAGGAACCAACCCGTTTGCGTGCTTTGATTGAAGAGATGATCCGCCTCGATCCACGAGCACCAGCGTATCTCGACCGTAAAGATGCACAGTTTGCAGTCTGGGTCGCAGGTCTCAACGTGCGCTTCCGCTTCCACGACGAACGCTTCACCGTTACCGACGTCGAACCGATTTAACTCTGCCCAGGCAGAGTCACTGGCACCCCATTTGCCTTTCTATCAACCCATGTCCATCAGAGCGGCGAAAACCCAGATTTTGGGCCTTTTATCGGCATTTTGTCTTATTGGGAGCCCTTCTTGGGCACGCCCGACAGTATGTACGGTCGCGATTAACTCCACTGATGAGATCGAAGTATTTAAGAAAAATCTGGCTAAGGATTTCGATTTCATTGAGCTCACAAAATATCAACCAAGCGGTAACAGCAGTGACAGTTCCGCTTGGTTTGGTTCGGCATGTGAAGCGGGCATTCAATGCGATATTTTGCTGATCTCGGGTCACTTCGGTGGAACTTTCTTTGGCACTAAATCGGGACTAAGTTTACCGCTCGAAAATATCAGCGAACGCTCATGCCGTCGCACATGTGATGGAATGCTTAAAAAACCAAAAGAAGTTTTCCTATTTGGCTGTAACACTCTTGGCACCAAACAGGGCGGCGATCACCGTCCGGCAGAAGAAATTGTTCGAATTCTCGTCGGAGATGGACAGGGCTACTCCGAAGCTCAGCGAAATGCGGCCGTCCTGCATAGTCCTTTTGGTCAAGGCTTTGCCGATCAAATGCAAAGAGCTTTCGAAGGTGTAAGTGCAATCTATGGATTCGATGGCATTGCGCCTTCCGGTGCAAATGTGCGTGCGTCGCTGGATCAGTACTTTCAAAAAATCGCTGATTACCGCAAGCATCTCGACGGCGTTACGACAGCGAACAACCAGATTCTTGCAAGTGTCATGAAGCAATATACCTTCGTGCAAAAACCTTCTCTGCAAGTGAACAGCGCAAGTTACGACGTAAAACAAAATATATGTAAAATTCTAGATGACCAATCGCCGGCGGAAGATCGGATTGCAGTTGTGCACCGTCTTTTGCAAGACGAACCAGTTTTGTATGCGCCGTCAGCTGGTAAGACGTTGGACAACTTAAGCTATGTCGACCCCAAACAGTCAAAAGAGAAAGAATCACTCACAACCGATGTCGGTCTTCGCGACAAACTTTGGGCCTTGCTCAGCGATATGAAGGGGCTGGCGTTCAGCCAAGTCGAGCTTCTGAAATTAATGAAGAGCGCGGGCTGGATAGATAAAGCGGAGTTAGAAAAACAAATCGCCGCGATTCTTAAACCCGGCTTATCGCCTCTCGATGTAACGACAGCGGATCTCTATTGTTCTGTTACTGAAGAGAAAAGAGACCAGTTGAATATTCCGATTCGGTTTGAGGATGTAGGTTTCGCGCAAGCGACGCTCGCTGCAAAAGCGACACTTGTGTCTTGTATAAAGACGACGGACCCGCGCTTCACCGATATGGCGCTGTCTCTTTTGAGAAGTAAGATCTCCGATCCGATGCAGAAGTATCATCTCTTGGACGCTTTGAGATCTCTTCCGGATCGCGGGAATCTGGTCGATGTTGGCCGCTCCTTCATGAAGAACAGAGATGTCTCATGGCTTCTTGGTCTCGAGTTGGTTGTGGCGAGAGCCACGCAAGAAGTCGCCGAAAAAGCGATCATCGATAATTGGAACTGGATCGCAAGCAAAACGCCATTTCCGCTGATGGAAGACCAAATGGATCAAATCGACTCGGTCCTGGATCGATTGATTGAACGCGGAATCAAAAGCGAAAAAATCGCGACGATGATGCAACCGCTGATCACGAACCCCGCATTTAAATTGCGATCCGTAATTCTTGAGCTCACTGCGATTTTGCCAACCGAAAGCCCGCAATGGTTATCTATGCTTCAAACTTGCCACCAGTGGCGCGAAGGAGCTTGTGAAATTGTTCTTGAGTTTCTTCACACACGGCAAATCCGAGATCACCGAATTCTCGATTTACTTTGGAAATATATCACTCCGAAAAATCAGATGATCAGCGAGGCCTTAAGTCTTTTTGCAACGATGCCGCTGACGCCGGCGGATCTCCAACATTTCAAAGAGATCTGGCCCAAATTTGATGGCTCGGGAAAAGCCATGATCATGGGTTTAATTTTGCGAAATGATCCGAATTTTGTGCTTCCGAGCGATTACGGTTATCCAAAACCGAATGTCTATGTTTGTCACGAGACACCGGGCTCTTACTGGGGTTCGTGTACTGCTGAACCCCCACGCGGAGATAAACAATGAGCCGATTCATACTTGTACTGCTTTTATGTTGCCTCGTCGTGGGCACCGTTTCGCCGAGCCGAGCTTGGGCGCGAAGCGGCTCGTTCAGCGCTTGTGCGGGTGATCTTTCAGAATCGCTAATCACGGCCGCTTTGCGCGGCGAAGATGTGCGCCCTGAAGTCTTGAAGAGACGTTCTCAATTCGGTGACGTCGATTTTAAAGTTCCAGAGTTTCGCCCGATGCTCGAGCAGATGTTGGATGAAGTGAATACGCTTGAAAAAGAAGCGCTCAGCCGGAATACATTATGGCCCAATCAGTTGTTGCGACAGAACTTCACGCTGCCCGTGCAAGCGTTGTTACTCCGAAGAAAGATTCAGTCGTTGTTGGATGACGGAGTTCGCTATTGGGAAACGATTGAGACCGCAGAACAATTCGCCGACTTTGCTGATTCAGCATTGCGGGTGAAGGGCGA
>Ga0105239_10002033_pt1 | contig 26242 bp, 30 predicted proteins | sample KBSC44metaG_FD_92761 | JGI IMG/M metagenome (GOLD analysis project Ga0105239, IMG submission 92761) | Corn rhizosphere microbial communities from Kellogg Biological Station, Michigan, USA - KBS C4-4 metaG | ecosystem: Host-associated > Plants > Roots > Rhizosphere > Soil | place: Michigan, USA...
CCGCTGCGCAGCACGCCGTGCCTGCGGGAGGCGTCGTCGATCATGTATGTCAACGCCTGCGGAAGCGCGGTGGTCGACGACCCGCTGAAGAAGGAAGCGATCTCGGCTCCGGTCCGGCCGGCGTCGAGCGCCCGGCGAATCGTCGACTCGGTGATCCGGTACACGCTGGCGCCGCCGCTTGATTCCAGGTCGGCGACCAGGTCGAGTTCGCGGCCGAGATCGGTCGTGGGCGGGCCCGGAACCACCACCGTGAGGTCGGGCTGCACGAGGAAGGTGCCGACCGGCGTGGGCAGCGCCAGCGTGAGCGCGTCCTCCGTGGCCTTGCCCGATCCGCCGAGCAGGGCCCGGCCGTATCCAGTAATTCCACCAGCTGAGGTGATGCCGAGCTGATCAGCTTCGAGGAGCAGCTGCCCGGCGAGGGCGCGCTGGGCCGGCGCTCGGCGTGGCGATTCCCAGGTCAGGCGGTCCAGGACGGCGGCGGCGTCCACCGGTCGCTGTCCAGGCGGCATGTCGGCCAGGACCGCCAGCAGGCTGCGTCGAAGAACGGTGATCGTCCCCCGCTCGGCATCCGCGCTCAGGGCATTGACGACCTTGTCCCGCTCGTCGCGTTGTCCGACGGCACTGGGCTGGCGAGTCATGTTGAGCCACGCGGTCGCGAGCGGGATCCAGCGTTCCGCGGGCTCGTGGCGCCGCCAGAGGTCGAAGTCCGACGAGGGCAGGAACACCGGCTCGATCCCGGTGGTGGACGAAAGCAGTCCCCCGGCGTGGGCGACCTCGATGATCAACGCCACCGTCGACTCGCTCACGTCCAGCCGCCGGGCAGTGCGGCGCAGCTCGCGGATCCCCACGCCTCCGCCGCGAAGCAGAGGGACAGGGTGGCGCGCCCACTCCTCGCCGAGAGCCTCGATCAACCGGAGAGTTTCCAGCACCGCCGTGGAGCCGGCGCGGTCCGCCTCAGCCGGTGAGCGCTCGACGGCGGCCACCGGCGCGGGTTCGACCGCGACATCAGCCAGCGGGCGACGCCCGCGTAGTGCCAGCCCCACTTCGCGGGGCAGTTCGACGGTGCGTGAGTCGATGGGGATCAACAGTCCGCGGGCGACCAGCCGCAACGCCGGCGTCGGATCCGCGGGGTCGGCGGCCGCTCCGGCGTCGCGGACCAGCCCCGCGGGCGGGCCGGCCGCCAACCGATCGAGGACGGCTCGTTCGTCCTCGTCGACCGCCGCGATCAACTGCTCAGCGTGCGCGATCAGCTCCGCCAGCACTGCGCGCGACGAGGCCGGCTGGGTGGCGGGTGGCAGACCCAGGCTGCGCAACATGGGCGCGAGCACGATGTCGGACGCCTGTCGAAGCAAGATCGCCGCTGGGCGCCCAAGACCGGCTGGATAGGCGCCGAGGGCGTCCGCGACCCCGCTGACCAGCTGCAGGCTCCCGTCGGCCCCCCACACCAGCGCCCGCGCGCGCAACTCGTCGATGACCGCCCCGAGATCGACATCGGGCAGCAGGGCTGCGGCGGCCTTCCGGTCGATCCGCTCCTGCGCGGTCAGTACCAGTGCTTCCAGGACCCTCAGCTGCCAGGCGTTCACGCCGTCCAGGGCTCGCTGGAGCGAGCTCCGCACACTTATCCGGCTGGCCAAGGCGGCGAAGTCGCCCGGAGCCGGGAGCGCGAGATCCGGCCGGCGCCGAAACAGGCCGGCCAGTTCCTCGTCGGAACGCCCCCGGAGCCAATCGGAGAAGGTGGCCGCGGGTTCGTCCGCCCTCTCGGGGCGCCTCGCGGGCTGGGTCATAGCTGGCGGTGGCGCTACTTGCCGGCCAGGTTCGGCCGGTCCTGAGCGCGCGGATGTTGGTAACCAAGCGATTCGGGCGGTAGCGGGAACTCGACATCGTCGCCGAACGGCGACATGGACCCGGCGTTCTCAGCCGCCAGCTCGGAAACATGGAAATCATGGATCTGGGGCGCGACCAGCCGGGGATCTCTGACCTGACCGGCAAAAGGCTCGGGAAGGTTCGACTCAGAGTCGGTCATCGAGGGACACCTCATTCTCGGATTCGCTGATCGACGACGCTCGCATTAGCACGAACAGCCAGTCTCCCACGGCCGGAGCCATTCACGCGTCGAGGTCGCGCAATGCCTGCCGTTGGGCGTTCCGGCCGCTCCGCAGGCCGCTCCACAGAGCGAGCACGAAACCGATCGGGGCCAGGAGGCAGGCAAGGTTCATCCAGAGAGGCGAGTTGTGCACGCCGTCGAAGAACGGCGCCACATCGACCGCGATGAACGCGAGGCCGACGACGAAGAGAGCCAGCCCAACTCCGACAGTGCGCATCGAAGCAGTATCGCTCAATCTTCTATGCGCGACAGCTCGCGGATGAGTAGCCTTGTGATCAGAGGCACCGCGGTGCGGTGCCTTTTTGGTGTCGCATCGACCGAGGAGTTTGACGTGCCCAGCGGCAAGGTTAAGTGGTTCAACGCGGAAAAGGGCTTCGGATTCCTGGCCGATGACGACGGCGCCGACGTGTTCGTCCACAAGGACGCGCTTCCGGCCGGCGTGGAGGAGCTCAAGCCCGGACAGCGGGTCGAGTTCGGAATCGTGCAGGGACGCAAAGGCAGTCAGGCCCTGTCGGTGCGGGTTCTCGATCCGGTGCCGTCCGTGGTTCGGGCGACCCGGAAGCCCGCTGAGGATCTTGCCCCGCTCGTCGAAGACTTGATCAAGATGCTGGACGGCGTGTCGAACACGTTGCGTCGCGGGCGCTACCCCGACGACGCCCGCAAGGTCGCCGGATTGATGCGGGCCTTCGCCGACAATCTCGACGCCTGACCCGTCTCGGCTTCGGCACGTTCAGCCCGAGCCGGTTCAGCCCGAGCTGGTTCAGCGCAGTGGGGGAGCGGACGGCGTGAGCCCCGCCCGGTAGGCCCGCTCGAGCAACGCTTGCGCCGCGGCGAAGCCCTCCTCGCCGAGGTCGCGGGTGAAGTCGTTGACGTACAAGCCGATGTGTTGCGCCTGGACGTCCGGCGACATCTCATCGGCATGCGCCGCGACGTAGTCCCGCGAGTCTTCCGGATGGGCCCACGCGTGCTCCACCGACGCCCGGATCGTCGTGGACAGGGCGTCAGCGTCGAGCTCGCGCCGGGCCAGGATCGCGCCGAGGGGAATGGGCAGGCCGGTGTCGTCCTCCCACCACGCGCCGAGATCGATCAGTGCGTCGAGTCCGTACGACGGGTACGTGAACCGCGCCTCGTGGATCACCAGCCCGGCGTCGTAGCGGCCGTCACGGACCGCCGGCATGATCTCGGCAAAAGGCACGACGTCGATCTGGGCGGGGTGCTGGTCATGGGCCCAGAGCCGCATGAGCAGGTACGCGGTCGAGCGCTCGCTGGGGACCGCGATGGTCCGTCCCGCCAACGAGTCTGGGCCGCCATTGGTGAGCACGAGGGGCCCGCATCCTCGGCCCAGGGCCCCGCCGCACGGGAGCAGCCGGTAGTCCTTCAGCAGCCAGGGCAGCGCGGCGTAGGACACCTTGGCGATGTCGTACGCGCCGCGTTCGGTCGCGGTGTTGGTGACGTCGACGTCGGCGAACGTCACGTCGACGGGGGGGCCGTCGATCAGGCCCTGGGTCCAGGCGTGGAATACGAAGGTGTCGTTCGGGCACGGGGAGAAGGCGAGAGACAGCGGCGCGTCAGTCATCGCTGATCATTCAACTCCGATTTTCGCGACGGCCGCGGCGAGGGCGGCCAGGGCGTCCGCGAACCTCCAGGCGCTCCGGTCACGGGGCCCGACGCGGTTGCTGATCGCGCGCAGCTCGCCGAACCGCACTCCGGCAGCCGCCGCGGCCGCGGCGACCCCGGCGCCCTCCATCGCCTCCGCGATGACGCCCGGGTACCGGTTGGCCAAGCGAAGTGCAGTCTGCGCCGTCCCGGTGACGGTGTTCACCGTCAGGATCGGGCCGACGCGTGCTCCGGTCTGGCGGGCCAGACGCTCGGCCAGCACCGCGTCGACGCCGTAGTGGGTCCGGCCGAAGCCCAGCTCGTCGGCGGGGCTGAAACCGTCGGCCGTCTCGGCCCCGAGATCGGCCAGGATGATCGTGTCCGCGACGGCCGTCGACGCCACGTCAAGCGGGGCGAACCCGCCGGCGATACCAGCGCTGATCACCACGTCGTAAGTCCCGGACGCCAGAGCGTTCGCGGTACTTACCGCGGATTCGACGCAGCCGACTCCGCCGACGATCACATCGGCCGCCGTGGCGCCGGTCATGGCGTCGCGCTCGGCGGCGACCGCGGTGACGATCAGCAGTCGGCTCACGCGGTGCTGGCGAGCCGGACCTCGATGTCCCACTCGCCGGTCGCCTTCGTGCCGGTGAAGGACTGCACCGCGATCTGGTAGCTGCCTGACGTCGCCTGGGGCACGAGGACGCGAACGCTGTGCGTCTTGCTGACGACCGGCGAGCTCGAGGAGTCGATGGTCGTGGGGCGACCGCTGTCGTCTTTGACGAAGGAGGTGACAGCCCAGTGGTTGTTGGCGATGTCGCGTGGGACGTCGACGACGATCGTCGATCCGACCGTCGCGCTCAGCCGGCCGACGGCTGTGCTGGTGCGGCAGGTGTTGGCGTTGCCGTCGAAGCAGTACTTCGCCGAACTGACTTTCACGCTCGTACGGCCGTTGTAGACGGTGATACTCGGGGTCGGCTTGTCACAGGCGGTCAACACGACGGCCAGGGCAGTGCAGCCGAGCGCGGCGGCTACCAGCCGGGTAGTGCGGCGTGACATGCGGCTCCAGCTTCAGTAGGGGGCGGAAGGTCCCTGCGCCACGCTACCTGGGGCCTCCGGCCACCGACCGGGCGATGTGTTGCGGGTCATCGCGCGCGTGCGCAGGAGGAGGAAGACGGCGACGCCGGTCCCGACGCCACCCGCCACCCAGAACCCCAAACCGCCGTCGTCGGCCGGGAGCAGGCAGCCGATCGCCGCCCCGAGCACCCAGGCGAGCTGGAGGAACGTTTCAGACCGCGCGAAGGCGCTCGAGCGCAACGTCTCGGCCACGTCACGTTGGATCACGGCATCCAGGCCGATCTTTGCCAGCGAGTTCGCCGCCGCGACGACAAGCATCCCCAACACGGCGAAGTCGACGCTGAAGACCAGGGCGCACAGCAGCGAAGCCACGCCGCCGACGCCGAGCAGGATCATGATCACGATCTCGGGGCGGGCCAACTTGACCCGGGTTCCGAGACCGGTGCCGACCACATTGCCCACGCCGACGGCGCCGACGATCGCGCCCAGCGCCACCGCCGCGTTCAGCCCGTGCCGAGTCGATTCCACCCAGAACGCCATGAAGATCGTGAGAAAGCCTGACATGAACCTCAGCGCCGACTCGCCTTGGAGAGAGATCACCACCTGCGGAAGGAACCCGCGCTGCGCCCACGCCATGATCCGCGCCAAGGGCGGTACGTTCTTCTGCGTCGGCGGGCGCGCCGGTTCCTCGGGATGCCGCTCGGCCGGTTGCGCGGAGTCCACTTGACGAGGGAGCCGGAAGGCGAAGTAGGCGCACGCGGCGAACGCGATCGCCGTGACCCAGAGGCCGGCGGCGTTCGATCCGGTCGCCTTGATGATCAACCCGATCAGGGCGCCGCCGATCAAGGCCGACCCCAGGCCGAAGATCGTCAGCCGGGCGTTCGCCTCGACAAGCGTCATCTCCTGGGGGACCAAGCGCGGAGCCGCGGCGGCGCGGACCACGCTGTAGGCCTTGGAGAACACCAGCGACCCCAGCGCGCACGGGTACAACACGAGCAGGTCGTTCGCGTGCCCGGCCATCACGATGGCGAGGACCGCCCGGCCGATCGCGGAACCGGCCATGGCCCACCGTCGACCGTGCTGGAGACGATCCAGGGCGGGTCCGATGATCGGCGCCACGACCGCGAACGGCGCCATCGTCACGAGCAGGTACAACAGGACGTTCCCCCGCTGGGCGTGGGTCGACGCACCGAAGAAGACCGTGCTGGCCAGCGCGACCGTGATCATCGCGTCGGTGCCGTAGGACAGCACTTGGTTCCAGATCAGGGCGGTGAGCCCCGACTCGTGCGCTCCGTTGGCCTTGCTCGCCTCGATGACCTTGTGCGTCACCAGCTTGGCCGCCCGCGATGTTCCGCCGACCGCTCGCGCGGCGCCTGATCGCCGGGGCTGGTCCTCGAGCGCCGGAACGTGGTAGACGGGCGGGCTGAAACCGTCGGCCCGGGGGGAGGGCGGCGGCTGGTAGCCGGACGGCGGTGGATAGTTCGGCGGTGGATAGTTCGGCGGTGGATAGTTCGGCGGGGGATGGTTCGGCGGTGGATAGGGCGGCGGTGGATAGTTCGGTGGCGGCCCGTTCGGTGGCGCGACCGGTGGTTGGTGGCTTGTGTGACCGGACTTGGAGAAGCGCTTGCGGGGCGCGTCGTCCTGCCGGTCTCGTCCCATATTCCCAATCCTGCCGTACGCGTCGGTACAGTTGTCCGTCACAATAGCCTTATGACTGCGCCAGAACTGATGGTCGTCGACGCGATAGAAACAGCGCGAGCCGCGGCTGTCGACGTGGGTGGCCCCGAGGTAGGCGAGCACCTCGGGGCGCACAGCGACGAGCCCAATGTCGTGACGCACACGTTCGCGTCGACGGTGCCCGGCTACCGCGGCTGGCACTGGGCGGTGACGGTCGCGCGGATCCCCGAGTCCGAACGGGTGACGGTCGACGAGGTCGTGCTGTTGCCTGGCGAGGCGGCGCTGTTGTCGCCGGCGTGGGTTCCGTGGAGCGAGCGGATGCGGCCAGGCGATCTGAGCCCCGGCGACCTCGTGCCGACGGCGCCCGACGATCCGAGGTTGGCGCCGGCCTACACGCTCTCCGACGACCCAGCCGTCGAGGAGGTCGCATTCGAGCTCGGCCTCGGACGCGTGCGGGTGATGTCTCGGGAGGGGCGGTTGGACGCGGCGGATCGCTGGTACGCCGGCGACGCCGGCCCCGACACACCGATGGCTCGCCAGGCTCCGGCGCACTGCGGCGCCTGCGGCTTCTTCCTTCCGTTGGCGGGTTCGCTGCGGGCGGGCTTCGGTGCGTGCGGCAACGAGATCTCAAGCTCCGATGGCCGGGTCGTCAGCGTCGAGCACGGGTGCGGAGCGCACTCCGAGGCGGTCGTCGAGGCTCCGTCGTTGGCCGAACCGACCGGCGACGTCTACGACGACGGCGAAGTCGTCGAGCTGGTCTGATCGGTGGTTCGACCGGGCCGTCTGGGCGCCGCGCCTCAGACAGTCCGTCCCATCCGGCGATGCCGGCGCATCAGCACGTAGCCGGCCAGCCCTTCGAGCCAGCCGGCGAGACACGTCCACAGCCACACGCGGTGGTGATGATCGCCGAGCCAGTCGTAGAACGGCAGCAGCACGATGAAGGCTACGAAGAACAGCGCCGTCCCGATCGCGATCAGCGGCGCCGAGTTGAACTGGACCGGCGACGGCGGTTCGCTCCGCTCGCCATCGGCCATGATGCGGAGATTACGCGAAAGGGGACTCTGAGGTGGCCGACGTCGACGTGATCGAACTGCGATCGTCGGCGACCGCCCCCGCAGTGCTCCAGCGCCTCGCGGCTGAGCCGGGCCTGGTCTGCTTGACCGGGAGCGGCTGGAGCTCGACGCTGATCTCGGCTCGTCCCGTCGAGGCGGCGGCAAGTGTGGAGTTGCTCGACCGGCGCCCGGCGGGAACGACCGTGTTCGGATACCTCGGCTACGACCGGCCGGGCCGCTTCGCCCTCCACGACTGGACCCTTCGGCACGATCGAAGCGGGTGGCGACTTGAGGTCGCCCGGTCCGCGCCCGCCGACACGGCGGCTGAGGCCGAACTGCTCTGCCGAGCGGCCCTCTCGGCAACGGCGACGGTCGACGGCTTGTGGCAGGTCGGTCCGTTCTCCGGCAGCCCTCGCGATGATCATCTGGCGGCCGTCGAGGAGGCAATCGGGCGGATCCGAGCCGGGGATCTGTACCAGGTGAACATCTGCACTCGGCTCGGCGCGGAGTTCACGGGCAGCTCGGTGGCGTTGTTCAGCCAGGCTGTCGAGCGGTTGCGGCCGGCGTACGCGGGGTACCTGGCCGTCGGCGCAGGCGCGGACGGCGCCGCAGGCGCGCTGGTCACGCTGAGCCCGGAACTGTTCTTGCAGCGTCGGGGGCGCCTGGCTCGCAGTTCCCCGATCAAGGGCACCCGCCCGCGCCATGAGAACGGGGGTCCTGCCGAGCTGCGCGGATCGGCGAAGGACACGTCCGATCAGCTGCGCGGATCGGCGAAGGACACGTCCGATCAGCTGCGCGGATCGGCGAAGGACACCGCCGAGAACGTCATGATCGTCGACCTGGTCCGAAACGATCTCGGACGTGTCGCCGAGATCGGGTCGGTGACGGTGGCCGAGTTGCTGGAGATCCAGCCGCATCCGGGAGTGTGGCACCTGGTCTCCTCCGTCGAGGCGACTGTGCGCGAGGACGTGAGCGATCGCCGGTTGCTGGCGGCGACCTTCCCGCCCGGCTCGGTCACCGGAGCCCCGAAGATCGAGGCGATGCGGGTGATCGCGGAGCTGGAGTCGGACCCGCGTGGCGTCTACACGGGGGCAATCGGAATGGTCGACGACGAAGGGCTCACCCTCAACGTGGCCATCCGCACCTTCGAGATCGCCGACGGCCGCATCGAGCTCGGCGTGGGAGGCGGCGTCACCGTCGACAGCGTTCCAGCGCTCGAATGGGCCGAGACCCGTCACAAGGCCGATCCCCTGTTGGACGCGATCGGCGCGTCGCGGCGCGACGAACCGCCGGCGGCCAACCCGACTGCGGCGCAAGTCGCCGGGGGCCTGCTCGAGACGATGCTCGCCGTCGACGGCCAGGTGCTGCGCCTGAGCGATCACCTTTCGCGAATCGATCTCTCCTGCCGGGAGCTCTACGGCGCTCCGCTGCCCGCCGGCGTCCGCGAACGCGTCGTCGCAGCCGCGACCGGTGGCGCCGGCCGGGTTGCGGTCCGGCTGGTGATCGGCCCGGACCTCGCCACCCGGATCACGGTGGCGCCAGCCGTTGCGCCAAGCGCGTTCGCGGATCTCGAAACGGAGCAGCGTCGGGGTCTGTGGCGGCACAAATGGGCCGACCGGTCGTGGATCACGAATGACGATGCGCTGTTCGTCGCCGAGGACGGATCGGTGCTCGAGACGGCACGGGGCAACGTGTTCACGATCGACCGCGACGGAGTGTTGGTCACCGCGCCGCTGAGCGACGACCTGCTCCCAGGCGTGACTCGGCGCGCGCTGCTGGACCAGGCTCGTGACGGCGGCTGGCCGGTGCGGCTGCGGACGTTCACGATGGCGCACCTGGTCGAGGCGCAGGCTGCCTTCGTCACGAGCAGTCTGTCGGGCCTGGTTCCGATCAGGTCCGTTGACGGGCGATCGCTCGCGTCATCGCGCGAGGCAGCCGAGCGTCTGCCGAGCTGGGCTCGACGTCTCGGCTTCCCAATTGGACGCAATTGGCTTGGTGAAGGTCGTTAGTTAACCTCATCGGATGGAAACCGCTCCGGACGACGTCGCCGAACTGGCCGCGCAGCTTCGTCCTGCGCTGCTCCGGCTGGGCCGGATGATCCGCAACCAGCGCGTCGATTTCTCGTTGACCCTCGGGCAGTTGTCGGCGCTGTACACCATCGAGAAGTCCGGGCCGCTCAGCCCTCGCCAGATCGCGTCGCTGGAGCGGGTGCAGCCGCCGTCCATGACGAAGATCCTGGCCAGCCTCGAAGAGCTGGATTTCATCCGACGCGAACCGCACCCTACCGATGGACGCCAGGCGCTCATTGCGGTCACCCCCAAGGGGGAGGAGTACCTCCAGATAGAGCGCACCGCGCGCGACCGCTGGCTGAACAGGCGGTTGGCCATGCTCGAGCCCGCGGAACGGGCCATTCTGATGAGCGCGGCGCCGCTGATCGACAAGCTGGCCGAGATCTGACGCACCGGAGCGGGCCGGCATGCGACTGATCGAGGTCAGCGACCCGTCAGATCCGCGGCTGGACGACTTTCGCCAACTGATCGACGCGGACGTCCGGGTCGATCGCCGTGGCGTCGTGATCGCCGAGGGCGTGAACGTCGTCGAGCGACTGGCTGGCTCGCCATATCGCATCCGCGCGGTCGCCGCGGTCGCGAGCAAGGCCGCCGAGATCGCCCACGTGCTGGAGACGGTCGACGTCGACGTCCTGGTCCTCGACAAATGGACGCTGTCCGACGTCGCGGGATTCCGGGTGACCCGCGGTGTCCTCGCGTCCGCCGATCGTCCGCCTCCACCGACCCTGGCTGGACTATTGGCGTCCGCGCGCCGGGTCGCGGTACTGGAGCGACTCAACGACTTCGAGAACCTCGGCGCGCTGTTTCGCAATGCCGCCGCGTTCGGCGTCGACGCGGTGTTGCTCGATCCGCAGACGGCTGATCCGCTGTACCGCCGCAGCGTTCGGGTGTCCATGGGATACGTCCTGCGGGTGCCGTTCGCGACGCTGCCCGGCCCGTGGCCCGATTCTCTTGGCCTGCTCAGCGACTTCACCAAACTGGGGATGACTCCGCGAGAGTCGGCGACCGACCTTCGGCGGTTGCCGCCGATGCCTCGTTGGGCGGTGATCCTCGGCGCGGAGGGACCCGGCCTGAGCGACGCCGTTCTCGGGCGGTGCGACGAGCTGGTGCGCATCCCGATGGCTCCAGGCGTCGACTCGCTCAACGTCGCTACCGCCGCTGCGGTCGCCTTCTCGCACCTGGCCTGAACTATCGCAGGTGATTCTTGGCAGTCGCCAGCAAGACAAGATCGACGGCGGCCATCGCCATGATCGCGATGAACGTCGATGACGTGGCCGGCCGTCGCAACCGTCCCGGCAGCGCCAAGGCGATCACGGCGATGACGACCGCGAGCGCGACGACGTCGAAAGGTCGGCGCCCGCCCGGAGCCGCCAGGGTGATCAGCGCGGTCGCCGCGCCGAGCAGCGCGGCCGCCACCGCCAGGGAGCCCCGGGCTCCGAGCCGGTGCGGAAGGCCGCGCACGCCGGTCTGCGCGTCGTCGTCGAGGTCGGGCAGCACGTTCGCCAGGTGGGCGGCAACGCCGAGACAGCCGGCGCCGATGATCGCCCACCAGCCGGCGACGCGCGGGGTCGGCTGGGCAAGGGTCGCGAGCACTGGCAGCGCGCCGAAAGCGACGGCGTAGGGCAGCCACGACATGAGCGTCGCTTTGACGCCCACGTTGTAGGCCCAGCCGCACCCGACCGCGGCAAGATGCACGAGCGCGAATCGCCAGCCGACACCGAAGGACAGCCCGACCATCGCGGCGAGGCTGATCGACACGGCCACGTCAGTCGTCCGGATCGAGACGTCCCCGCGGGCCACCGGCTTGTCGGTGCGCCCGACCTGGGCGTCGCGACGCGCGTCGATGCGATCGTTCGACCAGCCGATCGAAAGTTGGCCGGCCAGCACCGCGGCGGTGACGAGCACACACATCGCGGGGCTCGCCCCGGCCACGGCGCTCAGCACGGTCGTGAAGACGGTGACGGCGACACACGGTCCGGGATGACAAGAGGCCGCTAAGGACGTGGCGGTCGTTGTCATCCGTCAAGCTTGGCAAACTCGGTCTGCGCACGGCCTGCGCCAAACACGACGTCTTTCGGCGCCGTGGTCTGGTCTCAACCCAGATCGGCGGCGATGGCGTCGCTGGGCAACGTCCGAGCCGGTCAGTCGTTCTTGCGGCGAACGCCCAGCAGGATGTCGTCCCACGCGGGGATCTGCTGGCGGTTGTTGCGCGCGTGACGCGGTCCCTCGGCGAGCCGGAGCGGCAGCGGCGGGGTGTCGACGAACGGCTCGGGTTCCGGCTTCGGCGGGGGCTCGGGCGCCTCTTGATCGAAGACCTCTTCCACCTCGTCGACCTCGATCGTCGGAAGCGGATCGGTGTCGTTGTGGATCAACGCCGGCACCGCGTGCACCACCGGGCGGATCGGACGGTCCGACAGCAGATCTGACGCCGTCTCATCGAGCGGGGAGACCACGCGGTGGCTCAGTGACACCGCCCAGCGGGCGGTTCGGGCCGATTCGCCGCCGATCCAGTGCGCCGACACCACCCAGACGTGATCATCACGGCGGTAGGCGTCCCATTCGACGGCCTCGGCGTCGATCCCGTGCGCGGCGAACCGGCTGTCGACCGTCTCGCCGAAGGGCACGAGCTGCCCTTCGGGCGTCGTTCGGCGGGCGCGGGCTCGCCGAGCTTCGACCGTGATCCGAGCGCGCTCGTCGAGGACGGGCCGCGCGAACAACATGACGCGCTGCAGGCTCACGCCTTCGCTCTCGGCTATCGCCTCCGGGTTCTCGCCGGCGCGGACGCGGACCTGGATCTCGCGGGGGGTGATCTCGGCCGCCGGCAGCTCCGAGACCGGCTGAAGAACCGCCGGCTCCGATGGAGCATCCAGAGGCGTGACATCGCCCGATTCGTCCTCGGACACGGTCAGCAACTCCTCGCCTACATGCAAGCTGAACTGCTCGTCGCCCTCGACTGATTCGACGATCGCGTAACCCGACTCCTGACCGGGGCCGACGAAACGCAGCTCTCGCATGTTAAGACGATAGGAGAGTGATAAGGCAAATACGGGCAGCACACGCCGACTGGAGCGCTCGTCCGGGCGATCTAGCCTGGTTTCACAGGCGTTCGACGATGTAGTCGACGCATTGCGTCAGCGCGCTCACGTCGTCCGGATCGACGGCCGGGTACATGCCGACGCGCAGCTGGTTGCGACCCAGCGCGCGGTATGGCTCGGTATCGACGATTCCGTTCGATCTCAGCACGGCGGCGACTTGGGCGGCGTCGACGGAATCGACGAAGTCGATCGTGCCGACCACCGGGCTGCGCAGCTTACGGTCGAGCACAAACGGCTGCGCGTAGGACGACGACTCGGCCCAGTCGTACAGGCGGCTCGACGAGTCCGCCGTCCGCTTGACCGCCCAGCCCAAGCCGCCTTGGGCGAGAAGCCACTCCAGTTGGCGAGCCAGCAGCCACAGAGTGGCGATCGCGGGCGTGTTGTACGTCTGGTCCTTGCGGCTGTTCTCGACGGCCAGCGCCAGATCGAGCGACGGCGGCTGCCACCGGCTCGCGGCCAGTTCGGCGATCCGGCCCAGAGCGGCCGGAGAGAGGACCGCCAGCCACAGACCGCCCTCTGAGGCGAAGCCCTTTTGCGGCGCGAAGTAGTAGGCGTCGGTCTGAGCCAGGTCGATTTCGGTACCCCCGGCCGCGCTCGTGGCGTCGACCAACATCAACGCCTCGTCGGCGATCCGGTGAACCGGCATGAGGACTCCGGTAGACGTCTCGTTCTGGGCCCACGCGTAGGCATCCACGCCGGCCTCGGGCTGCGCCTGCGGTGCGCTGCCAGGTTCGGCACGGATCACGCTCGGTTCGCCCAGGAAGGGAGCGCCCTTGGCGACCGCGGCGAACTTCGCCGAGAACTCGCCACACACCAGATGCAGCGACCGGTCCTTGATCAATCCGAATGCGGCCGCGTCCCAGAAGGCCGTCGACCCGCCGTTGCCAAGCACCACCTCGTACCCGTCCGGCGCTGCAAGCAGCTCGGCCAAACCTGCACGAACCTGGCCCACGAGCGAGCGAATAGGCGGTTGACGATGGCTCGTGCCGATCAGCCCGGCCTCGGCCAGGCTGGCGAGGGCTGTCAGCGGCACCTTGGACGGGCCGGAGCCAAAACGGCCGTCCACCGGTCGAATCGACTCCGGGACGACAAGCTCGCTCACCGGACGATTGTGCCATCCGGAGGCGAGTGAGATCAGGCGGCGCGGGCCTTGCGCGATCGTTTCGGCGGCTTGGCCACGGGCTCCGCGGCTTGGGCCGCGTCGAGTTGGGCTGCGTCGAGTTGGGCTGCGTCGAGTTGGGCTGCGTCGAGTTGGGCCGCCCGGGCCGGACGCGCGGCGAGAACGTCGTCGACTCCTAGGCCGAGCATCGCCAGTAGATCGCGGGCGTCGGCGACGTCCTTCGCCGCTCCCGCGATCACCCGGACCGCGCTGCGGCGCCGCGCTGCGTGCAGTTCGGCCTCGTCGCGCGCGCGGCTGGCTTCGTGGCTGGACGCGGATGCCTCGGACCAGGGGCTGGCGAGGCCGGTGCTCAGGGAGGGTGCGCTCATGTCGCACCCTCTACCCAGCGCCCGGGGTTTTCTAACGCTGATTTCTGTCGCGTTCCTCATCAACCCCGTAAGGGTTTTTGGCGTGCTCTCCCAAGGTTTGCCTCGATGCGACGAGTTGGTCACGGACCGGAAACGTGCTCCGATGACGATCGTCGTCATGAAGTCCTCGATGCCAGTCCTCGCGCCGTGCCTACCCACCGCCCGGCCACTGCCCTCATTGCTGTCCGGCGCCACCCGCGGGCCAGCTGAGGGGGGCCCGAAACATCGCGCCCTGGCCGTCGCCGCCCAGCAGCCGTGGCGGTTACGGGTTGATGGGCGATCGCTGCTGATCCGCCCGGCGGCCCCTCGTGATCTCGAGGGCGTAGCGGCGCTACACCGACGCTCTTCGGCTGCCTCGCTGCTCGAGCGGTACCGCTGGGGTGGCCGCGCGCCGTCGGTGATCGCCGTCGCCCAGCTGCTCCGCAGCCCGCTCGCATACGTCGCGGTCGAGCAGACGGGCGCGGTCGTCTGCCTGGCGGTGGCCCATGCCGACCCGCACCACGGCGCCAACGCTGCCCAGATCGGCGTGCTGGTGGAGGACCGGCACCAAGGTCAAGGGATCGGCCGCGAGCTGCTGGCGCAGGTGTCCGGAGCGGCGTTGGTGGCCGGCTACGACGAGTTGATCTCCTACCCGGGCGAATCGCTGATGACCGCCGCGGCGTTCATGGCCAACACGGGTTCGACGCGCATCGTCTCCGATCGTGAGATCTCGCACCTGCACACCACGATCCCGCCGGTCGCCGCGTTGGGAATCGGCGCCGTCCGAGAGCGGCTCGCCGGCTGAGCTCGTCTGTGAGACCGCGCGGCAACTGATCTTGATCGGAATCCGTCGTTCGTTACATGATCACCTTCGTATTCCGTTGTGGATAGCCGCTATTTCTGCGTGTAGCGTCCAGCCCAGATCAATCCACGGCGCAAAGCGGCAGGGGTGAACCGGCGTGCGGACTGTGCGCAACTTCGTCAACGGAGAGTCGGTCGAGGCGTCGAGTGGTCGCCGCGCCGACCTGGTCGATCCATCGACCGCTGAGGTCTTCGGGTCCGCGCCGGTCTCCGACGACATCGACGTCGATCGGGCGTATCGGGCCGCCGCGGCCGCCTTCGAAACCTGGCGGGACACCACGCCCAGCGAGCGCCAACGGGCACTCCTGCGCTTCGCGGACGCGATGGAGGCGCGCGGTGAGGAGATCGTCGCCGCCGAATGCGAGAACACCGGCAAGCCGATAGCGCTGACCACGACCGAAGAACTCCCGCCGGCGCTGGATCAGATCCGCTTCTTCGCCGGGGCGGCTCGGCTGCTCGAAGGACGAAGCGCGGGCGAGTACCTGGCAGGACACACCTCGTATGTCCGCCGCGAGCCGGTTGGGGTGGTCGGGCAGGTCGCGCCGTGGAACTACCCCATGATGATGGCGGTCTGGAAGATCGCGCCGGCGCTGGCCGCGGGGAACTGCGTCGTGCTCAAACCGTCGGACACGACGCCGGTCACGAGCGCCCTGATGGCCGAGATCGCCGCGGAGTTCCTGCCGCCCGGCGTCTTCAACGTCGTGTGCGGCGATCGCGACACCGGGCGGGCCGTCGTCAGCCACAAGATCCCCGCCATGGTCTCCATCACCGGGTCCACCCGAGCCGGCTTCGAGGTCGCGGCTGCGGCCGCCGCGGACCTCAAGCGGACTCACCTCGAACTCGGCGGCAAGGCGCCGGTAATCGTTTTCGACGACGCCGACATCGAGAACGCCGCCGAGAACATCGCGGTCGCCGGCTATTTCAACGCTGGCCAGGACTGCACGGCGGCGACCCGGGTGCTCGTCGCGCCGGGCATCGCCGCCGACTTCACTGACGCCCTCGCCGACCAGGCCCGCAACACCAAGATCGGCGCGCCGGCCGACGACGACATCCTCTTCGGCCCGCTGAACAACGTGGCGCAACTGGACCGGGTGGAGGGCATGCTCGGCCGGCTACCCGATCATGCCCGGGTGCTCGCCGGCGGATCACGCAAGGGAGATCGCGGCTACTTCTGGGAGCCGACGGTGGTCGCCGACCTTCGCCAGGACGACGAGGCTATCCAGCAAGAGATCTTCGGCCCGGTGATCACCGTCCAGCAGTTCACCGACGAGGATGAGGCGCTCCGATGGGCCAATGGCGTCGAGTACGGACTCGCGTCGAGCGTCTGGACCAAGGATCACGGCCGGGCCATGCGGGTCTCGCGGCGGCTGGACTTCGGCTGCGTGTGGGTGAACTGCCACATCCCGATCGTCGCCGAAATGCCTCACGGCGGCTTCAAGCACTCCGGATACGGCAAGGATCTCTCCATCTACGGGCTCGAGGACTACACCCGGATCAAGCACGTCATGCACAACATCGACTTCTAGTCCGCCGCCGTCGGACCTAACATTCCGCCCATGAGCCACACCGTCTCCGCCGAACTCGTCGCGAATGTCTTTCAGGTGCTGGTCGAGGTCGGCGAGCCCGTCCAGCCGAGCGACACGTTGGTGATCCTGGAGTCCATGAAGATGGAGATTCCTGTCCTGGCCGAAGTGGCCGGGATCGTGTCCGAGGTCGCGGTTCAGCTCGGCGACAACATCAGCGAAGGCGACGTCATCGCGGTGATCGAGACCGCGTGAGCTGAGGAGTGCTATGACCATCGAGCGAGCAGCGCTATGACCATCGAGCGGGCAGCTATGACCATCGAGCAACGCCGGGTCCTCACCACCGCGATTCCCGGCCCGCGGTCGCAAGCTCTGCACGCCCGCAAACAGGCGGCGGTCGCCCGCGGGGTGGGGACGACGCTGCCGATCTACGTCGAGCGTGCCGGCGGCGGCATCGTCGTGGACGTCGACGGCAACCAGTTGATCGACTTCGGGTCTGGAATCGCCGTGACCAGCGTCGGCAACGCGCACCCTCGGGTGGTCGAACGGGTTCGCGAGCAGGTTGCCGACTTCACCCACACCTGCTTCATGGTGACGCCCTACGAGGAGTACCTGGCCGTCGCCGAGAAGCTGAACGAGCTGACGCCGGGAACGCACGAGAAGCGAACTGCGCTGTTCAACTCGGGTGCTGAGGCGGTCGAGAACGCGATCAAAATCGCCCGGCGGCACACCGGCCGGCCCGCGGTGGTCGCGTTCGATCACGCCTATCACGGCCGGACCAACCTGACCATGGCCCTGACGGCCAAGAACATGCCGTACAAGGACGGCTTCGGGCCGTTCGCGTCGGAGATCTACCGGGTGCCGATGGCATATCCGTATCGGTGGCCGACCGGTCCGCAGCGGTGCGCCGACGAGGCCTTCGACGAGTTCGTCTCGCTCGTTCATGCCCAGGTCGGGGAGTCCAACACGGCCGCCGTGATCGTCGAGCCCATCCAGGGCGAGGGCGGTTTCGTCGTTCCGGCGCCAGGATTCCTCGCCCGCGTCGCGCAGTGGTGCGCGGAAAACGGCATCGTCTTCGTCGCCGACGAGATCCAGACCGGGTTCTGCCGGACCGGTGACTGGTTCGCGTGCACGCACGAAGGCGTGGTCCCCGATGTGATCACCACCGCGAAAGGCATCGCCGGCGGTCTGCCGTTGGCCGGCGTCACCGGTCGCGCGGAGATCATGGACTCCGTTCACACGGGCGGACTTGGCGGCACTTACGGCGGCAATCCGGTGGCGTGCGCCGCCGCGCTCGCAGCGATTGAGACCATACAGGCCGAGGACCTTGCGGCCGCGGCCCGGCGGATCGAATCGATCATGTTCCCCCGGCTGCAGGCGCTCGCGGAGAAGTACGACGCGATCGGCGACGTCCGCGGCCGCGGAGCGATGATCGCCGTCGAGTTGGTGTCCGATCGCGCGGCCAAGACACCGGCCCCCGCGTTGACCGCCGCGTTGTCGGCGGCTTGCCATCGTGACGGGTTGATCACGCTGACCGCTGGCACCTTCGGCAACGTCCTGCGCTTCCTGCCGCCGCTGGTCATCTCACCCGAACTGTTGCGCGAGGGCCTGGACATCGTGGAAAGCGCGTTCGCCGAGAACGCCTGACCCCCCGCCGCGTGCTCGGCCGAACCTGGTCGCGAGCCCCGGTATCCTGGGCTTGCAGAGAAGCTTCAGAACCAGGCATTCGATAGGGGTAGGTCCGTGGCGCTCGTCGTCCAGAAGTACGGCGGGTCCTCCGTCGCCGACGCCGAACGCATCAAGCGGGTCGCTGAGCGGATCGTCTCGCGTCGCCGAGAGGGCGACGACGAGGTGGTCGTGGTCTCCGCCATGGGCGACACGACGGATGAGCTGATCGATCTCGCGCACCAGGTCGTGCCGGTCCCCTCGGGCCGCGAGTTCGACATGCTGCTCACCGCCGGCGAGCGCATCTCGATGGCACTGCTCGCCATGGCGATCAACTCGCTCGGCTACAAGGCCGAGTCCTTCACCGGTTCGCAGGCCGGCGTGCTGACCACCTCGGTCCACGGCAAGGCCCGTATCGTCAACATCACCCCTGGTCGAGTCGAGAACTCGCTGGCCGAAGGGAACGTCGCCATCGTCGCGGGATTCCAAGGCGTGAGCCCCGACACCAAAGACATAACCACCCTGGGCCGCGGTGGCTCGGACACCACCGCCGTCGCGCTGGCCGCCGCGATGGACGCGAGTGTCTGCGAGATCTACACCGACGTCGACGGCGTCTACACCGCTGATCCGCGCATCGTCCCCAACGCTCGTCGCCTAAGCACGGTCACGTACGAGGAGATGCTCGAGCTGGCCGCCTGCGGCGCAAAGATCTTGCATCTGCGCAGCGTCGAGTACGGACGTCGCTACGGCGTCCCGATCCACGTCCGCTCGTCGTTTTCGAACAAGACCGGCACGATCGTGGCCGGCTCGATGGAGGACCTTCCCGTGGAACAAGCCATCATCTCCGGTGTCGCGCACGACCGCGGCGAAGCAAAGGTCACCGTGGTCGGCGTCCCCGACAAGCCGGGCGAGGCGGCAAAGATCTTCCGTGAACTGGCCGGCGCCGAGATCAACCTCGACATGATCGTCCAGAACATCTCCACCGGGGGGACCGGCCGCACGGACGTCTCATTCACGCTGCCGAAGACCGACGGCCACAACGCGCTGCAGGCCTTGACCCGGGTCAAGGAACAGATCGGCTTCGAAGACCTGCTCTACGACGACCACATCGGCAAGCTGTCGCTGGTCGGGGCGGGCATGCGCTCGCATCCCGGCGTCTCGGCCGCGTTCTTCGCTGCGCTGGCCGATGCCGGCGTGAACATGGAGATGATCTCCACCTCGGAGATCCGGATCTCCGTGGTGTGCCGCGACACCGACCTCGACGCGGCCGTCCGCGCGGTGCACGACGCGTTCGAGCTGGGCAGTCAGGACGAGCAGGCAGTCGTCTACGGCGGTACGGGTCGATGAGGGTCGGCGTCGTCGGCGCGACCGGCCAGGTCGGCGGGGTGATGCGCCGCATTCTGGCGCAGCGATCCTTCCCGGTAGACGAAATTCGCTACTTCTCCTCCGCCCGCTCGGCCGGGACCACCCTGCCGTGGGAGGGAGTCGACGTTCGCGTCGAGGACGCGGCCGTCGCCGACCCGTCGGGCCTCGACATCGCGTTGTTCTCCGCCGGCGGAAGCACCTCACGGGAGCTGGCGCCGCGCTTCGCTGCAGCGGGTGTGACCGTGATCGACAACTCCTCTGCTTGGCGCATGGACCCCGACGTTCCGCTGGTCGTCGCCGAGGTCAATCCGGCCGAGGTTCGCAACGCCCGCAAAGGGATCATCGCCAACCCGAACTGCACGACGATGGCCGCGATGCCCGTGCTCAAGCCGCTCCACGACGAGGCCGGCTTGCGCCGCCTGATCGCGGCGACCTATCAAGCCGTCTCGGGCGCCGGGTTGGCCGGTGTCGACGAGCTCGACAAGCAGATGCGGCAGGTCGTCGATCATGCGGCGGACCTGACCCATGACGGCCGTGCCGTCGAGTTCCCGTCGCCGGTGAAGTTCGCGCGGCCGGTCGCGTTCAACGTCCTGCCGCTGGCCGGATCGATCGTCGACGACGGCTCCTTCGAGACCGACGAGGAGCAGAAGCTGCGCAACGAGTCACGCAAGATCCTCGACATTCCCGATCTTCGGGTGTCGGGAACGTGCGTGCGAGTCCCGGTCTTCACCGGGCACTCTCTATCCATGAACGCGGAGTTCGCTCGGCCGCTCTCGGTCGAACGGGCGTACGAACTGCTCAGCGCGGCGCCTGGCGTCGAGATCGCCGACGTGCCAACGCCGCTCCTGGCAGCCGGCCAGGACCCGTCCTATGTCGGCCGTATCCGGCAGGACGGCCCGAACGGCCTGGCCTTGTTCGTCAGCAACGACAACCTGCGCAAGGGCGCGGCATTGAACGCCGTCCAAATCGCGGAGCTACTGGTCTGACTCCAGCGTCTTCGGGACGGATGTTGCCGCTATTCGGCAAAATGTGACCCGGCGTGCGCGCTGTGGATGACCACCGCCACCCATTGGCGGTGTCGGGCATGCTCCAGTGTTATGTTGTGGAGGGAGCTTGCCGCTGAGCAGCAGGGGGCGATCAGCCGCAGGCAGCTGGCGGCCGCCGGTCTGGCCCACGGCGTTATCGCCCGGCTGATCGCCGCAAGAGAGCTTGAGCGCATCGGCAATCATGGCGTCTACCTCGTCGGAGGCGCTCCTTGGACTTTGGGCGCGAAGTTGTGGGCGGCCGCCCTCATGTCAGGCGGCGCGATCGGATTTGCCAGCGCGGCGCACCTCTGGGGGATTACAGCGGCGCCGCCGCCTGGCGTCCACGTGGTGGTCCCGCATCAGCGGCGTCCTCGCATGCCCGACTGGATCGTCGTACACCGTGGCTTCGTGGCCGACTCCATGGTCGTACGTCGGGACGGTTTGCCGCGAACGACCAGAACGCAGACCGTCCTCGATCATCTGAGCACGCTTTCGCCCGCGGATGCGCAGACCTTGGCCGACCGTGGGGTGCAGCGTCGATGGCTGACCGCGGCCTCCATCGAACGGCGCCTGATCGAGCAGCCGCGTTGCCGAGGCAACACGCTGTTGCGGACAGTCCTTTCCAACCTGGGCGACGGAGCAGCCGCCCAGTCAGAACGAGTTCTCCATCGTCTGCTGCGAAGTGCGGGCCTGTCGGGCTGGGAGCCGAACTACCAACTTTGGGCGGGGGGTCAGCTCATCGCGGTCGTCGACGTGGCTTTCGCCGCAGCCCGCTTGGCGATCGAGGTAGACGGCTGGGCGTTCCACAACGACGTGACCCGATTTCAGGGGGACCGCTGGAGACAGAACGACCTGTCTTTGGTGGGCTGGCGGGTGCTGCGATTCACGTGGGCCGACATAACGCGACACCCCGAGCGAACCGTGTCGCAGATCCGACGGATGCTGGAAGTCTCTGGGACGGATTTTGCCGAATAGCGGCAAAATCCGTCCCAGAGACAGCGGCTTCAGGGGATTGGGGCGTTCCATTCGAACGGCGTCATCTCCCGGAGCACCCTACGGCGCTGGTTGCGTGGCAGCCGATCTATGTAGAGCACGCCGTCGAGGTGCTCGGTCTCGTGCAGCAGGCAACGCGCGAAGAAGCCGGTCCCGGTGACCTCGACCGGGGCGCCGGTCCGATCGACTCCGCGGATAGTCGCGATCGTCGGCCGCGTCGTGGAGTGATAAGGGCCGGGCACGGACAAGCAGCCTTCATCGCCGCCGTCCAGTGGCCCGTCCGTCGAGGCGATCTCGGGGTTGACCACGTGCCCGACATGGCGCACGCCTGCCGCGTCCACACAGTCGTAGACGAACACGGCCCGCGCGACGCCGATCTGCGTCGCCGCCAGACCGACACCCTCGGCGACGTACATCGACGCAAACATGTCCTCGATCAGTCCGGCCAGCTCCTCGTCGAACGTGTCGACCTTCTCGGTCGGAGTGCTCAGGACGGGATCGCCGACTACTCGGATCTTTCGCGCTGTACCTGCCACGGCGGGCGATCTTACCGAGTCACGACCTCGTCTCGGCCGGCTCGAGGGCAGGCGGGTTACCGTGGTCGGATGCGGCCTAGGAGTGGTCGGGGTGGCTGATCTCTCTCGCGACCGCGACAACAATCGGCGCCCGCGAAACGCTCGTCCGCGCGACGCGCTCGGGCGGCCTCTTGCCCGCGATCAGATCGGCGTCCACAGGGCTCCTGAGAACGTCACGCGTACCCCCTGGGAGACGATCGACGAAGCGCGCGCCTTGTTTGCCGAAGGGCGACCGTTCCATGCCCACGAGGTGTTCGAAGACTGCTGGAAGGCGGGCGACGGCGCCGAACGTGAGTTGTGGCGCGGACTGGCGCAGTTGGCGGTGGGAGTGACGCACGCCGCGCGCGGCAATCCCCTCGGAGCCCGCTCCTTGCTTGATCGAGCCGCGGCGACGTTGGCGCCGTGGGACGGCCAGAGCCCATACGGCCTGGATATTCACGACGTCATCGCATGGTGTGAGGGGGCCGCAGTGACTGGTGACCTTTTTCCACCGATTTAGGTATAAGGTTCCAGAAGATCTGCTGATTCACGCTGGTTTTGCTCAGAGAGGGCCGTGAGCGGTCGATCGAAGCATTGATCGGCCCCTTCGCCTCTTTGGAGAACCATGCGCGCCACCTTCGGCATTGTGACGGCGACCGCCGCGCTGTGCGCCGCGATCACCGCCTGCTCGAGCTCGTCATCGCCGAAGGCGACGGACGCCCGGCATTCGGCCAGCAGCTCATCCGCGGCGTCGACCGCGACCGGGTCGGCGAGCGCGCCGGCGTCGACCTCGTCCGGGACGATCAGCACGTCGGACTGGAACTCGCGGGTGAACGCCATATGCGCCACGGGGAACACGAAGTCTCACGAACTCGGCGACCCGCCTGGCGATCCGACCGACACCAGCCCGGCCGCGCTTGCGGCCATGGCCGCGTACCTGGACAAGCAGAACGCGATTCTCGAGGACGAGATAACCCAGATCCGCGCCTTGCCGCAGGCAGCCCCGGGCAACGCCAAGGCCCAGCAGGCGCTTGCAGATCTAGACAAGGGAATCAGCGCTCTCACCGACTCCAGCACAGCGGCCAAGAATGGCGACGCGGCCACGTTCTTGACCAAGTTCCAGGCGGCGTCCAATGTGCTCGACACTGCGACGAGCGAGGCCACCGACGCCGGGCTGTCGACCTGCGCCGACCAGTAGCAGGTAGCGGTCCAGCCTGCCGCGCCCGCTGGCGATCATCGGCCATGCTGGGCGTATGACGGAACGCAATGTCCTCGGCGGTGACCTGGAGCCGTGTGGCACTGATCCCATGACCGGGTTCTTCCGGGACGGATGCTGCAACACGGGACCGGAGGATCTTGGCAGTCACACGATCTGCGCAGTCGTGACGGCCGAGTTCCTCGAACACCAGCGCAGCATCGGCAACGATCTGACGACCCCGCTCCCGCAGTTTGGCTTTCCCGGGCTGGCGCCGGGGGACCGCTGGTGCGTGACGGCGCACAACTGGGCCAGGGCTTACAACGAGGGCGTCGCCGCGCCGGTGGTGCTGAACTCGACCAACCAGGCGGTGCTGCAGATCATCCCGCTCGCGGCGTTGGAGGAGCTAGCCGTCGACGTTCCATCCGACCCGAGCTCGTTGGAGCTATAGGAAACTTGGAGCTATAGGAACTCAGCGCCGCTCGTCGACCGGATCGCGATGGACGGGCAGCCCCTCGGCGATCCATGCCTCGACGCCGCCGACGATGTCCGTCGCTTCGATGCCGAGATCGCGCAGGCTATGCGCGGCGAGGCTGGAGCTGAAGCCCTGACGACACGCGATGACGACTCTCGCGCCGGTGCGAGCTTCCGGGATGCCCCATTCACTGCTCGGGTCAAGCCGCCATTCGAGAACGGTCCGATCGATGATCACGGCGCCGGGCAGCTCTCCTTGCGCGTCGCGCTGCCACGGCGTTCGGGTATCGATCAAGAGTGCCCCGGCCGCCCACGCGTCGCGTGCCTCGTGCGGTGTCAGGCGCGTCCAGCCGGTGCGGGCGGTGGCCAGAAGATCATCGATGGCGCTCACCCTCCTATCTTGGCCCGGCGGTCAGACATGCCGTGACTCGAGTTCGCGCGTCTCGCGCCGATCGTTCTGACATGCGCGCGGGACTTGATCTGCCTCGCCCGGCCGGTGGCGATTTCGCCGTTCCCGCGAACAAAATCGGCCGCGTCTCCTCGCTCCGGCTCTTGCGGTTGGTTGGCGCCAAGCCGGACCCGTGGTGGGAGAAGGCGACGCGTCTGGCCGCGCAGATCTGCGGCACGCCAAACGCCGTCGTGAATCTGATCGACGCCACGCAACAGTTTTCCTTGTCCGCACACGGTTACCAGGCGGCCCCCGTCCCGCGCGGGTCGAGCATGTGCGCGACGTCGATCGCGCAGCAGACGGCGAGCTTCACCAACGACGCCACCCTGGACTCGCGGTGGGCGGCGAACCCTTTCGTCACGGGTGAACTCGACCGAGTTCGCGGCTACGTCGCGGCGCCCTTGACGCTGACCAGCGGGCACACCATCGGCACCATCTGCGCGTTCTCCCGCTCGGTGACCAACCTGACCGCTGACCAGGTCGCATCGATGGAGGACCTGGCCTGCATGATCGTCCAGATGCTCGAACTACGCGAACGAGTCGAGCATCTCTCGTTGGTCGCCACCCGCGATCCGTTGACGGAACTTCCGAATCGCGCGCTGATGGACGAGAGTCTGGCGCACGCTCTGGCGCGGTTCGAACGCGGCGAGTCGAACATCGCGGCGCTGTTCGTAGATCTCGACGGGTTCAAGCAGGTCAATGATCGCTATGGGCACGCCGTGGGCGACGAGCTGTTGCGCGCAGTCGCAAGCCGGTTGATCCGCTGTGTTCGAGCTACCGACATCGTGACCCGACCGGGCGGCGACGAGTTCGTGATCATTTGCAGCTCGCTGCCCGACCCGGCGACGGCGCACAGCCTGAGGCGGGTCACTGACGCCATCGCCAAGGCATTTCGTGAGCCGTTTGAGCTGAGCGTCGGCTCGCTCACCGCACAGGCCTCGATCGGCATCGCGTATCCGGAACCTGGCGACAGTCCCGCGTCGGTACTCCATCGCGCGGACATCTCGATGTATGAGGCGAAGCGCGGGCGCTGCTGAACACTGGCATCCGGTGTTGCGTCTGCCTCCTCAGACGACGTGATCATCGCTTCCAGCGTTCGAACTCGTCGTTGATCCGTTGGCTCATTTCGGCATTGCCTGTGTGGCCTGAGTGGACGAGGTGGAGTTCGGCGGCCGGCCAACGTTGAGCCAGCAGCCACGGCACGTCGGGGGGCCCGGAGATGTCCAGGCGGCCGTGAACGAGGACGGCAGGGATATGGGCGATCTTGGAGATATCGCGGAGGAGCTGGCTTTCGTCGAGGAATGCGGCGTGGGCGAAGTAGTGGGTGACAAGCCGCGCGAAACAGATCAGGTCGGCCTCGCTGCGAGTACGCGATCCGGCGTATGGCTGGTCGTCAAGTGAGATCAAGGCGTCTTCCCACGCGCACCAGGCCTTCGCCGCGTCCACGCGACGGCGCGGGTCGGTCCCGTGGTTGATCAGCTGGTCGTATGCGGCGACCAGGTCGTCGCGGTCTGACTCGGGGACGTGCGCGCGGAAGCGCGCCCACTCCGCCGGGAAGAATCGGCCGGCCTCGTGAGCGAGCCAGCGGACGTCGGCGGCTCTGGTCATGGTGACCGAGGCGAGCAGCATTTCGGTGACCCGATCGGGGAACGTCTGCGCGTACGCGAGCGCCAGGGTGGCACCCCATGATCCGCCGTGAACGAGCCAGCCGTCGATGCCTAGCCGCGTCCTCAGCCTCTCGATGTCGCCGATGAGATGACGCGTCGTGTTCGGCTCCAACGAGACGTCGAGGCCTGCGGCGTGCGGTGTGCTGAGACCGCAGCCACGCTGGTGGAAGCGCACTAACCGGTAGCGATCCGGGTCTGCCGTAGTCAGGCTGCCCGATCGGGGCGCCGAGCCGGGGCCGCCATGCAACGTCACGACCGGCTTGCCGTCTGGACTACCGCTCTGTTCCCAGTACACG
>Ga0105239_10002034_pt1 | contig 26225 bp, 23 predicted proteins | sample KBSC44metaG_FD_92761 | JGI IMG/M metagenome (GOLD analysis project Ga0105239, IMG submission 92761) | Corn rhizosphere microbial communities from Kellogg Biological Station, Michigan, USA - KBS C4-4 metaG | ecosystem: Host-associated > Plants > Roots > Rhizosphere > Soil | place: Michigan, USA...
AAGGGCAGAAGCAGCCAAATAGCGGGGCAGGATATCGATTTAAGAAACGAATCGCTAGAATTGGCTGGCCTTAGGAAGTACCCAGGTATCCCTGGAGACCCCGCCATGTTAATTACCTATAAACGGGTCGTCTTTTCAACCCTTAAGGACAAATGACAGCATGGTGTTCGGTGAAGGACAATAGACGGCTTGGGTCAAGTTCACTCCTACCCCTGCGCGGCTGCCTTAGGCGAACCTCCCCTGTCAAGGCTTTCTCGGGATTGAACTCGATAGGGTGCCTAGATCGGTGGCGATGGCACTGTATAAGTACGAACAGTGTAATAACACCAATTGCGTCTTGGATGGGATCAACTGGGGTGAAGCATTGGTATTTCATGTTCTCAATCTAATGACAAGTTCTTCCAGAATTTCCGCACTGGTTTCAACCGCCTGAACGTCTCAAGCAGCAAGGAATGCCACGGTATACGAGTCTTCTAGGGTTTTATTGGGATGACAACCTCATCTATCACCAGATTTCGATGAACACGTTGATACGAATTAAGACGGCGGGGGAGCAATCTATAAACCGCATGTCTGCTAAATACGTGTTGCGGTGGAAACAAACATACACTACCACAGCAATGTTTTGGAACCAGCGCATAACAGATGGCCTCTTTGCATTCTCAGAAAACAATGGACGGATTAGATCTTCCTGTGTACCTATGTATGGTTAGGTGCTCGATGGAAGGAGCGAGATAGGCTTCCCACGAAGGTAACAGGTTTGAGGCAAAGGTACACCCTTGGCCCAGCCAATGTTGATCTTAAATCAGCGGTAGGATCCGTACCTAGGGCCATCCTGTCACCTCAGGGAATCAATTTCCGTCGATCGTCAATAACCTGTCTTTCACAGAACATTCTGTACTCAGTGCGTTTATATTCCGTACAACCAACGAGCCGTTTCAGAGCAGCTGGCGCGTGTTCACAGCATCCAAGCCCGTTACCGAGTTCTGTACGGAGTACTCCGTAGAAGAGGCCCAAGCCTTGAAATCGCTGCCTCTGCAAAAGTCATTTCCTAAATCTGCTAAAGCCGTTAGATTTTGATTCGCCGCCGGTCCAACATGTTTGCACCGCCCATCCGACCGAGGCGAAGACACCAGCATGCCGAATATCCAACAGCCTGGTCCCAGCGAGTCATCGTACCCATGATCCAGGTATTCAAAAAGATCGTCCCGATGCTAACCTCGGAGCCCCTGGTTAGTCCCGAACGCCACTCCCGCTAGTTAGGGCATAAGCTGGCGACCTGTCATTTCATCACATTACGGTATCGTTTCATGACCGCCTTCGATTGGACGGCTTCAAAAATCTGTGCTTGATCTTTTCCACGACGCCCCTTGTCTGTCAATTTCAACATCCAAGTGCTAGTAGAAAACAACTTGAGCTCGCATATGCAAAACCGGCTGGTGTTACCTTGATAATATTCGTACTTGAGGCGTGAAAAGAAAGAACCCTCCATCCACACGTGGTACTGCGCAGAGCGCCAAGTTCTCAGCCGCCATCTAACGCAGAGAGGAGGTTGTCGGTTGCAGGCACGAGGACGTAGGGCTACGATTACCGACATACAGCATTCCCATGTTTTTATCTCAATGTTTTCTGCTTCACTGATTTACGAGTGTCCACGAACCCGATCCTGGTACTGTGTGCCCTATTGATCCTTGGCCATCTATGAATACTCGAAACACGTCGAGGTCTAGGCTGTTGAGCCATTCCTCATTCCTATCTAACACACAGATCTTATATCACTTTTGAACCTTTCTAAGCTTAATTTAGGCTCCAAGATACAGCCACAATCTGAGGACTAAATGTGGATATGGATTCAGATCTGTATCTGGATAGGTACCTCATCTTAGAGACTCTGCCTGCAGGAGTATCTCAACAAAAGAAGTCGATTCAGCAGTCGAAAGCCCGATCACATGCCAGTACTATTGGACGCCAGAGAGCAATATTCGAGCGAAATGCTTTGAACAATGTACTCAACTCCCCTGGTCCCCGGATAAAGCCTCGCAGAAACAGGGCTGGTGTATACCGAGTCGGGCCCTCACCTCATCATGTTCGTCGACATGTCGTCTCGGAAATGCCAGGAGGATCCTTCCAAAGCAACACCGGCCCAGTACCTCCACGTGTCGAAAACACGCAATATCTACCCGAGCCAATGTCGGCGATTCCAGGATCTCCATACAGCGAGAACACCAAGCAGAAAACCACGAAGCAGACCCCATCATCGGAAGTGTCATCCATGCCGTCATTTCAACTAATTCAGTATAATCCCCTAAAGACGACGCCAGAAACAACCCATGCAGTACGATCTAATGCAGTTCGTTACCAATGGAAACGATCAAAGGCAGTTCGCGCCAGTGGACGAAAGACAAAGGTGCCTGAAGATCAGGGTGTGGACAGCAATATACGAGTTGCGCGTACTACTCTCCGCTCCCAAGGGGGATCAAATCAGACCAAAGAGTTGGTCAAATTGCCCAGACCCGGTCAGGATAATTCGCTTCAGCCAGGGGGCTATCCCACGGAACTCCCAACAGAAACATTAGGACCCTTGTACCACCTTGGTAGGTATTCGCTCTTTTTGGCATGAGCCCAATCCTTGGCCCAAAATGGAATGAGGAATGCTAACTAACTGCATCCAGTCTACGAAGTTACCAATAGGACATTTGTTGGCAATCAGGTACAATCTATGTCAGTCATGGCCAGCCAATACGTCCAGCAAATGCGCTCACATCCAGCGTCGTTCCATGCCGCAATCTGGGTGTGTGCGAAGGGCATGATTGATAGATCTTCAACCAACCCATCTGTTAGAAAACATACACGATTGTTGGATTTATGTCACAGTATTGCCGTGAAATCCGTCATCCAAATGATTTCCGATCTTGGAGATCCAAACTATATAGCTCCACCCAATGCTCTAGGCATGCTTTGCTCAGCGATGCAGTCCCTTGCACTGGGTACTACAGAAGATGTGCCCCTACGTGTAACTCAATCAGGGCCGAGACAAAGCACGCTGAGGAAACTCCAAAACCTGAACCTCTTCGGAGTGGCACCTCGCTGGTTGAATTACCATGAGGAAGCGGCGCGGAAAATCCTGGACGGAAACGATTGCAGAAACCCTTTCTGGGCTGGACTGAGAATTTGTCAAACACAGTGAGTACTTCCCACACCAATCCCAGCCACATCCAGCCACATCCAGCCGAAACCGAAAACCTAACTGGAGTCTTCCAACAGGAATGACATAATTTCGTCCTGTAGGACGCTGTCAAAACCACGATCACCCTGCGCTTTCCTGAATCCCGATTTCCCCGACCGCTACAACAAAATCATGTTCCAGCTCGAGCCAGGGCATTCGCCCGGCTTCATGAAGTACGCGATAGGGCTGAACCCCGCCTTGTCTGGGCCCTTCTTATCCACAATATCCCATCTGATGCTTTACGATACTATACAATCGACATTACTTTCCAATCGACTGACCTGGTTTGGCTTCGAATGTGTCTGCGACGCTAGAAATTGGACCCAGCATCAGCTCATGTCACTGGCAACAAGTAAAGAATCGCCACAGTTCACCGATGTCCAAGGGAGGGCCGTCTTCAACGCGGTCCGCAATGCACTGATTGTGTACAGCCTCATTGCGGTTTTCCCCTTGCCTTTATCGACGGCGCCTTTTCCAGAACTCGCTACTCGCTTAGAGTCGGATCTTTCAGAAGTGCTTGAATATGAAGAGAACACTATACCAAAATCATTGCTTCTATGGGTATCAACCATGGCCGCGTTAGCAGCCATAGGGACGCCTCAAAGGGCTTCTGTTGTCACAATCACTACCAGGCTCTGTGAGCAACTAGGAATTTGCTCTTGGGAATCAATGCAAGTCATACTCCAAGAATATCTATGGTCTGCAGAAATCAGCGATTTTGACGGCATGTTTCTATTCCTCGACGTCCAGAAACAGATGGACGAGCAAGATGCAATTGAACGTCACATTCGATGATGAAACCACCCTCGACTTGCTATCTTTGCCATTAATGCGATCTAAGTCATACATGAATTTTCACAGGTCCTCCTGCCGATATGAAACCCTGGATACATGGTCTTAATTGTTGCCTACTTCTCAAAGCCTTGCCAGGAAGGTCGCTACTCTCCTTGCAACATGCATCTATCATGGCCTATTGTTTCGCACGTCCTATTTTCAAGATACAATGCCAGACCTATGGGCAGTGGGTGCGCCACAACCCCGAAAAGGGTATTTGAATAATAGTTGGTGCTGAACATTAGCCAGGACGAGGTTCAATCTGCTCTTAGAGCAACAGTCGGTCCTTCCCTCTACCAATTATATCGCAGTCGACACACTTTTGACGGCTCGAAGCCGATTTTACTATTCTAGGAGTTGAACTCTCCAATATCAGGGTCCTTCTGCTCTTAGATCGAGGTCATGTCGGCAATGTAACAAGGAAATATTTGTCTACAGAGATGATGAGGTTGCTTCTGTTTCGGGGGCGTCTAGAGTCTCTATTTTCCAGACAACACGAGGCAGGTGAGGTGTGAGATGTTGCGTTTTTGGGAAAATAGTTGGGAAGGAACATCCATGTGGTAGCTCAAAGCGAACCATTATTCTCAACAGCGATCGAAATTGTTTCCCGAGGTGTTTGGCTAGATATGCACCAAGCTAGCATTGGAATCAGGGGAGAGTCTTTTACTTTTGGGCAACATATGAGTTTAAATTCAGCAAGGTTTTGGTGGGGGTGTTTACGATGTTATGGTATCGCAACAGAAGTCGACTTGCTTATTCCTTATCCGTTGGCAGACTTGGAGAATAAGGTCGTTGACGGACTTGTAGGAACAGCCACTGACTTCCGGCACGGAGAAAAGCCCAAAATTTAAAACCAATCCTTCGAGGTAATGGGCTTATGCAGCTATGCACATAGACACCTCCTTTTTATTGGCATTCAAATGTGCCCAAACACCATTCTCAAGACTCCTGTTCCGGAGTCCAAGTCCAAGTCAGCTCCCAGTTCGAACTAAGGGTGCACTCCGTATCCGTCAGTCATTGTTCATACGGAATTTCTGTATATTACAGCTGTGCATCCTGGTAAGCGATGTGTCAAGATGAGTAGCAGGGGCCCGCGAAGTTCCCGTTCTTGGCGCTTGGCAACTATCCTCTTTTCTGATACTGCATTAACTGACTTCTATTGGTCAGCTCAGACGACCACCTTCCAAACCAAAGAGCACACGTCTTTGGTGCCGCGAGCTGGATCTCAAGTTCTTTGACCGAGGGCAATCTCCTCCGGTAGGATCAAGCTCTCCGACTCGTTTCTTGACCAGCGCAACCTCGCCAGGTATATGTCCTAACTCTTTGACAGCCGCAGGTCTCCGGGCACCGCCAAGTGTCCATGAATTGAAATGGATGACCGCTGACGAGTACCTGGGGAGAGAAGACGACAGGCATCACGTGTCGGCTCGATTTGGCTAACTCGACGCTGGCACACTGACTAAGGCTGAAGATGCAATCCTGACATTTACTCACTGTTATCTGGAGCGGCCGATGAAGCCATCGCGGATGGCTTGCGATCGCTCAGATTGGCTTGCATCTCCGACCTCAAATCTGATGGAGGACTATGATGCAGAAGTTCCCGTGGATCCACCTGAAGAGACACAGGAACGAGCCGATGGCCACCATACGAACTCTCAAGAAAATGCTCAGGCGAACACTTTCGGGCGCGCTGGGCACCGTCGGAAGCCCCTTTCTGGGAGAGACGTTCGGTACGACGAGCAGCAGAATGCAACGGGCACCAGGAGAAAGGCTGGTCCGTCATCAACACCTCCAGTACGGCACAACTCAGAACGAGCCTTGAAGTCCCTCATGAAGCAGCCTGGTGGGAGCTTTGATTCCTTTAACACTCTGCCCTCCGGCGCCGACGGTGCGGACTTCGTAGCAAAGCTCGTGCTACACGGTAAGTAAAGCAGTGCAACCCCCCCGACATCTGAACTTTATCGAGCAATTGTGCTAATATCTCACGACTATCAAAGCTCACTACCAGGTGTATTCTAACTTCTTCGTTGGTGAAACCAGGGCCACAAGCGTCCTCCCATACACAAAATATGCCCTCCACTATGAAGCTGCATACTGGGGCGCGGCATGGTTTTCCTGCACGAGTCGAAGATGGCTGGAAGGCAGATCGATGAAGCATACCCCACAAGAGATGTTCTTCTACAGCAAATCCCTTGAAGCTTTGCGGCGTGCGTTATCGGACCCGGTCACTGCAACTCATGAAAGTACAATCTCCGCCATTTTGCATCTATCATTCCCTCCATATCTACCCTATATTGATAGGAGCATCCCTACCCCGAGACAATCGAATTTCAAGACTTGGAATCTACTGCATCTGGCAACCGGCCTCAACGTGGCGGAGGAGCACATGGTAGGTCTTTCAGCTGTCGTCAAGATGCTAGGGAGTATCCATAATATCCCGAGCGCGCAAATTCGGCGCTCAGTCTGCTTGTGAGTATCTCTCGCGCGAAAATCTCTCTCCCAGGCTCTGACAAGCCGCAGTCAAGGGATCCACTTCTCCGGTCGGCACTTAAAAGCCCCTCTCTTCCCATTTGCGAGTCTCTATCCGGTCGAAGACCTGGTACAAGGATCCCAGCTGCTTCATGTGTGGCCCGCTCTCGAACCCATGCAAGAACAGAGCCGTCTGGCTCGGGGTAGCGCATTTCAATATATCTCCTTCCCCGAAACCCCCAGACACACTCCCCAGCCCGCCGTGGTGTGGGCCTACCTGGCCGATATGACAACGATATTGGAAGACTACGCATCGGGGGGATCGAGGTTGAACCAATCATCACTGATCCTCGATCAGATGCAATACACGCAACACTCCCTACTGTCCCTCTTTCCTGCCGCGGACCTCAAGCCTGAGCCGGCAAAAGAGGAGGGAGTGGGTGATGAAGACAACAACGGGTCTGTAAGCCGGCATCGATTACAATATCAACTGTACGAAGTCACGCGCCTAGCGTGCATCTGTTACGCCAACCTTGTCACGTATCCTACCGATTACTCCACGTTCCCTCGGCATCGGCTCGTCAAGATGTTACTGACGGAGCTTCAGGCCTTGCACGCTGCGAACATGATGCCACAATACAATATGCATGAGGTACAACTGGTCTTCTGGGCAACAGTGGTGGGTGCCATCATGGCAGTTGGGCTGGAGCCGGAGAGGACGGCATTTGTGAATTTGGTGGGCCGAGCCGCCGCCGACGCAAAGGTCTCGAGCTGGATGGAGGCCAAAGAAATCATGGAGTCGTTCCTGTGGCATTCCCCGACCAGTGATGCGGATGCGTTGAAGCTGTGGATCGAGGTTCAACAGCTGGGGAGAGGACGAGCAGCAGGCTCGGCCTTGCCCGAACGTTTATCCGGCAACAACAATACCAATATGAGGGGTTTGGGGACGCAGCCATGACCCCTCTTTTTCAAAGATGAGAGGAGATTAGAGCTTACGCAGGCTGTCATTATGTTTACGTTAATACGTCATTCCATGTCACAGCAGGAACTTGATACTCAAGGTATATACCGTACCAGCATACCCCCCAACCCCCCATTACTACTTGAATCAAAACACAATATTGCAAGTCCTTGCGTATGTGCGGGTTTTTGTACATGTGTATTTCAATAATGTCCATATAAAAATGATTAATGCAAACTAACAAGCATCACTAAGGAAAGTCGAGAATAACGCATCCAAACGCCTCCATAAAATGCACCGCCCCACCTTTTGATTGCTTTTTCCTTATCCATCGTGCCGCCGTCATTGATTGATGCCAAGGGCAGGTCCAAGACGGCCACGAACGATATCGGCAATTGAAGGACCCGTCCACGCTATGCATGTCATATCGTCACCCATTCAGTTCGTTACCACACCCCCCTCATGAGCTAGACAGGCGGGTGCCAGATCTATCTAATGGAACCACTCACTTAAGCCGACTTGCCAACGAAATTGGGATCACAGATGATCTCGCTGATGGAAGTGAGGGCGTCGAAGGACCAGGCGCCCTTGCCGGCGTCGCTGAAAGTAGTATCGGTCTTGCCGCCGCGGTGGACGGTGACGGGGTTGCCCATGTGGTCGAGGACCTGGCAGCGCTCGGCCTGGTTGGCGACGAACTCGCCGACGGCCAACGCGACGGTCTGGAAGGGCCCGCTGGAACCGACGGGAGTGGTCTCCTGGTAGACGCCGGCCTTGACTTGGGTCTGGCCGGTCTCCTCGGCGGCGTCGTTGCTGAGGATGACGCGCAGGTTCAGGCGCGGGTCTTCAGGGTCGATCTTCTCGAAGGTGGGGTCGCAGGTGACGCTGGCGACGCTGGTGGGTGCGCGGAAGGTCCAGGCGCCCTTGCCGGCGTCGGAGAAGGTGACGTCCGTGTTGGTGCCGCGCTCTTCGACGATGGCCTTGCCGTGGCTGTCGAGTGCTTGGCACCGGAGGTCCTGTGGGTCGACGTCCTTGCCGACCTTCAACTCGATCTGGGTGAAGGGCCCAGTGTGCATTGGGGTCACGGTGTAGGGCAGGCTTGAGAAGGTCAGGTCGGTGCTTGGGTCACCGGCCGCATTGGTGAGAGACACGACAATGGAAGTGTCTTGTTCATAGCTGGTGTATGGTCGGGCGAGGACACCGGTGGCGGCAAGGAAGGAGAGAGCGATGCTGGTATATCTGTACTGCATCTTGACTGTTTGAAATGGGATTATATTGACGAGGTGGTTTGAAAGATTGACAGTGTTTTTTTAGAGAGTGGTGGTGTATGTAGCTGATTGATTAATTCTTCTGAGTGCGAATGCCAAAAAGGAAATGGAATGATCAAGTATTGGCGAGGAAAGAAAGAGATAGGAAATGGCTGTCTTGTTGTTTTTGTTGCTTTTGTTGTTTGTTGTGTATGAATTGATATCTCACAGTGTAGGACAGTGAAGCCATATATACACATTCGAGTATAATACCTTGAAGGCATCCCCAAAAGTAGACCTTTTCAAATATAGCATACCAAAAATGTACAGGTAATAATGTTCACAGCAGAGAGAATTTGGTCGCTCCACTTGTCAGCACTCGCCGCCTGGACGTTAGCATACCTCACGGAGGGCCCACACGGGAGTTTCGCTTTTCCGCTGAGAATACTCATCGTTGTAGACCAGGAGAACACCGAGTATTATTGTGGCGAGTAAACCAATTCCGCAAATAGGAAGTTACATCTACTACTACAATGTACTCAGCCGGTAGTAGGGCACACGTGTTGTGGATGGTGAAGAGGAATGTGTACGGAGTACAGACTCACAGAAATTTGTCAAAACCTCGGCCGGGGAGCTGCAAGTTGGCTTACTTACTCGCTTGTGCATAATTTTAGGAGGATAGACGAGCTAAGTAGTAAATGAACTAACCAGTTAGTCAATCACTAATTCACTCACTGAAGTCGCGAGAGGGGATCTCAGCCTCACCGGCTGACCAAGGCTGGCGAACAGGATTGCTAGTTCTCCTCTCGATACGGTAAAGCGTGCCACTAACATGGCTAGTCTGGGTCGGATTACTATTACTCGAGTGCTAAGCTAACCTCATGGGGCCACAAGGCTCAGCGGCATTGAGCAATTTGGCAAGTCCCCAGTTTTTTTGGTCCAGGTGTGAGAAATTGATTATGTATGTGCGCTTAAGTAGTCCCCTCTCTCACAATGGCGGTGAATTGGGCAACATCCAAGCAGCGCGGCTGGTGAATCTTCCGGAATGTCTTAGATTGCGCTTATGGAAGATGCGGAAGGTTGGGCTGGGTGGCATTTTGCTCGCAGCAGAAGTCCCTACCCAGTTGAGCAGGTGGGGGTTCCCGGAGCCAGGGAGTATGTACATCACTCATTCTCATCTACTAATAGTATGCGCTGACTGTCTCTGCCGGCCCCAATGAGGAAGATTGCAAGCTATTCGGGTACTTAGGTGAGCTGCATGACCCCCTTCCATATGAATACTAATCGAGCCATATTTCGGCCTCAGAACGTTATCGCAAATGACTAGAAGAAATTTTAAGCCTGCTTCATTCTAGAAGTTGACTCCCCGTGAAGCTTCCGTCTGACAGAGATGGACCGGATGTGGGAAGGGCCAAGGATTATCAATTGCAAGCAAGCTGAGAGGAGAGTTGACCTCGTTCAATGCGGGACATTGGTTGCTTGATTATTCTTGTTTCTCGGCAGCCGAGTTGTCCTCATGATTCCCCCTGGTTGAGTCTTCCGGGACTAGATTAGAAAAAGGGGACTCTCAATTCAAGAGTGTGGCATGTATGTATGTATCTATCTACCAAAATATGTCATCTATCGAGGGTAATGAGAAACAAGAATCTACCCAGCGGCTTCCATTGGGCTCGATCTCCTCCACGAAGAAGAATTGGACCAGCCTCGATTTCACGGCTGACCAGCCTGCCAGGCCCATTTGTTGGGCATACGACCTGAACTTCCTGTTGAACCATGAATTGGCAGGGTGCGGGAATTTGCTGGTACATCTCCGCTCATATTGCGCTCCTGTGAACAGGGCCCAGAGGAACAGGTCCTGATGCTTGCCCGCACTGATCCCTTGGTCTGTTGAGCGATACAGGACTTCCATGATATCCTGCAGCTCATTGTACACCATCTGGTAGGCTGGGAACACGGGGCTTCCGCCCACGATGCATTCATTCCCGGCTTGTCCGACTACAAGGACCATCGTCAGAGTGACGCAGCATTGGATTGTCCAAGAGAACTCTTGCTCGTCCGGATCATACGTCTTTGTCACCAGGCTTCCCGTTTCAGTCAGTGACGTCCGAAGTTCGAGGTAGTATTTCAACGCCCTCGCCGAGTTGACCTGTGACCATCCCTGCACCCAAAGGGCAACCATGGTACCCATTGACTGAAGAAACAGGTCCGCTGACAGCCAAATAACGGCCGCATGCCGGAAATGGATATATATCGATCTCAAAGGCTCCGTTTGGAACAGCTCGATCACATCCTGCTTCAATCCCATCTCGATAGGCTGCAACGCCTGACCCACGGCCTGGAGGTCCGGACTTTCCATGTGATTCGTCCAGCCCTCGAGATCAAACAACATCGAGCTCATTTGCGACAGGGCGCACTGCAGGTCCAGCCACATGAGGCGGGCCATAAACCCATAGTCCGCCGCCATCACAGCCTTCATTTTCGACGCATCGTCCAGCATCACTCGAAGCATGTTCCGGTGGATGGCTGCCTCGTCATAGTGCGCCCCAAGTACGTCGGCGGTGTACAGAAAGAGGACGCCATGCGCCAGCGCGAGATCCCCAGCAAGATTTTCCTGCATGCGGTGTCGCAGCGATTTGATGCTGTGGGCTTTCAAAGCGAGCAAGTCCATCGAGTATGCGTCTTTCGGGGAGAGTTGGGCCATCACGGTGAGGAATGCATACATCAGTCCGTGCAGGCAGCATTCGACCAGCAAGGCGTCCGAAATATGCGACCACTCGTCCGCCAGCGCAGCCTGCCTGATCGACGGCCTGGATTTCTCAGACCTGTACGCGCTGGGAAGGAAGATGTCCCGGTAGAAGGTGATGATCTGGCTTCCTCTGGGCGTGACGTCCGCCGAAAGCGCATGGAAAGGGTCGGGATTGCCCTTGTAAAGCATCGTCAAGAGCTGCATCTTCCTCGCAACCTGCGCAGCCCAATCTGGCTGATTGCCGTCGTGCTGCTTGTCATGGTAATATTGATCCCATCTCGTCTCAGGCGTTTGCGCTCGCCATGTGCCTACTTCAGACGGCGTGTCTGAGTCCGCCGTCAGAGCCAAAACTTCTCTATTCTCTCCCCCCTCTGCCTCTTCCTCTTCCTCTTCTTCTTCCCTCTTCTTTCGCCTGCGATGCGCCGCCTTCGCTGCATGTGACCTGGCCTTCGCGCGCGCGATCTCCTGATCGCGTGACGAGACCTTTGAATACGAGCCCTGGATGAACAGAATCGGCGTGCTTTCCATCATGGCGGAACATCCAGAAGTCCACCGTGTGACCAAGTCAGGAGAATTAGTAGAAATGAATCTCTCCAACCCATTGGATCTCAGCCGTTGAGGAATGGCTTCATCTTCGCAAAGCGGCCTCTTGACGCTCCTCATGCAGGATTACTCAGCCAGAGGCACTATATATGTAGCTTAAGTAATGACTCCGATTGCACTTTCCAATCATTATACCAGTTCAGTATTTGAGTTGCACCTGAATTGGCACTCCTGCGTTCGTAGCCCAAGGTCGGAGACTATTGGAACTCTCCCTATCAAGCGAGTCACTGGTATCATATTAATAGCAGACCCCATTCTTCCAAACAAGCATTTTGTACATTCAGGCCAACCTCCTAGGAAACGGTTCGGCCTTCACATGCCCAGGGCTTGAGGGTAGTAGTGATAGGAGATTCAAAGCTTTATTTGGGAGAACAGAATTCCATGATACATTTTATTCAGTATTTATTCCTTGGCCAATGGAACTCGACATGGACCAATATCTAACTTTTATGGGCTACCTATGCATCCCCAATCATTCGGAATGTTTGAACCTCTGAGCAAGTCAATGTATGCTGTCCTGTTTTCATCCCTCCCCCCAATCCGATACTCATTCATCCTCGATACTCATTCATCCTCGATACTCATTCATCCTCGATACTCATTCATCCTCGATACTCTGTCATCGTCGTTTCAGCTTTCGAGTCGTGCCTGTCTGAGAACTCCCTGCGGCTTAAATACCTAGCCTATGCATGGCTGCGAGAAACTTTGCCCTATTCTCTAGTTCCTTCTGCTCTCTGTCATCAATTCCCTTCAGTTCCTTTTTCTCGAGGGATTTCTGCTCTTTGTTCTCGAAGTCCTTATGCATTTTGGTTTCAAATTCCTTATTATCTTTGTCGCTCAAATCTGGGAGCATCTCCACAACCGTTACCTGCTTTATCTCCACGACATCCTTTCCAACTCCAGCGTGAGATTGAAGATGCTCACCATCATCTTGTTTGGGCAATTGATTGGTTGTCGCGGACAAGACATCACCAGATTTTTGATCTTTCTCCAATGGATGGGGAGGGGCCCCATTAGTTTTGGCTGACAATTCATACATGGCCTTCAAGAAATCAGCCTCGCGGAAGGTGTTGTATGTCTCTGGGACCTTCGGAGTAGGCGGTGGTGAAATTCCACATCCTGGACAACCACCTGGAAAGCTCTTTTTCGAAAAGACATGGTTGTTCGCACATGACGCCAGTGCCCCTAGCTCGTGATAGCCCCAGGACTTCTCGATGCGACGAGATGGAGCATTGTTGATCATGGGGACGGCAGTTGTCTCATTTGTCCCAAGAGCCGAAATGTAGTCTTGAAATGCTTTGACAGTGCCCACGACCGCATTTCGACCGTGGAAAGTGTGACCCACTTTATTCACAGTCTTTTGTAAGCTGTCGTGAATGGCTTGCGTTGGAATAGGAGAAGTAAAGCAAGCATCGCCACGGCCCAGGCTTGAAATTTTCAGGCTAGCCACTTTAGCAAAAATGAAGAATTGGGCTTGCTGTAGACGCAACTCAGCATCCACAGGTGGAGCTGATGCTGTCAAGTTGTTGGATAAGGCGGCTTGACAATATGCCATGCACGCAAAAGATTGCTTGCACACATATTCCAACATCTTAAGGCCTTGTCGCTGTACACTTTGAGAAGGGTCAGCCAACTTCAGTAGACAGTTGACCAATTTCAGGTCATCAGCAATTCGCACTATCGTTGCTCTATACTCCAGGATGTCGAAACGGGGGTGGAACAATGTCACATAGTCCGGGACGAACTGAGGGATTGTCTTGTGTAGGTCTCGCAAGTTCTGCTCGATGGGAGCCACGACCTCGTCTCTGAATCTTACAATCTGCTTATGCAAGTCAATGACGTCTCGGTGACGTCGAAGCAGAAGTTGAGTGTTCGCAGTGGCCGCTAGCGGATTTGGCCGGATCTCAGTCATGAAATTTTCCAGGCTGTTGGAGAGTGATTTTTCGAAGATGTCGGCGGAATTGGCGAAGTTCTTGAGCTTTCGACCCAACTTTGCCAGGAGAAGGTCCATCGTCTTGGAGAACGTAAACAGTTTTGCCACGGCGGAGTATCGATGCACTGATAGGCACGGCACCCCACATGTACACTTTGGTTCGTGCAGCACTTTACCATGGGTGTCAGAGCCAAAGCCCAGAATAGTGCCATTTGAATCAACATTGTAGACTCCCTTGCAATTGAGTTGATCCAAATCCGGCAACGGCGTCATATGGCCACACTCTGGCATGTACAGAACAGCTACTTTCAGTCCCGCACCCGAGATACAGGATGGACATAGTTCCTTCGGTGGACAGGGTTCGGTGTGGAGCGAAGGACAGACATGTCCGCAGGGCAGAACTATTTCCAGCCATTAATTAGTATGAATTCAGGAAAATGGAGAATGGAATGGGAGAACAAACCTTTCTCGCATCGCTGAGAACAAGGGAGGCTGAGACTAGGGAGGCAACAGATGATGTTCGAACCAGTTTCGTGGTCGCATGTAGGAGAAGGCTGCTTGACACATGGATCGCACACATCTGAGCATCGGTTCTTGCAGGGCCCATGTTCACAAAAGTCGGGACATGGTTCAGGGCATGCAGATGGGCATGGTTTGTCAGCGTGACAGACTGACTTGCAAAAGTGCCCACAGGGTTGCTGCCATCCGCAAACTTTTGTACACGGGAGGTGCTTGTTCACGCCAGTACAGCGGCGACAACTTCCTGGGCAAGGGTGGCCACATGGGAGGATCGTTCCGCATTCATAGGGACATGTCTTTATCGATTCTGGATCCTCACCACACATAATATTAATACGATGGCCACATTCGAGAGTTGTTGTCGTCATGACCATGCTACACTTCGCATCGCTCCCTGAGCAAAGTTGTTTGCCTTCATGCCCACAGGCAAGAACAACGTCGCCAGTTGAAAGTTCACAATTTCCACAACTCTTATAGCACAACTTGGGGCATTTGTGTCCACAGGGAAAAGTGCGTTTACAATCTTCCTGGCACATCAGGCGCTCATGGAGAGCGGGTGGGTGACATTTCTCAACACATTCATGGCCACAATCAAGGATTTCTTTGCAGATTGCGGGACAGTCCTGAACGCCTTCGAAGTCAGATGGCTGCGTAATAGATGCATGAACGTCAGGGTGAGTGTGACAGCAGGTCGTTATGGTAGCACCGATGTTTCCGTTGAAGACCGAGATGACTTTTCTCCACATAGGAACCTGCGACAGTGTCTGTGAGTTACCAATAATGTAGAAGCCCTCACGAGCGCGACTGCACGCAACGTTGATACGATTGAGGGTCTTCAGGAAGCCTGCTGGGCCCCCGCTTCGCACTGTGCTTAGAATGATCACTTTGGCTTCCTCACCTTGGAAGTTGTCAACGCTGGTAACTCTGAGCATGTCCGAAATGGCAACTTCGTCCTTGTGGACTTTGGCCTCTTCACCTAAGTCAAGCAAGTCCTCTGCAAGCAGCTCCTCGCGGTCCTTGTCACTGAGCCAGATTTCACAAGTTGCGGAGAGGCGAGTGACAAGCTCAGACAGCTGGCCCGAGTAGGGAGTCAGGACCGCGATGTCACCTTGGGAGTAGTTTCCTCCACGAAGCAAGTATTCGACTAGGCTTGAAACCATGTCAACCTCATGGAGATTCTTATGTGACTTGAGATCGTCGCTAGCTTGGAACTCAGGAACGCGATGGTCCCACCAATACATCCGCTTTTCCAAGCCATATACCAGTGGTCGTTCGCGGGTCGATTCATGGTCCACGAGAAACGGGTATGTTAGACGTGTGATGTTTGCAATATCTGGGTGCATGCGGCGTTGAACATCAAGCTGGCTTGTGGGCACCGCAGACAAGGCGGGATCCTTCGGAAACATGAGCCGCTCCAAGAGCGATTCGTCAAGGCGATAAGCGGATCCAATCTGCGTCTCCAAAGTCAGGGCTTGTTCGTTCACTTCTGGGCGGAGTTGAAGGGGATCCCCAATGAAAATAGCGTGTCGAAGTGTGGGGAGCAATGAACAGAGAGTATGAGCTTCCATAACTTCACCTGCCTCCTCACAAATCATGATATCTAATTCGAGAGACTTCAGTTGATCCCATCGACCAGCACATGCGGTCGTCGTCATACCAATGACATTGTGAGCGAGCATGATTTTGGCATCCCTCCTACTCTTTATCTTCTTTGCTAGGACTGCGCAGTCTTGAAAGCCAAAGAACAATGCTGTGAGCTTGCAAGCGACCTGCTCTGCATCAACTTCACGCTCCCATTCGTGGAGCAGTCGTTGACGTTCACCGAGTGGCAGATTCCACACGCTATTGTCTCCAGTTCGGCTGTTTTCAGCGCTTGCATTGTCGGAAATTTCAAGGAGAACACTGTCCACAGCACTAGTAACATCTTCGTCATGGTTGCGAGACATCTGAGCCAGCCTAGATGCAAGTTCCACGTGAAGAGTCCTCAAATTTTCCAAGTCACCGCCTTTCGACCAATATTCAAACGCGAATGCTCGGGCAATGGGATTGTCGCTGTTTGCGGTGAATTGCGCATGAAGCTCAGGATCGTTCACTTCCAACATGTCTTTGATGTAGTGCCATGACACAGTTCCGATACGATTTTGGGCAGAGAGAGCTTTGCACACTAAGTTGATGTCGGCTAAAGTTTCTTTCTTATGAGTGTTATTGGCGCTTAGTGCCATTGAATCTTCTCTTGTAAACCGGGTTTTCCTATTTCGATTGTTGAGATTGATTTTGTCGGTCCATTCCTCTTTGCTCCCAGCACCAATTCGTAGGAGCTTGTCCACGCCAGCATCGCGCAAATCTCCCAAGAAACTGTCAAGTGCATGGTTTGTTAAGCAGACAAGAAGAATTGGTTTGTTTCGGGATCGTGATCGAAGAAGTGTTTTGGTCATTTGAACACCCAAGAAAGTTTTGCCGCATCCTGGAGGGCCTTGTGTGAATGCAAATTCGCGAGACAGGCTGTCACGAAACGCGATGGCTTGACCATGGTCCAGTGTAGTCTGCTCTTGCAAAGACTTCAGAATGTCAGGCTTGGAGAGGTCTTTGAGAGTGAGCGACTTGATTTCACTGCCAGAAGATACCACGTCGGTGAGGTTGTAGGCGAAGCCTTTCTCCGTTGCATAGCTTGGTGCAGGCACATCGAATTTAGGCGGCTGACCTTGGGCCTGGTTCGCTGTTGCACATTTCAACACATCTTGGACCTCGAGTGGCGGAGCAACATATTGTGAAAAGGCGACATCGTCCTCTTGCATGCTTTTCATTCGGTCCAGACAGTTGTAGAAGCCAGCATACAACACTTTTGGAAACTCGACAAGGACAAGTTCACTCTCAGGGCGAAGTCTTAGCGCGTGGCGAGCCAGTTGATGAACGTCGTCTCGGTTACATTTGGGCGGGAATGAGAGTTGAACAGCGGCTCGGAGACCTGCACCGTTGAGAGCATCCATGGACATGGTACTCTGGGCAAGGTTGACTTCCATGAAGTAGACGGACAACTCATCGGTGGAGTGATCAAGTTCTAGGATGGCTACTAGCATGCCCTCCTGGAAGCGGCCTGAGGCGTACATCTTTGCTCCGCGCATGAAGTTCGGACAATGATAACTCAGTCGCACAAGCATGCCTTTGTGGTCATGTGTGAGCAATTCTTCAACGCGAACATGCTTGTAGAGAAAGTAGCGATTCCCGGCAGTCGTCTCATGTCGGGCTGCTTCTTGATCTGTTCCAGGTGCACCAAGGAAGGTGTTCTGGGCAGCAGAGTAGCATATATCACGGATGCTCTCAATGCTGTCACAACGCAAGTGTCTGAAAAGCATGTCAAGATGTCGATTCATGCCAGTATGAAGAGGGTTTTCCGCAAGCAGATTCTTCTTGGGCATGTAAACTGGTCTGTTCACCGCAAGGATCTCGTCTGTAGTAGGGAGGATCTGGATTTTGCGGTAATCAGAGTAGTCATTGTCGTGCCGAGGGCCCAAGATCGAGAGTTCACCAGGGCCATCATCAGTAAAGGTAAGGCGAGGTCGTGGTTGATGTCCAAGCGTGTGGTCGAGCTGGAGGCACTCGCCGTTGGGCAACGGAGCAGAACGAGCACGGATGGTGCCCATCCTGATGAAGTAGAAGAATGATAATCTTTAGTGAGGTAGATGCAGTAGAATGATCTCAAGGGTGGAGGTTGTAAAGAGGACGAGAAGAGAAAGGATGGAGGGCTGTAATGAAGAGGAGTGAGCAGGCAGAGAGGAACTCCAAGTCTCACTGCAAACTCACTCTTGAATGCGCCTGCCATTTTCATCGAGTCTCGGCGGCACAAGGCATACCTTCCAGTTATGCAGACCTAATTCACTGCAAGTGCTTCGCTGACACTCAGTCGCACTTGCTGCTTTGAACCCATGTGACTGAATGCGTCCACCAACCTCAGGTAGTGAAAACGGAGCTGTGGCTGAACGAATCGTGGCCACCTTGAATCTCCCTTCATGAAGCTTTGTGCTATCCAAACTGCAGCGATATGCACATGTAGATACCTACCTGCCTACCTAGAGCAGGTGCAAGGCAACAAAGAGGCTAGACATCTTGGTCTTGCCCTTGGACTGTTCCTGCATGTCCAAGCACTGCGTCTTCCTGATACCGATCATTCCCACGAGCTAACACGATCTCAGTAGAGCAAGATCACTCAAAGCGGTGTCCATCTCCTAAAGGCAGGACAGGCAAGTGGAACTTTCACCAACGGTTCGGTTCAATAGGGTATCATCATGTTGCGACCCTTACGTCGGCGACGTTGACCATCAATCATGAGTGCATTGATCGGTATAGCATAAATATATTTCTCAACCTGAATTTTGGATCACTGCCAATATCCTGAGGGCTTGAGGTAGGTTCATCGTCATCAGTAACACGAGGCAAGATAAGAAGATGGTATTGTTTATTTCATCTACACCAATTCTGAAGAAATAGCCCCTCTTTCTCACTGAAAGAGGCAGGTTTGGCGAGACATCGTTTGACTGTGGAACACCAAGCAATTGCGTCTCGATGGCCTCGTAGGTGGTACCGCCATCAACACAACGTACAGTCTCTATCACCAAAAGTGTTCTGTTGCGATGACCAGGAGAAGCTCCGGCGGTTTCGAATTCTATTCTACAATTCCTATGGCATGACTTGAACCACAAAGGCATGTCGCCACTTGCCAACAGGTGTTGTTGACTAATTAGACCACGTTCAACCCCTTGACACATTTCCCGTGCCACTAAATTGATTGCCTCTCATGCCTCGAACCCAATGGCTGAAAGTTCTGACGTCCTTGCCTTCGAGTAATATGTGAAGATCTTCGCGTTCAGGCGGGAGCTGAATTCCAAATCCAGGTTTGGGATAGAGGGCGGCATGCTCATCATAATACCCATCGTACCCTTCATCCATTCCATCATGCCCATTTCCGCCATCTACATCGGCAGGCTGTGGTGGGTTGGAGACGGGCGTGACGTATGTGGAAGTAAATTGAGCCCCAGATGTGCCATATAGCGGGAGGACAGGGACAAGAGTCTCGAAGAGGGGCAAGTCGGGTGCTAGATGAGAACCATCCAGGATGAGGGCAATTAGCTGTTCTTTAGAGAGACTGTTAAGGTAGGAATATTTCTGTTCTGGGCTCAATAGACGGCCGCCAACACGCGGTCCACCATAAACAAATGTCGGTGCCGAAGGTAGAGAAGCAGCAGCCTTGGCTGATGCAGGGGTTCGATTCTGCTGCTTCTTACCCTTCTTTCCATGGAGGATACGGTCGCAATCAGCGCAGAACCATTCTGCCTTCGAGTCAGCGACTGTTTGTCTCGATATTTGGGGCTCATGACAGCGTTGGTGCCAACATTTGTTGCAGGCATCACAGAAGACGATCACATTGCCTGAAGGACCATGGCCCCGTAAGCAGTGTTCGCAAAGGGCAAATTGTTCCCGGCCACGATATACCCGGCGCTTAATTTTGGGGTGGCTTTTGAGGACAGAGGATGGTGTCACATTCGCAGGAGAATTTGAGGATGCTGGTTTTGAAGCAGGGCTTGCTGTTACGGCCTTGGTAATGAGATTGAGTGGCTTCTGAGTCTGTCGCCCGGAGCGTGTGTGTGTGGCGGTAGCCTTGTATTCTACCGAAGATTCACGCGAGTCGAGCGAAATTGAGGGGGAGGGTGTGACACTCATATTGAGGTTGGATGAATCCGAGTCAAGGCGCATCCTCTTGATTGGGAGAGCCGCGCCATTGGGCATGGATCCTACTTCACGCATGGAAGAACTTTCAGCGTGCGACATGTCCTCAAGAATGTCATACTTTGGGTTTCTTGGACCCCGTTTAATACCCGGTCTTCCACGCCCCAACCCTTTGCCGGAAACAATCGATCCGTCTGACAGAGTATATTGCTTGTTTCTGTGAGACGACAGCTGTGGACTTTGTGCATTTGTGGTTGGCCCAGGGTTAAAAGTGGTGCTCGTAGCCACATCAATAGTTGCGCCATCAGGGCTGCCGGGAATGTCCAGCATTATACTCATTCTCCTTGACACGCCCAAACGAAAGTCTGGGTCACTGTCAGTTTGATATTCGTCAACGATGAGTGTTGATGGCGCTAGGTCAGTCGAAAAGGCAGGGTTGTTTGGATCACTTCGCGGCGGCGGCAGCGGAGGAGGTACAGTGTCTAAGGGATATGGGAGAGCATGACCATGCGGAAGAAAGTCGGAAAAGGAACCTCGACGGGGTCCAGTCGGTATAGGAGGCCCAATATCAAATTGAGCGGACGGTGGGTAGGTCAAGTGGCCATTGGAAGGGTCGAGGCTCGTAGCAGCGTCGACAATGAGAAGGCTGTCTGGGTGTGATTCGGTGCCGTGGACACTATTGTTGGCATTACTGCCAATTTGATAATCGGAGCTCATTGAAGTCTAAAGAAGGGGTTACTCATGGGTGGGGTGGTGGAATCGTATGATTGGAGAGCCGATCCAGCAACACACAGTGGGCATCATGCGACACCCTATTGCCTGGCCATTGCCGTGCCTGTGGGCGGTGCCACGTATGAAATCCACAACCCAGTAAATAAGGCCATGCAAGCACCGTAGGAGCTGCTTGTTGGAGAGTACAGGAAGCCTGAGTGATGCTGAGATGTTTGATCTCACTTGATTGAGAGCACAAATGTCGCCATCATTGCGCCCGTGATTTTCAAGATTCCCTGCTCCTTGCACGTGATTTAACCGCCATCCTTCTAGCGCCTTGGCTTAGATCACGTGCCATGTCTATCTCATCGTCATGACTCGTTCCCATCGGAGTGTTTATCCTTCTACTCCAATGAGGCCTATGACTTGCTGGTTTTTAGAATTTCTACGCACAATTCTCTCACTATCCCTTGTCCATTTCAACTTCATTTCATAGTTTACGCAGAACGAGCGCAGTAGTTCCCCAATCCAAATGCATATCTTCATTCGCACTTCCCCCATCCCCTTTCTTCTCGGTCCTTCCTCTGTGATCTTCTGATTTTTCCTTATCACATTTCATCTCTTGTCTCGGGAGATTGCATTCTGGCCTTCAAGTTTGATCGATAGACCTGTCGCCCAATTCATCATGACTTTCACTTCCATATTTCTAGTCTCCAATATTCATTGCCCCTCTTGCGTCTCTTACGCCCAGCATGTTCTACGTGATATTTCCGATGTTCTCCCGCCACCCAATGTTTCATTGATCGAACACACGATCCGCATCAAACACGAAAATCTGGAAACTCAGCATTTCGTTTTGAACACTTTACTTAAAGCTGCGTTTGAGGTCCAGCATGTCACGACTCTCGATCCGTCCGGTCGGTCAACGGAAGACTACGATGTCACCCCCGAGCCCACGACCTCATCTGCTTCGCGTTCCACATGGCTCATGTCTAAGGCTCAGCGCAAGCACATTGAAAATTGCAAGGCATGTCAGCGTGATCGGTCCCAAGCCAAATTTCAGATCAAACCTAGGATGCCATTCTCAGGTGCGATGCATGTTTCGCGGTCCGGAACATCGTCGAAGAACACTGCAACCACGCATGTTGAAAAGCCAGCCATTATCAGTGTCGACGGTGCCAGCGACTGGCCCCTCACTTCTCGTTACACTGCCACACTTGCAATTAGTGGTATGACATGTTCATCATGCGCTACTACTATAACAAAAATTGTTGGTGGTTTACCCTTTGTGGTTTCGACTGATGTCAATCTGGTGGCAAATAGCGCTACGATTGTATTCCAATCCCCCGAAGGAAATATACAGGAAATCATTCAAGTAATCGAAGATGCTGGTTATGATGCAACGATTCATCATATTGAACAAGACAATAGCAGCCAGCCTCTGAGCAGCCATGTGTACAAAACATCGATCAGCATTACCGGTATGACATGTGGCAGCTGTGTCGGGACAATCTCAAATGGCGTCCGCGAATTACAGTTTGTTCGTTCCGCCGATATCGATCTGGTAGGGAACAGAGGCACTATCGTATTCGAGGGCAAGGACAACCTGACGGCCATCCTCGAAAAAATTGATGATCTGGGTTATGATGCTGTTGAAGTCACCACTGAACCTGCTGCCGATACTAGGCAAGCCAGGTCAGCGGAGAGAAGTGTACAGATCCACATCAAGGGCATGTTTTGTGATCACTGTCCAACCAATATCAAAACTTCCTTTTCCAGAAGTGTGAGCCTACAGCAACGGCTATACACTGTGACTCAGTGGCCGACAGTCAAGGATCCTATAATCAGCATCACTTACAATCCCGCACCCCCCAACTTCACAGTACGGGATATCATCAAGATCATCTCAGACACTCATGAGGCCTTCATTGCATCTGTGTATCATCCTCCCACATTGGAAGAACGATCGCGGCGAATGCAAAGAACAGAGCAAAAACACCTGCTCTGGAGACTCATTTTCGCCGCGATTGTAGCCGTGCCAAGCTTCATTATTGGCATTGTCTTCATGAGTCTTGTGCCGAAGTCGAACCCTACCAGGCAATGGTTTGAGCAGCCCATCCTTGCTGGAAATGCTATGCGAATAGACTGGGCGCTGTTCTTTATTACGACTCCAGTTATGTTCTACGGCGCTGACATATTTCATCGTCGAGCGCTGAAAGAGATTTGGGCCATGTGGAGACCCAGAAGCAGAGTTCCCCTTCTTCGTCGGTTCTATCGCTTTGGCAGCATGAATCTCTTGATTAGTGCTGGCACTTCAGTGGCATATTTTTCCTCCCTAGCTGTGCTTATCATGGATGCTACGAGTGAACCGATGCCAACTCATAACGATCGTTCGGCAAACTCTTACTTTGACACGGTCACGTTTCTTACATTCTTTATCCTCATTGGGCGGTTCTTGGAAGCATACAGCAAAGCAAAGACTGGTGACGCAATTGCTATGTTAAGCAAGCTGAGACCATCTGAGGGTCTCTTGGTTGAACAAACATCAAACTCCCAGAATGCCGTCCGAACTGTACCAGTGGATCAGTTGGAGATTGGTGATGTTGTTCAGATCCCACATGGCGCATCTCCTCCAACGGATGGTACCATCGAACTTGACGGTGCTTTTTTGTTCGATGAGAGCTCGTTGACCGGCGAATCCAAGCCAGTGAAGAAGTCTCTAGGTGACGAAGTATTTACCGGTTCTGTAAATGTTTCTGCTCCGGTAAGAATCAAAGTTACCGAGATCCAGGGGACATCTATGCTTGATAGAATTGTCAATGTTGTCCGAGACGGCCAGGCGAAGAGAGCTCCAATTGAACGAGTGGCGGATTTTATAACTGGCTACTTTGTGCCTGTTATTACACTTCTCGCTCTCCTCACGTGGATTATATGGCTGAGCTTGGGTCAATCTGAGTCCTTGCCTGAGGCGTGGCTCGATGCAGGCCAGGGCAGTTGGCCCTTTTGGTCGCTCAAATTTGCCATCGCCGTCTTCGTCGTGGCATGTCCTTGTGGTATTGGCTTAGCGGCACCCACCGCGCTGTTTGTGGGAGGTGGATTGGCAGCCAAAAAGGGTATCTTGGTTCAGGGTGGTGGTGAGGCGTTCCAAGATGCCTCTACTTTGAAGTCGATTGTCTTCGACAAAACTGGGACTTTGACCGAAGGGCAAATGAAAGTCACCGACTTTGAAATTGTTCAGGCAGAGCAGCTCGGTGAACAGTCGGAGGACATCGTTCTCACCATGGCCCGGGTAATGGAGAGTTCAAGCACTCACCCAATTGCAAAGGCGATTGCAGAGTACGCTGCTGAAAGACCTTCAGCTTTGCAATTTGAGCATAATAATCCTGAGGAGGTCCCTGGTCAAGGAATCACCTGTTCGTTCACGTTCAACCAAGATTCCAGAAATCTTCGCTATGAAGCCGCACTTGGTAATGAGCGGATCCTTCAATCTCCTTGTGACAGCGATCGACAAGATTTTGATTCAGAGTCCACTCTAACGCCAACAGAGAAACGATCCAGGTCGCTCTCAGTCAACCAAGATTTCTTCATGGCACCTGCCCTGCAGAAATACCGAGCACTTGGCCGGTCCACGGCCATTCTAGCCATTCGGCAGATCACAGATGACTCTAAGAAACCACTGGACCCGAATCGTGCTTTCAAACCCGTCGCAATCTTCGCCATTGCCGACCCAATCCGTGCTGAGGCAGCGTCTGTGCTTCAAAATCTACGAGACTCACATCTGGACGTCCACATGTGTACTGGAGACAATCAAATTACCGCGCTTGCTATCGCATCACAAGTTGGAATACCGGCAAGCAATGTTCGTGCGGGCGTACTTCCGCAAGATAAAGCTTCCTACATTCGAGAGTTGCAAGGCATCTCACAAGACTACGCAGCTACGCCTACCAAAAAACGTAGTATTGTTGCCTTTGTTGGCGATGGGACAAATGACACACCCGCACTATCAGCCGCTGATGTATCGATTGCCCTGGCCTCGGGATCCGATGTTGCAATAACAACCGCTTCCTTCATCCTTCTCAACTCTGATCTCAATACAATCTTGTCATTGGTGAGATTAGCCAAACGGGTGTTCCTCCGCGTCAAGATGAATTTTGCGTGGGCTGCTGTTTACAACATCTGTTTGATTCCAGTCGCGGCTGGAGTATTCTTTCCTATTGGTGCAAACGACAGCCACGGGGGTTGGAGGCTTAGTCCTGTCTGGGCCAGTGCTGCTATGGCTTTGAGCAGCGTCAGTGTTGTCGCGAGCAGTTTGGCCTTGAAGCTACCAGAGCTCAGACTCAATCTCAAGAGATCAAGATAAGGTCGGATAGAGTATGTGGGATGGTAGAGTGTACATGCTGTACCTAGGTAATTTCGTATTAAACTCAATATTCCTGTCACCACAGCGGACTTTGTAGGTACTCTTGAGCACTTAAATGCGGTCTCTCGCTCACCTATCGAATTCCTTAAGGCAAGGCTAGCACTCTCAGCGTACATGCATAAGTGAGAAGTGCCACTCTGAAAATATCTGTTCATATCGGTCGAGTAGGTAGCTAGAGTTGTAGTCTTCTCCCTTCTCTCTATTGTCTCAACCTGCCAATTTCTAAATCGTTATGTACTACGTCATCTACCAGCGAGAAGTATCTACATTGTGTTCTATCCTTCTCACCATGATTCCAACTCTTCTCCCATACCTCCATCCTTAACCAATGCCGTGTGCGCCGCCCACTTCTCCGGAACGGTTGCTCTAACACCCTTAAATTCGCACTCCGGGGCCCCGCTCCCCCCAAAATAAACCAAATATCAAATCCCTGGATTCATGACGCGTGCGAGGCCCTAGCTCACAGCCTCTCGGCACGAGGCGCCCTTTCGACGTCTCTGAAGCGTTCATAATCCTTCAGACAAGCGGGGTTCCTCACCGTCGAGCTAACCTGGACATCCATGCCCGAAATGACCTTCTTGACCGCGATCTCGACTTTCTTCCCGTTGATCGTGTAGGGGATCTCACTGACGCGGAAGACAAACTTGGGCACGTGGCGGGGACTCAGGCCATCACGGACCGCGGCCTTGATCCTCGCGACCAGCGCATCGTCGAAGTCGCCCTCGTGGCCCTGCGTCATGATCACGAACAGGAAGACCGTCTCATCCTTGTCGTGTTTCCGGCGGCGGCCCACGCACAGCGTGTCCGCGAGCACGGCGTTGAACGCGGGGCCCTCGAC
>Ga0105239_10002035_pt1 | contig 26219 bp, 26 predicted proteins | sample KBSC44metaG_FD_92761 | JGI IMG/M metagenome (GOLD analysis project Ga0105239, IMG submission 92761) | Corn rhizosphere microbial communities from Kellogg Biological Station, Michigan, USA - KBS C4-4 metaG | ecosystem: Host-associated > Plants > Roots > Rhizosphere > Soil | place: Michigan, USA...
CGGTCCACTATCTCCTGAGCTTCAAGACCGCGCGCTCGCCCATCACGCTCGCCACGGGCCTCACGCACGAGAAGCTCAACGCGTACCACCGCCTGCTGGGCCGCATCGTCCATGCCCTCCTCGCGGCCCACGCCGTCCTGTACATGCGGTTCTTCATCCAGCTGGACGTCCTGGCCAGGCGGATCAAAGACCGCGACGTGCGCCTCGGGCTCGCGGCGTTCTGGGCGTTCAATTTCCTCGGCCTGCTGGCGATCCCGCCCATCAGGAAGAAGGTGTACCATGCCGTGTTCTACAGGAGCCACGTGCTGCTGAGCGCCGCGGTCCTGCCGGCCCTGTTCTTCCACGTCCCCTACACGCGGAAGTATATCCTCCAGGCGGGCCTGTTCTGGGTCGTGGGCGGCATGACGAGGGGCAAAGCTACGGTTGAGGCGAGGATGACCACGCGGCAGATCGAAGGCACGGAGCTCGTCGAGGTCAAGCTGGCGGTGGACAAGGCCAGAGCCGACCGCGGCTTTGCGCGTGGCCCCGTGCCTGGCTCGCACGTGTACATCCAAACCAAGCCGTTTGGGCCCAAGAGCCCTTTCACGGTCCTCGACGTCGGCATTGCCTCGCCCTCGCCCTCGTCCTCATCGGGCGGCGAGAAGAAGGAACAGGAGATCACATTGATCGTACGGAATCTCGGCGGCCCACAAACGCGGTTCCTCGCACAGATGGCGCTGGAAAAGCTCGAGCTCGACGTCTTCGTCGAAGGCTGCTACGGAGAGTTGACCCGGTATCGGCCTGGCCTGCTGTATCACCCTGCTGCAGCTTCGTTCCCCGCTGGAGCCAACATCGCCAGCACCCACCCAGTCCTGCTCGTCGCCGGCGGCATCGGCGCGACGTTTACGCTGCCCATCTATCTGGAGTTGCTGGACGTGCGAGGAGGAGGCAGCAGCAATGCCGTCAAGTTCATCTGGATGGTGCGATCCCTCGAGGATGCACGCTGGGGCATCGCGCTGCTGGAAGACTCGCGCCGAGGAAGAGACGTGGCAGTCGACGTGGATATTTACGTCACCAGGCCGAGCACGAGCAATAGCACGAGCACTTCTGGCCACGGGTCGTCGTTCTCCTCGTCATCGTCATATTCCTCGTCAAGGAAAGGCCTCACAATCCACCACCACCACACCGGCGCGCGCCGACCAGGGCTCTCCAGCATCATCAACCCGGCTCTGCAGCAGACATCCAGCTCTCGCAACCCCCCGCCCCCGCCTCCACCATCATCATCGTTGATATCCTCGACCTCACGACGCAGCCCGGACCCACGCAAGAAACCCCGATCCTACGACTCGAAGCTCGCGGTCCTGTCGTGCGGCCCGCCCGCCTTGGTCCGTGAGCTCAGGAGCGCCGTCGGCAGGCACGTCGCCCTGTATGGCAGGGAGGTCGAGTGGCATGAGGAGGCGTTTGGGCTCGGTGGTTCGTGATCGTGATCGTGATGACTGTGGAGGGGCCGGGTGTCAGGCGAGATGGGCTGGGATGGTGATGGTGATGTGTCGAGAGCGCCGTCGCTTCGATACGGTACGAGAGAGTTCGGATTGGCTTTTTAAAGTCACTTCCCTCCTACATTGCTGGTTGCTGGTTGCGTGCGCGTGCCAACAAACGAGTTTAGTCGATCGATCAGCGGGGCCCCGGACGTCATACAGCTTCACTAATTACCAAGAGGCTGGTTGGGTGGTGGTCTGGTCTGGTTTGCTCTGGTTTGCTGGATGGATCCTTCTCTCCAGGCACAGAAATTTAAATAAACGAAAGTCTGTCTTATTTGCTCTTTAAGAACTCGAGTCACCCACCCACCCGCTCGCCATCCATGCCCACCAAACAGCTTGTGAGTCCTTTTTTTCCGCACAGAAACAAATGATGCACACCTGCCCTACCCATTCCGTCAACCTTTTGTTTATGTTTGTGACTTGTTTGGCGTCCTATCCATAGGAGTCTCGCCCTGCGTTGTCATGGTATGTTCTGTCCCTTCACCTTGGCTTCCTTGTGAATCCGATGCATGGTCGACTCAGAGCCATGCCATGACACATGAACTGCTCTTTCTCTGATGCATGAGTCCTGATACTGCCCAACTGTGTCGTGGGGAGAACTGGTGGTATAAAACCCTCCACTCGCCTCTCTTTTTTTCCCCATTCTTCCTTTCTCCCAAGTCCATACGTGTACAGTTGTATTCGCATTTAACGAATACCTTCTATCTCCCTCGACTTGAACCACGTTTACGAGTCGGCTTATACACATACATATACCACTGGTTTCTGCCATTGCCTCGCATCCGCCCTTCGTCCTTCCCTCCCTCCCCCCTGACCAAAGCGAGTCACCACTCTCATTCTCCAAAGCCAGGCAGCACTAGCGCCATGATCTCCACGCTGCTGCTCAGCACGACGCTGCTTTCGGCCTATGTAACTGGCTCGGCCATCCCATTAGGACAGCACCAGCACGCCCACCTAGGTCCCCACGGCGGCCATGGGTTCCTCAACAAGCGCCAGCCAGATGGGCAGTTCAAATTGTTCCCAGAGTCCGCGCCGGCAGGCGACATGACGACGGCGAAGCACACGAGTCTACCCACCGCAGATGTAGCAGGCCCAGCAGCGACGGCCTCACAGCTTGACGATGATACGCTAGACAAAATGATCAGTCAGGTCTCTCCCAACCCGGTCCATGGTGGTGTTAACGTGCTTCCTACCGGCAATCCCTTTACACAGACTCAACCTTGGAATCCGAATAAGTCTCCAGAAGCCCCTCATGGTGAGGGACTGGGTCGCGGAGTCGAGGCCAGGGTTCTGGGGGCAGGGACAAGAATTCTAAAGCAGCCTTACACGGATTTCATCGACAGAATGCGCACGCTAGGTGTGCCAGAATACGAACCATCAGGCGACGTGACAAGTGCGAGGCGCACGACTCTGCCCACTGCGGCAGAAGCTGCGGTGGGGACACGCACGTCGCAGCCCGACAATGACTCCATACAGGAATTCCGCGAAACCACCAAGCGCACCATCACGTTGATCATCCCCACTGCGCCGCCAGTCCCAGTCCCGACCTCGCCAGGGGGTCTGCTTAGCAACGCTGCTGGGATGCTGGCTCGTGGTAGCGGACAGGATTTTGGTCAAGCCGAAGGCGAAGACGAGGGTATTGCGCAACTTGCTCCTCATAGGACGCGGACTATCACGCTTGTTGAAATCCCGACTGGGCTTGCAGTAGCTCCAGAGGTACAGGCTCCCGTTGATGATGGCGACTACAGGGAAATCGCCCAAATCGCTGGACCGGTCGATCAAAAGACGCGGACCATCACACTCATCATGGTCCCAACGGCGCTGGCGGTGTCTGCTGAGGCTTCAGAAATGGCTGTCGACTCCCCACCCGCTGCTGTTGAGCAAGCAAACCAGCATGGGTATGGCACCGCCTTCCTACACGCTACCACGGCCGCCATGGGACTCAAACAAGCCATCTACGACAGCGCAATCTGGTTCATCCTGGCGTCGTTCGTGTTCCTGATGACCGGCGTTGCCTGGAATGTCTATGTGCATGTCGGCATGGAGCGTGAGCGGAAGTTGGCGATGGGGATGGCGTTGTCAGAGCAGGGTCTTGCGAAGAGGAATGACCGTGCCGCTGATTTTGCTGGATTGCCTCCTCCTGGCGAGCGATTAGCGGGTTCGCTGGTATGATTGGAGTGCGATTCCAACATATAGTGGAAGGTTCTTGGGGAGGTGGTGCTTCTGGGTGTGATAGTTGTAAGATTTGGCGATTGCGGTGGAAGGAGCGCTGGTCTTGCGGTCCTGTGCTGGCATTGGTGCTGCTTTAGGGAAAACAACGTGGCTGGCGAATCTGTCAGTTTGTTCGTGGGCTTGGGTTGTTTCCGTTCAATGTGTTTGGCTAGCAGACCGGGTTGACGTTCCTGTAATGAATCGTCATGGTTATGGTTTCATGAGACAAATGACACGAGGTGCTGGGGGCCTGTCTTCACCATGTACACACGGTGAGATCGATGATATAGAATCAGTTACTCAGACTTTGGGTAGTCAGCTTAGATCGATAACATCCTTTGTCGGTACGGAAGTATGGTTTTTTCGTGTTTTCAGGTACAAGTCGTCTCAAGTATTATAGTAGGGGTTTCGACGTTATCTGTCCGTGGCACTTCTGAGTGGTGACCTTGTTGCCAGATGTGATACATGCCTTGACGAATTTGAAGCCCATCATGTGAGGAACCTCTGCGGTGCGGATGGTAGTATCTACCTGCACCTCGGTTGGCATATATATCATTTGTTCGCCGAGATGAGATGGCGAGGTGTTGCGAACATTGATCCGGAATGAGGTTTAATGGGTAATGGAACGGGGAGATATTCGAGCCACTATGCTTCGTCATTCAAGGGGCCAGTTGCAGCTTGCTTCTCATCCCAGGAGTGATTGGATACTCACCCCAACCCGTTTACAGGTGAGCAGGTGAGGCGTTGCTGTGTTAGGCATTAGGCAGGTCCGTTTGGTCTTGGACGGGGGTATTTAAACAGCAAACCTGCGAAACCAACGTGTTTCGTTTTCCATTAGACAACGACTGGTCTAAGACTCTGGGATAGAAAGCCTCTTCTCCTCTGTCCTCCTACAAGGCAACGCTACGCATCTAGCAATACCACCGCAGTATATATCCAAAACCACTACAATTTACTTCCCTTCAGGCAATTCTCCAGAGACATGGGTGCGGGCGACCACTGGGGCCCCATCGTGGTCGGAATCTTCGGGGGCATCCTTGTGTGATTCATACTCGTCACTTGCATCAAGGACCCTGGCTGGCCTGGAAGTCGCGGGCGCGTGATGTTCGACCGCATCAGAAATCGACAGCCACCTGCAAGAGACAACCAGCGGCAATTCGACGAGGAATGGGGAACGTTTGTGATCGGGAATCATCAGACTCCTTACAACAACCAGAGGCAGTGGCCGCGTGGCTTTGCTTGAGGGTGAACTCATGTGGTAGGTAGATGGGAAGACTGTGCTGCGCGCGGATCGACTCACTCGGGAGTGATAGGAGGTGTGACGGAGCGGGTTCTGACTCTATACAGATATAGTAGTCATATAAAGAGGGTGTCGTGCGTATGGGACTCTCTGCATTTCATGGTGACTAGCTTGCATTCATACGCATGAAGGTATGGTTTGCTCCTCTCCTTGAACCAACTACCCCGCAAGGCTGCTTAATCACAAAATGTTCAGTCTCCAGAGGTCCTGTCTCGGATATAAATGTCCAGCCTCTCACGCTCGAGCAGACAGAGTTACCATAGCCCATTTCAGCAAGCAAATATCGTTCGAGAGCTCTCGAACGACAAGCGAGCAAGACCTGCGCAAAGATTCGACAGCTTGAAGCAGCTTGACACGCCCCTTTACGATGAGACGACAGGGTTGGAAGACTGCTGCACAGTCGTTTGTGGCAGCTTTGTCTGAGCACGCGACAGAAGGACAGTCGCAAAATATGCCTTCGACCGTACATGTGAACAAAGTGAGAGGGGAGGAATCAACCTCCCAAATTCCATGGGGAGTCACTGGTATCGTCCTCGCGATCTGGGCGGTGGTCTTGGTAGGCATAGCCTTCTGGGTCAGGAAGAGGGTTCGATTGAGGAGGGAGAGTTGAAGATCAATGGGGACCTACTGTATCCGTACGGCACGACGCTCAGCCGAGGACGATGGTCAAGTGTCTCGAAAGCTCCAGTCTCAAGCTCACACCGGGTCTCGGCCTTTCTTCTCACCATCACTCTAGAGTCAGAGCATAACAGGCACACAATCTGAGCTTCAGAAAGGGCAGTGGAGCTTGAAGTCCCTTCCCCGTGTGGGGTACGGAAGCACTTGGAATCTGTGGACTACCCTAAAATCCACGACGTGAGGATAGATAGTATGGCAATGCCAACGTAGGAGCAAGTTATATATAGACCCGGGTCCAGGGCTGATTTCCTTCATCCGTTGCGGACCTTACCGTCGATATATTCAACCGATGTCTGTACCGATTGTTGCTGACATGCATGGTCCATCCATTTTGCATAGTCATTTGGTCATATTTTTATATACATCTACTTATAACCGCCTGACCTCCATTGGTATTCTACCCTTTTCGTCGACTCCACCATTGCGGCATGTAAGCATACGATGTCTGCATATGCGGCCTTATTCTAAAACGCTGCAGAAGTCGAATGCTCTTGCTCTACACCTTCGTCAGTACAGGGCGCGGATTATGTACTGCTTCAGCGCCTTGCTATTTGTTGTAAGGGGTCTGAGGGCCCGGTGCAAATGGGAGAACTTTAGATATTAGGGATTTAGTTATCAGTTGAAACTTGAGACTTGGGGGAAAAGGTTGCCACGGCCAAAGTCATGGCTGTAGCAATATCTATATATGAAATCGACTAACTCCTAAACATGCCATCTCAATGAGCCAGCCTAAAAGAAGCACCCTACCCATCTACCGAGGAACTTGGAACCAGGTGGGAAGAGCCTTGTGCTCCGGAGCGCTGGACTCCATGTCCACCTATTCCATCTTCGCTTATCAGGCTCCCACACGGGGGAGGTCTTCGGAGTGATGGCCACCACGCGCGCCGTGCCCCTGAATCGGATGTACTAGTCGGAACACTCTGCGTGACTGTGTTTTCGGTATGTGGCCTGTCGTCGCGTGGTGTATCTTGACCGAGCTGAGCTATTTCCTCTGGTGGCATTCCCGTATCCCAAGGGTCCTTTTCAGGCAAAGGATCAAGCCATTTCTTAGCTGGGTCATCAGCCGGCAGCTTTGCCTTCTTTGTGACAGTTTGATCGTGATACTCTGTGCTGGGTTGCGGGATAACTGCTGGTGCATTGGAGGCTCTTGATCCTCTGAGGATGGCCTCGTCCTCCTCGGTCATTGGCGGTTGGTCAGACAGGGGCGGTACAAGAGGGTCATTATCTGGTATGACAGGTTCTTGACTCCCTGCCCTAAATGCTGATAGTGATGGTTTGGGGAGGATTAAATCTCGAATAACAAGACCAAGACTTGTGCGCCTTACTTGTATTCATCCTTCGCCATGGTTAAACTGGTGAAGGTAATCGCTGTTGCGTTCTCTTTCTCGAGGAATCATAATTTGATGTTTGATATGTTAGTCCATCCGGGTTGCATTGCAGGATGCGGCATTTCTGAGTGCTTCGTCATGACCAGATTTGGTAGCCTTACATGTTCGGAGTGCTAGTATTTTCGTCCCCGAAGGCCTGGAGATCTGAAAAGCTTCAAACCAAGCCCAAGGACACCATGGGTTATTTGTGTTAGGTGCAGAAGAGACCTTCTTAGTTTTCGTGCGCACTCTCAGGGCTGTCCTAGCATTTGAGATCCACGGCTGTTGCTCGACCTGCGAACGGTTGATATCAAGTGGTCACGGTAGTTTAATTCTTCATGCTGAATGCACATAGAGCCAGGGTGAAGATATCCAAACTTGAAGAAGACCTCACTGCATCCAACTTGATCGAGGATAGTTGCTCATGTGGAGCAACTCTGGGTTCTGATATTATATGTACTTTGTAATCCGAGAAACCAAGGAGTGGAGAGCTTTATAAGCCAGGCGGCCAGGCTTCTTTTCATGCAAGGAATGTTGATTTCTCGAGGCTAGAAGAACGGTGTCATCCATGGGAGGTACGCAAATGCCTCCAAGACCTTCGTGAAGCCGCGGAGAGCGAGATTACCTAAAACCATTGGCATTGCTCAGCACCCAATGCCGGAAATAAGCTTACAGCATCATCGAGTTTAATTCGAGGAGAGTTGCTCGCCCAACCAAGGATGGGCAGCCGAGTATACTTAATAGTACTCGTACTTTACTCTTGATTAGCTAACTTAACTAGTTAGGGAGCTGCTGAGGTACCCAGGCATTTAGGGGCTGAGGGGCCTCCCTAGGCACCTCCTAACTGCCTTCTCTAGCCAGCTACTTAGCCAATACTTACAGGGAAGTATCCTACCCAGTAGTATTTGACGATCTCAACTGACATTTGATATTCCGAACAACAACCCTTACATATCTCTTACCAAGTGACACCCGCACCCCGTATTTTGGGCAGACAGCCAACACCAGTTACTGGCTTGTAGTTACTGGCCAGGACCACGATGGTCAGATCTTCAAGCCCAATGAAGCAAGGATCTTACTCGTTGCTGCCTCCTATTTCTCCTCTTTCCCCTGCATGCTATGATCTACATCTGATGTCTGTGTACTGCTCTTGTGCATCTGCCCGCCTCCTGCACCACATGCCCATGGCTCATTGGCAAGAGCCCTCGCTACTTAGTGGCCGACAGACGTTACTTCGTTCCTTCCCCTCTGCCCCTCCAGCTAAACCATCCCACCTAACCACTTGCATCCAAAACGCCCGACAACGACACACTGCCAGTGACGACCTCAAGTCGTCTTCAACACCGAATGCTTGTTTATTTATCTGCCCTGCAAATTTTTAATTACTCTTCCATTTCAGGCAGCACTCAAGACGTAGCTACATTCACACACACTACTTGGCAGTTCTCATTGTTGAGATAATTCCTACTTGAGTCACCCTTCACCAGCCACAACTCTTACTCTGCAAGCCACCACCATCCCTCCTCTCAATTCTCCAAATACCCTCCAGATGAACTGACAAACATGGCTACAAGCACCGCTCGCCGTTTCTTCTACGGTGTGGCCTTCTACTGGTGTGCCTTCTTCAATTTGCTGTTGTACTTATTTCTGTTTCTCAAAAACGGCGCCTACACACAAAGAGAGTCAGACAAGGACAAATCCCAATACGCAATTGGTTCGTCCCCCTCATGGAGTCATGGAGACATGGAGACGAGTCGTGGAAAAGATTCCCGAAGCAACGGCTTCAGAACCCAATGCTAACGTCTTCCCACACCAGAAAAGGACCGCTTCTGGAACCTATCCAAGTCCCCGCTCCCTGGCTTCGAGCATTATTTCCAGACCCTCCGCAATAATCTTAAGCTTCACTACATCAGTAATCGAAATGGACCCTCCCCCGGAAATCTCGTGGTTTTCTTTCATGGCTTTCCCGATAGCTCAATGATGTGGAGACACCTGTTTCAAGAGAAAGACATACCTCTCCAACATGCTACCATTGTTGCCGTTGATTTGCCTGGCTATGGAGGTAGTGACAGCTTTCCCAAGTACGACACCGAAGTTCTTGAGGCCCTCTCCGAGTTTGTCGTGGCCATGAGAGACAAATATATCCCCATTGACCAGTCCGAGACCTTGAACACAATCATCGTCGGGCACGATTGGGGATGTGTATTGGGTTTTCGCCTTGCTTCTGAGGCACCAGCCCTTGCAGATCGTTTTATTCTGACAAATGCCCCTCATGTGAGTACAATTGTGCCTCAATGACCTGGAAAACTATAGTACCTTACTAATACCTCAACTCCATAGGTCGAATTGGCTTTGGCAAATAGGGACAGGGTCCTGCAATCTTCCTCCAAGATTTTCAAACAATTTCGACAGTCGCCCATACAACATTGGGCTTGCTTTTCCAAGTCGATCAAGACTCTAAGGCCCCTGATTCAACAAACACTGTTGATGGGTTATATCTTCGTCTTCAACCTCCCAGCTGTCTTTGTCCGTTACCTCGGCAGTGCTGCAAACTGTGCTTTTATTCGAGGCGCCAACAGGATCGCATATGGACCCAAGTCAGAGGATTATCGAGCTCAAGAGGGCAAGGCTTCCTCCCTTGGGCCAGGCTTGGAAGAATGTAAAACATCTATCGCTTCCTCTGGGAATGCTACGGACATGTATGGGTCATCCGTTCTCGAAAGAGCCAAATCCCACGGGACCGCGTTCTACAATATGACAGGTCTGTACAGAGATGGAGCAGGCACTGCACCGTGGTCTAAGTCACTGGAAACCATTGCTGACCTCTATGCCTTGGAGACCTCGGCATCAAATTCCCCAAGTCCTAGCCGTCGACGGTCATCTATTTCAAACGGAGCTCTCTTCACTGACCCATACAAAGGTAGCCTGAAAGCACCCACCTATGTTCTTTGGGGAGAAAAGGATCAGGCTTGTGGCAGAGCCATTTGCTTGGATGGGCTTGGTGACTATTTGGGGAAAAATAGCGAAATCATACTTCTACCTCGAACTGGCCACTGGACTCCAGTTCAACAAAATTCTCGTACGGTGTTGGCTAAAATGATCAATTTGTGTGCAGCAAGGGATGCCAAGCCCGTCTCAAAAATGAGCGACGAGGTCGCCAAGCTCTACGAAGGCACAATCTTGATAACCAAAAAGTGAGGGAGCAAATTAGGCCAGGGCTCATTCGACTTGCGGTGAGAATGCAAATGAATTGGCTGGTTCTTCCCATTTTCGCAACATCCTTCCATGCTGTCATGGTTATGTATCAGGGTTCTACGACTGTGCCCGGTTGATAACGGCTGGTGAAAACGGCGAGCACTTACGGTTGCCATCAAGGGCAAGAAATGGAAGTCCGCCAAATTGTTCCAAGATGCGATACGGCACAGTCGAACGTGGTATATGGGAAATACCACCATTTTCGGTTTTTGAGCATCGACGTTGGAGCAGAAATCCAAACCGGTTAGGATAGCATTTGGAACTGCACCCGGGACAGGGATCGCGACAATCTCGATGGCCCGGTTGAATGCCTGGATTTATGAAATACCTATCAGAAAAGGACCAAGAAAGTCTCATCAGTAGTGCTACTACTACTGGCGAGAGTAGTTCCCGCTGTCTTGAACCATACTAATAGTATAGCAGCTAGCTGAGAATAGCCTTGCTCAATACCACGGATTCCCACGTGCCCTGTATCTATGCCCATCAAACCCCATGCTCTATGCAGAGCTGAGGTACCCAAGAACCTCGCCTTCTCGCAGCAGCTCTCGAAATCAGCTCTTCCGTCCCACGATAGACAACATTAATATTGCCGCAGCTATATCCTCCACCACATTCACAACTATGGGCCTAGCAACGCCCCCGCGCTCGTGCTCGTGCTCGTGCATTTGCCGTCGCTGCTGGTGGTGCACTCGCCGCTGGCTTGGGGCCTGGAACTGCGACTGCGAGTGCGAGTGGGTATGCGCGTGGAGTCGCGTGGAAAGGATTTCAAACTTTCCCTTTCCCTTTTCCTTTTCCTTATTCTGTTCCCCCCCACCCCCATTCCTTCAAAAAGCATATGTAGCTAACTTAGTATGCGTATACTCCGTAATCACTAATATACACACGGATTCTAATCCACGATCAGGAAACGCCTCGTCGCCTGAGAGAACTGCGACTGCGCCTTGCGTTGAGGAAAGAGGAACGACGGCTGCGGCGGCGGGGCCGTAGGTAAATAAAAGGCGCAAAAAGAGGACGGCTATTCACATTCTGCCTTGCCCTTGCCCTTGCCCCCTCTTAGGTATTATTATAGTATAATCCCTATCCTTGTGGTGAAGCACTGGCAATGATGGTGGGCCTCTCGCTCTCGTTTTTCCGGATCGTGATCGTGATCCCATCCGCCGCCGCCGCCGTACATAATTACCCGCTTTTCGGTCGCTTCTTGCGTCACGGGGATGGTCTGTGTCCTGCCGTCCTGCCCCTGGGACACAAATAAACATCCAAGGGAGTGTTGGGTTGCTTGGGGACTTCGATTCGGCGTGACGAATGGATCGTGGATCGTGTCAGTTTGTGACATGTCACGGTTTCGGTGATCTGTATTCGAGGTCAGCAGATGGGGGCCCCGGGGGGGAGGGGTGGAAACCGAGGCTGAGGCTGGAATGGCGATGTGGAAAGGGAAAATCAAAATAGATCTGGCTGAAATTAGTTATTCTGGCATTTTGGCATTGGCAAAAACTGTGGAACGTAGTGTTGGCAGCATTTTCAGCAGGTATGGAAATACACAAGAACAAAAAGAATCGCCCGCCCACCCTTCCTTTCCCGCTTCATCCAGATGACGCTCCGTTTTGCACATGGTAGTAGTAGGTCTGAGATACTGATCCCAGTTCGCGCGGCGTCCGACCGACCCAGTCGAGCGCAGGCGCATATAAACACCCCACCTATCCACTCCAGATACACCACCTGCCCAAACCCTAGGAAGTACAGTACACATCGTATGAAGGCGATTAAAACAGAATGTCCAGACAACAACAGCAGGCGCAGGCAGCCAGGAGAGCCGCACAAAACCCACTACTCGCGCCTCCACCACCTCTTCTATCGTCGATGTATCCTACTGGAGGACCTTGCTGGTAGTGCATGCCCGGCTGGGGTGGTCCGTAGTACCCGTAGGGCTGTTGACCTGGGCCAGGTGGAGGGTACGGTCCCGGAGGACCCTGATTCCAACCCCCCTGCGGTGGTCCATAGTAGCCATTAGGGTCTTGAGCTGGTGGGTAGCTGTTGGGAATAGGACCGCGAGGATCGCCCATGGGTGCACCGGGTGGATAATAAGGACCGGCATCGTGGTGGACTTGAGCTGGCATGGTCGGAGGCGGGCCGCTGGGGGCTTCATATTTTTGATTGGGATCAGCCATGGCTGGAGAGAGAGAGGGAGAGAGATGATAGGGATGAGGTGATGACGGAGTGAGTTGAAGAGATGAGGTTGCGAAAGGGCCAAAAGACGACAAGGGACGGAGTGCTCGGTACCAGGAGGATGTCGTGAAAATAGACAACACCAAGCTGAACCAGGCCGAGGGGTCCTTGCAATAATAGTTTGGGATGGGTGTTGGGAGTGGCAGAAAGTTGATTTGTCGGCTGCCTGCGGAAATGATGAGTGAGGAATGTCAAAGCGCGAGTCAGACGGCAGAATTTTGGAGAGGCGGAGGGAGGGGTGGGAAGCCTGCGAGTGGGTGAGTGGATAGCAACTGCCCTGCTGCGGGGCGTGCCGCTGCAGTGGCTGTGCCCGTGGCAGTTGGGGAGGCCGCTGGAGAGGCAGTTTGGGAGGCGTTGGATAGGCAATGGGCTGGCAATAGCCAGGTATCTACTGTATCTGTAGTTAGAACTTAGGCGTAGGGCCCGAGTGGCCTGCGACCCGACAGTTGGCGACCCTGTGGAAGTGGAAACTCCGGGAATCGGGAGGGCCCATGGGTCCTCAGCTTTAACCCCATGGGTGACGACCTGGTGATTCGAGAACAAGTGAAAAGGGACAGACTGGGGATAATGATATGTTTGGAGTCTTGTGGTCCCTGATAAGGCTGTCAAACAACAAGATGAGCAAAGAATATGCTGAGGTTGTTCTTCCCTGTTTCTGTTGCATTTCCTTACTCGTCTGAGCACTATCATGCACCTACCTCGTCCTGTCCCTCCCTGAACCTGCGTTGCTGACTGGTGATGATCACGGGCGTAGGTCACCTTATCATGATAGGAATGACCATCCGGTATCCGTCGTATTCTCGATACCTGCCCGTCGGGGTTGTTGAGACAGCAACGGTTTGAAGCCAGAGCCAGAGCCGATCTCTCCCTTTCGTTGCTCTCTCGGGAGAACGATGATAACGGGCGATGTTGAAACACTTTTTGGCACCTGTTCCGTATTATACCTAATTCTCGCAGGGACATTCAACTTCGAGGGAGCCCGACGGCCCCGACCTAATCTTTTCTCTGATGATGGGTGAAGGAGGGTGCAAAAGTTTAATCTACCAACCGAGTCGTGTACCTTGTAGGGTACCTTGGATCGGGCGGCCGGCATTTCTGTCTGGCACTTTTGACAGCCGTGAAACCAACCAGTACAACGTAAGAAGGAATGTGTGTGATGCACACTGATGCTTGGGGTCTGGCTGATTGAACCGTTCTCGGGGACCAAATATTGCACCATCGCTGATCGAAATGAGGACCCTGGAGCCTAGCTTCGCTTACCCTGTCCTCGCTGGTCTTGATGCATGATCCTCGTCCGCGAGGACAGTAAGGGGGCCCACATCCAATAATTCAGGCCTCACTTTGCCTAGTCAGGTAGCCAGGCTCTGGTTCGCAAGGAGCCAAGGAGAAGGTGGCCGAAGCCCCAGAACAATCGACCTGCATGAAAAAGACTTGAGAAAATCAACGCAATCATCACGTGGGAGGTTGCGTTGAGTCACTAGTAGTAACTTCGCTCCGTTGGCTGGCATTCTGGAAAAAAGGCCTCATCGCCCCCATACTACTGAAAAGCTCGCCCACTTAAAAGTTCAAATGTCTTCCAGGCGTGGTGGTGAAGGTGGGCATGGGTGGGAGGGAGCACCTTTGAGAGGGAGTCTCCGTGGGTGAAAGTGGCCATGGTGGACCAAGATGGACCATGATAGACCATGATGGCTTGCGCATCACCTCACACCTATCCACGTCCAAGACATGGACACGTTTCATGACAACTGAGTTGCTCACTCCTGGAAATGTGAGTGTCAGACCTTTCGAGTCTACCCCGAATTAGTACTCGGTACGCTGGCTCGATCGGCCAGGCCGTCGATGAACACGAAGAACGAAGTTGACACCGACGCCGACACCCGCTGGTCACCCGTGGACGAGTGGAGGTCGGGCACCGTATCTGTTCCCTTGCTCTTGACAACAAATGGCTGTGATATGATATCTCAGATATATGGATCGATGCTGAGGTACAGATCCAGGTACATGCATGCGGAGGTAAGGCAGATAGGACACACCCAGTGGCAGCCTGTTGGGTGTAGAGATAGAGAGTCCAGAGAGCCCCGTTACTGGTAGGGACGGAGGAGATACTCGGGAGATAGTATTCCACTATCTACAACTGAACGTCCAAAGGTCAGGGTCCCCAGCGTGGATTGACTTCGGTTCCACACCGGTAGAACCCCACCGAGCCTTCTACAGACCTCCCATCCATCCACCCACCACCACACTTGTCACTTTCTTGTGACTCGCACATTTGCGCACCCCAACCCTCCTCCCTCCCTCGCACCCTCGCTCCCCATGCTAAACTTGCCCATCTGACCCAGTGAGTGCCAATGCCTTGCCTCTTTCTGCTGGCCTGCAGTTGATCGGTCGAAGCTGAGCTGCCTTGGTTGGTCAATCTAACCTCTCCTCGGACGTGAGCAGAATATCCCCTGGTGCAGACAGACCACCAGTACTACCGCGAGTACTGCTAGTCGTAAGCCCACCGGGGGAGCCAACGAAAGGCATCTCAACCCACCTCCCACCCCAAAACACCCACCCACCACCACACGATCAATGCAAGGCCACGGTCAAACTTGGGATCATCACCAGAGAATCTCCCAGGAATAAGTGGGGGTCGAGATAGCGCACGGGCGGCAAATCCCACGTTGTTCCGTTCCGCAATAAGTGCATCAACCCTCAACACCCCAGCCCTGGCCGCGCCCATGCCATGCCAGCATCTCTCTCTCTCCCTGTCTAACTAGCTCATATCCTTATCACTCGCAATCACGATCGAAACGACTAGCTACGTTGTCCACCGCTGTGGACTGTGACTGCGGTTACTACTGTGGTCTTCGTCCTTCCCAGCAGTCCCCGTGTTCCCGGTCGCCCTCGCACTGCTCGCTCTGCCCATCAGACTGGAAAATATCGGGCACGTTTGCAAGCTAACACCATCTAAACTGCTTCCGATCCATGTCAAATCAGCCTGCACATCCTCCTCTCCGATTGTCTTTCGTCCTCTGATTCGAGCCGACCAGGAGTACAAGATCCATTCGCCTTCTGCCACTGAGGCACATGTCTCCTGCCTTTTGTCTTGCCGGCAGCAGTCCTCTCTAAGCCGAGCATCGGTGCAGATAACGACCCTGTTCCTCCTCCATCAAAACATCCACCTCACTGATAACCTTCTCCTTGAAAACCACTGATCTTCCACTTCTTCTTCCATCGTCGCCGCGAGGCTCTCCCCTCTCCCTTTCTTCCCTCTCCAAGAACCCCAGCCATAATGAGCACTTACCTGTGGTACACGTTCAGCTGGAGTTCTTTGAGAAAGAGCCATGCGCCTTGGTAGCGCTGAAGAACCCTCCAAGATCAGTCCGCGTACGTGATTATTGCCCTCACCGTACTTTGTGCCTTGTACTTTACTCCTAGTTACAGAATTGTACCTGTCTCGCGATAAGGCATTCTGACAACTTGCAGTGATCATCTTGTTCAACCCAATTTGCACATACACATACGATAAAACGGTTACATCACCTTCCCCTACGCGAGGGGAGGGAACTCCCTCCATCCACCAACCAACCCGCGGGAATTATATCCTGGGAACAGATCCTACAGTCACCCTCCCATGCGGCTATCGCCTCGAGAGCCTGAGATCACCTCGATGGCCTCCATGTTCGGTTCGAATGCCCTCTCGCTCCCCCCAGCCTTTCAACATGAACATCGTCCTCTCCGGTTGGCATCTGAAAGTGCACGCCCCCAACCCACCGGGGAGTGCCGATTTTCTCCTCAACACCCGTCGCCACAGAATCAACAAAGATGCTCATGCCAATGCTTTCACCATAATCGAAGCGCCCCAGGAAACATCTGCGAGTGTGGTCATCAAGCATGCTATCATGTACACGAAACGAACAAAGACAAATCCTCTCCCGACATCTTCTCGGCCACGTTGATGGAGAAATTGAACGGCCTGGCCGAGAAGATCAAACGCATGGAGGAAACTATTCAGAATGAACGAGGAAATCGAGAGAGTGCAATGCACCGCGAGAGGCAGTTGTGGGAGAGCGAGGTTCGTATTCTACGAGAAGCCGTCGCACCATTTTATAAACACGACGAGGAGATGCGTCACAAGGTGACGGACATCGAAGACCGGGTCGAGGGTAATTACGATGAACAAGTCCGCCTCAAGGACCGTCTTGTTGCTGTCGATGACCTGGCGATGACGCTTGAGAAGCGTGTCGAGGACCTTGAGGGTCAAAGGCCCAAGAAAAGAAGAGTCAACCGTGCCCAGGGGCAAGAGGAACCGCCACCAAATGGGCACGTCTCATCCGATAACAGTGTACGACGGGTCTCGTCAAGCATTGATGAAAGGTCCGTCCACACACCGTCGTCACGAGCCTTATCGCCATTGACCAATGGCTCGGCACCACCTCAGCCGGAGATGGAAGAAGCCCGTTCTAGTGGCATCTTGAACTTGGTCGAGTTGCCTCGATCCATGCCATTCAACTTCCCTCCTCGCCTTTCGCCACCTCAGGAGGAGCCGAGGTCAAGTGGTATCCTCAATCTCAACCCGGCGGAGCGGCTGATGCAGAAGGCTGCATCTGAACGGGGACTTGAGGCCGCTCAACGAGCCATTCAAACACCCCCTCAAGACCGACCAAGTCCACCTGCCTCTGCATATGCCAGGTCCGACCAAGAAATTGCCAGAGCAAGCTACACACCCCCGGCCGTTACGCAGCCCACCAAACTTCCATTGATCGACGTCATGGTGCTTCCCCCCACCAGCACATCTCCACGCAAGAGAAAGCACCCTGATCACATCGCCTTGGATGTTCTTGCTGACGTCAGCGTGGCCAGTCCCCTCATTCATTGATATTCTGATTTCTCTCGATTGATTCATACGTCACTTTCTTCCTTCTACCATGATGATATGGTACCCGTGACTAGTCTTGACTTCGGCATCTGTTCGGGATTTGGATTAGCAATTGTCAAATGATGGACTACTGACAGTCATTCTCAAGGACAAGATGAGGAGAAGATATTTGCGGCCAGGGCCGTCTATCTGTGACTTTGCAGGCTATTATTGATGGATCACTCATTTCTAGTGTAATGGGATTTCTTTGTACTGACAGATGATAACCACGCTCGCTGTAAAAATGATAAGGACACTTACATTTGGGATTGGCAGTTGTACTGGTTTCCAACTCGTAGGCAACTTTTTCAAAGTCCCCGTGTAGACTTCCTCGTGTTTTCCAGCCTAGAGAGCCACCTGGCGAGGGTTGATAAGTGGCTTGCCAGAAGATACGAGTGGGTGGTGCGGGTGGCATCTGCTCAGCTGGGCGGAAGAGGCCGGTGTTGGGCGGTGTTGGGGATGGCCAGAAAGCTCTTGTACATACCTTGCCTAGCCTTGTCCTCTGAGAATTCTCGTGCCACTTCATCGAACTTGACACCTTCACGAAGTTTCGCAAGGGCTTCTTCTTTCTTGGAGTGCTTCTCACACTTTACATTGAATGAAAATGAGGGAATCAGACTTGGTGCTTCTATCATCGTCGGAGATGTGGTATCCTCCCAGCAGGGATAGGCTTACCAGAATGTGCCTGACATTGATAGACTGAGCTGGCTTCAGTTTACCAGCCGAGCCAGAAGAACCATCGTCCTCCTTGCTCTTACCCTTTCCTTTGTTTTTGGGAGCCATTATTAGTATGGGCTCGAGCTCGGGTACCCGGCTAATTTAGATGTTTCACAAGCAACAAATAAGGGTTGCGTGTGTCCGTCAGGTGCTGCCCGTATATCTAGATCGGCGACTGGAGAGGATCCGACTCAGCTAGTGGTGGGCGCTGTTGCGTGACTCTAATCCTGGTAGATAGGGAGATACCTTCGGTGCCACTCAACAGGGCAGAACAGGAGCGGGCAGGTTGAGGTGATCAATGACTCGATACCCCGTCCGCATCCTCGCAATAGAGTGAGGACGCATTAATATTATTAACGTTCAAGACTTCCCAATGTGGACAAAGCCCGCCCGGGTTAGCGTGGTCTTGGCGTGCTGCAGAAGGAACCTGAGGCTTGGGGAGACAACCTGGGAAGTCACAGGCAAGTCACTGGCACTCCCTCCGTGTTCCTCCCCTCTGCCACTCTGGCTGCTGGGCTGAGCGTCAAAAAACTTTGGCCCAGAGGCAGTCCAAAGCCGTGGGTCTCCATCCCATTCTCGCTTCCAACATGAACTCGCCCTCTACACAATAATCCCACCATGGCCTTCGGGAAGTATGCGCGCAAAGACAGACAAGGATGCCCAGGATACAGGGCAATGACAGGGCATTTTTCACCACCCAAACACGCGCGCCTGCCTCTAGTATAAAGACGTGGCTATATAGATACCGATTCACGTGACTTGTCCACTTCAATAATGTTCTGGAGTCTGCAGACTCGATTCGCGTTTTGAGATGCCCCAGACATCCGCCGTCGGCCAGAAGAGCTTGGGCTGCGATGCACCATCTGTGACTGATCATGATCCCCATCTCCATTCCATCTCGACAATCTCTGCCTTCAACATCCCCCTGCCTCATCAACCACCCCCTTTCACCCTTCCCATCATTATCTCATCACCACCACCAACCCACTCTGTCGCGCGACGCTTCTTTGTTCATGCCGAATTGAGCAATGCCACTCGCCCCTTGAACCATCCTCCTCCGGTAACACGACCTCATCCAGTGCGATCCGCACCTTCGTGGAAGCCAAACCGAGAGTCGCAACGCCTGAGACCGTCATCCTGATCCGCTTGACGCGAGTTGCCGTACGACCAAAAAAAAAGTACACCCTGCCGTCACTAAACCATGGGGGCTGCGGCTGCACCGTATAGATAAAAACTCTGATCAAGGCGCGGGTGCCCACGAGGCCAAACGCTACTCCTTAGTATTAATACTTGCCTGACGCATCGAATTGGTCACGATAGAAACCGCATCAATTCCAATTGCGGGCAAAAACAAGGGCTGACCTCCAGGGCACCACCAGCATCATGTCTGGAACAACCCCGTTCACGGCTCGCTCGCCGACCCAGTCAAACCAATACCCACCCTACTCGCCAACTCACCCTAACCGTCCATTCTATTCTCATCATGAACCATTTCAAATACCATCTCAACAGCTAATACAAACCACTCCTCCCTTTCCACCTGCGTCTCTGGTACAGAGTCCTGCTCATAGCCGGCCGTCCACCTTAGCGTCACCCTTGCCTGCACCGAACACCTTAGCACCTCCTCCATTGCCAACAAACCCTCATTTCCAGTATCATCCGACAAGTCCACCTCAGCTGCGACTACCATCGAATGGCTATGTTACAATGCCTTCATATGACGGTACATCGACACACGCACATCCATCATCCCACCCGCCCCCGTCCCTGCAGTCACCCATGAGGGAGCAACATAATCTTTCCAATGGCAGACAAGATGATGCTGTCATCACAGAGTCGCGACCGCCGTCTAAAGATGTAAGATTTTTATTGATCCTGTGTGGAATCATCTACTAACGCGCTGCTCCAGAAACCTGACAGAACCAGTAATCCCATGTCTTTTGCCAGCATCTTGGGTCCTTCGAACAACGAACCTTCACCCAAGATTTCACCAGCAAAACTGCCTCGTCCGTCGACCCCACCACCGAAAGCCGTGGTAGAAACCCGGAAGGCTGTAGAAAAGCACGAGTCGAAGAGAATGCCATCCCTGGATACCAACGGCACTGAGGCGACAAATGGTTTCACAGAGGCCCCTTCCAAACCATCTTTCAGCGTGCCACCTCCGAGGGAGTACATTGCACCTTCCAAGCCGCGTAGAATGGCCACAGATGGGGAAGCCGACAGAATTTTGAAGGCACTAGCTCTCATCGACGAGACCACGTACCACGACACAGATGTTGGCTTCCACGACTTCAAGGAATTGTTTCGGCGGAGATCCCTAAAACGAAAAGCTGTCGTAGAGGAAAGCGAATCTCGCAAGAAAAGAGTACGTCCTCGCCAACGTCCCCCCTCTCATATCAAGATTGTCCCTACTGACTCCGTCATAGCGTCGGAACACATACTATCTAGAAAGCCAAATCAAGTCCTTTGAGCTTTCTGCTACGAACGGTGCACATCGCTTCCGCGAACGATTCGAAGCACTTGCTGCCAAGGAGATTGCCGACAAGGATCACCAAAGCGAGAAAGAGCGGAAGAAGGACATGCAACGGAAACGTCGTCGCGAACAGCAGATCAGAAATGAAACTCAAAAAGTGGAAGAGCTTCATGAACGCGCCAGGGAAGCCGAAGATCAGGAGGAAGCGCAGCGATACCTGAGACAAGCCGAGAAGGCTCAGCAACGGATCAAGCAGACCACAGAGCTCCTCGAGGGTGGTCCATCACAAGAGGATATGGAGGTTCCTGCACCTGCTCCGAATTATGAAGGTGGTGTTACTTCTACATTCCAGCTTGGTTCGCCAGAACCGGGTGAGCCACCTAAAAAGCGGTCCAAGAAGGACGGCCCATCCGTCCGCCCCAAGAAATCCAAGGCACAAAAGCAGGCTGAGAAAGATGCAGCCGAGGCCGGCTACGCTGCTATGCAAGAGAAAGAAGCCCTCGTGCATATCGCTCCCAAGGAAGAGGTCAAAAAGGAGCCAGCTCTCAAGACTAAGAAGTCCAAGGAGCCCAAAGAACCCAAGGAACCCAAGGAAGATTCCGCAGTTGTCCCAGACAAGACAATCAACTATGAATCGAAAGGTTACAATCAGATCTACGAACAGATTTGGAGAGATATGGCTCGAAAGGATATTCCAAAGGTATTCCGATTGAAACAGCTTTCGCATTCCACTCGCCACGAAAATTTGCGAAAGACATCGATTCTCGCCAGCAAACAAGCACGTAAATGGCAAGAGCGTACCAACAAGAGCATGAAAGATGTTCAAGCTCGAGCGAAACGAGTCATGCGTGAGATGATGTCCTTCTGGAAGCGCAATGAACGTGAAGAGCGCGATCTTCGACGTATGGCAGAACGAAAGGAAATTGAAGATGCGAAGAAGGCAGAAGCCGACCGCGAGGCCAACAGACAGAAACGCAAACTCAACTTCCTTATCTCGCAGACGGAAATCTATTCCCACTTCATCGGGCGCAAGATCAAGACCGACGAGATTGAGAGAGCCACAGATGATCCTGACGTCGCGGCCTCCAGTGCTGCCGCTAAGCCAGATGCACCCACTACTCACATGGACGATTTATCGGCTTCCAATGAGCATGGTAACCACAAGGTAACAAACTTTGAGGATCTCGACTTCGACGCAGATGACGATTCGGAGCTAAGAAAAGCAGCAATGGCCAACGCTGCAAGTGCTTTACAAGACGCCCAGGACAAAGCTCGCAATTTCAATGCGGACGATCCAATGACTGCTTTTGATTCAAGTGACATGAACTTCCAGAATCCAACCATGGCAGGTGATGTCCAAGTTGCCCAACCAAAGATGCTTCAAGCTCAGCTGAAAGAGTACCAACTTAAGGGTCTCAATTGGCTCGTCAATTTATACGAGCAAGGCATCAACGGCATCCTGGCCGACGAAATGGGTCTTGGAAAGACTGTCCAGTCGATCTCAGTCATGGGGTACTTAGCCGAACAGCACAATGTCTGGGGTCCCTTCTTGGTCATCGCTCCTGCTTCGACTTTACACAATTGGCAACAGGAGGTCACCAAGTTTGTGCCTTCAATTAAGGTACTACCATACTGGGGCAGTGCAAAGGACCGCAAGGTCCTGCGCAAGTTCTGGGACCGGAAGCATATCACCTACAACAAAGATTCCGAGTTTCACGTTCTCGTGACTTCGTATCAACTGGTGGTTCAAGACGCTCAGTACTTCCAGAAGATCAAGTGGCAATATATGATTCTTGATGAGGCTCAAGCCATCAAGTCCTCGAGCAGTTCTCGATGGAAGGCTTTGTTGGCTTTCCAATGCCGCAACCGTCTCCTCCTGACGGGTACCCCTATCCAAAACAACATGCAAGAATTATGGGCGTTGCTGCATTTCATCATGCCGACACTATTCGATTCACACGATGAGTTTAGTGACTGGTTCTCAAAGGATATTGAAAGCCACGCGCAGAGCAATACCAAGCTCAATCAAGATCAACTTAAACGACTACATATGATCTTGAAGCCTTTCATGCTGCGTCGAGTCAAGGCACATGTCCAGAAAGAACTTGGTGATAAGGTCGAGAAAGACGTATTCTGCGAGCTGACGTATCGACAGCGAGCATATTACGCCAATCTTAGAAGCAAGATCAGCATTATGGATCTCATTGAAAAGGCAACCGTTGGCGACGACCAGGATACAGCTACTTTGATGAACTTGGTCATGCAGTTCCGAAAGGTTTGCAATCACCCAGATTTGTTCGAGAGAGCCGACACGCACTCGCCATTTTCCATGTCACACTTTGCGGAAACGGCATCTTTCCTACGAGAAGGGTCGTACGTGCAGGTCGGTTATTCAGTACGCAATCAAATTCAGTACGACCTTCCTAGAATTCTGTGCAATGATGTCGGTAGACTGGATATCGCGGGTCCCAGTAACCCCAGAGCCGGCTTCCAAAGGGCTGGCTTTAGGTCGGATAGGATGGCCGGGTTGTTGAAGATTTGGACTCCGGAGCACATCAAAGCATCTGCAGCAGGGGATCAAGCCTTCAATTTCTTGCGGTTTGTCGACACCTCCGCCGGTGAAGCATGCGTAGCAGGGCAGTCGGGCCTCTTCGAGCGCGCTGTTGAGCTCAAGAAACGTTCCAAGCGAGCGATTACCGTGTTCGAAGATTCTGAGGTGCAGAATCCGGTCCACTCGATGTTCAATATTGTGGGAACCAGCCCAAGACAAGCTCTTGCGCAACTCGATCCGAACTCCCCCCTCGCCAAATTATGCAACGTCTCCAAGGATGCATTGATCGACACCGGTTACTCTGTTCTTGAGCCAGCGGCTGGTCCAAAGGCGTCGGCTCCTCCCATAGAAGTCAGCTGCTTCGACCAGTCTTCTCTTTCCGAGCGACAGCTCACTCTCTTCAATACAAATATCCGGAGTGCGCTGTTCCCTCTTGACGAGACACTGGAGGAGAGCTTGTTGAAGAGCGATGTGGCCCCCCAAAATTACCCAGTCGCAAACTTGCTCCCGAAAGCCGAATCTGAGAAAGGGAAGTTTACACATATTGGAGTTCCTTCGATGCGACGATTTGTCACCGACTCGGGTAAGCTCGCGAAACTGGATCAACTCCTTCGAGAGCTCAAAAATGGAGGTCACCGTGTGCTTTTGTACTTCCAAATGACCCGGATGATCGACCTGATGGAAGAGTATTTGACTTACCGCAACTACAAGTACTGCCGCTTGGATGGTAGCACGAAGCTGGAGGATCGTCGCGACACCGTACATGATTTCCAGACAAGACCAGAGATCTTTATCTTTCTGCTCTCTACGAGAGCCGGTGGTCTTGGTATCAATCTGACTTCCGCTGACACCGTCATCTTCTACGACTCTGATTGGAATCCAACGATTGATTCCCAAGCTATGGATCGTGCCCATCGACTGGGCCAGACCAAGCAGGTAACAGTCTACCGTCTCATTACTCGCGGTACGATCGAGGAACGAATCCGAAAGCGCGCCATGCAGAAGGAAGAGGTCCAACGCGTTGTTATCACAGGCGGAGATGGCGCCGGAGTTGACTTCAACACGAGAGATCGACGCGAAAATCGCACCAAAGATATCGCCATGTGGCTCGCTGACGATGACCAAGCTGCACTTATTGAGCAGAAAGAATTGGAGCTTTCCGAGAAACCAGAGGAGGAGCCAACAAAGAAGCGAAGCAAGAAAGCAGCCGCAGCCGCAGCTGCTAGGAAGCGGAAGGGTGAGATGAGTTTGGATGACATGTATCATGAAGGTAAGTCGTGACTGCCGACGCACCCTTTAGTGACTACCACTAATTATTTCTTTTTCAGGCGAAGGACATTTCGAGGATGCTTCTGCGAAACCATCTGGTGCCGCTACACCAGTCGAAATGACTGATACACCGGGACCCAAAAAGGGGCCAGGAGCTCGAGGGGGCCGCGGTGTCAGCAAGAAAGCAAAGACGGCCAAGCAAAGACTGGCCATCGTTGATGCGGAAGGCGATTTGGGTATGGGCGGCTAATTGAAAACCACCCTTTGCACAACAGACCTTTCGTCATTTGTCAAGCCTCCTCACGTATTAATATCTAAAAGCCAGACTGGGAGGAACTCTGGGCAGTGCTTCAACGATAGAGGCGCAACATTGTGACTTGTTTCCGGCGTGTATAACTAGAAGAAGTTCTTTCAACAAAGGCCGAAATGGGACCTTGCATTTTGCTTTTCTCCTATTTTATACAAGTTTCTTGCAGGTGGTTGATTGACTGGGCTGATCGCTCAAGGGACCGTGGACGAAAACAAGAGTGCTTTTATTGCATTGCACTACCATCAGGCGAATGGTACGACAGCTGATGAAAGTTCGGGGTTGGTCAGGACTGCGGAGATAAAGCAAAACGGGATGTTGGGCTATGGCATCACTTCTGCCATTCTAGTTAGTCCATCCTTTAGATTCGGTGGTGAAATGTTCGTGCAACTCAATACAGCAGAGTTATCAATTAGCATCTTTAGTCACGATCAAACCGATCGGTGGGGGAGACTTGTCATCTATAGCTCAGTACCCCCAGAAATGCAATTGCAATGTAATGCTAGAAATCGTTATTTTTATATCACGATACTCCGGATTCGTTTATGGTGCTACATATATAACTTACAAGGTAAGGTTGGTCATGGTTCTCAGGCAGGGATTCCGACACTGGAAGGCTTCTTCTGATCACCGAGCGGAGAAATATCAAATGTGAAATAAAGCGCCTAGATTATGCCAGTATAGCTCAGCGTACTATCTCTATATGCTTGCTGACCTCAATATTGTAGGACTATATCTATGGTTCGAGGCATTAAACAAACTTGAATGCCCACGGGAAGCCCGCACCAAGCCCCAGACAGAGAGAGTTAGTAAGTAGTAGACGACTCAGGCAGTTTTCTTTAAACCCGCATCGTCGTGATAGCGCCACGCCTCACAACTGCACAGCGATTTCTAGGTGGCTCTAGATCGATTGTTCTCGTGCATTTGTACAGCATTGCCACACCTTTTGACATTTCGACATTTACCGACTCGGCGATCCAAAGTTCCCCCACGGTCTCTAGAGGACAACGACGTCAAGTCAGGGTGCCAAATAGCCTCAATACGGCTGCCGACGAGCTTCTACGAGAGATCAGACCCCCAGTCCATCAGGACTCGCCAATCTCAAGGTGAGCCCCCTCGCTCATGACACGAGGCTAGCCGAAGGAGACACCCACCTACACGGGGAGTGTCTCTTCTTGACGGCCCTATACTGCGTCCCACAGTAGTTATGTCCGAGATTAAAGGGCTAGGTTCGAAATACCCCCTCCCTTATCGAATATCGACGAAGAAAAGCCTCCCAACGAGCGAGTCTCGGCCCTTATGACTATATGACCACGCGTTGGGAGAAGATAAGGGGCGAACTATCGTTAAAAGAATAGGAGAGCCTCGCACGTGTAGTTATAGGTAAAACATATGATTTCAGAATACTCGGAATGGGCTATGGTTGAAGGGTGGCGACTAAAGAACTA
>Ga0105239_10002037_pt1 | contig 26210 bp, 24 predicted proteins | sample KBSC44metaG_FD_92761 | JGI IMG/M metagenome (GOLD analysis project Ga0105239, IMG submission 92761) | Corn rhizosphere microbial communities from Kellogg Biological Station, Michigan, USA - KBS C4-4 metaG | ecosystem: Host-associated > Plants > Roots > Rhizosphere > Soil | place: Michigan, USA...
GATAACCAATGGTTTACCCAACTTGGCCAACTCTTTCAGCATGTTTTTCTGAGTTTCAGGAATGTCAATATCAGAGCGACTTGATGATTCGCCTGACATACTTTGTGATTCACCAACCACCGCCACGATCACATCTGATTTTTTGGCGGCATCAACAGCTTCTTTCAGCAATTCATCGGCCGGTTTTGGATCAATCGTTACCATCTGCTGACCAAAAAAGTTCAGTCTCTGTATAAATAAACTGTCTTCTGTGATGTTAGCACCTTTCGCATAATTTATAGTAACCCCATCACCCACTACATTTTTAATACCCTGCATTACACTGATTGATTTTTGCCAGTCGCCAGCAACCACCCAGGTGCCCAGCATATCACGCTGATTATTAGCCAGCGGGCCAACTAATGCAATTGAACCTGTTTTTTTAAGCGGCAATGTCTGAGCGCTATTTTTTAACAGTACAAATGAATGTTTGGTGATATTGCGTGCTTCTGTACGATTTTCGGTTGTTAGTACATCTTTTGCTTCTCGCGTTGCATCAATTGATTTATAAGGGTTGTCAAACAGTCCTAATTTATATTTGGCTTCCAGCACACGGCGGCAGGCCAGGTCAATTTCCTGCTGGGTTACTTTACCCGCGGTTAATGACTTTTTCAGTGTAGTTAAAAAGCCCTCACCTACCATATCCATATCCAAACCAGCTTTAAGGGCCAGTGCCGATACGGTTTGCAGATCACCCAATCCATGCGCGGTCATTTCATTAACTGCTATATAATCAGATACTACAAAACCTTTAAAACCCCATTGTTTACGCAATACATCGGTCAACAGCCATTGGTTACCCGTGGCTGGTACGCCATCAACGGTATTAAAAGAGCTCATAAAACTACCTGCACCGGCATCAACTGCTGCCTTATATGGAGGCAGATAGTCCTGGTACATTTTAATACGGCTCATATCTACGGTGTTGTATTCTCGACCAGCTTCGGCACCACCGTATAGGGCAAAGTGTTTTACACAGGCCATCACCGCATCAGCATTTTTCATACTACTGCCCTGGTAGCCCTGCACCATGGCTTTAGCAACCTGCGAACCGTACCATGAATCTTCGCCCGAGCCTTCCGAGATACGGCCCCAGCGCGGATCACGCGCAATATCAACCATGGGCGAGTACACCCAGTTTAAACCTTCGGCAGTGGCTTCTTTAGCCGCGATCTGGGCCGATCTTTTGATCAAACTCATATCCCAGGTAGCCGAAAGCCCCAACGGAATAGGAAAAATGGTACGGTGCCCATGAATCACATCCAATCCAAAAATAAGCGGTATATGGAGCCTTGTGCTTTTTACCGCCAGGTCCTGGATCTGTTTTACCTGATCGGCACCCCATATACCAAACACACCGCCAATAGCGCCAGTTTTTATTTTTTCTTCAACGCCCTTATTTACTACAGAACCCGTAGTTGCCGCGCCTATGGTTACCAGGTTAAGCTGCCCGATTTTTTCATCAAGGGTCATCTTACTCAGCAAACCATTAACATAAGTATTCATTTTGGCATCCTCGGTTTTGGTTTGGGCGGATGCTTTATAAAAAGGAAGCAATGCCACAAAACAAAGCGGAATAGCCTTATTGGCGATTCGGGTTGAAAAACACTTTTTCATTTTTTTAATTTAGATATAACAGAATTGGATAAACAAATATGAACAAAATAAAAGCCATGTAACTGAATAGTAATTACTTATTTTAATAAAGAGTTACAGGATTAAATTGGTTGCAATAAAACAAAAACAATGGTGTATAAAGTACACAATTGTAATTATTATAATTAAATAATCAAACTTTATTTGTACAATAGCGCAAATGTTAACTAAAGAACAACTTATTGAATACAGCGAAGACGCGCGTAAAAATTATCTCGATCACATTTCTATCGATTGCGTAGTTTTTGGCTTTCATGAGGGACAAATGAAGGTTTTGCTATTAAAACCCCAGGATGAAGAGAAATGGTTGCTACCCGGTGGCTTTGTAATGAAGTTGGAACCCATTGAAATGGCCGCCAATCGTATACTAAAAGAACGTACCGGCCTCGATAAAATATTCTTGCAGCAATTCCACATTTTTGGGGACCCTGATCGTGCAAAATTTCATCATGACCTTTATAAAGATACCGTATCTGACCAGCAAAACTGGTTTGCCAAGCGTTTTTTATCGATAGGTTATTATGCCCTGGTTGATTTTTTTGGCGTGGTACCACAGGCCGACCAGTTTTCTGAACTTTGTACCTGGCGCGATCTGGATGACATGCCAGGCTTGCTGCTTGATCACGAACTGATATTTAAAACCGCACTGGACACCTTGCGCCTCCAGCTCAATTATCAGCCTATAGGCTATAACCTGATGCCCAGGGAATTCACCATGCCCGAACTCCAAAAACTATACGAAACCATACTGGACAAAAAGCTTGACCGACGCAACTTTCAGCGCCGCATACTGGGTTTTGGTATCCTGAACCGGGCCGAGCAACCCCGTAAAGGAGGTGCCCACAAAGCCCCATACCTCTACTCTTTTGATCTTGAAAAATATCAAAATGCCTTAACTGAAGGGTTTAAAGGCGGATGGTAGTTTTGAGCCAAAAGTCTTAAGCCAAAAAACAGACTTTGACCTTCTGACTCAAGACTAAATACTCTGGACTCAAAACTTCCCTCTACTCAGCTATATATTCCAGTTTTACCTGTATGTGCAGATCTTCGTGCATCTTGGCAAACTGCCGCGGGTTACGCGTAAAATCCGGATCAGTATCCATATACATATTGATAATTTTCACCTCCTCGGGGTGTTTATCCGTACCTATATTATAGGTAAGGCCATCACCACTTTCCAGCTTTTGCTTTAATTCCAGGTATTGCTTACCTGTTATCATGATCATTTTTTCTGCGGTCATTAGTTTATTTATATGAGGGGTATAATGATGGTGTTTATCCGTTAAATCTAAATGTGTTAAAATCACTTATTTGCCCAGCATGCATCGCTGCCTGTTCTGTTTATTATATTTACCTTCAAATATAACTGATATAATTTCGCTTAATGCTTAACCTCAAAAAATTACTCGCCATAGCATTGTTATCCGGCAGTACCATCTCTTACGCGCAGGTTACCCTGCCTATAGCCGTAAATCTGCAAAACACCTATACCAAAGGCACGCGCACCAAAGCAGGCGCACCCGGTAAAAACTATTGGCAAAATACTGCCGACTACCACATTAAAGTTAGCTTTAATCCAGAAAATCGCAATCTTGCCGGCACAGTGTCCATTGACTATATCAACAACAGCCCGGATACATTGCACACGGTTCTGTTTAAGCTTTACCCTAATTTATATAAAAAGGGTGCCATTCGCGATATGCCTATATCTGCTCATGACCTCACCGATGGCGTTCATATCAAATCCATCGGCGTTAATAACCAAGTACAGGACAGCACCAAACGCCATATTGAAGGCACCAATATGATGCTGAACGTGCCTTTATCACCCGGGCAAAAGGCTCATTTTGATATCGAATACGATTATACCCTCAACAAAACATCACACATCCGTACCGGGCAAATTGATACCGGCGCTTTCTTTGTAGCCTATTTTTTTCCGCGGATAGCGGTTTATGACGACATTGATGGCTGGAACGAATTTCCCTACCTGGGCTCGCAGGAATTCTACAACGATTTTTGCCATTTCAACGCCGAGATCACCGTACCAGGGAATTACCAGGTTTGGGCCACTGGAAATCTCAAAAACCCAGAACAGGTATATAACCCCAAGTATGTAAAGCTGATAAACCAGGCAGGTATTAGCGATAAGGTAACCGATATTATTACCCAGGCTGATGTACAAGCCGCCGATATCACCAGGAACAACCCTACCAATACCTGGAAATTTGAGGCCGACAGCGTTACCGACCTTGTTTTTGCCGCCAGCAACCACTATATCTGGAAAGCATCAAGTTTGGTGGTTGATCCCAAAACCAATCGCCGTACCCGGGTCGATGCTGTTTTTAACCCTGCGCATAAGGACTATTTTGAGGTGGTGAACTACGCCCGTAAAACGGTAGAGACCATGAGCTACCAGTTCCCGAAATGGCCATACCCTTATCCGCATGAAACTGTATTTGACGGGCTCGACCAGATGGAATACCCCATGATGGTGAATGATAACCCGCTAGAAAACACTGCCGACGCTATTGAGTTGACCGACCACGAAATATTTCATACCATGTTTCCTTTCTACATGGGCACCAACGAAACCAAGTACGGCTGGATGGACGAAGGCTGGGCCACCATTGGCGAATGGCTTATCAGTCCGGTTATTGACCATAGCATTGTAGACACATACGGCGTTGCTCCAACCGAAAATAGCGCCGGTATTGAACAGGATGTACCTATCATGACCCTAACCCCACAGCTTACCGGCATTTCTAAATTTACCGACAGTTACCCCAAACCGGGCCTGGGCTATTTATATGTAAAAGATATGCTGGGTGATGAGCTGTTTACCAAGGCACTCCATTATTATATTAGCCAATGGCATGGCAAACACCCTATGCCTTATGACTTTTTTAACTGTATCAATACCGGCTCGGGCATCAACCTTAACTGGTTCTGGAAAAGCTGGTTCTTTGATAACGGGCAACCCAATCTGGCTATCAGCAAGGTAAGCCATCAGCTGCAAAAATATAGTGTGACCATCAGCTGTATCGGCACCAAACCCGTGCCCGTGAACCTCACCGTATATTATAATGATGGCAGTATGCAACTGGTACATCAAAGTATTGCCTGCTGGGCCAAAGGCAACAAAACTACCAGTGTTACCTTCCTGGCTAAAAAGTTGGTTAAACAATTGGTGTTAGGTACAACCTATGATCCGGATACTGATAAAAAAGACAACACCTGGAAACCCTGATCAAAAAACTTTTTAAACCTTAAATTTTAACACTTTTTTGGCCAAAAAGAGGGCAAAACGGGTCAAAAACTGCTCGAAAAACCCTCATTTTAACACTTTTTAACAAATTTTAACACGATTTTGAAGTTTTTTTGAAACTTTAAAAAGTATTAAATAACTGAATATCAAACAACTGCATACAAAACAGTTCTATTTTTGGTCTTGTTTTGGTCTTAATAAAACAGCCCGATTTTCTCTTTTGGGAGAAAAACCGGGCTGTTGATTGATATAAATATACGAAAAATTATAGGAAGATTGAGTGACAGCGTTGCGGAGGTTTATAAGATTGAACGTCGGTGAAGATTCACCCAGCCAAGCGCAAATCGGATGAGTCGGCTCTGCCTGAATAAAGTAGTGATTGCATTAAAAATCATAAACCGTTACACCAATTCCCTTATCTATAAGCTCACAGGAGATGATAGGCTCTATTTTATCCCAGGTGCCACCAGCAAGGCCACAGCCAATCCTGGGCATATGTATTGTAGCCGCCATTTCATGTGCAAACTCGGCCACTTTTTGAAGACACTCCCGGATAGCCTCATAACGGATTGGAGGGTTTCCGTTTTCATCTTTATAAACCTTATGCTGCCCTATCATATTGGCAACCCATATATCCGGTTCAACCTGTACCAACCGGGCCTGCCCAAGTGTAAAATCATGCTGTGATTTATGCCATTGGCGATATTCCATCTCGGGTTTCGGCCAGCGTTTGGATATGGCCATCACAAAACCTTTTCCCCAGCCCCCAATATCGTTACAAACGTGAACTATAATTTTATTACCGCTCTCAATAGGTTTTGTCGCGTCGCCTTTTAAATAGATAATATCCATGCCTGATTAAATAATGCGAAAGATAAGACATTCTTTTTTTGGGCACACATGCAAAATAGCAATTAGTACATCGCTTTCAGAAGATCTCTCCTCGTGTCTCGTTCGAGATAACAATTGTTTTTATTAGAAGTTTAGGCTTATAGAAATTAGCTTTTAACTTGCAGGGTAAATAAATTTTGCTGACTTTTATAAAAATTACTATGTACATACATAATTACATATTAATTCCGTTATAGATCAATAGACCAATTATAAAAATTTAACGAATGGACTTCTTAAACGCTGTATGGCATCAATTCACTGGCTTTTTTGGCTTTAATCATTTAGTACAGATCCTCAAATCGGGCGATTATGATAAGCTGCTTACCTATGAAGGGTTTACCGCTTTATTGGTACCTATTATGCCGTTTTTACTGGTGATCGAGATTATCAGGGCAGCATTTTACAAGCGTTTTAAGGTGATCAGTTATAAGCTGACCTTTTTCTCCTATGTGTTCAACGCCTTTATTGGCCGGGTAATATCCATTGCCATGGTGGGCATTTGCATTGGCCTGTTCGAAAAGTACGCCATCTTTAAACTTTCGTTCACCTGGTATTGGTTCATATATGGCTATATCGTATGGGAGTTTGGTCATTTTTTATATCATTATTTCGGGCACAAAGTGAGGTTGTTCTGGTGCCTGCACTCCACCCATCATGCGCCCGAAAGCATGAACCTTTCTGTAAGTTACGCCCACTTTTTTTTAGAAGGGCCTTATGCCGATTTTATCCGTACCACCACCTGTATCTTGCTGGGTGTGCCACCGGCCATGCTGTTTGTGATTATGTTTATTGATGGCTTTTGGGGCGGTATGATCCACATTGGCGAAAATCTGGTACATGATGGTCGCCTTGGTTTTCTGAATAATATTATCCTTACCCCCTCGCACCACCGCGTACACCATGCCCGCAACCCACTTTATATGGATACCAATTTTTGCAACCTGTTGAACATCTGGGATAAGGTTTTTGGCACTTACCAGGTGGAGGACCGCAACATACCTATCGAGTATGGGATCAGTCGCCCAATGATCAAGAACAGCTTTCTGGATGCTTATTTTGGGGAGATAGTAGCCCTGGCCAAAGATGTATACCGTGCACCGGGCGTCAAAAACAAATTCCTGTACCTGGTGATGCCGCCGGGATGGAGCCATACCGGCGATCATAAAATGACCACCGTTGTAAAAAAGAAATATTTTGAAGAATTGCAGCAGCAACAGAGCTCGCCGGTGAATGACACGGACAAGGCCGATACCCAAAGCAATGAGCCGGTGCTGTCGTAAAAGGTGAATAGATTTGCCTTTTTATCAAAATAGCCTTACTTTCATTACCAGTAATGAGCGATCCTATATTTAAATTGAACGGCCGGATCTGGATAGAGACCGGGGATGAAAAAATTCTCGGTCACGGGCGTGTGGAACTGCTGGAACGCATCCAGGCCTCCGGCTCCATCAGGCAGGCTGCGCTGCAAATGAAAATGTCATACAAACAGGCCTGGGACCTGGTAAACCACATGAACGAGCACTTTGGCCAACCGCTGGTGATATCTCATCGCGGAGGTAAGGGTGGCGGCAATGCTGTGGTAACAGAGCATGGACTAAAAGTTATAGGCCGTTTTCATCAGTTGCAGCAAAAACTACAGGAGTTTCTGGCCACAAATTCAACAAACCTGGCACTCTAATTACCTAAAATGTTATTTAGGCAATAAAATCCACTATTCCCCTTTCAAAAATCAGCTAAAATTGTCATTTTGCGTTATATTTTATTTTATATAACGAAAATCCTAAATGAAAAAAAACCTACTCCATTTCATCACCGTTTTAATCTCTATTATTTCGTTCCATTTTACTGCAAATGCACAGAACAGGGACACCTCCAAGCATATTTTCCAGCTGGGACAGGTCAATATCATCGGCACAAAAGATAGTTTACGTTCAGATAAGCTGAGCTCCGGCACCATTAACCGGTATAACCGCTTAACCGTATCCAGTGCCTTAAACCTGTTACCCGGCGTTACCTTGACAGCCGTGGGCCCCAGGAATGAATCGGCGGTGAGCATCCGCGGGTTTGATGTACGTTCGGTTCCTATTTACCTGGATGGTGTGCCCCTTTATGTGCCTTATGATGGTTATGTAGATCTGGCCAGGTTCAATACCTTCAATTTATCAGAAATACAGGTTGCCAAAGGTTATTCATCCGTTCTGTACGGCCCCAATGCCGAGGGCGGGGCTATTAACCTCATCAGCCGTAAACCGGTAAAACCATTTGAGCTCAACGCCGTTGCGGGTTGGTTAAGCGGCGGCTACCGGTTAAATACCAATATAGGCTCCAACCTGGGCAAAGTTTATTACGAGGTTTCGGCATCGCAGTTAAAACGGAACTGGTACCCGCTATCGCATGATTTTGTGCCTACCAAAAACGAAGATGGCGGTCACCGCGATAATTCCTACAATAATGACATCGCCGTAAGCGGCAAGGTTGGCTTTACCCCTACCACCAACCAGGAATATGCTGTGGGTTACAGCTATCAGCATGGCACCAAAGGCACTCCAGTTTATACCGGCGACGATGCGGCCAATGCGCTTTTTAAAAGCCCGCGGTTTTGGAAATGGCCAAACTGGGATACCCAGAGCCTTTATCTGATCAGCAATAACCGCATCAACAGCACCAACGTGATCAAAACCCGCTGGTATTATGATCAGTTTAAAAACAACCTGCAAAGCTTTGACAATGCCACCTACAGCATCCAAACCAAGCCATATGCCTTCACCAGCATCTACAATGATTACACGCTGGGCAGCAGCATCATGTTTGAAAACACCGACTTAAAAAATAACAGTTTTAGCGTAGCCGGTCATTTTAAACAGGATGTACACCGCGAACACAACGTAGGCGAACCCACCAGGCGCGACGCGGACAACAACTTTACTGTCGGCGCCGAAGATACTTACCACGTAACATCGGCCTTAAAAGCCAATGTCGGTGTAAGCTATATGAACAGGCACAGCATTGATGCCCAGCAATACACCAACAACGTGGTGAGCCAGCTGCCAGCCAACAGCAACAGCGCCTGGAATTTACAGGGCTTGTTACAGTACGATATCGACAGCACCAACGCCATTACCCTTTCGGTTGCCCGTAAAACCCGTTTTGCTACCATTAAGGACAGGTACTCCTACAAATTCGGCACTTTCATTCCTAACCCTGATCTGAAAGCCGAGAACGCCCTGAATTACGACCTGAGCTATCATACGCTATTAGTTGGTAAGCTTTCAGTACAGGCATCCTTATTTTACAGCAAGATCGGCAACCTGATCCAAACGGTAAACAACGTACAGGTTGACCCTAAAACGGGCACTAACCTGTCGCAGGTACAAAATGTGGGTCGCGCCGAATATTATGGCGCCGAACTGGCCATTGGTTACCCCATTGCCGACCAGGTGCGGATAGACGCGAATTACACCTACCTGAAACGCAAGAACCTCTCGAGCCCTTCCATTTATCTGACTGATGTACCTCAAAACAAGGTGTTTGGTTCGATACAATATTCTCCTATCAAAAAACTGTATGTGATGGCATCGGAAGAGTATAACTCTAAAAGGTACAGCACCAGCTATGGCACGGTATCCGGCGAGTTTGCCCTTACCAATGTAAAAGCGCATTTAACACTGGTTAAAGGATTTTCGATCGAAGGCGGTGTAAACAACCTGTTTGATAAAAATTATATCCTTGTTGAAGGTTTCCCGGAAGCTGGGCGTAATTACTTTGCTAATGTGATATTTAGTTATTGATCAAGATAGGATGTTATGCTGAGCTTGTCGAAGCATGGTGGGCAGGGCCTCTACGCACGTCCTTCGACAGGCTCAGGATGCCCCCCCTTTTAATATCGCACAAGGCCATTATTTATTAAATTTGTACATGAACCAACCCAAACATAACCCGCTTTTAAATCGACTAAAAAAAGGCCGGGTTATGTTCCTGCTGCTCATCTTTGTTATAGTATCGGGCTGGTGTTATGTAGATGCCGGTATCGAAACCGGTCCATACAACCTGGTATATCCGGCCAATTTTGGCAACCGTATCCAGGTCCCGGCAGATAACCCGATCACGAAACAAGGCGTTTACCTCGGGCGGATGCTTTTCTATGAAAACAGGCTTTCGGCCAATAACAAGCTTTCCTGTGGCAGCTGCCATCAGCAGGATAAAGCATTCACGGATGGACGGACATTTAGTCCGGGAGTTGATGGTGTATTGACGCCGCGCAATTCCATGTCGCTGGTCAACTTGCTTTGGGCACGTAAATTCTTTTGGGATGGCCGGGCCAATGGACTGGAAGAACAGGCTGCTACACCGTTGACCAGTCCGCACGAAATGGGACAAGCATTAACTACATCGGCACAAAAACTCGCTCAAACACCCAACTATCCTGCTCTGTTTAAACTGGTTTATGGCGATGAACAGATCACTGGCGACCAGATAGTAAAAGCCATATCACAGTTTGAGCGCACGCTGATATCGGCTAATTCACGCTATGATCAGTATCTGCGTGGCGCTTACCAACCCACGCCCGATGAGCTGAAAGGCATGGAGTTGTTTAATACGGCACCTCAGCCCGAAAAAGGTATCCGTGGGGCCAATTGCAGTCACTGCCATGGCGGTCCCAAAACCTATATGGAACTGTTTCATAATAACGGCCTGGACAGCCTGCCCAAAGATCAAGGAATAGAAACATTAACCCGCTTACCCGCCGACCGTGGCCGCTTTAAAGTACCTACCTTACGCAATATAGCTTTAACAGCACCTTATATGCACGATGGCAGGTTTAAAACGCTGGAAGAGGTGGTTGATCATTACAGTGAACACATCGAGCAATCGCCCTCATTAAGCTCCTTTCTGCAAGGCGAATCCAACGAAGCCGGGGGCAAAAGTCTGAAGTTGCTGCCAGCAGAAAAAAAACAATTGATCGCTTTTTTGAATATGCTTACCGATTCGACATTTATCACTAACCCCGCGTTTTCCGATCCACATTTAATCAGCACCAAAAACAAAAAACATTAAATTTATACCCATGAAGAAACAATTCCTGATAGCCTGTTTGGCTTTATTAAGCTTTACGGCCATCCCATTTATATCGCAGGCGCAAAGCATTAAAATAAGCGGCGAGGTAAGTACGCCCTTAACTGTCGATGCCGCATATCTGCAAAAATTCACCCAAACCACCGTAACGCGTAAAGACAGAGATGGAAAGGATCATACCTACAGCGGGGTTATCCTGTCGGAGATATTGAAAGGTGCCGGCGTTACCCTGGGTCCAGAGTTGAAGGGCGAAAACCTGACCAAATACCTACTGGTTGAAGCCAGCGACGGCTACCAGGTGATCTTCGCCCTGGCCGAACTGGATAAAAGCTTTACAGATAGAACCATCATCCTGGCAGACAAGGTTGACGGAGCCCCTCTAGCTCCCGCCGATGGCCCCTACCGCATCATTGTACAGGACGAAAAGAAACCCGCCCGCTGTATCAAGCAGGTAACAGCTATGCAGGTGCATTTTGTGAAATGATCTGAACGAGGGATAACCATGATTATCTTTTCCCGTCAGCAGAACAGCTTCGGGTGAAAGCGGGCAGAACAATGGTGGCCTGTGCGGTTGGAGGGGCATTAGCAAACCTTGCCGAAGCCAGGAATAGTGCGAACGAAGTGGAGGTAAGGTTTAGCAGCCCGTGGTTCTGTCGGATTTGCTGGGTAAAGGCCAAGTGCGGCAAAGAAGCATTTCTGCTGAAGCCTTTTTGGTTACTTTTGTGGCGACAAAAGTGACAGCCACAGCGGCAATTGAGCGCTTTACGACATGCATTATTCGCTCTGTATAAAGGGGATTGCTTCGTTCCTTGCAATGACGCGTGTGGGATAAGCGTCTAAAAAATCAACCCAATATCTCCGCAATCTCATCAAAACCTTTTTCACGCGCCAGATCTGCGGGGAGCTTGCCACCTTCCATGCGGACATTGGTAAGTGCACCATGCTCCAGCAGTAGGACTAATAGATCGATATTGCCATTTTGAGCAGCGGTATGCAGCGGCGTGGCGCCGGCTTGTTGCTTTACATTTACCTGCGCACCGTTTTCGACCAGCATACGGGCAATGGCTGTATAATTACCGGCACAAGCCGAATGTATGGGATAAACCTGGAAACCATTGTTGGATGCCCGGTTCACATCGGCGCCATTGCTTACCAGGTAACGGGCAACCGCTTCATGACCAAAGTAACAGGCCAAACCCAGCGGTGTAAAACCATCAGACGCGTGATCATCAATAGTATTGGGGGCGGTTTCTACAAAATGACTTACTACCTCTAACTTCCCGGCAGCAGAGGCTTCAAACAGCGTGATCTGGTTAACGTATCTTAATAACACATCGGTGACTTCCGGCTTTTTATAATAACACGATAACATTAAGGGTGAAACCTGGTGACTGGTTATGGTAGTGGCCAGCGCGGGGCTTTGCATCAGTAAGGCTTCCAGCTTACCCAGATCGGCGGTGGTGATGTATTGTTCCAGCTTTTCTATACTCATGGCGTACATTAGCGCAAACCGCAATTACGCGACTATGCTTTTAATAAGGTTCTTTTACGAGGATCGTACCAGATGGTTTTCAATAATACTAAAAAATAAAAATACGATTAAATAATTGTTTAATCTGCTAACTTTATATGCATCAACTTATGAATTTTTTGGGGTTGATCTGTGTGTGTAAAAATTGATATGTTGTTTTCGCAAAGTTTACATGGGTAAAATTTTATGTAAGTTTGCACTTAAAGGATGTTACATCAGCGATGCCGGTAAAAGGAAATCAGTTTAAATCAAATAGTTTTAAGGACGATAATCAGCCCCGCCAAACGGGAAAAGCTGAAAAAGAACGTGTGGCAAAGCGCAGGCTCCCAAGCATGCCGCGATTGGATATGGAAAATGGCAAGGCAGTCAAGATAGCAGGTTTGCTATCGCTTTTAATGTCTATCTTTTTCCTCATAGCCTTCACCTCTTACCTGTTCACCTGGCAGGAAGACCAGAGTTATATATCAACCACCAACGGCGGCTGGCATAACCTGGCCACCGGCAAAACCGTGCAGGAAATTGCCGATACCGGCAACCCACAAATAGCACAGAATTGGCTGGGCAAATTTGGCGCGCTGCTCAGCAACCAGTTTATTTATGAATGGTTTGGTGTAGCCTCGTTCCTGTTTGTGTTTATCTTCTTTGTGATTGGTTACCGCCTGTTGTTTAAGGTAAGGTTGTTCTCCATGATCAAAACATTGGGTTATACCCTGTTTGGTATCGTATTTATATCAACCACCATTGCCTACTTCCACGCTTTTATTATTGATTATCCGCATTACCTGGAGGGTGGCTTTGGCTACTGGACCAACCGCTTGTTGGATGCACAGATCGGTCCGGCTGGCACGGGTGGTTTCCTGGTATTTGCCGCGCTTACCGTACTGGTAATTGCCTATAATATTGATTTTAAACTACCGCAACGTAAAAACAGACCGGTAGCACCAATGGCCGTTAACGAAGTATCGCCCGAACCGGTTGAAATGACGGACGAAGAACCATCTATCCCATTGGAATGGCCACGGGGTAACAACCGCATCAAGGAAACGCATGTAAGCGCTATTATGCCTGAGCCCATGCAGCAGCACCCGCTAACGCAAACGCCTGTTTATCATGAGCCCGTGGTGCTTACACCTTCTTCCACACATGAGCCTGAGGAAGAAACAGAAATACCACTTACTATTGATACCAATCGCCCAATGCCTGAGCTCAACGTTGAAAAAACCGACGACGACAAGGCCAAGGACCTGGTAAGTCAGTTTGGTATCTATGACCATAAACTCGACCTGGCATCATACAAAATGCCGCATCTCGATCTGTTGGAGAACCACGGATCAAACAAAATATCGGTTAACGCCGAAGAGCTGGAAGCCAACAAGAACAAAATTGTTGAAACGCTGAACCATTATAATATTGAGATCGATAAGATCAAGGCTACCATAGGGCCAACGGTTACGCTGTACGAGATCATCCCGGCGCCAGGTGTGCGGATCTCCAAGATCAAGAACCTCGAGGACGACATCGCCCTGAGTTTAGCCGCATTGGGTATCCGTATCATCGCGCCAATGCCGGGTAAGGGAACTATCGGTATCGAGGTACCAAACCAGAATCCCGAAATGGTGTCGATGCGCTCTATCCTGTCGACAGAGAAATTCCAGAATACCACTATGGATCTGCCTATTGCTTTAGGAAAAACCATATCCAACGAAGTATTCATTGCCGATCTGGCCAAGATGCCGCACTTACTGGTGGCGGGTGCTACTGGTCAGGGTAAATCGGTTGGTATCAATGCTATATTGGTTTCGCTGTTATATAAAAAGCACCCTTCCGAGTTGAAGTTTGTGCTTGTGGATCCTAAAAAGGTGGAGCTCACGCTTTTCCGTAAAATTGAAAGGCACTTCCTGGCTAAGCTTCCTGATGAAGGCGACGCCATTATTACCGATACTAAGAAAGTGGTGAATACGCTCAATTCGCTTTGTATTGAGATGGATCAGCGGTATGACCTGCTGAAAGATGCCCAGGTACGTAATCTGAAAGAGTACAACGCGAAATTTGTGAACCGTAAGATCAGCGATCCGGAAAAACACCGTTACCTGCCATTCATCGTACTGGTGATTGATGAGTTTGCCGATTTGATGATGACCGCCGGTAAAGAGGTAGAAATGCCAATTGCCCGTATTGCCCAGCTGGCCCGTGCGGTGGGGATACACCTGGTTATCGCCACACAAAGGCCTTCGGTCAATATCATTACAGGTACTATTAAAGCCAACTTCCCATCGAGGCTGGCCTTCAGGGTATTGTCAAAGATCGATTCACGTACCATCCTGGATGCCGGCGGCGCTGATCAATTGATCGGTCGCGGGGATATGTTATTCAGTACTGGTAGTGACCTGATCCGCCTGCAATGCGCATTTGTAGATACTCCTGAGGTAGAAGCAATATCCAACTTTATTGGCGAGCAGCGTGGTTACCCAACCGCCATGTTCCTACCCGAATATGTGGGTGAAGGCGAAACCAGCAGCGCCAAAGAATATGACCCGGATGATCGCGACCCAATGTTTGAAGAAGCGGCCCGTCTCATCGTAATGCATCAACAGGGTTCAACCTCGCTCATCCAGCGTAAAATGAAACTGGGTTATAACCGTGCCGGTCGTATCATTGACCAGCTGGAGGCCGCTGGCATTGTGGGCGCCTTTGAAGGCAGCAAGGCCCGCGATGTTTTATACCCCGACGAGTACAGCCTGGAACGCTATCTGGAAACCCTTCAAAAACCAAAAGATTAAACCTATTTAAATTTATTTGCTCTAAACCAGTAACTATTAACAGTAATAGTTGTTGATGTAAAAAACACTAATGAAAACGATATTCTTTTATTCCATTTTAGCTATAAGCACCTGTAGCACCGCTTTTGCGCAAAAAGATACGCAAGCCAAAGCCATATTGAACCAGGTAAGTCAGAAATATAAATCGTACGATGCTATAAAAACCGATTTTAGTTTCACATTGGATAACCCCCAAGCCGGTGTTAAAGAAACCCAGAGCGGTACTTTAATTTCAAGGGCCAAATCGGGTAAATACAGGGTAACGCTTTATGCTTCGGCTGGGGCCAAAGACGTGGATAAAGAGATTATTAATGATGGTAAAACCCAGTGGACCTACCTCAAAAAAGATAAAGAAGTACAGGTAGGTGACGCCCCTAAAGGCGCTGATGGTATTAACAACCCTTCACAAATTTTTACCATTTATGAGCATGGTTACAAATACCTGTACACAGGCGAACAAAAAATAGCCGGCAAAGTATACCAGGCCATTGACCTGACCCCCGAAAACGAAAAACAAAATATTTTTAAGGTTCGCCTGCTGATAGACAAGGTAAAAAAACAGATCTACAGCGCGCAATTGTTCGACAAAAACGGCAACAGATATAACTACACCGTACGCAGCTTTACCCCTAATGCGCAAGTTGCCGATGCCACCTTTGCCTGGGACGCCAAAGGCCATCCAGGTGTGGAGCAGGTTGACCTACGATAAGATTAGGTTTTACGTTGGACGTGATACGTTTTACGTTTTGATATTTAACAAGAAGAGCGATGGTAAAACCATCGCTCTTCTTGTTTTTTAGTTCCCTCCCTTGGGAGGGGTGCGGATGACCAGTGCACAATGGCTGGGAGGGGTTTCTGCAAGCGATGAAATTAACCGACGATGAGACCCCTACCTCCCCTTCCCCAGGGAAGGAATCGCACTATCCATCTCTTTTTAAAATCTCACAGATATCATTCAACTTCTATCAGGCAAGCATATAACATTAATATTGATGCTGCTCAGATAGAGCTGATTCTGAATAACCTATAATCTCACTCTTTTCAAGTTTTCCAAGTTTAGATCTGATAATACTATAATCAACAGTTGCAGGCACATCCATAGCGAAATATTTATCACTATATCTTTCCGAGGCACAGCCTAAATCTTCAAACACCTTTCTAATTGTGTTAATTTCAACAGTATTATCCATAAGCACTACATGGATAGTTGAATTACCCGAATATTCAACCACTTTGCGATAAGTCAGCATACCTTCATCCGCATCATATTCGGCAAAAACAATGTCATCACAAGCTATTAAGGGTAAGTGAAAAGGAATATTGTCCAGTTTATAAAGTCCTTTTGCTTCATCAAAGGTTTGTGCCCATAAGGTTTCTACGGTTATTTTGTCCAGTATGGTACTAAATAACCGGAATAATATTTTTGCCGATTTGCTGTCGTCCATGTACCAAATATAATTAATTTCTAAGCAGTCGCTCGGCATTTGCCCACAGGTGTTAGGAGGATCAAAACTCTATAAAAAGATGTCATTTCGACAAACAGCGATGGTCAAAAGTGGTGGGGTGAGGAGGAATCTTCTACGTGATACGAGTTTAAGTTGCAAATCGCAAAAGATCTCTTCTCGCACCTCGTTCGAAATGACAACCTTTTTATTTCTTTCCAGCAGTTGTAGATTGGAGCCAAGTGACTGCGGCATGGAAAAACGTACCACGTAAAACGTCCAACGTAAAACCTATTTCCCTTCCACCTTCGGCGCCCTTTTATCAGGCATGGGACCGCGTTGGTGAATGATGAGGCCATTCAGGAAATTACGCAGGATCTGATCGCCGCAGGGCTTAAAGTTGGGGTGATCGTCGGCACGAAAAATGGCGCCCAGTTCCGTTTTGGTAATACGGAAGTTAACCAGTTCCAAAACTTTTATAATATCATCGTCGGTAAATTTCATCGCTACGCGTAGCTTTTTCATGATATCATTATTGCTCATGCTCTTCTCAGTTTTATTATCTTGAAATATCTATTTTAACTTTTTTGTTTTTGATCTTTTCGCCTTTCACAGCTTGTACAGCGCGTTCGATACGGTTGCGTTTCACGGCTGCGTATGACGCATAATCATGTACTTCAATCAGACCTACATCTTCCTTATCCAGTCCACCTTTTTTAAGCAGCAGGCCCACAATATCAATCTTGTTTACCTTATCTTTTTTACCAGCGGCAATATATAGCGTGGCCCATGGCGATAGTGGCGGGATAACCGGATTCTCAGGTAATTCCTCTACCTCTGGCATTTCGTTTAAGTAAGACGGTCTTTCATCTGGCGCCAGAATCAGGTACGAAGTCCCCTTAGCATGCATACGTGCGGTACGCCCGTTACGATGAGTATAAGCCTCCTCGTTATGCGGTAACTGGTAATGGATCACATGGTCAATCTCGGGGATATCCAGCCCGCGTGAGGCCAGATCGGTAGTGATCAGTAAACGGTGACTTCCGTTCCGAAACTTTAACAAAGCCCGTTCACGGTCATCCTGCTCCATCCCTCCATGAAATATATCATGCGGCAGGCCACGGTCAAACAGCAGATCACTAATGCGTTCCACAGCGTCGCGGTGATTACAGAAAACCAGTGTGGCATTATCGCCTATTTTACAAATAAGGGCAAACAGGGCATCCAGCTTATCCGCGGCTTCGGCTATCACTGCTTTTTGTTTGATATCAGGTACCGAGGCGGCATTGGTAAGATAATCCAGCGTTATAGGTTTTATCATGCCTGTAAAAGCGGGTATTCCGTCCATTTTGGTGGCCGATGTCAGGATGCGCTTTTTAATGGCCGGCATCTGTTTAATGATATAGGTCATATCCTCCTGGAAACCAAATTCCAGGGCTTTATCAAACTCGTCCAGTACCAGGGTATGAATGGTATCGGTACTAAAACTTTCGCGGCGCAGGTGATGCGCGATACGGCCTGGCGTACCGATCAACACCGCCGGTGGTTGCGACAGGTTATTACGCTCAATTTTTACGGCGTGACCACCATAGCAACAGTTCACTTTAAAACCGCTGCCTATGGCCTTAAAAACCTGCTCAATCTGCAAAGCCAACTCGCGCGATGGCACCATGATAAGCGCCTGCACTGTAGGTACCTTAGCATCCAGCAAACTCAACAATGGTAATAAAAAGCCTAATGTTTTACCCGAACCAGTAGGCGACAGCAATATCACATCGCTTTTTTTGGCGGCGCTGATAGCGGCCTCCTGCATAGGGTTTAATGCGTTTATCTTAAGATTCAGAAGGGCTTGTTTGATCATTATTTGTGCTGGAGTATGCGCAAAGATAAGCTAAATAAAATAGGCCTTTAAATTTTGTCATTCTTAACGGAGTGAAGCATCTATTTACAGATAATAAAAAAAGTACGTCATTGCGAGGAGGAACGACGTGGCAATCCCCTACTCACAGAGGCGCTCTGCATATCGGGGATTGCCACGCTGCGCTCGCAATGACGCTTGAGGTAAAGGATTCAAACGTCCAGCGAAGCACAGATCGGGTGAGTTTTACCCCATCTTCTTGTCTTTCAGTTCCTGGTTGGTTTTATCTTGAATGTATTTGGCTATTTCAGCCGCTTGTTCATGGGTCAGGTCGCCAAAGCCGGTGTATTCCCATTCGCGCAGATCATCGTCAAAAACAATATCGCCCAAACCTACTTCTCCCTCACTCAGTTTAAATACACCGGTTACGTATAAAGTCCCGCCCGATATGGTTTGGTTTACAGGCTTTATAGTGATATCGCGTTCGCCATCTGCAGTGTATAACTTATATTCTGCTGGTTTGATCATCTTTTTATCTATTTACGTACAAGACAATCACCAAACGATTTTGTTTATTTTATCAACCTAAAAATGAAGCTTTTACCAGCCCATAATTTGCATCACCCGGTTAAATTCGGGCTGCAGACCGGCATCAATTTGTACAGTTTCACCAGTAACCGGATGGATAAATTCCAGATGTGACGCATGCAGTAACATCGTTTCCATGTCCCAGGTTTCTTTAAACAGTTTGTTCTGCTTGTTGCAGCCATGGGTACGGTCGCCTATAATGGGATGAAAAATATGGCTAAAGTGCTTGCGTAACTGGTGCATGCGTCCGGTAGTTGGCACAGCCTCCACCAGCGAATAGCGCGACGTAGCATGTTTGCCCAAAGGTACGTCCAGCTCGGCGCGTTTTAAGGTGGTATATTGGGTAAAAGCATCCTGCAGGGTGCCGTTCTCTTTGCGCAGGGGATAATCAATATCCTCCTGGTCGGGTGTATGTCCGCGAACAATGGCCAGGTATTTTTTGTGCACCTGGTTTTCCATAAATTGTTGCTGCATGGCTATTTCGGCTGGTTTGTTTAGTGCAAACAGCAGTATCCCCCCGGTTTTGCGGTCGATGCGGTGAGCCGGGTTTACCTTCTGGCCTATTTGATCACGCAGTAATTGCAAGGCAAATTCCGATGCGTCGGCAGCTATGGGCGACCGGTGTACCAGCAGTCCGTGTGGTTTATTGATGGCGATAAGATGCTCATCGCGGTATATGATCTCTAACATGCAGCACTATTTCAAATCGCGAAGGTACAACGCTATGTAACAATTTCATTTTATAAAGTATGGCTAACTAAAAAAAATATTTTAAATAGTTTGCTTTTTATATCTTTAGTACCAACTAAAATCTTTTTGCAAATGGCCAATACCACAACCGCATCAGCAGGCAGTGCCCCTGCTGATGATATCAACAAAGCATCAACCCGTTTATTTTCATTAGACGCCCTGCGTGGTTTTGATATGTTTTGGATAATGGGCGGTGAAGAGATTTTTCATACCCTGGCTAAAAGCACCAAATCGCCGTTTTGGGAAACTATAGCCTTGCAATTTACCCATCCCGATTGGAACGGTTTTCACCTGTATGATCTGATATTTCCACTATTCCTCTTCATGGCCGGCGTATCTACCCCGTTTTCGGTAGGCCGCGAACTGGAAAAGGGCAAAAGCCGAGGCCAATTAACCTTGCGTGTTATCAAAAGAGCGGCCATATTGGTATTGCTGGGCCTGGTGGTCAACAATGGGCTAAACATTATGCCCATATCGCAAATACGCTTTGCCAGCGTATTGGGGCGTATCGGTATTGCGTATATGTTTGCCAACATCATTTATCTGTACAGTAGAGAGCGCATGCAAATGGTGTGGTTCTGGGTATTTATCATCGGCTATTGGCTGTTGCTCAAGTTTACCTCGGCACCAGGCTTTCCGCATGGCGATCTGACCATGCAGGGTAATTTTGCCTCCTATATGGATCGTTTGATATTACCAGGCCGACTGTATTTAGGCATCCATGACCCCGAAGGTTTATTCTCCACCATACCGGCTATCAGCACCGGGTTGTTGGGCATATTAACAGGTCAGCTCCTGAAAAAAACGGAGATTGCCCAAATCCGTAAAGTAGTTATTATGGCGGTTACCGGTGTAATATTCCTGATCATAGCACAGATCTGGAACCTCGATTTCCCGATCAACAAAAATCTGTGGACAAGTTCATTTGTGATGCATGTAGGTGGCATCAGCTTGTTACTGATGGCTTTGTTTTATTACATTATTGATGTGTTGGGTTATAAAAAATGGGCCTTCTTTTTCAAGGTCATCGGCATGAACTCCATCCTGATCTATATCTCCGGAAAGTTTATCAAATGGCAATACACCACCAATGGCTTTTTCGGATGGATAGGCCAGCTGGTTGGCGATCCGTATAATATTGTGGTGATGGCCGTTTGCTTTGTTCTGGTGAAATGGATTTTCTTGTATTATTTGTACCAGAAGAAGACATTTTTACGGGTGTGACTCTTAATTATTTTTTGATGACGTTGATTTCGTTGATTGCCTGAAACCTGATTTATAGGATTACTGAAATAAAAAGGGATCTGCGAAATCAACGCAATCATTTAAATCAACGGTTAAGCCACTGTTGCTGCTCTTCGGGCGTAAAGAAGGTCCAGGCCATGATACGACTAACTTTTTGTCCTTGCGACATATTGATAGTTTGTACTTCCTTTGCACCTGCCTTTTGCAGGGCATTGTACAAAACACGCAAATTTTCTTTTTTGGATACCAGTGAGGTGAACCATAAACATTGTTTGGCGAAGCGCGTGCTTTGCGTAGCCATCACTTTTAAAAACGCGGCTTCGCCACCAGGGTACCATAGTTCGGTATTCTGGCCGCCAAAGTTTAGTAATGGCTCCTCTTTGCCTTTGGCCGTATGCAAGCCCAAATTATTCCATTTACGGCGCGATCCTTCTGCAGCTTCCCTGATAGAAGCATGAAATGGCGGATTGCAAATGGTCAAGTCAAAAGTCTCACCGGGTTTTATGGCAAATACAAAAATATCCGCACGGTGCTTTTGTAGTCGCAATTCAACAGCATTCTTTAGTTGATCGTTACTATTAATTATCTTTTGTGCCGATTCAATGGCCGCTTCGTCAATATCTACCCCAACAAAACTCCAGCCATACTCCTGCACACCAATAATGGGATAAACACAGTTAGCGCCAACACCAACATCCAGCACTCGTACCTTTTTACCCTTCCGAACAACCCCTCCGTTTGATGTAGCCAGCAGATCGGCCACGTAATGGATATAATCCGCCCGACCCGGTATAGGCGGGCACAAATAGTCATCAGGGATATCCCAACTGGCAATTTGATAATGATGCTTTAACAGTGCTTTGTTCAGCATTTTTACCGCGTCGGGGTTAGCAAAATTGATAGTTTGGTTATCGTATTTATTTACCGTAACAAAAGGCCTTAAAGCGGGCGTAACCCTCATCAGCGCCTTAAAATCGTATCCCAGGCGGTGCTGGTTACGCGGGTGCATGGCTTCTTTTGCTTCGGGTTGGTTTGGGGCTGATTCTGGCAAGTTCTTTATTTTATTAATGATTTATCCTACAATACTGCCCAAATTGGCAGGTGAATAGTTTATTGATTTCAGGGTTTTGTTATCCGCTGTACGGTAAACCAAAAACAATCCGTCAATTTCTTTATAGTGCGATTCGGTACCAGCTGTATTGCGGTAATGCTCGATAGTTTGGTTAGCCTCCTCAATGGTTTTGCAGGCTTTGCTCATGTTGGAGCGGTGCACTTCGTCAAACAGTTCTTTAAATTTTTGACCCAATCCAAATTCCAATACCGCACCCGACAGTACATATTGCAAATCGCAAAGAGCATCGGCTATTTCAACCAGGTTGTTATCATCAACTGCCTGTTGAAGCTCCTTCAGCTCTTCGGCCAGCAATTCAATACGCAATTGACTGCGTTCTTTTGACGGAATAGCGGGCTCGGCAATAATGGGGTGTTTAAAAGTGGTATGAAATTCGGCTACCTGGTTTAATGAGTTTAAATCTTTGATCATGATATTAAAGCAATATAAGCGCTGCTAAGTTATCAATTAACCCAAAAGCTTTCAAAAAATGATTGTCTTTAAAATTTGGAAGCGTTGCCCGGTCAGATCATTTATGCTATACATATTCATTAATTTAATCAAAATAACACCCAACTACGCACATTGATAATATACAATTAATATTAAAAATGAATATTAGAGCCTTAAAAATGAACGGAATAGCTCAATTATTTCATTAACAATTACTTAACATTAACTATCTTTATTAACATAAACATAATATTAAACTCACTGTTTATTAACTTAGCTTTGTGCCGAAAAATAATTCAGAATTTCCTTGTCCAATAATATGAAAAACGATAAAAATAAAACCGCCGCAAAAGAGGCCCGCAAAACACTTAAGAAACAATTGAATGATAAACTGTTTGCCCAGATAAAAACTGTGGTAGGCGAATTTGAATCAGACGTAAAAAAGGTGAACAAGGTCATTGAAAAAGCCGCGAAAAACCTGGCTAAAGCATTAGTTGCAAAAATAGATACGGAAGTACCTGCTAAAAAAGTAGCAGTTCCACAAGCACTTGCTACTAAAGACAAAAAAGTAGCAGTTCCGCAGGCGCTTGCCACTAAGGTAGCTGCTCCAAAAACTGCTGCAGCTAAAAAACCGGCAGCAACACCGGCTCCAGCTCCAGCAAAAACTGCAGCCAAAACTGTTGCTAAAAAAACAACAACCCCTAAGGCATAAGTTTTATATAGTTATATGCAGGGCATAATTATGCTCAAAAATAAGCAAGATTCCAACAGAGCCTTGCTTATTTTTTTGACTGTTTTTTTATCAGAACAGATCACAGATCCCCACTTCATTCTTCCCCCCGGTCCAGGATATCGGCACTTCATCTCCGGCCATAAGCTACATCCCAACTGTTTTTAACTATCGTAGTGGTAAAGTAGTGCCTCATTAATATAATCCGGTCTGTTTCCCTTTTAGTTTTGCTTACAGGCAATAAAACAAATTTGCTTAACTTAAACTCGTGTATTTGTCTGCCGAAAGCAAGTCTGCATTGCCGAAAATCCAGAGAGGTACCACACCTTATTCATATTTCACAGTTAAACCCGTTTAAATGCAACAGTTACCCAAGCGCCTTTTATCCATTGATGTGCTGCGAGCCATCACCATGCTACTAATGATATTTGTTAACGACGCCAGCGGTGTAAAAAATATCCCCGAATGGATAGATCATGCGCCGGGTAAAGCCGACGCCATGGGCTTTGCTGATACTATATTTCCGGCATTTTTGTTTATCGTGGGCTTGTCCTTACCTTTTGCTATCAAAAACAGGCTCAATAAAGGCGACTCTTTTACCTCCATTTTATTTTACATACTTACCCGGAGCGCGGCACTGCTGATCATGGGCTTTTATCATGTGAACCTGGAAAGCTACAGCAATACTTCCCTACTTCCTAAGGCGCTTTGGGCCATATTGATCACTCTTGCTTTTTTCCTGGTATGGCTGGATTATCCCGAGACTATGGCCAAAGCCAAAAGGTACATCTTTCAGGGTCTGGGTATAGCTATCCTGATTGCCATGGCCATTGTATATAAAGGCAATGACGACGGCGAAATTACCGGCATGCGCCCGGAATGGTGGGGAATACTGGGTATCATTGGCTGGGCTTACCTCATATGTGCCATTGTTTACCTGCTGGCCAAAGGCAAACTGAACATTCTTTTTCCGGTACTCCTGTTATTTGTAGCCATCAATATAGCCCGGCATACCGGCATCATCCACAAAAGACTATTTCTCATCGGCGATGCCTCTTCCCTGTGTTTAACCATGGGTGGCATTGTGATATCAGAATTGTACGCCCGCCTGGTTTCGTTGGGCAAAACGCAACGCATGTGGCTTATCTTTGGGCTTACCGGGGTGCTATTGATTGTACTTGGGCTGGTAATACGGCCGTACACACAAGGTATCTCCAAGATCCGCTCTACTCCTGCCTGGATATTTATTTGCAGCGGCATCACTATTTTGGTATTTGAGCTGATGATATACCTGGTTGATGTAAAAGGCAAAAAAAACTGGTTCAACTGGATCTGGCCGGCAGGTACCAGCACCCTCACCTGTTACCTGATGCCTTATTTCCAGGTTTTCCTGCTGATGCTTTTCCATATCAATTACCCGGATATTTTTAATTCGGGTATTATTGGCCTTGCCCGTTCTATGGCTACCGCATTTATATTGATCGCCCTGGTTGGGCTCATGGAAAAAAAGCGGATCAGGCTAAAAGTTTAATAAAAAAACCATACCATACTTAAACCTCATTATTACATGATCAACCTGAAACTTCATAAGCAAGTATTGGCCAAAGTCCTACTTTGTTTATTACCATTTTTATTACCCGCATTTACGCTCAAAGCACAAAAAGTAGCTAAGAAGCCCAAATATGTAGTTATTGGATATGTTGGCGGCTACAAAGGCGTAGCCAATATGGAAATGGTGAACCCCGAAAAGCTTACCCACATTAACTACGCTTTTGTAAACGTAAAAAACAACCGTGCATTTTTAAGTCACGAAAGAACAGATACCATTAATTTCAGAAACCTGGTACTGCTTAAAAAGCGCAACCCAGCTCTTAAAGTGCTCATATCGATAGGCGGTTGGACCTGGAGCGGAAATTTCTCTGACGCCGTATTAACCGATACCGCTCGGGAAGCTTTTGCGGCTAGTGCAGTGGCTATCATCAAAAAGTATAATCTGGATGGTGTTGACATCGACTGGGAGTATCCCGCCATGGGTGGCAATACTGGTAATGTATACCGCAAAGAAGACAAGGAAAACTATACGCTGATGTTTAAATCATTACGTAAACACCTGGATACCCTGGAAAAACAAACCGATAAAAAGCTTTTGCTTACCGCGGCTGTGGGTGGCTTTAAACGTTTCCTGGAGCATACCGAAATGGATAAGGTGCAGCAATACCTCGACTATATAAACCTTATGACGTATGATTACTTCCAGGATGGCTCGGGTATAGCGGTTCATCATACCAACCTGTATGCTTCCAAACAATACCAAACCGAAAACTATGCCGATAAAGCTGTATCTGATTATATGGCCGCCGGTGTGCCTGCCAGCAAACTGGTATTAGGTGTGGCTTTCTATGGTCGCTCATCAAAAGTACTGGATATAGCCCAGAACGGGCTGGGGATGAAAAGGGGTGAGTACATGCATGTAGGCGGCTATACACTGATCAAAGACAGCTTACTGAACCGCAATGGTTTTAAATATTACCGCGACCGCAACGCCGAAGCTCCTTACCTGTTTAATGCAGCTACCAAGCAGTTTATATCATACGATGATGAATGGTCGATAAAAGTCAAATGCCACTATCTCATCAAACATAAAATGGCCGGGGTGATGTTTTGGGAATATGCTGATGATAAGAAGGAGTACTTGCTAAATGAGATTGATGCGAGATTGAAAACGAAGTAAATCAATATCCAGTTCAGACACC
>Ga0105239_10002038_pt1 | contig 26207 bp, 22 predicted proteins | sample KBSC44metaG_FD_92761 | JGI IMG/M metagenome (GOLD analysis project Ga0105239, IMG submission 92761) | Corn rhizosphere microbial communities from Kellogg Biological Station, Michigan, USA - KBS C4-4 metaG | ecosystem: Host-associated > Plants > Roots > Rhizosphere > Soil | place: Michigan, USA...
ACCGCCAAAGGTGCTTGTAGCACCAAAGCCCACATCATCTAATATGATCCACAGCACGTTTGGCGCGCCGGCAGGCGCTTTATGAGGCTCAGGCCACCACTCCTTTGAATCATTAAGCGTTTTGCCTACCGTGCCGCCAAATGGCTGAGTATTTTGCGCTTTTAGGCTTTGCGACCCGAAGATGCCTATAGCCAAGGCAACCGGCCATATTTTGCTGCTCCCCGTTTTAAAATATGCGGGGAGTTTTTGGCTGAGTTCTTTTAAATTTATCATGATCTGTTTGGTTTATATATTAGTTATTGTACAGGAAAACCGGCTTTGGTTAAACTGTCAAGCGCGCCAATGTTATAGCTTAAATGATAACCCAGTGTTTGGAGAGAATCGGCAGCTCTGCCGCTTCTGTTACCAGAATGGCAATACAGATATACTTGTTTATTTTTATCCAGCTTTTTGATCTGATCGGCAAAATCGGCCGATTTGATATTGATATTTGCGGCATATTTTAAATGCTTCAGGTTATACTCCTCTGGCGTACGTACATCTACCAGGTAAGCTTTACCCTGGGCTATATCGTCAAGCAGTTTTTTTTCGATCGCGGGTGTTACCGCGATCTTATCTGATTTTTTTTGCACGTATGCTGGTTGTTGTGCCCATAAAGTGGTGCTTACCAAAAATAGCAGCAGGGTGATGATGATGAACTTTTTCATATGGGTATTAGATTGAGGTCTATTCTGAATAATTTCCTACTGCCAGCCCGGGTTTTGCGTAAGCTTGCCGTTACTGTTATCAATTTCCTGCTGTGGTATCGGGAACAGGTAAAATTTACCAGCCGTGCCTTTGGTCACATTAGTTTTACCCACTTTAAGCAAGCTGGCTTCCAGTATACCATTACCGTTGGCATCTTTCTCACGGATCAAGTCGAACCAACGCTGGTACTCGAACACAAATTCCAGGCGGCGCTCCAGGTAAACCGCATCGCGGAACTGCGCCTGTGTAAGACCTGAAAGATCATCCAGTCCGGCACGTTTACGCACCCTGTTAACAGAGGTATATGCTTTGGTGGTTGGGCCATTCAGTTCATTTTCTGCTTCGGCATGGATCAGCAATACTTCCGAAAAACGAATGATAGGCACATTCGCTCCCGACTCGGCCTCGTTGGCAACCACATTGGGATCATAATACTTGTTAAAAAATGGAGTAGAATCTCCTGGAATGCTGTTATCATTCAGCTTACCATACCAAAGGTTAGTGCTCGGGCTCTGGAAACGGGTCACAAAACTTACACGCTTCCTTTTATCGTTAGCAGGATACAATTTATAAATGCTGAAAAATTTGTCCGTCCCACTTGGTTTAGTAGCATCGGGCACGGAGTAAAACACAACCTGGTCGGCATAACTGCTTACCATACCGGGTATGGCATTGAGTATAGACCGTGGCGCCTGATTGTTCCCCTGCCCCTGTGAGTTAGCTTTAAATTGGGCAGAGAAGATATGCTCTCTACCATTTTTAGAAGCCGGTAAAAACACATCGGCGTAATTGGTAAACAGGTCATACCCATAAGGACCATTGATCACGGTTTCGGCCTGGGTTACTGCTTTGGCCCACTGGCGCTCAGTCAGATAAACTTTAGCCAGCAGCGCATTAGCAGCACCCGCCGTCGCCCTGCCCACATCGGCACCGGTGTAAGTATTTGGCAGATCGGTCGCGGCAGCTGTAAGATCTGTTTCTATTTGTTTATAAACCGTTGCGGCGGCTGTTCTGGGTACCTGCAAATCGGACAGATTAATAGAGGTTTGATCATGTAGCACTAGCGGCACATCGCCATATAAGCGCACCAGGTTAAAGTAATACAGGGCGCGCAAAAACTTGGCCTCGGCCACCAGTCTTTTGTTCAGCGTGGCATCAAACGTTATATGTGGTATGGTATCAATAGCGATATTGGCCTTTTTGATAGCCGCGTAATGCTGCTGCCAGATCTGCAGGATCCGTAAACCTGCTGATGAATGCCCCAACACCGCCTGTGAACGCACATCGGCATTGGTAGCGCCCGGGCCGGGTCCTTCATCATCGGCCATAAAGTTCATACCTGTATTAAATAGCGTGTTATATGGTGTCTGGACAGCGTTGGAACCTGCGTTTAACAGTGAGTAAGCGGCCGTAACTGCGGCTACTGCGTCGGCTTGTGTTTTATAGAACTGGTTTGCCGGAATAAAAGATCGCGGATCTTCATTCAGCTTGGCACAGGAAGTAGCGCCAAAGGCAAACAGTATAATGAGATATTTGATATTATGGAGTTTCATGTTGATCATATTATAAGGTGATACCTAACCCGGCAATAATGGATTTACTGTTGGGGTAAGCCCCGTTATCGACACCCGAAGTAATAGCCGACTGTTCATTACTACTTACCTCCGGATCATACCCGGTGTATTTGGTCCAGGTGGCAAGGTTTTGCGCGGTTATGTAGATCCTGATCTTTTTAATAGGCGATTTGGATACCACCGATGTTGGGATGGTATAACCCAAACTCAGACTTTTTAAGCGCAGGTAAGAGCCATTTTCGATAAACCTGTCGGAAATGGTTGGCGCCGGATCCTGGAAGGCGCTATGCACATCGGTATTGGTGTTAGTTGGTGTCCAGCGGTTTAGTAAGGTAGTGGTGGCATTGGTATAGCCCGTGCCCAGTTCCAATACATTGCGTTGCTGGTTGTATATCTTGTTGCCATACGAGCCCTGCAGGAAAATGCTCAAGTCGATACCTTTGTACGAGAAGGTATTGGTAAGGCCACCTGTAAATTTAGGCTGCGCATTGCCCAGGATCACCCTGTCGGCTGATTGTGTGATCTTGCCATCGCCGTTGATATCTACATAAGCCTGGCCTCCCGGTGAAGTATTAGCAGCCGGAGTAAGCGCCGGACCACCGGCCTGGATTAATCCGTTGGTTTTGTAACCGATGAATGAACCGATAGGCTCCCCTACTTTTAATATAGATGGCAAGGACGAATCAGGGATAAACTGGTTTACCCCATTGCCACCCAAACTAAGTACCTTATTACGGTTCACCGCGAATACCAGGCTGGTGTTCCATACAAAGGAACCGGTAAGGTTATGGGAATTAATGCTCAACTCAAAGCCTTTATTTTGCACCGAGCCCACGTTTTCATATTGTTGCGGATTGGTGATAGCAGTGTTGGTAATAATGGTAAGTCCGCTGGTAGCCGGCAGTGGCAGGTACAGTAGTAGATTGGTTGTCTTTTTGTAATAGATATCGGCGGTAACGGTGATCCTGTCTTTCAGCAAGCCCAGGTCGAAACCAAAGTCATATTGGCTTGTTTTTTCCCAGGTAAGATTGGGATTTGCCAAACTGTTGGGCGCGAAACCGGCCACAGTGGTGTTACCGAAGTTATAGCGGTAATAACCCAATTGTGAGTACGACTGGTATGCAGGGATATCACTGTTACCGGTTTGCCCTGCGCTTAGCCTGAATTTCAACTGACTGATCTGCTCCACGTTTTTCAGGAAATTTTCGCTCGAAGCATTCCAGGCAATAGCAGCGGATGGGAATGATGCCCACTGATGCCCCGGAGCAAATTTGGAAGAACCATCGGCGCGAAGGGTCAATGTTAAGAGGTATTTACTGTCGAAGCCGTAGTTAACACGGGCCAGGTATGATTTTAGCGCCCAGATATTGGATGATGATGATGGCGCTATAGCAAAGCCACTGCCCGAAATAGAAGTGATGCTGCCCGAGCCCAGGTTGTTATAAGTATCGTAATCGCTTACAAAACCCGATGAACCGGTAATAGCACCTTCGGCTTTAAATTTTTGCTGGGTAAAGCCCGCCAGCACATTCAGGTTACTCCTGCCCAATTTCTTGGTATAGGTCAGCGTGTTTTCATTCAACCAGTTAAAGGAGTTCAGCGTACCTACTTCGCCAATACCCGAATAGCCCTGGCCTTCATAAACGGTGGATGGCAAATAACGGTTTTGTTTATTGTCGATCAGATCCACACCAGCCAGTACACGTGCGGTCAGGTCTGGGGTGATCTTGTAGTCGCCTGAAATATTACCCAAAACCCTGCTGGTAGTAGTGGTATTGGTTTGGTTATAGAGCGTATTGATGGGGTTACCATAACTACCCTCAAATATATTTTTCATAAAGAACGATCCATCCGCATTGTATATCGGGGTGGTTGGCGTCATCAGCAATATCGCCGGTACAACACCTGCCGGCGCTACTTGCGCGCTGATACGGCTGCCTGTGATATAGGATGATATTTTAAGTTTATCATTGTAATCATGCTCTATGTTCACACGGCCGGCATAGCGCTCAAAATTGGTATTTTGCAATATCCCATCCTGCTTCATATAATTGCCCGAAAAAGCGATCCTGGTACGATCTGTCCCCGAAAGGATAGACAGGTTATGATTTTGCGTATTCCCTTCCCGGAAAGCAGCACCTTGCCAGTCGGTATTTACATTATAAGGGTTCAACTGAGCGGCAGTTTGCGGGCTTTTACCCGAATTGGCAAGCGCATCGTTACGCAAGGCGCCCCACTGATCGGAGTTGAGCAAGGGCAGGGTTTTGATCACATTTTGCCAGCCGTAACTACCATCGTAATTGATAGATGATACACCCGATTTTCCTTTTTTGGTAGTGATAATGATAACACCATTAGCGCCGCGTGTTCCATAGATGGCCGTGGCCGAAGCATCTTTCAGCACTTCGATATTTTCGATATCAGAGGTGCTAAGCGAAGCCAAAGGATTGATCTTGGGCCCATTGGTTACACCGGCATCAGTAAGCGAGTTGCTGTTTGAAGTGGGGAACCCATCAATAATATACAGCGGCTCGGCTACTGCGTTAATAGAGTTTACGCCGCGGATTTGTACGGTAACGCCTGCTCCCGGCTGCCCGGTGGCTTGTGTTACCTGTATGCCCGATATGGTACCCTGTAAGGCCCGGTCTAATGATGGAATGGGTTGCTTCAACGCCAGCTGCGGCACGGAAGCCACCGATCCGGTAATATCCTTACGTTTTTGTGATCCATAACCAACAACTACTACCTGGTTTAGCAGGCTTTGCGCGTCTTTCATCAATATCTCCACGGGGCTGCCATTGGCAATGAACGACTTTGTTTCGTAACCTATAAAGGTGATAATAAGCTTATATGGAAACTTCTGACCGGTAACAAAACTAAACTTTCCTTCCACATCTGTAGAAACTACGTGAGTTGTGCCTTCAATACGTACTACTGCGCCGGGTAATGGTTCTTTGGTAGAACCGTCCAATACCCTACCTACCAATTTTGAATTGATAATGGGTTGTGTTGATTGCTGCGCAAAAACAATAACGGGAAACAACAGAGCTAATAAGGGGATGAATAAAAGTTTTTTCATATCGCCTGGTAGTTTAAGTTGGTGAATAAACTGGACGATATGGAGGCTTTTAGTACAAGCCCGCTACCAGTGTACCGGTAGTAAAGGTTGGCGGCTATGGCCGTGACCAGGTGAACAAGCCGGGATTGGGGCAATAGAAAGCCCTGCCCAACTTTTGCAATATTTTGCATAAATTTGAATAGTTTAAAATGACACCATTGAAACAGGCTCAACGCCAATCGATCCCTGTTTCGTTGTTTTAATTCTGGAGGGGAAAAGCGATCGCTTTTCCCTTATTTATAGAGCCGGTTTTGTTATTATTTTTTCATATTCCTTCCTGTTGATATCTTGTTATTTATTTAGGGGTATTCATTATTTAATTTTTCACACATCTAAAACCCAGGTGTTCCATGCCGCTGTCTTCGGTGGTCTTCATCCTGCGGGATACCCGGAAGCCCGAGCAATAGCTATCGTTACACAAAAACGAACCGCCTCTTACTACTCGCTTTATGGCATAAGGCTCATCCGGGTCATATGACTTTAACGGTCCTTTTGGATTTTTAACACCTTCGGGTTTGTTAATGGTGCTGTAATACCGGTAATCATATAAGTCGGCGCACCATTCCCAAACATTCCCGGCTACATCGTACAAACCATAGCCATTAGGAGCGAATGAACTTACCGGCGCGGTATAATAAAATTTATCGCGCTGGGTGTTCCGGTACGGGAAATCGCCCTCCCATATATTGGCCTTCGGCTTGCCGTCGGTCACTTTTTCGTTGCCCCAGGGATATATGTTATCTTTCAAACCTCCCCTGGCGGCGTGTTCCCATTCCGCTTCGGTTGGCAAACGTTTACCGGCCCACTTACAATAAGCTATTGCATCATCATAGGACACCTGCGTTACCGGGTATTTACCTTTGCCTTTAATATCACTACCCGGACCGTGCGGATGTTTCCAGCTGGCACCTTTTTTCCAGGTCCACCACTGGCTGTAATCGCTCAGTGATACCGGTTGTTTAGAAGGCACAAATACCAGCGAGGCAGCTACCAGCAAACTATCGGCGGGTTTTTCGGTACCGGGAGGCAGTTGTTTTTTAAGCACATTCCAATCCGGTTTTTGTTCGGCTGTGGTCACGTATCCGGTAGCTTTTACAAATTTTTCAAACTGCGCGTTGGTCACTTCGGTGCGATCCATCCAAAAGCCATCAACAGTAACCTGGTGTTTCGGATATTCATCCTTTTCGGCCTGGCTATTGTCCGCCCCCATCCTGAAAGTACCCGCAGGAATCCAAACCATACCATCGTGACTGGTATCGGGGCCCGCCATCACAGCCGCACCTGCTAAAGGGGTTGATTTAAACCTGCTGGGAATGTTCGACTCGCAGCATACCGCCTTTTTTTTCTGCGAAACAACGCTGGTTACCACAGCCGTCTTTTCTTTTTCTTTTTGCTTGCAGGCCGAAAAAATCATCGGACCAGCAATCATGATCAACAGTACCGGGGAAATTTTTTTAAGATTCATATTTCTATAGAGTCAAGAGCAAAGAATCAAGAGCCAAGATGAGAAATTAACCTACAACAATCATTTTTGTCCTGATTCCTGATTCTTATATCTTGATTCTCGCTACGCTTTTACCGGCTGTAAGTTATATGTTTCTTCAGAAATTTCCTGCTTTACACTTTCTTGTTTATCCGGACGATACAGTTGATGCTCCTGTAAAGGCACATCTTCCCTCACCATTTGGCCATCGGCAGCCAACTCGCTTCCCGGTACTTTTGATTTAAAAATAGGCCATAACAGCTGCGCGTACCATTGGTCGCCTTCATAGTGTGATATGCCATAGGCTTTTGGATATTGACGCGAAATATGCGCCGTACCGAATATTACATCCCATAAAAAGAACATGTTGCCAAAATTACCTTTGTAATAGCCCACACCATCATCGGTTGTAGCAGCATGGTGCGCATGGTGCGTTGCCGGTGTAGATATGGTGCGCTCTAACACCCAGGCCAGAGGATGCAGTACTTTATACTGATAAAAAGGTTTATCCCATGGAATACTGGAATGCGCCAAGGTGGTAATTGTACCCTTGATGCCTTTCACCACAATAGCGGGGATACCCAAGCCCAGATAAACCAGCGCGGTAGTTAAATAGGTTTGCGAAAAAAACAACGTATAGATTACATTTTGCCTGCTGGCCATAGCCATACCCATGTATGATGCCGAGTGGTGCGTACGGTGAAAGCGCCATAACCAGGGTATTTCGTGGTGCAAGCGGTGATACCAGTATTGTGTAAGATCATCGGCCACGGCAATGATGATAAAGCCCCAGAAAAATGGCACCCAGTCAAACACATCTTTAAAACCCGGCAATATGGATGGTAAAACTTTCAGCCCATAATAGGCTACCACTGGTTTAACAACCAGTTTGGGGATGGTAAAGCAGGCAATATCTACCCAACGCTCGTTTTTGTTCCAGCGTTTTTTATACAGGCCAAACGAAAACTCCAGCACCCCGAGTACCAGCACCAGAACGGAAAACCCATATCCGTTCAGGTTGTCAATTACTTTTTTTATCAGTTCAATCATGGTATTTATGTTTAAGGATTTTCAGATTTAGTTTTTGAGGCTGGCTGTGCTGTTTTTTGCACCTGCTTTTTCTTTTCCCATGGACGCTGCCCGGTAAAGTAAAAATTGGCAAACATGAGCACCAAAGGCAGTGCATAAAGCAGCAGGCTCAGCAGGGCATTTTTAATAATGCGCGTTTTTTTAGCTTCTTCCAGTTTCATGATGCGGTTGATTTAGTTTGTGTTGTGGAAGCCGGGGCAGACTTATGGTTATCAGAAAGCAGCTTTTGTGTAAGCCATAAACCGCCAAAAATGATAACAAAGGGAATCAGGGTGATGATCACCCCTACCAGTATCTTTTTTCCCAGCAAGGAAACGTCGTTGAGGGTCATAATAGTAGTATTTTTTTATCTATGGTAATTAAAAAGCAGGTAAAAAAGAGCAAACCCAACTGTGCACAGATGGTCATGCCGTATATAAAATTGAATAAGAATAATTTGTAGAAATCAGATCAGTACCGGCAGGTAACGATCACAGAGAAAGAGGATCCCTTAATGCCCGGATCAACAGCAACAACAAAAACGACGGGAAAAAGCAGTTTGCATTTGATAAGCAGCAAAGCCGGGGCTGGTGGTTGGGTCGGGTTGCATTTTCTGGAGCTTTTAAAACTGTTTTACGTTGTATTTTTTTATCTCTCCGGCAAATGTATATAATTGTTTTTACAATTACTACTAATTCTATAGAATTTATGTATAAAGTATACATTTTTATGAAATTCGTAGCATTATTGGTTAATAATGGAAGGAAATTCAGATTTGAAGCCTTTAAAACCGATGAAAATTGAGTATTTGTAAATGAGAAGGTGCTGTACGGAGTAAAATGCATGGCGTATACCCGCTCTTGGCCGCGGGAGGGCCAGTCACTTTTGTCGCCACAAAAGTAACCAAAAAGGCTGTCACCAGAAATGCTTCTTTGCGCACTTAGCCTTTGCTCCGCAAATCGGGCAGAACCACGGACTGCAATTATTTTGCCCAACTTCGTTCGCTCATTCCCTATGCTTCAGCAAAAACTTGCTATGCCCCTGCAACCGCACAGTCCTGCATCGTTCTGTCCGCTTTCGTCCGAAGCTGTTCTGCTGACGAAAAGAAAATATTGAGTTGGCAATGTTCTTATTCAACCTATGGCCGGTATTATCACCGTACCACTTTTTAGACTTATTTTATATGATGCTTTTAAAACGCCATGCGATATGGTGCGGTGATAACACCGACCATAGGCCAATCTCATCACAGGTAGAAGCACACGAGGAGATTGCTTCGTCGTTCCTCCTCGCAATGACATAATTTAATGTTTTTTCTCCCCCGTCAGCAGAACAGCTTCGGGCGAAAGCGGGCAGAATATGTTGGCCTGTGCGGTTGCAGGGGCATTAGCAAACCTTGCCGAAGCGTTGGGATGGAGCGAACAAAGTGGTGTTAAGGTTTAGCAGCCCGTGATTCTGTCTGGTTTGCAGGGCAAAGGCCTTGTGCGGCAAAGAAGCATTTCTGCTGACTTGATTTTTGGTTACTTTTCATCAAGGAAAAGTAACTGGCCCTCCCGCGGCCAAGAGCGGGTATGCGCCAAACAAAGCAGCTCTGTAAAGCTTAGAGATTATTAATCTTTTGATTGTTTTCTTTCGGTATTAATGAGCTCCCTCTGGTCGGTTGTCTTCGTTCCTCGCAATGACGTTGTTGTAGTACCGGCATCGGGTAATTCGATGAGTATTTTACGGTATCAACCCCACAACCGTATTAATGATCAAATTAAAAACATCGCTTTTAAACTGATCAACAGCTACTTCGGCCAGACCGGCTTGCTTCAGGGCTATCATTTTTATTTCATCGGCTTGCCCCAGTACCAGGTCGCTGAAGTCATCTTTGCTGATGTCGCCTTTGGCTAACTGTTTTGTCCAGGTTTTCAGGTCATCCTTCAGTTCGCTCAGAATAGCTTGTCCGTCGGCTGTTGCCTGGGTAACGAATTCCTTTAAAGTGTTTCCTGCCAGGTCTGCTATGCCCTGCTTGAGCGTAGCCAATACGTTTTTAAAATTTATTGCCATGATTCAATTTATTGGGTTACCTGTGCGGGTTTTATCTTTTTGCTTTCCAGTTCGGCTATCTGGTCAAAGGAATTGCCTATCTGTTTCTTTTTATCTACGATGTAAGCCGCGTTACATTTACCATCTTTTTTCCATTTCACCAGGAAGCCGCCAAATAAATGGCCGGCAGGGTCGTTAAGGATTGTCCACATTTGGGTGGTGATCTCATTGTGCGGACGGTGTTTATCATATTCGATGGCTTTATCGATGTTAAGCTGTAACGTTTTTACTTCACTTTCATGAGCTGTGTAATTTTCGGTAGCTTTATCCATCAAATCAAGGGCATCTACTTTCAAAGAAGTAACCTGTGCGTATGCGGTTTGATCGAAGGTTGATATGGTTGGGCTACAACCCAAAAGCAGGCAAAGCGGCAATAATAGCGCGAGGTAAAGGCGTGTGATCTTCATAGGTAGGTAATGTTTAAGTAAAAGTAAAAAGAGTTTTCGATATAATTAAGTAAACCCATGAGTATTTCGCCCGATTCTGCAGCTGTATTTGGTTATCACCGCTATATGATAGCACTGCACGGCAACCGGGGCCCCGAAGCTTTGGGCTGGCGCGATACCGAAAGCCAGGTAATCCGCTTTGATGCCCTGGCTGATATGGCCGATCTGAACGGCCATTCCCTGCTGGATGCCGGTTGCGGGCATGGCGACCTCCGCTCCTATTTGCATCGCTTATACCCTGATATTGTTTATTATGGGATGGAACAGATCCCCGAGCTGATAGACGAGGCAACACGCCGTTACCAGGATTGGGAGGCTACCGTATTTATCCGCGGTGATTTTATGGCCGATGCCATGCCTGTGGCCGATTATGTAATGGCCAGCGGATCGCTCAATTATTATAATGCCGACCCCGACTTTATTTTCAAGGCCATTACCCGTTTATATGAGCATTGCAGAAAAGGTCTTGCTTTTAACCTGCTCAGTCACATCATTCCCAACGGTCTGTTAGCGGCCTACAATCTCGATGTGATCATGGCCCATTGCCAGCAGCTATGCCCGAACGTGGTTTTAAAAAATGATTACAGTAATGAGGATTTCACGGTTTTCATGTACCGGTAGATTGTCACCTTTCCTGTCGATAATTTTCGGTATATTTGTATATGCACCGGCCCGGTTTTTCTGATCAAAAGGAAAACCGGGCTGTTTTGTTAAGGAAGAAAAAGGCATAAAAACCGACCATTTTTCATATAGTTATTTGAATATCAATTACTTAATACTTTTTAAAGTTTTAAAAACGCGTTAAAACAGTGTTAAAATTTGTTAAAAAGTGTTAAAATCGATGTTTTTCGAGTGTTTTTGAACCCAAAATAGTCCGTTTTTGTGCAGAAAAGTGTTAAAATTTAAGGTTTAAAAAGTTTTTGGACCAGCATCTCATCCTCAAATATGTTCTGTAATTTTTATTCGATCATTAAACATGTTAATATTACATTTGACGTCGTTGGATAAAACCAACAACCTATAATCTTAAAAAAAATGAAACAAGGATTGCTTATTGATATGGACGGCGTGATATACAGCGGCGAAGAGCTGATATATGGCGCTGATAAATTTATTAACCACCTGCTTACCAAAGGGATCCCCTTTGCCTTTATGACCAACAACAGCCAGCGGACCAGCCTGGAAGTGGTACGTAAACTGAAAAGGCTTGGCATAACCGTTGAAGCTAAACACATCTATACCAGTGCTATGGCTACCGGAAAATTCCTGGGCGATCAAAGTCCTAACGGTACGGCTTACGTACTGGGCGAAGGTGGTTTGCTCACCAGCCTACACGAAAACGGCATAACCCTGGTTGATACCGACCCCGAATTTGTGGTTCTGGGCGAAGGCCGCAACTTTACCCTGGAAATGGTTCAGCGCGCGGTAGATATGATATTGGCCGGTGCTAAATTCATCACCACCAATCGTGACCCATCGCCCAAAAAACCCGGTTGGAACAACCTGGGTATAGCAGCCACCACCGCTATGATTGAGGAAGCCACTGGCCGTAAGGCATTTGTTACTGGCAAACCAAGCCCGGTAATGATGCGGTCGGCCCGTAAGTTTCTGGGTCTGGAAACAGCCGAAACTACCGTAGTTGGCGATACGATGGAAACCGATATTCAGGGTGGTGTGCAAATGGGTTACAAAACCATACTGGTACTCTCCGGCATATCCTCTAAAGACCAGCTGAGCCACTACGCCTTTAAACCAGATTTGATAGTGGGTTCGGTTGATAAGATCGAGTTCCCCTTAAAATGGTGGTAATAAAAAAGCCCCGGTAAACAGGATTTACCGGGGCAACACAAATGAAGTGACTTAACTATTTGAGCTTGGTAGCTTTGTCGCCTTCAATATCTGTAATTACCGAACTATTGGATAGCGGTAAACTGGTGGTACTTCGGCCAACTGTCCAGCGGCCTATTGTCGGGTTATATTCGCCGCCCAACTCATCAAAACTACCTGATGGCGGAAGCGTGCAAGCCCCGGTATTAGTTCCTTGCCTGTTAAATGGCTGATCGACCTGGGTTACGGGGTTCTTTACGTCGTAGAAATCACTGTTGGTAATACGATAGCCTACGTTAGTGTTAGCATCATATAGGTTGCCACCCGTTCCGTAAAATATAACATCAACAGGTTTGCTGGCTGCAGTAATATTGGTACCGGCAAATACTGCTATACCTGCTGCATTACCACTATTGGCCAGCAAGTTGCCGGTTTTAGTACCAAATGCTGATGATGGATCGGTATTAAAGTTAGGGCTGTTGGCGGTGGAATAATTGAATGCCCCTATCCAGTTTGATGAACTCATGCTGGTTGATGCGGAGCCATCTATTTTTTGGCCCGTTCCGCCAACATAAAAATAGGTACCCTTTGTAACCGTACCAGATTTGAGCTCAATTTTGTAAGTCCGCAGATCGCCTGTTGCCCAGCCGTTGACCGGGTAACCAGAAGGTGTTGAGGCACCGGCGTTGTTCGTGGTCACCACCGTGAAATTCTCAACCGAGAAATCAATGTCGCGCGTTGCCAAAAGCTGTATGTACTCATAATTGGCGTCAGTACCGGCAGGATCGGTTATGAAACCGCTGATCACCATTGGTGCAATATCAGTTGCCAGTATAAATGCGTCATCAACCGTACGCATCCGCAACTGAGGGATCACCGTATTGTTGCTATCCGCACCAAAAACAATGGCTGTAAAGTTGGCGCTCAATGGTAAATTTTTACCTGCAAATGTGGCTGCGGCTTCTGTATGTAAGGTAACTCTGCCATATCCGTCGCTTATCACTTTGTCGCCTGCATAGGTATCTGTTGATGTTGGCAAGGGATCAAATCCAGCTTTAGAAACGGTTACCAGGGTGCTTTCATAATTATCCTGATTGGCCCTTAGCGTGTTGGTTGCCACTTTTTGGCTGGTTAAAGCATTGTTTGAAGAAACTTTGGTGACCGCACCAGCCTGGATACCGGTTATCTGCAAAGTGCCGTTAACGCGCTTTAAAACCCCGCCGGTCACGTCGATCACCACCGAGTCGCCGGGAGCATAACTGGCGGCCGCGGCACCCAGCGGTATGGATATACCTCTTAGTTTTGCGCGACGGCTATTTTGAACAACTAATAAACCAGCCGGCATATTACCACCAACTGGATCTGAAATTACAATTCCTACCATTTGGTGAGCGCCAAACATGTTTTTGGTATCGAGGGTGACGTCTGTCCCTTTATATATGGTTCTGATGTCTGCTACGGCTATAACGGACGCCAGCACGCCGCCCGGGTAATTATTCGCTTTGGTACAGCCCTGCATGATCATGGCTGAAAAAAGCAGCAACAAAGTGTAAAATAATATCTTTTTCATTTTCAATGGATATCGTGATAAATCAATCAGTTAAAACAATTATGGCTTTTGCCACCAAACCTGGGTGTTCAGCAAGTCGGGCCCCTGTGAGGCTACCGCTGCCTTATAATTTGTTGGATTGGCCGATTGCACATAAACCGGATAAACGATACGGGCAGGCATTATACCGCCATTTAACAAACCCGCCCCCTTGGGCAATACCGGGTGACCTGTACGGCGGTATTCAAACCATTGCTCAAAATCGGTCCAAAACAGGGTATAATATTTTTGCACATGTATCATTTCCATTTTATCATCAAGTGGCACCGAATCGTCCCAGGTTATATCCGCAGTGGCTTCATAGGTGGCTACCGGCGTAGTAAAATTGGGCTGCCAAAAAGTGATAGCATTGATAACGCCGTTATCATAATATGTCTTGGCCGGTGTCGAGATCCAGCCTTTAGCAGCGGCTTCGGCCAGGATAAACTGCAACTCGGCATAGTTCATGATATTACCCATCAAGGGCTCGTTCATGAGCGTTTTGGTGGAGGTTGTAGAATAGAAGTAGGACTTTTTAACAGGAGCGTTACCGGGTGCATATCCACTGGGTACACCAACATATCCGCCGCCGTATGTAGCTATTGCCCAACTATTACCGAACAAACGGGGATCGGCCCATTTGGTCAAATTATCAATAAAGAATGAGCACAGGGATGGCGCGGTGAAGTCCTGCGCCCGTACACCGGCTATAAACGGTGAAGTTAAATAACCGGAGCCCGTCCATTTTATAACTGCCGACTCAGAATTATTGGCCATGATTGGATAGGTACCAGGGTTGTTATCAACAATGTCTTTGATTTTCGCGATACAATCAGCAGAAACCTCTGCTTTACCCGAGATACGAAGTAATAAACGCAGGTACAATGAGTTGCCAAATTTGCGCCACAAAGTCGTATTTCCGTTGAAAACCGGGTCGCTTGAGGCCGCTACGTTGACCGCACCATTCAGTAAAGTATTTGCTTCTTCCAGCTGTTTAAATATGCCCAGGTATATATCTTTCTGCTTGTCAAAAGCAGGCTGAAAATTCAGATCGCGACCTTGATTGGATTGTGAATAAGGCACATCACCATAGGTATCGGTCAGCATGGAGTAGATCCATGCCTGGCAGATGAGCGATATCCCCTGGTAGCCTTTATTTAAGGTAACCGGTTGGCCGGCTATGTCATATATCGATTTAAAATTGGTTAACTGCAGGTACCAGTTGTTCCAGGTATAATCGCCCCAGGTGTTTTTGATATCGTACCTGAAAACCTGCCCTTCCGAATCGCTTTGATTCACGGTAACCTGCATCAGTTCGTTATTATAGGTACGGCTGCGCAGCATATTGGTTGTTAATATATTAACCAGCGCCGGGGCCAGCAATTGCTTGGGCGTAGTTGTTGGCGAAGTATTCGGATCCGTATTGAGGGATTCAAAATCCTTTTTACATGATGGCTGCACTATAGCGAAAAGCATCACCACGCAAATAACTTTATAAATATTCTTTTTCATTGTTCAGCTAATTAAAGTGAGATAACGAGGTTAACACCCATGGTTCTGGTTGAGGGGAACTGGCCAATTTCAAAGCCCTGCGTAATATCAGAGCCGCTAAGCGTACCAAATTCCGGATCAAAACCCGGCCATTTTGTCCAGATGAACAGGTCACGGCCATACACTCCTATTGTGGCCCGTTGTATCCCCAATCTTGATGAAAGCCTGGCCGGTAGGGTATAATCGAACCTGGCTTCTCTGAGCTTGATAAAATTGGTGCTGTAGGTGGCTCCTTCGGCGTTGTTAGCCCCCAAATTTGATTGGTAGTACTGATCAATATCCAGTGCTACCACATCGTTTTTACGATAGGTTCCGTCTGCATTTTGTACTACACCGTTTCCGATGATGCCGTTATATCTGCCCGGGAGTGTATTGGTTGTTTTGCCCTGTTCGGCCAGTTTGTATGAGGTAAGCGAGTAAGCTACAGCGCCATACTGTGCATCAAACAAAATACTAAAATGGAATTGTTTATACCTGAAATCGTTACTCAGGCCCATTTTCCATTTAGGCGAGGTATTACCCAGATACACCAGATCGGGTGAAATAAGGGCGAAACCTGTTTTAGGGTCAAAAACCACCTGTCCATCGGGAGAACGTTGGTATCCCCTGCCATACAGATCGCCCATACTGCCACCTACTTTAGCCACTATCTGTCCACCGCCTGTCGGGCCATTTTGCAGCACAACAGAGCTGTCTGAAAGTTCTTTTATCTTATTGCGGTTAGCCGAGAAGGTAAAATTGGTTGTCCAGGTAAAGCCTCCTCTGGGATTTGATATCGGGCTTCCGTTCAATGCTACCTCAATACCCTTGTTAGCAACTTTACCAATATTGATAACCGCCCTGCTATAGCCGGATGAAGCATCAACAACACGGTTCAGTATTTGATTTTTGGTAACGCCTGAATACAAGGCCAGGTCGAAACCCAATCTATTCTTAAAGAACTGTACGTTTGAACCAACCTCATAGGTATTGGTACGCAGTGGTTCAAGATTTACATCGGGCAGCGTAGTTGGATTCTGTGCCCCTCCTGCATAAGTGCTCCCTGCCGAGTTATAGGAGTATGACGTTCGGTAAGGCACGGTACTGCCACTACCAACACTTGATGCCGATATCCTTACTTTGGCAAAGCTGATAGTCTCGGGCAGTTTAAAAGCATCAGACAAAATAAAGCTGGCGCTTGCCGAAGGATAAAAGAATCCTACCTTATCTGTTCTTTGCGGTGTAGCCAAAACACTGTTCCAGTCCTGCCGACCGGTAAGATCCAGGTATAGGAAGTTTTTGTAACTGGCAGATAATAAACCGTAAAAGCTATTGATAGCGTATTTACTGCTATAGGGCAAGGTGATGAGCGTACCGGCGGAATTTGCCATTGTGTATATACCGGCAATGTTAAGTGAGTCGGCCCTTACCTCATCTACACGGTAAGTGTTTCTCAGCATGCTACCACCAGCTGTACCGGTTAAGGTGATGTCTTTATTTATGGCTTTATTATATCGTAACAGGAAATCGCCGCTTACTTCCTGCGAAAAAATGTTTTGAGTACGATATGAACCCTTTGGATATTTGGTTCCGGCGTCATAAGGACGTTCCTGGGCGCGCTGTTCATATCCCATATCCAGGGATGTTCTGACCTGCAAGCTCAAGGCTTTGGTAATATTGTAAGTAGCCTGAACATTCCCGGTTACCGCGTTTCGATTTGATTTGTTGATGAACTCATAAGCCACTGCGTATGGATTTTCGGGATAAGAGCTAAACGGATATTCGATAGCCAGATCTTTTTGACCAAGCTTCCAGTAATTTTTTAACCAGTCCAGATCGGCGCTAGGCTGCCAGAAAATAAACCAGTACATCAGTGATTGGTTACCATAACCCGCTCCTGGTAAATTATCGCTGAATTTGTTCTGGTAATTTACTTTTGAACTGATGGTTAACTTGTCATTGATCTTGGAGTTTACAGATAAGGCTACAGAATTACGGCCATAACCTGTATTTGGAACAATCCAATTGTTCTTAACATTGGTAGCCGAAAAACGGGCTGTGGTTTTATCTGATCCGCCATCGATGCTTACCGAATTGGTAAAGGTTTGGCCGGTGTCAAAAAACTGGTGAATCTTATCGGTATAAGGCACCCAGGGGGTTCGTACAGTAGATTGCTTTTGAGTTAACGGATCAAATTGATAAAACATCTGGCCATCAAACCGAGGGCCATAGGCAGAGCTCGTTCCGCTGGTGCTTGCCCCGTCAGGTCCGGCTCCATAGGAGTAATAAGAGGCACCTGCCAGACCCTGCCCGTATTCAAACTGAAGATCGGGCCAGCGGTTTACTTTTTCGATAGAAGCATTGGAGTTAACGGTAATACCCAAGCCATGTTTTTTGGCGCTGCCTGATTTAGTAGTGATAATAACAGCCCCGTTTGCGCCGCGCTGACCGTATAAAGCCGCGGCACCCGGGCCCTTCAGTACAGATACGCTTTCGATGTCCTCAGGATTAATATCATTGATACTGCTACCATAATCGGCAGGCATATTGTCGCTTCCTGTACCATAAACCGTTTCTCCGGAGATGCCGGTACGTCGACCGCTACCATTATTGATCACCACACCGTCTACTACAATAAGTGCTTCGTTATCACCGGTAAGGTTATTTTCGCCACGTAATATGATCTTATTTGATCCGGTAGGACCAGAATTTGACCTAACAAGGTTTAAACCCGCTACTTTACCAGAAAGCGCATCGCTCCAGTTACTGGAGAGTGCGTCAGTAAGTTGTTTGCCTTGTACAACCGTCGCGGCGTAACCGAGTGCTTTTTCATCGCGTTTAATGCCCAGGGCAGTAACAACCACTTCGTTCAATGTAGCGTTTGATTTCTCCATGGTAATAGCAATGCCAGTGGTGGCGTTATTAAAAACCTGGCTTTGGGTGGCGAAACCTACGGTCGAGAAATTTAATGAGCCGCCGCTTGCTATCAGTACAGAAAACTGACCATCATTATTGGTAAAGGTGATCAGTTTCTTGTTTTCATCGCTTACGCTGACACCTGCAAGCGGCAATTTATCTTCGACTGATATCACGGTACCGCTTACAATAACCATATCCAACTTTTTGATCACCAGGTTACCGTCGATATTTTTGATGCCGATACCTGCTTGCTGCTGCAATACTTGGGCGAGCCTGTCAAAGGGTAGATTTTCATCGGGCAATGTGACCATGCTGCTCATACTTACATTGGCATCAAATGCAACTTTATAGCCATATTTAGCTTTGAGCGTATTTACAATGGCTTGTACGCTGATACGTTTTTTTTCAAAGCTGTATTGCCCCGAAGTGTTTACCTGTGCCTGTGCCATTATCGAAAAAAGTAACAGGAGTAAAACCGGGTATAGCTTTTTCCGGACAAAGAATAAGAGTTTTAGTTGTTTCATGCTTAATCAGAATATGATGATAGTGTGAGGGTTTTTATATCGATAATTGAGGCCGGTGGCATAGCTTAAGCCCGGTAAAAGATTGTTAATGCCGGTATCTTTCATTTCGCCGCTAAAACGTAGCCGTTTACGGGCCGATGGTTGTACTTCAATTTTTATATTGTACCAGCGCTGTAATTTTTCGGCTATCTCATCGGCATTGTTATCATTAAAAAACAGGGTTTGATTTTGCAGGGATGAAGCATCATGGGTATTTACTTTCGTAATGATCACCTGCTGGCTACTTACTTGATAAATAAGCTGCTGACCGGCTTTTAAATAATTGGTTTTATTATTGGCGGTTATACCTACCAGGCCCGTAGCTACCTTAACCTCGATATTTGATTTGGGGCGCGAATAAACATTAAAAGATGTACCCAATACGGTTACCGCCAAATGGTTTAGTGTACGAATGATAAAGGGTTTTCGGGGATCGTGCTTAACGTCAAAAAAAGCTTCACCGGTTAACTGGATCTCGCGTTTATCCGTATCAAATGTGTTTGCATAACTGATCTTTGAATCAGGGGCCATAAACACCTGCGTACCATCGGGCAAAGTAAGTCGCCCTCCTACATTTTGCGCGCTTTGCAGTGTTTGCAGATTATTACCTGCTTGTTTGGCCTTTTGTACATAAAACCAGCCCAAAAAACAGAACAATAATAAACTGGCCGCGATCCCCGAATACCAATATGGTCTTTGGCCGGCCTTTTTATTGCCTGGTTTTGATAGCTCAAAAATCCTGTCGAGCAGATGCAGCCATTGTTCGTCAATGTCACTTTGTTTTAAAGGCTGCTCCAATTGCTGTTTTCTGCGTTCCAGATAAGTAAGCAGGTAGCGATGTTCGGTTTGCTCATCGGCCCAGTCAATAACTGCCTGAGCTTCGCCGGGCCGGCATTCACCATTTACATAATTCAGTATTGTTTCCCAGTTCACGCTGTTTAATTTTATTAAAAGAGCGTTACAGGCACGGTTTCCACCTAAAGAAATAATTACGAGTATGTTAACTTTTTGTTAAATACTCTAAAACATCAAAAGCCGGACTTGATCCAGCTTTTGATGTTTTAATATCCATTATTGACTACCTCAGCAGGTAAGGTATATTAAAGCATGTGGCTATTTACAGTAAGTATCATATTAACTAACATCAATCCGCCAGCGATGGTAGCTTTGTCAAAATTACCATTATGGATAGCGTGCCCCAGCTGCTCAATAGCTTCGCGCATGTGGTATTCTACCTTTCGTTCGGTAATGTCCAATACCTGGGCTATTTCGGCGTTTTTAAGACCAAGCAGTCTCAGCTCGATCATTTCTTTGCGGTGAGATGGCAGCTTATTGATCAGCTCTTCAACAATTTTTATAGATTGTTTGGCTACAAATTTTTCAAAAGGGTTGTAGGTATTCTCGGGAATGTTAAAAGCATCATCGGGCAATTGTGAGGTTTGATAGCGCGATGACAAGGCCTTTAAAGTACCATTTTTTGCCGAGCGGAATAAATAGGGTTTCAGCTCATTAATTTGTAATTTGTCTTTTTGTTGCCACAGATTAAGAAACAGATCGGAAAGTACATCCTTTGCCATATCCTCATCATTGATCATGGCATTTACATAGCTGAACAAAGGAGCATAATTTTCCCTAAATATGCGTTCAAATCCATCCAATGTATGTAATAGGGGCATATTTACTGTTTCCATCATCGGATTGCAAATTAAGCCCGGGCATGTTTATATAACAAAACATCCATGTTAAATTTATATTAACAACACCTATTCAAAAATAAAAGACCTGTAATTTATGATAACATAAACTACAGGTCTTTTCTATTTTTTCTAATGTAAACCCACAAAATGATGGTTTACACAATTTCATAACAAAATGCCCCGGTTAAATCATATTCTAAAGTTTAAAGAAAAATACGGATACCAACCTTCATTAGAGTGACCGGCAAGTAGCTGCACAATAGTTAAGCCTGCCGGTGAAAAGTATAAGCCTCCACCAACACCCTGGTGCCAGGTAGTTGAATGTTCATCTTTTATCCAAACCCTGCCCGCATCATAAAATCCGGTTAAGCCCAGCTCGCCCGGTAATATATAACTGGCTATCTTGGCCACCTTTACCCTACCCTGAAGATTGTTAAATACTATTTGCTGACCAGCAAACCGGTTTTGAAGGAAACCAAGCAAGTTTCCCTGCCCCCCCAGGAACAAGGATTGATAAAACGCCGGATCGCCTATGGTTATGCCTCCGCCAACACGGTCTGACAATACTATGGTACCCGATGAGTTTAATTTCTGGTAATAGGTAAACTCCGGTTTGATCTGCATAAATGATTTGGAGTAGTTGTTAAGCCCTGTATAACCCTGAACTACTACGTTGAAATAAAAACCAGCGGATGGTAATATGTAATTATTACGACGGTTGCTAACGAAATTTAAAATCAAGCCAACATGCGCTTTATCCTTATTTAAAGTGGCACTATCATAAGAATTGGTATGAGTGGTCGGCAGACTGATAAACTTGCCAACATTATCCTCAGGATTCATATGATAGAATTGTACTGACGGGCCTACACTCAATGAGCTTCCTTTACCTGTGTGCCAGCGTAAGGCAGGATCAAACTGGTAAGTATCAAAGCGGGCACGATAAAACCGGCGATATCCCGGAAATTTGTCAAGCTTGGTTTCATTGCCACGCCCAAAAAAATTCATCGTGTTATCCGGTGCCTGAATATAAGCCTGCATGGTAAAATCGGCTTTACCTATAGCCTGGATCCATTCTCCGTTATATTTGATCCTGAATGCATCAGTTGCAAACGAATGGGTGATCATTACCTGCTGGATGGTGGAATAAGGTAATTTTCTGAATCCATCAACACCTTTATATTTAAAGCCCAACCCTAATAAAAACCCATCGTCGGCATTGATAGCTGCCGTTGCCAGCGGCATCCAAACATTGTACGGGTTGGCCGGCACAAACCGGCTGTTTAGCGTATCTGTAGACAAGTGCTTACTTACCTGGTTAACATTACCTGTAAAACTTGTATTATCTTTTGGCCCGTAAACTTTCACACTGCTATTGGCCTGTTTTATATCGAAAGTTTTATCATCAACACTATCAATAATGCGTAGTTTAATGGGTGACGAAGCCTTATTGATCAAAATATGATCATTACCTGCAGCCGTATATAACCTTAGTTCTTTGGTTATATCTGCCTGATAGGTCATGTCCCATATCTTATTTTTAGCCTCTCCTTTTTTATTAAGGCTTTCTACCGTTACACGCATGCCATTGTTCGGCGCATCGCTAATGGTAATCTGCTCATCCTTATCAGTGGTGTGCAAATCCACAATTCTGTTTATAAAACGATAATACTCAGCCATAGCAGCCGGTATATTATCCCTGCGTTTTTTCAGTATTGATAATAGTTCCTTATGCCGAAAATCATACGTTTCTTTGGGTAATCGTTTTAAACCTGCTTCTAAGACCTCATCCGTTTCAGCCTTAACAAACTCATTGGCAATCCGCATCCAATCATCATAACTTATCTGCGCATCGGGAAATTGCTTCATAAACCTTGTTTTAAACAAGGAATATTTTACACCGGAGAGATCGCCCTTAAAATTTCCTAACAAAGGATCGATCCAGGGAAGCGCGGCTATAGATGGAAACAAACCCTGGTTAACATGGAATACCTGGTCACGGTCACGTGGCACAGCTATATAATGTCTTGCTTTATCATCTTTGGTCACTGCCCAGCGCCATTGGTCTTCGTGCCTGTCCCAATCACCTATTAACAGATCAAGCATACGAGCCCGTAAAAACGCCTCGCCATCAAGCCGGTTATCATAGTTTTTAGTTAGTTCACGCTGCATTTTAAAGGTATTGTCAGATTCACCTATGGGTTCACGTTCTTCCAGCAGGCATACCATATTGGTGAATATTTTGCTATACTCGCCCAGAGCCGGATCATAAGCAACCACCCCAATAACCGGGTTAGCATGAGGTACTTTTGCAGCTACAGCCAATGGAGGGACGATAAGGGCCGAATATGGGTGTTGGGCGCTAAATTCATCAGCCACCCAATCAACAGCAAATGTACCTTGTAAACCCTCCGGTAATAGCTTATCAGGTACTTTTTCAACGCTCCTTAATACCCACTCCCGGCCTGTTTTGTCTTCCAGTCGCAAAGATTTTGACTGCATGCCGCCACCTTGCTTTAGCGTTGTTAAGCCTCCGTTAACCTTTGATAACCTGATCACGGGTAATTTAACTGACATGGCCCATTCTTTACGAAAGTTGGTTCCAAATAACCAGCGATGCACACCGGTCACATCATTATAGGAAGGGTGAATTTTAACGATTGTGCTATCTGGAAACTTTTGCCAGGCAGATGGAGCAATTTCCTGAGCCTGCAACGGTATTACAAACGCTAAACAAACAAACAGAGAAGGTATCTTTTTTATCATAGGTTAATTTTTGTACTGAATATATTTAGCTAAGAATTTAATTAATGAATATAAATTATTGAATAGCTGATAAAACAATTTACTTATATGGGCAAACGTATTAAGCGAAGCATCTATGAATAATATCTACGACGAATTTAGCTTAAATTAAACTTAATTAAAAATTACAAACAGCAAAAGCATAGTCACCTTATAAATGATCGAATTGATAAAATACACTATTGATCTGTAGTTTTTACAGCTATATAAAACAAAACCCTGTAAATCATTTGATTTACAGGGTTCAAGAATCAACCTTTTTAGTTGAGAAAGATTACTCTGTTTTTTTGATATACTGTTTGTTGCCACTTGGAGATAAAGTATACTTACCTCCTCTTGGGCCCAAATAAATGGTTCTGCCTTTATCGTCTTTGCCAATGGCTTTATCTTCAGATTTATTTGCGGCTTCGGTAACAGTTTTAGTTGCTTTTGCTTTTTTGGTACTAACCGAAGTGGTCACCTCGTCTTTAGCATCTTTTGCTTTGGCAGTAGCTTTTTCTGCTTTATCATCAGCTTTTGCTTTTGCGTCTTTTGCTGCTGCTACTTTATCATCAGCTTTGGACTTAACATCTTTTGCTTTTGCAGTGGCTTTATCAGCTTTGTCATCAGCCTTTGCTTTAGTGTCTTTTGCTGCTGCTACTTTATCATCAGCTTTTGACTTGGCGTCTTTTGCCTTTGCGGCAGCTTTATCGGCTTTTGCATCGGCCTTGGCTTTTGCCTTTGCAGCAGCTTTATCGGCTTTGTCGTCGGCTGTTGCTTTTGCTTTGTCAGCTGCTTTTTCAGTTTTGTCAGCAGCTTTCTTTTTAGCTTTTTTTACAGCAGCGTCAGTTGTCTGTGCAAACGTATTGGCGCTTACTAATAATACTGAGAATAATAATACAAATAATTTTTTCATGTTAAAATAATTTTAGTTGTAACGAACTAATTGAAATTTGGTTTACAAGTTTAACAGTTTTGACTAGATACTATATCAATAGGTTTAAAACAGCTATTCAATTTGTTTTCCATGATCTTAAAACATTTCTTAACCGATGAACAAACTCCCCGAACAGATGATTTAATTGTTTTGCTGCATTCGATGCCTCCTTATGTCAGGTTTGTCGAAATGGTTGTAGTTCTGTTGATACCTCTTGAGTGAGTTCTTCCATAATAATAGATTTTAGGTTCAGTAATGATTATCTAAATTTAAAAAAAATAAATAAAGAATTAATCGATTCTACTTATTATTTCAAAAACCAAATCCGGCGTAAGCTCTTAAAGAAATCATCATGTAACCTCAAAATTAATATACTTCTAATGATATCTGTTTTCTTAGAAGACTAGCTCATTTTTTATTAAATACAAGCTTTATGATTTATTTCATTTATCTAAAAAAATGTATATTCGTATAAATCAAAAATCTACAACCATGGGAAAATTTGCAACTAAAACAGGTAAAGACGGACAACATTATTTCAACCTTTTAGCTACTAATGGTCAGGTTATTCTTTCCAGCGAAGAATATACAACAACAGCTGCTATGCACAATGGTATCGAATCGGTTAAAAAGAATGCACCCGATGATAAGCATTTTGAAAGAGCGGACTCCAAAAATGGAAAATTCTACTTTAATCTGAAAGCCTCCAACGGTCAGGTGATCGGCAAGAGCCAAATGTATGAAAGTGTGGCCAGCCGCGACAACGGTATTGAATCTGTTAAAAAGAATGCACCTGATGCTCCAACAGTAGAAGAGTAATTTACTTTTTAATTTAAATAGTAAAAGTGCCCTAGATTTTGTTCCGGGGCATTTTTCATTTAAGCCTCTTCTATAAACTCACTCGGGGTTTTGCCGTACTGCTTTTTAAATTCCTTACTAAAATACTTACGATCGCTGAACCCTACCATATACGCTATCTCATTGATGGTATATCGTTTACTTTGCAAAAGTATGGTCGCATTATTCATTTTGATGGACTTAATAAATTCATTGACCGACATTCCTGTAAGCGCACTCAGTTTTTTATACAATATCGGTTGACTCATAGCCACTGCCTTTGCTAATTCGGGTACACCAAATTCTAAATTATCAATATCCGCCTCTATGATCCTAATCACTTTACTGAGGAACTCGTTATCAATAGAATCAACCAGTTTTTTTACCTTCTGATCGTTGTTTGCATGTTGAACAGTAATTAATCCTTCACTTTCAAGAACAGGTTTAAGCTGACGATTGAAACTTTGACGCATCCTTTCGCTGGCCGTTAAAAGATTATTTACCTGTAATAATAATATCTCGATACTGAATGGCTTCGACAAATAAACATCCGCTCCCATTTTCAAACCTTCGGCATGGCTTGAATCAGAGGCCCTGGCAGTTAAAAGAATAACCGGGATGTGATTTGTCCTTTCATCTGCCTTTAGTTTATTGCACAAAGTAAAGCCATCCATTTCGGGCATCATCACATCACTAATGATGATATCAGGGATATCCTCTTCAGCTAATTCCCATCCTTTTAATCCGTTATCACCCGTGATCACCTCGTAATGATCCTGTAAAAACCCGCTTATAAATGCTCGTACATCGGGGTTGTCTTCCACCAACAAAACGAGGTATTTTTTATTTTCAGCAAGTTTGCTACCGATCACGGGACTAATTATAGGCATATCGGAGCTTACTACAGGCTTCGCTAATACCGAAGGATCCTCTACCCGTTGCCTGATCAGGTCCTCAGGGCTAAAATGATCTGTTCCCTTGCGCAAGTTAACCGCAAA
>Ga0105239_10002040_pt1 | contig 26200 bp, 21 predicted proteins | sample KBSC44metaG_FD_92761 | JGI IMG/M metagenome (GOLD analysis project Ga0105239, IMG submission 92761) | Corn rhizosphere microbial communities from Kellogg Biological Station, Michigan, USA - KBS C4-4 metaG | ecosystem: Host-associated > Plants > Roots > Rhizosphere > Soil | place: Michigan, USA...
CGTATCAACGTGCTGGGCCTTAACCAGGACCGTGCCGATGTAATTATACCCGCCTGCGAAATTTATCTTACTGTTATGAAACATGCCGGTATTAAGAGTATTTATGTACCAAGAGTAGGTATGGTTGATGGTATTATTCAATTACTTATCGAAAAGAATTTATAAAAACTTAACGTAAAATTATTTTTACAAATTTGTTTAATAATATAAAAACTCTTATTACATTTGTAGTGCCCTCTCAAGGGCATGTTTTTCATAGGTAGATGTAGGGTCGGGTACTTGTATTCGACCCTTTTTTATGCCCGTAAATTTGTGAGCGTGGATTGTTGAAGGATTAATTATGAAGAAGAAGATCGTAGTTGCCATTACGGGGGCCAGCGGCGCTATTTACGCCCGGCTGTTATTAGAAAAATTAAGCCAGTTAAAAGACCAAATACAGGAAGTAGCCGTTGTGATGTCTGATAATGCCAAGGATGTTTGGCGTTTTGAGCTCGATAACGAGGACTTTAGCAAATACGACTATCACTTTTACGCCAAGAACGATTTTATGGCGCCTTTTGCATCCGGATCGGCCAGGTTTGATACCATGGTTGTGGTTCCCTGTTCTATGGGTACGCTGGGCCGCATTGCAGGAGGTATATCTGACGATCTGATCACCCGCGCCGCCGATGTAATACTCAAGGAACGCCGCAAGCTCATCCTGGTGGCCCGCGATACCCCATTAAATCTCATCCACATCCGCAATATGGAAACCGTTACCGAAGCCGGCGGTATCATTTGCCCGGCCATCCCCTCATACTACAGCAAACCCAAAACCATCGAAGACCTGGCCATGACCGTAGTGAACCGGGTAATCGACCTGATAGGGTTGGAGCATGAAAGCTATAGGTGGAGCGAGGGTAGTTGATCGTGACTAACAAATCATTAGTTAGATAACATATAACCCACTTTTCGAAGTCAGAAACTTCGAAAAGTGGGAGTTCCTTTATTCAGTGAGTAAATGTTCAATCAAACTCGGCTGTAAGGCGGGTGCCAATCATCGGCTTTGCCTCAGCCCGCAGCCTGGCTAATACCTTTTCTGCTACTATATCAGCAGGGCTTAAGGCAGGCTAAATAATCAATTTGCGGTAACCTTAACCATGATGAACACCATGCCCGATGTTCCACTATGTTGTTTAATTGTACAGCTAAACGGAGCTGTGGTAGTCAGATTTTCTGTTGTATAAGTACATGGCGGTATATCTGAAGCACTACCATAATCCTGTACTGTACATGAGTTTTCAATATCGAAACTAATGACCGGGCTCTTGTCACAAAGAATTTTCACACCCGGAGACTTGTTGGTTTGCAATGCCTGGCCATACCATCTACCATTACCGTGGCTTATATCTTCGATTACAGCGATATAACCTGCAAACTGGGCCGCGCTATATGGCGATACTGGAATATTGGCACTGGCCCCGTTATTATTAGAATAGCTGCTTGCGATGAGATATTGGAGGTCCAATTGGATGCTGAGCGGCATATTGGTAAAATTTTCAATGTTCACCAGGCAGGAAGCTCCACTGGTCCCGGTCTTTTGGATATCCAGGATACCAAGGTAGGTAGGAGATACATTCCAACCGTTCAGCCCGTTAAAAAAGCTATCGGTATCCATCCCGTTTATTGACCCGATGTGCATAATCTGTTCGGGCACAGTTGTCGAATATTCGTTCTGTGTACCGTCGCTGGGATTATCGATATAATAACAATCGCCTTGCCAACCGCTTCCATTTAGCTTAGGGTAATTGATGTGCATGTATGTTTTATTGGTGTAACCAGCGTTTGCGGGCAAAAGGGTTTTAAGCACGCTCAAAGTATAAGGTTTTAACATTTGGTTGACATTTATAGCTGTCAGCGTTGGCGGCCAGAAAAGCGAAGGCCTGTCCGAGGTATTACGGCTCATCGCATAAACCGCCTGGGTTTTCCACCAGTCGGTAAGGATAAAGGTTCCAAGATTTCCCAGCGCCTTGCCGGTGGCCTCAAACTCTTCCAAAAGGCGTTGCTGTAGTTGCGATACGGTCATTTCATAGTTGAAGGCATTCTGCTCGGCTTTATTAAGCTTGCTGATCCAGGCTGTGCTTGACTGTTCTGCGCCCTGGTAGGTAGCAAAGACCGTGGACATAATATTAGCTATGCTCGCCGGATTTGCTAAGCTCAAAAATGGGTTATCGAACGAAAAGGGGACAAGATTCAGGCCCGTATATAGTATTCCCTCAATCAGCGCACCTATCCAGCCTTTCTTCTTTTTTGGGGCTGGTGGAACTTTAACTGTATTGGGCAGCGCACAGGCGGTGAACAGCTCCGAAAGGGTTAGTGCTTGCGCCTGGCTAAGCGACTGATAGAGCGTGGTGACCTGTTGGAACAGCGCCTGAACAGCCGAAACGGCAGTGATTTCCTCGATCAATTGCGTAATAACTTCCGTGAAATTTTGCAGGGTTGTACCAGATGGAAGGGCGCCACCATTTTGAAGTGCTGACAGCATCAGCGTCATCTGAGCCAGGTACCCAGCCAATGGCGCGGTGAGGTTAATATATTGCATACGCAGATCGGTTACATTAAGCTTTTGACATACCTCTTTATAAGCCGTCAACTGCCCCTCCGTAAATGAAGGATAATCCAGCCTGGGTTGCGCCACAACAGTTTGGAGTGCCCTGCCAGCAGAAAAGTCCCAGAGTTGATTGGCGCTCTTCGGATCATTGGATACAGCCTGGGTGCTAACAGTCGATGATAAAGATGTGGAGGCGATAGTTAAAGCCCGGCAATTAAACTGATTGATGATTTGCCCATTAGCTACCGTCCACAGTTGGAAAAGCTGTGTATTGGGTTGCCGTGGATAGACAACCACATTGTTGAGATATTTAGGGTTATCCAGCGTACCGGTGGTATCTACTTCAAGGGATAGTACCAAGTCGGCGTTAGCTACGTTAACTATATAGCCAGGATACTCATATTGCCAGGTCGAAAATGCCGGGTCGCCCGATACGGAATCTACTACGATCTGATTAAGTTCGCCTTTTTTGGGGAGTAAGGTCAAAAAAAGATCCGCGACGCCTCCACCGAAATTTCGGATCGTTGTGGATTCTCCGAATGACATAGCATAGGGAGCAATATACCATAATTCGTTGCTGCTGGGAGATGAAGGCGGAGCTATGAGCGCAGCATTGGAAAGAATCTGTTTGAGTTTGGCATTTTCGATAGTACCGGCAAGGATATAATTGGTACTACCCGTCATTTTCTCATATTTTGAACACCCGGAATACCACTGCTGGTTCGGATTATTAGCTGTCAGCAACTCCAGGCTTAGGTTAGCGGCCGGGTCTGCTGTAAGAACCAGGCCCGAATGCGTTGCACTCTGGATATAACCATCGATCGTTTTACGCCAGAGCTGGTATTTTGCTGCCTGCAACGTCGGTGTTTCTATACCTCCCATGGGCGGTGCCATGGTAATGCTCCCATCCATCGTAACGGTGAGCAATGAACTTAGGGAATTAGCCTGTGGGGCGGAATTTTCAATGGTGAACCATAGCCCTTCAGGTTCATAAGGCAGGGGTATCCAATTTTGGTTTAAGCCGATCAGGTAGTAAAACGCAATTAAATCCATGCCCGCGCTTGCGTTCCCTGTTCCCTCCCGAACATTTAAAAAATAAACGCTTCCCGATGGACCGCTGGCCAGCAGATTGTTGTTGGTCAGGTGCCAGTTAAAATTATAGCCTGATTGGCTATAGGTACCTTGCGGAGGCAGCGGTTGCATGGTTATGCTGGCCTCATATCCATTCGATGCAAGTCCCAGTCCTAAATTTAGCGCATTAACGATTATGCCTCCCTCCGTCATTTTCCAGAGCTGACTGACTGAACCGGGAGTCCAGGGCTCGATATATACGCCGGCACCTGCTGCTAATGGGGCGTCAGTTACCGTCATTACATAAGTGGTGCGATCACCCGTACTGTCGGGCATTTCCGTTTTAAGATAGAACCACTCACCCCCGATTATTGGCTCAGCGGGGATCAAATACCATGTTTCGTTCTTACCGTTAGTTTGTTCATAGGTAATAACCTCCGTGCCGGGAGTCTGATCACTTCCCCAAACATTCAGGTATACCTCACCGATACTTCCACCCATATTAACGGACAATTGATTTCCGGAATAGGACCATACCTGTGCCGAACTGAGGGTGCCGTTTGTTCCTGCCACGCTTTCCAGCGTCACCTGGTTGGCGCTTGTAGAGTTTGTACTCTGCGCGGTTAATACCAGGGTACCATCGGCAACGGGTCGGATACTTCCATCCGGGTTAAGTGACCAGATCTGTGACGGGTCTCCCGGTTGCCATTGGTTGATCACTATTCCGGAATCGTTAGCCAGCACACAGGGATTTGCCTGCGAGTTAACGCCGCCGCTGAGGGAAGTCTGAATATAAAAGTTATGGATGAATGCCTGGGTAGGTATCATCGGATACACGAACCATTTTTCGTTGTCTCCAACGGATGACTCATAAGTGATGATGGAGGTTCCAGGTGCTAGGTTAGCGGCCTCGAGATTGAGATATGCATTACCGATACTGCCCCCCATTTCCGCCCAGATATGAAGGTTGTTCTGATACCAGACTTGCGCCGACGTCAGGCTTTGGCCCACAGGCTCAAGCGTGACCTGATTGGCACTCGTCGGGCTTGTACTTTGCGCGGTAAGTACGACGGTGGGGTCATTGTATGGGCTTATACTCCCGTTGGCATTAAAAACCCAGAGCTGATCATTATCCCCCGATGACCACATATCGATCACGATCCCATTTTTTCTGGATATTACTTTACGGTTTTGCGTATTCAAGGGGGCACCGCCTATTGCGGTCTGAATATATACAGGTGTCGGAGGCGAAGCTGCTGCCGGATTTTGGCTGGTTTGGTTTTGATTAGACATGGTTTTTAGGTTTTAAAAGTGATATACTAAAATAAGCATGGTAGCATTACGTCGTATTAATATACATGCAATCATTTTAGCCACTTACATCTTCGATAGGAAACTACGCCTTATCTTTAAAATGGAAAACCTGTAATCCAATCGAAAATGCCCGATGGTTGCTTGCTGATCAGCAGTAAACCCGGAACTATGCAGATAGTAAAGACCGATGGTAAAATTGATAAAACCATCACGGGTTTCCCTTCGGTACAATTTGCCGGTCAGGGACCCGGTGCGGGTACCGGGCAACGATCAATGAATCCCATTTTTGCGAGCAGGGTATATTTACAGCTTTACCCCGTACCACACCAACGGGGATGCCAGGTCTTTTGAAACAGGTATTCAATACGCTTAATACCGGTGAGATGAGGTTGTGTTGATTGCTGGCTACAGTAGCCAGGATGTGGCATTCTCCCTTATCTGCCAAGGCGTGTAAAATGGCCATCGCTCCAACATCATCATAGTCGGGACCTATATCTGTATCCAGGATGATGCTTTTCGTCTGTTGCTGTTGGGCAAAAGCAAGGCGCCCAAAACCATAGCCAGCAGCAGCGAAATTACCTTATGTTTCATGATGATTTTTTCTATAAAGATGTTGTGACACAGCCTGGTGAACTGTACATCGAAAATAGCACAAAATTTAAAAACAATAGCAGATCAACGATAGGGGATTTGTTATTCGCTACCGCAAGCGTCCCGCTTGCGGTCACGGTGGGTAGTGTCTCAGTTTAAATTTTCTTAAAATACTTTGAAATAACAAGTGATTTTATTTAACTTTGTTATGCAAAGTACTTTTTGTAATTTTAAAAAATCACCACTATGAAGATTTCAAGAACTAAATTCGTTATACTCTTCATAGTTTCGGCGTTTGCCTTTCAGATTATTACTAATTTACTGTTGCAACCTGTAAACGGCGAGTGGTTCCCGGGAACTGGCTCCTCAATAGCCTGGAAGCGCACTGTAGCCACCATCATATATCCCGTCAAAATTGTTTTGGTAGGGCCCCTGGCACCAATATTCAACGATCCGGACCCAGCACCCCCAGTTCGGGCGCTTGTCTGTGCTTTATACTGGACTGTCATAGCATTAGTTCTTTATTTCCTCCTCAGTAAAATGATCCCCCGTAAAAAACATGAATAGATTTGAAGAACTATACTATGAAGCAAAGGCTGACAAGTGGTTTAAACGCTTTGCTGTTTTTTGTCGTATCGCTTTAGCTGCGAGCTTTCTTATAGCAGGTTATGTTAAAATAGTGGGTGAACGATTCGCCGCCGGTCTGCCGTCTAACAACCCTTTGGGACATTACTTTGATGCTCTACTTCTTACAGGCTATTACTATACCTTTATTGGAATTGCTCAAATCATAACAGCTATATTATTACTAATCCCTAGAACATCCCTTCTTGGTGCGCTGATGTATTTTCCCTTCATCGTTAATATTTGTGTGCTGACTTATGCTACCCGCTTTGACGGTACCCGGGGCGTCACGATGATGTTATTGGCAAGCTTGTTTTTATTGATCTGGGATTATGACCGTCTAAAACATATTTTGCCATTGAAGCAGCTCAAAACGGAGCCTCGTGTGGTAAAAAAGCCCTTGGGTAAGCGCCTGCGGATCCTGTTTTTTGGAGGTTCCTTCGCTGTCATAGTCTTTATCATCATCGGTACTTTCTATTTATTTGAGATCGTACCGGGCAACTCGGAAGCAGAGTGCAGAAATCAATGTGCATCCAGCAAAAATCCCGCGGCTTGCCAGGTTTTCTGCGATTGCATTTATAAAAAAGGCCAACCGCTGGATAGTTGTTTGTCAACTTTTAATAAGGCGAAAGATATTCGCAGATCTGGCAGGAAGTAGCACAAAGTGCTGTGCAATAGCATAGTGATGATTTTCCATCTTTTTAGAAAAGGCGTTTAGTGTTTTTATAAAACCCATAAATTGCGTATATTTGTATATACAACAGCCCGGTTTTCTGATTTGTCAGGAAACCGGGCTGTTTGGTTAAGGGAAAATACAATCAAAAATCAATTAATTTGTATTTAACTAATTGGTAATCAGTTATTTAATACTTTATAAAGCGTTCAAAACCTATCAAGAATTTGTTAAAAAGTGTTAAAATGGGTTAAAACTTTGTTAAAACGAATAAAAATCAAGCCTTTTTATCCTGTTTTTGACTAAAAAAGTGTTAAAATTAAAGGTTTAAAAAGTTTTGGATAATAGGATTCATCCGGAGGCGGTATCTTATGATTGTCATAACTCAATAATTCACTAACTCAGTAATTCAATAATTAGTTATCTTTGCGCCCTTTAAGATGAATAAGAAAGTTGCCTTTTATACGCTGGGCTGTAAGCTCAACTATTCGGAAACCTCGTCTATCGGGCGCCTGTTTAACCAGGCCGGCTACGATACGGTGGAGTTTACGAATACCCCCGATGTTTTTGTGATCAACACCTGTTCGGTTACCGAAAACGCGGATAAAAAGTGCAAAAAAATAGTTAAGGAAGCGCTCAAAATATCACCAAACGCTTATGTAACCATTGTAGGTTGCTATGCGCAGCTAAAACCACAGGAAATAGCCGAAATACCAGGTGTTGATATGGTGCTGGGTGCCGCTGAAAAATTCCAGATCATTGATCATATTACCGATCTGACCAAGAAGCCTAAGGCCCTGGTGTTTAACCAGCCGGTATCTGAAGCTAATGAGTTTGTACCTGCCTATTCTTTTGGCGACCGTACCCGTACTTTCCTTAAAGTTCAGGATGGTTGCGATTACTCTTGTACCTTTTGTACCATACCTCTGGCCCGTGGCAGCAGCCGCAGCGATACGATTGAAAATGTATTGGAGCAGGCCCGCCAGATAGCGGCATCAGGTGTAAAGGAAATAGTGCTTACCGGTGTAAACCTGGGCGATTTTGGCATCCGCAACGGTAAACGCGAAGATAAATTCTTTGACCTGGTACAGGCTTTGGATGAAGTAGAGGGAATTGACCGCATCAGGATCTCGTCTATAGAACCAAACCTGCTTACCGACGAAATTATTGCCTTTGTGGCTACTTCAAAGCGGTTTGTGCCACATTTTCATATCCCCTTGCAGTCCGGTTCTGATAAGATACTGGGCTTGATGCGTCGCCGTTACAAACGTGATCTGTACGTGAACCGGGTAGCTAAGATCAAAGAACTGATGCCCGATTGCTGTATAGGTGTGGATGTGATTGTTGGTTTCCCTGGCGAAACCCGTGAAGATTTTGTGGAAACCTATAATTTTCTGAATGAGCTGAACGTTTCATACCTGCATGTATTTACCTACTCAGAGCGGGAAAATACCCTGGCCAGCCAGATGACCGGCGCGGTGCCCGGTTCGGCCCGTGGCGAGCGAAGTAAAATGCTGCATATCCTGTCTGACAAAAAACGCCGCGCGTTTTATGAAAGCCAGCTTAATAAAACAGAAGAGGTTTTATTTGAAGGCGACATCAAAGAGGGCTATATGCATGGTTTTACCCGTAACTATGTCAAGGTACGCACCAAGTATGACCCCGTGCTGATCAACGAGCTTAAAAAGGTTCACTTAACAAATATTTCACCAGATGGTGATGTCGATATAACAGAAAGCGAAGAAATATTAGTGCATTAAAACACTATATTCGCTTCAAACTATAACCTATGTTTCCAACTATTACATCGCTTCTTCAATATCTTTTCGGTATAAATATCCCTCTGCCTATTCAAACTTTTGGCTTTTTTGTGGCCATTGCTTTTATGGGCGCTTACTGGGCCTTTGCGCAGGAATTTAAACGGAAAGAGAAATTAGGCATCATCCACTCGTTTAAAAAAACAATCACTGTAGGCAAACCCGCCTCGGTTAATGAATTGGTTGGTAACGGTGTTTTTGGCTTTGTTTTAGGTTATAAACTGGTTGATTGTATACTGAATTATCGTTTACTTCTGGATGGTCCGCAGGATTTTTTGTTGTCATTACGAGGTAGCTGGATAGGTGGTATCGTTGGTGCCGCGGCATTTGCTTACTGGGCTTATCATGAAGCCGAGAAACAAAAACAGCCTAAACCGGTAACCAAAGAAGTAACCGTGCATCCGCATGAGCTCATGGGCAATATTTTGCTGTGGGCTGCTGTCTTTGGCTTTGCAGGTGCCAAGTTATTTAATGCATTAGAGAACTGGGGCGAATTCATGAAAGATCCCGTAGGGATGCTGATCGGCTTTAGCGGATTGACCTTTTATGGTGGTTTGATATGTGGTGGGGCAGCAGTGCTTTACATAGCCAATAAGCATAATATTAAACCTTTGGATATGTTGGATATCGGCGGGCCCGGTATGATGCTGGCCTACGCTTTAGGAAGGGTAGGCTGCCAGATGTCGGGTGATGGGGACTGGGGGATAACCAATACCGCGCCAAAACCGGGCTGGCTAAGCTGGGCTCCTGATTGGATGTGGTCTTTTAAATTTCCACATAATGTGAACGACGAGGGTGTTGCCATTCCTGGCTGTATTGGCAAATTTTGCCATGAGTTGCAGTACCCGGTTTATCCTACATCGTTTTATGAAGTAATTGTTTGCTTATTGCTGTTCTGGCTTTTATGGAGCATTCGCGACCGTATAAAGCCAGCTGGCGTTATGTTTGGCATTTATATGATATTGGCCGGTGTTGAACGCTTTTTTATTGAATTGATACGTGTAAACACTAAATACCATGTTGCAGGCATCAGCTTTACCCAGGCCGAATTTATTTCGCTGCTGATGGTTGTTGGCGGTGCTGCTTTAATTGTGAACGGGTTAAATAAGGACAAAAAATCAGCGGTTTTAAAGCATGGCTAATACTAAGCAAGCCAACAAATTATTGGATAACCAGGTATTCAGATTTGTGATTTCAGCAGGGGCAGGTTTTTTAGTTGATGTTTCTGCTTTTTACTTGTTTTATCATAACTTATTAGTACGACATACCTACCAGATATTCTCGTTAACGGTTCGTAATTCTACCTTATCTCTGGCCCTATCATTTTTTATGGGTGTGATCGTGAATTTCCTGATCACACGTTATATGGTTTTTACGGAGTCAAAACTATCAGCCTATAAGCAGTTTGTTCGCTTTGCATCCGTAGCCTGTCTCGGTTTTTTCGCGAATTTAGCGGTTATAAAAATATTGATACAGGATTTTGGGATATACCCGCCGGTAGCCAGGATAGGGGCCGCGTTAAGCTTGTTCTTCGCGAGCTTTTTTGTACATAAAGCATTTTCATTCAGCTTATCATTACGCAAACATGCAACTCAAAAACATAACTGAACAGGTAATTGAAGTTTCAAAACAAGCCGGAGATTTTATAAGACAGGAGCGTAAAACCTTCGACGCCGATAAAATTGAATACAAAGGTTTGAACGATCTGGTATCGTACGTAGATAAAACCGCCGAAAAATTGATTGTAGAAGGTTTACGCAAGATATTACCTGAAGCAGGCTTTATTACCGAAGAAAAAACCACCACTACCGTTGGCGAAAAATATAACTGGATCATCGACCCTTTGGATGGTACCACTAATTTTATACATGGCATCCCTTCATTTTCGGTAAGTATAGCACTTAAAGAATATGATGAACTGGTGGCCGGTGTGGTATATGAGGTGAATCTGGACGAGTGCTTTTATGCCTGGAAAGGTGGCCCAGCGTATCTTAATGGTAATGAGATCAGGGTGAGCAATAACCAAACCGTGGCCAATAGCTTATTAGCTACCGGGTTTCCATACTATGATTTTGGAAAACAGGATGCCTATATTGCCTTGTTTGCCGATCTGATGAAGAATTGTCACGGTCTCAGGCGTTTAGGTTCGGCTGCAGTTGACCTGGTTTATACAGCTTGCGGCAGGTTTGATGCTTTTTACGAGTATAATTTAAACTCCTGGGATGTAGCCGCAGGTATTGTTATTGTAAGACAGGCTGGAGGGGAAGTAGTAACTTTCAGCGGGGGCAGTGATGTATTAGAGGCCAGAGAGGTTGTAGCAACCAACGGGAAAATAACCGCGGAATTGGTGCAGTATATTCAGAAATACTTTAAGTAAGGATTTTACCGATAAAAAAAGATTTCACCGATTTCAGTTGATATAATAATATGAAATCGGTGAAATCCTAAATAATCTGTATAATCAAATATTTATAATGCTTCTGATACCACTTCGGTAACTTCAGGAACCATACGTTTCAACAGGTTTTCGATACCGGCTTTAAGGGTAACAGTTGATGATGGGCAACCGCTACATGAACCACGCAGTTCTACAGTAACCACACCCTCATTAAATGAGCGGTATGAAATAGCGCCGCCATCCTGCTCAACAGCCGGACGAACGTAATCATGTAATATCTGTTGTATTTTTACTTCGGTTTCAGAACCTTCAAAGTTTCCCGCTTCTGTTTCTTCCTCTAATTGTATTTTGAGCTCAGATTCAACAGCGCCCTTTACAAACTCTTTCATAATAGGTTCTACATCGTCCCATTCGCTGCCTTCGGTTTTGGTGATGGTAACAAAATTACTGGCGAAGAAAACGCCGTTAACAAAAGAGAATTTATAAAGCTCTTTAGCGAAAGGTGATTTTTCAGCACTTTCTTTTGTGGCGAAATCGGCACTGCCATTAATAAGCAACTTGTTCACAATGAACTTCATTGTTGCAGGGTTTGGCGTTAATTCTGTATATACGTTGATATTCATTTTAGCTTTCTGATTAAATCTTGAATTAACAAATTTAGGTAGCTTTTTTGTTTAAAGTTAGCTATTAATTAGTTATGACATGCAGATGATAGATGACTTTTATGTGCAGATGTGCAAATTTCAAATGTGCAGATGTTTTAAAACCGACCATCTGCATATCTGCACATTTGAAATTCGCACATCTAAAATTAAATACCTGTATAGTTTGCTGGTGTTATCTGTTTTAGCTCCTGTTTAATAGCTTCACTTATATTTAACGTATCAACAAAGGCTGCTATTGTTTGCGCGTTAATTTGTTGATTGGTTCTGGTGAGGTCTTTTAAGGCTTCGTACGGGTTCGGATAACCTTCGCGCCTTAATATGGTTTGTATAGCCTCCGCAACAACAGGCCAGTTAGCTTCCAGATCAGCGTTAATAGCATCCTGGTTTAAAAGTAACTTGCCTAAACCTTTTATAGTTGATTTAATGGCGATAAGCGTATGAGCCACTGGAACACCGATATTGCGTAAAACGGTTGAATCGGTTAGGTCGCGCTGTAATCTGGAAACCGGAAGCTTGGCAGCCAGATGCTCAAACAAGGCATTAGCAATACCCAGGTTACCTTCGGAATTTTCAAAATCGATCGGGTTAACCTTATGTGGCATGGCCGAAGAACCAACTTCGCCTGCTTTTATTTTCTGTTTAAAATAGTTCATGGATATGTAGGTCCACATATCGCGGTCCAGGTCCATGATGATGTTATTGATCCTTTTCAGGGCATCGCAATGCGCCGCGAAATTGTCATAGTGCTCTATTTGCGTGGTAAATTGCGAGCGTTTAAGGCCTAATATATCGTTAACAAAATGGTTGCCAAAAGCTTTCCAGTCATTTGTTGGATAAGCTATATGATGTGCGTTAAAATTACCGGTTGCGCCACCAAACTTAGCTGAATAGGGTACGGTAGCCAATAATTCAAGCTGAGCCTCTAAACGTTCTACAAAAACCTGGATCTCCTTACCTAAACGGGTTGGCGAAGCAGGCTGGCCATGGGTATGGGCCAGCATCGGTACCTGATCCCAATCACGCGCATAATTCTTTAAAGTATTAACCAGTTCATTTATAGCAGGGTAGTAGGTATTATTTACAGCCAGTTTAAAGGTATAGGGTATGGCGGTATTGTTAATATCCTGTGAGGTGAGGCCGAAGTGTATAAACTCTTTATAAGGCTCAAGCCCTCCTAATTTGTCAAATTCTTTTTTTATGAAATACTCAACCGCTTTTACATCGTGATTGGTAGTTTTTTCGATCTCTTTGATGCTTTCGGCGTCGGCCTCACTGAAGTTTTTATAAATGTCGCGTAACTTTTCAGACACACCAGCATCAAAATGTTGTAATTGAGGTAGGTGGCTTTCTGTTAAGGCAATAAAATACTCTATTTCAACAAATACACGGTATTTAATCAGGGCGTATTCGGAAAAGTAATTGGCAAGTTCAGCGGTGGTATTACGGTAACGGCCATCAATTGGCGAAATTGCTGAAAGCGGAGTAAGCGTCATGTTCTTTATAAATTTTGGCAAAGGTAAGAAAATTGATGTGCAGATGATCAATAAGCAAGGGCGCAAATCAGAAAGTATAAAATATTTGTGATCTGTTGTCCTGTTTTGGGATGGTCATTTGTTATATAAGTATTAAAAACAAATGGCATGAGATCAGCATATTAAAACGCTTTGTCAGGTAATTGTATTTTCTAATGGAAACTTTGAAATCAAAAAATGTTTCCTTAGTTTTGACCCGGAAAGTCAATGAGTCAAATAGAGAGAATATTACGCGGAAGCCTGGAATTGTTTTTAAGGGCTGGGATCAAGAGTATTACGATGGATGATATAGCCAGGCATATTGGCATGTCAAAAAAAACCATATACCAGTTTTTTAAAGACAAAAATGAACTAGTTACAGCGGTGCTTAAAGGGCGGTTGAAAGAGGATGAGGATCAAATAAATGATATCATCAGTAAATCAAACGATGTAATAGAAGCGATGATCAATATGATGAAATGCTCCGAGGAAATATTTGCGGAGATGAACCCAAGTGCCGTGCATGATATGCAAAAGTATCATCCGGAGGCCTGGGCCGAATTTCAAAAGTTTAAAGCAGAAGTATTGATCAGCACCATGGAAGACCTTTTAACAGAGGGAATGAAGCAGGGTTTCATCCGTCAGGATATCGATGTGAAAATAATGGCAAGGATGCGGGTGAGCCAGATAGAGTTGGGCTTCAATACCGAGATTTTTCCAATTGGAGAGTTTAATACCTGGAAGGTACAGGTACAGTTTGAAGAGCATTTTAATTATGGTGTGTGTACCCTTAAGGGATATAAGCTTTTAAACCAATATAAAAATATACACGAAGAATAAAAATATTGCTGACATAAGGTTGTCATTAGCTAACGTGACCTTTGATTGGTAAAAACATAAATAACAAAGTAATAACCCAACTATAATATATAAAATGAAATACTTACTTTTTACGGCAACTGTACTTTGTGCCATGGCCTTTAAAAGCTATGCGCAGGAAGCGCCACCTAATAATCAAACTTATAGTTTTAGCATTCAGGATTGTATCAATTACGCTTATGAGCACCAGGATTCAGTTGTAAATGCCGGCCTTGATATCAAGAGTGCAGAATATAAGGTTAAAGAAACAAGAGGTATAGGGTTACCACAGATAAGCGGATCAGCCACTTTTCAGGATTATTTAAAAATTCCTACAACGTTGCTTCCCGGCGAAGTATTTGGTCAGCCTGCAGGTACTTTTATCCCTGTAAAGTTTGGAGTTAAATATCAATCAAGTATTGGTGCAACAGCAGATCAGATACTTTTTGACGGTAGTTATCTGGTGGGTTTAAAAGCTTCCAGAACATATAAGGAGCTTTCCTTAAAAAACCTAACCCGTAACAAGATCCAAATTAGTGTAGCGGTTACCAAAGCTTACTATCAGATATTGGTTAGTAACGAACAGTTAAGATTAACAGACGCTAACCTTAAGCAATTAAAACAGCAGTTTGATGAAACTACAGCTCAAAATAAACAAGGAACGGTTGAAAAGATAGATGTAGATCGTATTGCGGTTCAGTATAACAATTTAGTAACCACCCGCGAAAATACCATCCGGTCTCTTGCTTTAAATTATCAGGTTTTGAAATTTCAAATGGGAATGCCTATAGAGAATGCTCTTTCTTTAAAGGACAAACTGGATGATATTAAGTTGGATGATACTGCTGACCTGGCAGCCGATACTTCATTTTATCACAATCGCATTGAATACAGTTTATCGGAAACAGGTATCGAGCTTAAGAAACTTGATTTAAAGCGTCAGCAATCACAATACTTACCAACGCTTAAAGCTAATGCAAGTTATACCTCATCTTATCAGAATAATAGTTTTGGTAATTTGTACAAAATGAACTTTCCTTCAAGCTACGTTGGACTAACTTTAAACATCCCCATATTTAATGGATGGCAGCGTTTAAACCAGGTAAGGCAATCAAAAATTGCAGTTTTAAAATCGCAGAATGATTTAGAGAATTCAAAAAACGGGCTGAAACTGGAAGCTAATAAAGCTAATGTTGCCTATGTTAATGGTATACAAAGCCTTAATAATCAAAAAAGAAACCGGGAGTTAGCAGAAGAAGTGCTGCGTGTTTCTAAAATAAAATATCAACAGGGAGTTGGCTCTAGTCTGGAAGTAACGCAAGCTCAAACTTCTCTTGATGATGCAAATGATAAATACATACAGGGGCTTTATGATGCCTTAATTAGCAAAGTTGATCTGGACAAGGCATACGGCCGCATTAAGTAAACAATTACTAAACCTACTATACTATATAAAAAAAGACATGAAAAAACTACTATACATACCGGCTTTCATTTTTTTGGCGGCTTGCTCTAATAAACAACCTAAAGATAAATCGGCTGAATTGGCCGACTTGAAAAAACAACAGGCTGATCTAAATTCAAAGATCGTCAAATTACAGGCCGAAGTTGGTTCAAAGGATTCCAGCAAATCTATCGATGTAAGCACCATTGCTATAAAATCAAGCCAGTTTACCAATTATGTACAGATACAGGGTAAAATTGATGCACAGGATAACGTAACTGCTTACCCGCAGGCCTCGGCTGTTATTACCAGTATATATGTAAAAGTTGGCCAACACGTAAGTAAAGGACAAACATTGGCCCAGCTTGATGATAACGTACTGAGACAAAATATAGCGAAAAGTGCTGCCCAGGTTGATTTAAATCAAACATTGTTCAATCGTCAAAAAAATCTTTGGGATCAAAAAATAGGTACCGAGGTGCAATTTTTACAAGCACAAACAACACTGCAAACAGCCAAAAAAGATTTAGCCGGATTAAAACAACAAGCTAGTCAATACCGTATTGTATCGCCTATTAACGGAACTGTTGACCAGATGGATCTTAAATTAGGTCAGGCGGCATCACCGGGACAAACAGGTATCCGTGTGGTGAACGCCGATGTTTTAAAAGTTAAGGCCGACGTACCTGAATCTTATGCAGGCAGTGTAAATACAGGTAACGAGGTGAAAATATTGGTGCCCGATGCCCAGGATTCATTAGTTACCAAAGTAACTTTTGCCGCTAAAGTTATTGACCCTACATCAAGAAGCTTTGGTGTTGAAATAAAATTACCTGTACGTAAAAGTCTTCGCCCTAATATGACAGCTATTATCCAGATAGCTAATTACTCAAAGGCTAACACCATTGTAGTTCCGGTTAAGGCTATCCTGAAATCGGAAACAGGCGATTATGTATTTGTAAACCAAAACGGAACTGCCAAAAAAGTGAATGTAAAATCAGGATCAACTTATGGCGGCAACACCGAAATATTATCGGGATTAAAAAGTGGCGATGAACTGGTTACCGAAGGAGCTACCGAAATTGAGGATGGTGATAAAATTAAGGTATTACAGTCTGCTAACTAATTATTAACGTTTGATCTGTTGATTATGAAAGATCTGAATAAAGAATTTGGGCCCTCAAGTTGGGCCATTGACAACAAGACGGCCATTTATGTGCTCATATTCATGATTACCGTGTTGGGATTGATAAGTTACAATAACTTACCAAAGGAAAATTTTCCTGATATAGCGATCCCCAAAATTTATGTAACCACTACGTTTGTAGGCCAGTCGCCTCAAAATGTGGAAAACCTGGTGACCCGGCAAATAGAGAAAAAATTAAAATCGTTAAAAGGCTTAAAAAAGGTTACTTCAAACTCGGTTCAAAATGTATCCATCATCACTGCTGAATTTAATACTGATGTTAAGACCAAGGACGCCAAGATAGATGTTAAAGATGCTGTAGACAAAGCCAAGCAGGATTTGCCCCAAAATGATGATAACTATAAAGAACCGATCATATCAGACATTAACGTGGCCGATCAGCCTATCTTATACATTAACATATCCGGCGATTATGATCTGAAAAAACTAAAAGAGTATGCCGATATTTTAAAAGATGAGATTGAAAGTTACAAGGAGATCTCAAAAGTAGATGAAGTGGGAGCTTTAACGCCCGAAATTCAGATCAATGTTGATTTGAATAAGATGGCGGCGGCACAAATAAGTTTTAGTGATATTACCCAGGCCGTTGGTAACGAAAATATATTACAGTCGGCAGGTACAATAAAAACAGATGGAGTACGAAGGAGTATTGATATTAAACAGGATTTTAAGAATGCCGACCAAGTAGCCGCCATGGTTATCAGAAACCCCAAAGGTCAGGCTGTGTATTTGCGGGATATTGCCGAGGTAAAAGATTCATTTTTGGAACAGGAAAGCTATGCACGCTTAAAAACCAACGATAACCCCAAGTTTAAAAATGTAATTACACTTAATGTAAGTAAAAGGGCAGGAGAAAACCTGATTGAAGCATCAGATAAGATCAATGACCTGATTAAAGTTAAACAGAAAACGGTATTCCCTAAAGGATTGGATATTGTGGTAACTGGTGATCAATCAGACAAAACCCGTACTACTTTAAATGACCTGATCAATACCATTGTGATCGGTTTTATACTGGTTACTGTGATCCTGATGTTTTTTATGGGTACCACCAATGCCATATTTGTGGCGCTTTCGGTTCCGCTGTCATGCTTCATCGCGTTTTTGGTGATGCCGGCTATAGGGTTCACTCTAAACATGATCGTGTTGTTCTCCTTCCTGCTGGCCTTGGGTATTGTGGTGGATGATGCCATTGTGGTGATCGAGAATACGCACCGTATTTTCGCTAATGGTAAGGTACCTATTAAGCAGGCCGCGAAAATGGCGGCAGGTGAGGTGTTTTTGCCTGTATTTTCAGGAACAATGACCACATTGGCACCATTTGTACCCTTAGCCTTCTGGAATAGTATTATCGGGCACTTTATGTTCTTTTTGCCTATTACCCTGATCATTACTTTGTTAGCATCTTTGGTGGTGGCTTATATTATCAACCCCGTTTTTGCGGTTGATTTTATGAAACCACATCATGATGGCGAACATGATAATCCCAAATTTGATAAAAAAACCGTACGGGCACTCATATACCTGGCTGTAGCCGCGGTAGTGGGGTACCTGATCAATATTGGCATTGGTAATTTGGTGGTATTTATTATGGTGTTATACCTGCTAAACCATTTCGTGTTGCTAAAAGTGATAGATAGGTTTCAGAAAAACGGCTGGCCAAAATTTAAAGATTGGTACGCCAGATGGCTCGAAAAGGCTGTTAAAAGACCGGTTACCATGCTCTTGGGGACAATTGGGTTGTTTGTCCTATCCATTGTTTTATTAGCAACTATAGGTAAAACACCAGAGTTTTTCCCTTCGGGCGACCCTAACTTCGCCTACGTATATATAACCATGCCTATTGGTACCGATCAGGCTACAACCAATGAGGTCACCAAACAAATTGAACAGCGGGTAGCCAAGGTTGTTGAACCTTACAAAGGTGTGGTATCATCCATTATTTCAAATGTCACCAAAGGAGTAACTGATCCTTCAGACGAGGATCAGGGCGATTACGAGAATAAGGGTAAGGTAACCGTTGCCTTTGTGGAGTTCGGAAAAAGAAATGGACAGGATACTAAAGCGGCTCTTGCTAAAATACGCGAGGCAGTACAAGGTTTGCCTGGTGTTAAAATTGCTGTTGCGCAGGAAGCCAGCGGCCCTCCGGTACAAAAGGATATTAGTATTGAAATTATTGGCGATAACCTGGATACACTGGTTGCTACCGGTAACCGTTTAAAGACCTACCTCAATAAACAAAATATTGCCGGTATAGAAAACCTTGTTGCGGATGTGCAAAGTGATAAACCGGAAATTGTGTTTGACATTGACCGGGAACGTGCAAATCGTGAGGGCATAACGTCAGGCCAAATAACTCAAAACCTGGTTACCGCAGTATTAGGTTGGAAAGCTGCAGACTTCAGAAATACAAAAGAGGATGATTATCAGATCAAGGTAAGAGCGTTGGAAAGTCAGCGGGGTAATCTTGATGAGCTGCGTAACTTAAAAATAACCTATCGCGATTTAGCCACAGGTGGCGCCATACGCCAGGTGCCAATTTCGGCATTCTCTGATATCCGCTATACTACTACCTACAGTAATATCAAGCGCAAGCAACAGCGCCGGGTACTTACTTTGGGTTCTAACGTAATTAAACCTTTTAATGCCAACGAGGTTAATGCTAATATTTTACAGGCTATCAATAATTTTAAAAAGCCGGATAATATTAGTATCAGACAGGGCGGTGGCCAGGAAGATCAGATGGAGGCTATGAACTTCCTGTTAGGAGCTTTGGCCACATCGTTTGGGTTGATATTGATTATTCTGATGATCCAGTTTAATTCTATTGGAAAAACATTCATTATCATCAGTGAAATTTTCCTGAGTATCATAGGCGTATTCCTGGGCGTAAGTATCTTTGGTATGACGATGTCCATCGTTATGACGGGTATTGGTATCATTGCCCTTGCAGGTGTGGTAGTACGTAATGGTATATTGCTCGTGGAGTTTACAGACATGCTGATTGAACAGGGTGCCAATTTGCACGATGCCGTGGTAGAAGCCGGTCATACTCGTATGACGCCGGTATTATTGACTGCAACCGCGGCCATATTAGGCTTGATACCACTGGCTGTAGGCTTTAATATCGACTTTGTGGGATTGTTCACCCACTTTGCACCACACATACACTTTGGTGGTGATAACGTAGCTTTCTGGGGGCCATTAGCCTGGACGATGATCTTTGGACTTGGGTTCGCGACAGTCATTACCCTGATACTGGTGCCATGTATGTACATCATCAGGTATAACATGAAAGCTTATTTCTTTGGTAAAAAGTCGGTTGAGCCTCACAAAGAGGTTTTGGAAACCGAAGCGGTTTAATTAATATAAAAGTAAAAGAGGCTGCCACATCATAGATTGATGTGGCAGCCTCTTTTTTGTTTAAAACAGCTGGTTTATGCCTGATCTTTTAACTGAACATATTTTTCCAGATCGCCTAAGTCATTTCTGTTTTTTGGTAAACTACCCGGATAGTTTTGCTGTATAAAGGTGATCAGATTTTCGCGGATGTAACAACGCAGATCAAATGCATCGGAAGATGTGCGCGAGCTCATGAGCACCCTGATCTCGATGACACGCTCTTTTACATCGGTTACCTGTACTACTTTTACCCGTTTATCCCATAAAGGTGTTGTCACGATCAAGCGTTCAAACTCATCTCTGATCGCATTTATAGGTACGGTATGATCCATATATAAAAACACAGTACCCAGGATATCGGCAGATGTACGCGTCCAGTTTTGAAAGGGCTTTTGTATAAAATAGTTAATGGGTAAAATAAGCCGGCGCTCATCCCATATCTTTAAAACAACATAAGTGAGCGTAATTTCTTCCACACGGCCCCATTCACCTTCAACTACCAACACATCATCAATACGTATAGGTTGTGTAAACGCGATCTGGAAACCGGCCAGTAAATTACCCAACGAGTTTTGAGCCGCGAAACCCACAATAATACCACCTATACCAACGCCGGTTAACAGCCCGGTACCTATTTTGCGCATGCTCTCAAAACTCAGCAGGATGATGGCTATGGTCACAAAAACGATAACCACTACTAAAAGCTTACGCATAAACTGGATCTGTGTGCGTATTTTTCGCTCTTTTAAATTATCGGCCTTATTCAGATCATAGGTATGATAAATGTAATCTTCCAGTATCCTTACGGAGCGAACCAATATCCCAGCAAAGGAAATAGTCAGTAATATTTCAATGGTCTTATCAAGCGGGGCAACATAAACCTTATCCATCCGCATAAAGGGAATGAATAAATTAAGCAGGAAAAGCGGGATAAAATAGGTGATAGCCCTGCCCAGGTTAATGATCACCGACCTGAAAAAAGAATAAGAGGTTTCTTTTTTGGCGTATACCTTGAAAAGACTGGTAACTATAAACTTGATAATAAGCCCTACTAAAATAGCAATTACAGCAATGGCCAGATCCCATATGATGGAGGGGACGCGTTGTGATAACTCGAGCAAACCGGGAGGTAATCTATTTTCCATGTTTATAGCAGATGTGTTTATGAAATCTACTTTGAAAATAGTTAGAATGTAAAATTGTTTTAGCAATAACGCATGTGACAGGCCCTGGTACTTATATTTATAGAATTTTTGATAGTTTTGTTAAAAAAGTCAGGAAATGTGATCTGACTTAGGGTTTTATATAATTATAGATCAAATGGCTGTAGGCAATGACCATCAGGATATAAAGCGGGAGAAAATTTTAGAAGCCTCCCATCAACGGTTTTTACATTATGGTTATTCAAAAACTACCATGAATGAAATTGCCGGTGATCTGTCCATGTCAAAGGCTTTGCTTTATTATTACTTTCCTGATAAAAGCCAGTTGTACATTGCAGTAATGCGTAAACTGGCCAATGATTACTTGAAAAACCTGGAAGATAATATTGACACCTTTGCCAATTTAAAAGACGCTTTTGTTTTTCAGATAAATACCAATCACGATTTTATTGTAAAAAATTACAATTTCTTTGATTTTTTCAGGCTTAATGAACAAAACCTTCCGGATACCATTTGGGAGATAGTAGAGCAGGTTCACCTTGCCGAACTGAATTTATTGAGCAGAGCCATAAAAACCGAAATAGAGCGGGGAGCTATTAAACCTTTAGAAAACCCCGAGGAAATTGTTGATTTGTTATTGGATGCTTTGCATGGTATTAAAGTTAGCGCTGTATCGCAAAAGAAAATAAACTTTCCGCGTAAGGAACATTTGGAAGAAATACATACCAAAAGATTATTGCTGATAGATATTTTTATAAAAGGCTTGATGTATTAAGTCATCGCTAACTAATGAAGTTGATTTACTGTCAGTTATTGGTCAAAAGATAGATAAACAAACAATCACGAGAGTTATTATAGATAACTTTGAGTGTACAAATAATCAGGGACATTTTAATTAATACCCTGATTATTGAAAGATACTTCCTATTTAATAAGAGGTGATTGTTTTAGAGTGATTTAGCAGAATGGAGCATATCCATTCTGCTTTTTTGTGTTTAAATGATTTCAAATTAAGCTATTGCTGTTTTGTTCCTTCGTTATGGATAAGCTGATGCTGAAGTAATACAACCGACCGGCCGTCTATCTGTATTGTATCTTCAGCTTTAAATGTTCGTGCTGCACCCTTATCGGCTGGATTGGCCGTATCAATCAGGAGTTCCCAATCATATGCGTATTCTTTATGCGGCAGTTTATAACTCAAGGGTTCATCATGCGCGTTAAAGATGATGTAAAAACTATCGTCAACAACCTTGTCACCTTCCGCGTTAACGCTGTGTAAGCCTAATCCATTTAAAAAAACTGCTACTGATTTAGCAAAATCATGGCTCCAGTTATCATCATTCATTTCAGAACCGTCGGGCAAAAACCAGGCTATATCGGCAATACCGTCATCTTTAATAGATTGCCCATTGAACCAGTTTTTACGTGAAAAGGCAGCATGTTCTTTTCGTAAATTAATGAGTTTACGGGTGAATGTATATAATTCCTTGTCCTGATTTTGCCAGTTTACCCATGAAATTTCATTATCCTGGCAGTAGGAGTTATTATTTCCCTGCTGGGTTCTGCCTATTTCATCGCCGGCAACAATCATCGGCACACCTTGTGAAAGGAAAAGCGTTGTTAAAAAATTCCTTTTTTGCTTGGCGCGTAAGTTATTAATGACATTATCGACGGTTGGGCCCTCAACCCCACAGTTCCATGACCGGTTATGGCTTTCTCCGTCGTTATTGTCTTCACCATTAGCTTCATTATGTTTTTCGTTGTATGACACCAGGTCGGTTAGCGTAAAGCCATCATGAGCAGTAATAAAGTTAATACTGGCAGTAGGCCTCCTGTATGATTTGTACAGATCGGAGCTGCCGGTTATGCGGTTTGCAAATTCGGCCAGGGTACTTTCGGCCCCGCTCCAGTAATCCCGGATGCAATCGCGGTATTTGCCATTCCACTCGGCCCAGCCAGCGGGGAATTTACCCACCTGATATCCACCCTCGCCAAGATCCCAGGGCTCGGCAATAAGCTTAACACGTGATATGGTAGGGTCCTGGTGTATGATATCAAAAAACGCGCTTAAACGGTTCACCTCATGCAGCTCACGGGCCAGGGTAGCTGCCAGATCAAAACGGAAGCCATCAACATGCATTTCTTCTATCCAATAACGAAGGCTATCCATCATTAAACGCAGTGCATTGGGTAAATTGGCATTCAGCGTATTACCCGTGCCGGTATAATCCATGTAATATCTTTTGTCGTCATCCACCAGGCGATAGTAAGATACATTATCAATGCCCCTGAAGGATAAAGTAGGGCCCATATGGCTGCCTTCGCCGGTATGATTGTATACTACATCCAAAATCACCTCTATACCGGCTTTATGCAATTCCTTAACCATGTTTTTAAACTCGGTAACCTGTTCGCCCAATACACTGCATGAAGCATAACGTGCATCCGGAGCAAAAAAGCCAATGGTATTATAGCCCCAGTAATTGGTCAAGCCTTCATCAACAAGATGCCTGTCGGAAAGAAAATCGTGTACCGGCATCAGTTCAACAGCAGTAATACCCAGGTCTTTTAAATAGGCAATAGCTACCGGGTGTGCCATACCCGCGTATGTTCCCCTGATGTTTTCAGGTATGCCGGGATGAAGTTTGGTGAACCCTTTTACATGAGCCTCATATATGATCGACCTGTAGTATGGAATATTAGGGCTTTTATCATCTCCCCAATCAAAATTATGGTCAATAACCACCGCTTTGGGTATAAAAGGCGCACTATTTGTTTTGCTAAAACTAAGGTCTTCTTGCGGGTTGCCAACTTCATATCCAAATAAAGAGTCGTTCCAGTCGATCGTTCCTGCAATGGCTTTGGCATAAGGATCAACCAATAATTTGTTTGGGTTAAAACGATGACCCTTCTCGGGTTCATATGGCCCATATACCCGGAAACCGTATAATTGTCCGGGTTTTAAATCCGGTATATAAATGTGCCATATCAATTCGGAATATTCGGTGATGGGTATTTGCGCCGATTCTACCTCATCATGAACACCGTTAAATAAACAAAGATCAACCCCGGTAGCATTTTCAGAATAAAGTGTAAAGTTAACCCCTTCGCCATCCCAGGTAGCACCAAGTGGAAATGGTTTTCCGGGATATGTTACTATTTTCATTAGTGTTCAAGTAATTTATGTTTTGCCGTCAGTACTTTCAAATTGAAATTAAAGAAAATTGTTTTAAGCGTAACCATGTTTCCCGGTATTAAACATGATTGTGTAAAAACAGCGTCAAAGTATTACTTTATTTTTAAATAACTTAATTAGTAATTGATTGTTAATATTGGGCTATGTAAATTTGTTTATCTATACCAATAAACCTATGAACAAGAAAATATTTATTGTGGAGGACGATGCCGATCTGTCTGAAGCTATACAATTAATTCTGCGGGAGGAGGGCTACGATACCGCTGCTTCGCTTGATAAAAATTCTATAAAGGGAGTCATATTACACATGCCCGACCTGGTATTGGTTGATAACAGGCTAAAAGATGGCTTTGGTAGTGAGTTATGCGTATCTATCAAAAATCATCCTTTAACCAGCCATATTCCGGTGGTATTGATATCCGGATGGGCAAACCTGGCAGATACTGCCCGGGATTGCGGGGCCGATGCTTACTTGAGTAAACCCTTTGAAATGAGCCAACTGATTGACGCTGTTGATAAACATCTGAAGCATTTGGTTTAATTATAGATTAAATAAGATGGATGTCCATAACTCATAATTGATCGCTTTTTATGGCCTGTAATTTGTAATGATCGTAGCTTTTAAGTTCTATGGCGTTGGCAGCCTCGTCTACAGTCCTTTGCATTTCTTTTAGGAAACTTTTAAATATTTTCTCTTTCCCTGGCAATTTAAGCAATAACCGCAGCATGGTATTTTGTAACCATAATTGGCTTTTTGATTTAGCTACCATCTCTTTTAAAACAGTTACCCCCAACTGCTGATTAGCTTTCACAAACCATCTCATTTGACTCTCGTAATTGGCAAATGCCGCCTGATGATTACCAGGTGAGGCTGCGAGTTCGCCAGCTAATATATAAGCGCCAACCAAGGCAAGGCTGCTACCCTGGCCAGAAGCGGGAGACGGGCAATAACCGGCATCGCCAAGCAATACTACGCGGCCGTTGGATAAATTTTCTGCTTTTACCTGGCTTATGGCGTCGAAGTAAAAGTCGGGGGTATCATGAATAGCCTCCAGGATTTTGGAGATGGCTGATCCTTCATGCTTAAAATGATCAATCACCATTTGTTTTTGCTGCGCTATATCGCGATGATCATATTCAGTAGCTGGTGCAGCAAACATCAATAAGGCTTTGGCCTCCTGACCCTTACCTGTGCTGTATATATTTACAATTTTACCTACAGCCGGGTAACTCAGCTCCCAGTGATCGAGGTTAAAATAGTTGGGAATGGTGAAAATGGATACAAAATATCCCAAGTGATCAACAGAGATCTTTTCCTTATCAAAAGCTAAGTTGCGCACATTCGACCGTAAGCCATCGGCAGCAACAACCAGGTCGAAGTCACGCTGTTCGCCATCTTTAAAGGTAACGGTTACGCATTCATCGGTTTGGGTTATGGCGGTAACAGCATCATCAAAAATATATTCAGTTTGGTCTCTTGTTTCGGCATAAAGTATGCCCGAGAGCTCGCCCCGCATGATCTCCACATCGGTATCCTGCCTCATACCAAATATATTGGGATCATTCAGGTCGGCATATCGTTTGCCATTGGCATCTATCATTGATGAGCCGCGCATAGCGGTGTTTAATGCTTTCACCTGGTTTAAAATACCCATGCGCTGAGCCACATCTGTCGC
>Ga0105239_10002041_pt1 | contig 26180 bp, 18 predicted proteins | sample KBSC44metaG_FD_92761 | JGI IMG/M metagenome (GOLD analysis project Ga0105239, IMG submission 92761) | Corn rhizosphere microbial communities from Kellogg Biological Station, Michigan, USA - KBS C4-4 metaG | ecosystem: Host-associated > Plants > Roots > Rhizosphere > Soil | place: Michigan, USA...
GGTATTGATGATCTTCGAATCCGTATTGTACGCTACGATGCTGCGAACGCTGGGATTGAGGTCGCCCAGTTCCTCGTAGTCGTTGGATCCGCGTACGCCGTTGGCTATTTCTTTCAGACCCAGGTCGGTGACGGGCAATATCAGTCCGGGATAAACCTGCCGCCCCCGGGCGTCGACAACCTTTACATCATTGCCGGAAGGGACGGAAATATTCTGCCCCACCTGTACGATCTTTCCATTGTCCACGGCAATCGTGCCGCCTTCGATGACCTGGCCATTCCCGATATGGATGGTGCCGCCCGTGATATATAATTTGCCCTTATAATCCTTGGCGGGATATACATCGTCCTGGGCGCGAACTGTCACCGATGTCGCCAGAGCCAGGGCTGCGATAAAAGAATAATATATTTTCATTACTATTAGTATTGTGTGTTAACATTCGCATTAGCATCATTTTCATCCCCGTCAATAGTCAGCAACCCGTCATGACGGCCATGGTCGCCGCAATCGAGCTCGACATGGAAGCTCGGCTCAGCAGCGCGCATCGGCGTTCCGGCCTTCTTTTCAGCCAGCATCTTTTGTACAAGCCGGTTGCGCTCGGCAGCTATGCTCTTCCGCATTACAGCATCGCGATCGACATCGTAATAGATGATCCCATCCACGATGGTCTTCTCGGACCTGGCATAGATGCTAAGAGGATTGTCCGTCCATAATACAAGGTCGGCGTCCTTGCCGGTCTTGATGCTGCCTACTCTATCGGCAACATGTAAAGCCTTCGCAGGATTCAGGGTCACCATCTTGAACGCTTCTTCTTCGGACAGACCTCCATACTTGACGCTCTTGGCAGCCTCCTGGTTCAAGCGGCGGGCCTGCTCGGCATCATCGGAATTGATACATACATTCAGCCCAACCTTTGTCATAATGGCGGCATTATAGGCGATAGCGTCTTGTACCTCCATTTTATAGGCCCACCAGTCGGAGAAGGTAGAGGCGCTGGCGCCATGTTCCTTCATCTTATCGGCTACCTTATAACCTTCCAGGATATGCGTAAAGGTATTCACGCGGAAACCAAATTTTTCAGCTACCCGCATAAGAGCCGTGATCTCGCTTTGTACATACGAGTGACAGGTGATGAAACGCTTGTGCTCCAGTATCTCTACCAACGCATCCAGCTCCAGATCGCGGCGGGTCACACTCGGCCCCGCCTTCCTTGCCTGCTGGTAATCGCGGGCCCGGGTAAAGGCATCCATCAGCACTTCTTCCACTCCCATACGTGTGTCGGGGAATCTGTTGTTGCTCTGGGACGTGGTCCTCTTTACATTCTCACCCAGCGCAAACTTGATAAAGGGATCCCAATTTGAAAACTTGAGTCCTTGGTCGTCCTGGCCCCAACGCAGTTTGATCAGCTGGGTCTGTCCACCGATGGTATTGGCGGAACCATGCAGGATATGGGAAGAAGTGACACCGCCGCTGAGCTGCCGGTAGATATTGATGTCTTCCGGATTGAGATTGTCGGCAATACGTACTTCGGAAGTGACGGATTGAGCGCCCTCGTTAATAGAGAAGGCGGCGATATGCGAGTGCTCGTCGATAATGCCGGGCGTCAGATGTTTGCCGGTGCCGTCGATGACAAGCGCCCCGGGAGCGGACAGGTTCTTGCCTATCTGGGCGATCTTCCCACCCTTCACCAGGACATCCGTATTTTCCATACGGCCTTCCTTCTCATTGGTCCATACGGTAGCATGCTGGATCAGTATATCCCGCTGCGTGGGCAGCGAATCCCATCCATAACCATCAAAAGGATAAGTTACCTTCCCCACTCTAAGAGGCCGCTTATGGCTGCTGTCGGTTTCGGGAGCCGAAGCCTTGGACCATACGGCGGTCCAGACAACCCAGTTGCCGGCGCTGTCGGTGCCATTCCCATTCCAGCCGTCGGCATACACGGCGCCGCTGAGATGCGTAAGCTGCGCAGGACGTCCACCTCCGCCCCGTCGTGCCGAATCTCCCCCCGGTCTCGATCCTCGACCACCAGCCGCACCACCAGGGCCAAAGCTCAGCGACACAAGATTCCCGTCATAAGAAAATTTTCCCGTTAAAGTATCCCGCGCGATCACACTGGCCGAGCTCGCCGACTTTACATCCAGGACATAGCTGGTTGTAACACCCGCAGCCGACGTAATCGTAAGATTATATTGACCGCGCACATTTTTCCAGCTGTCTTCTTTTACTTCATATTTCTTCCCCTGTATCCAGTTCTCTACAATATTGGTCTTTTCGCCAAACACAGGACCGGTAGTAATAAGGAAATTGGCCAGCTTGCCCGCTTCAAGACTGCCCACCTTATTATATATGCCCAGCAGCGTAGCGGGTGTCCTCGTGAGGGCTTCCAATGCCCTGGCTTCAGTGAGCCCGTATTCAAAGGCCTTACGGAGATTGGCCGTGAACTGTTTTACATCCCGAAGGTCGGCGGTAGTAAGACAGAAGGTTATCCCTGCTTTTTCAAAGGCGGCAGGATTACCCGGGGCCAGCTCCCAGTGCTTCATATCGGCAAGCGATACAAAACGTGCATCGTTGGGATCTTCCACATCCATGGGCTGGGGAAAATTGAGAGGCAGGATAAAGCTGGCCTTGGTACCCGCAATTTCATTGATACGCTGGTATTCATTCCCTCCGCCCTTGATGATATATTGTACCCCGAATTCATCTCCCACTCTGTCTCCTTCTATATCTACCCATTTATCACCCCCTTCGAATATTTGAGGAAGAGATTGCTCGTCATTGAACGCCTGGAGACTCAAGTTGGTGCCTTCATGCACGGGCTGGTTCTTATACCATGCAGCGTCCAGAAAGGTCTGCCGCATAAGTGCGATGCTGCCCATGACGCTGAACGGATAGCTTTGGGTAGAAGTTCCTTTGTTAAAGGAGTAATTGGCAGAAGACTTTGTCTTGACAATGGTCAGGTTTTCATTTTCATTGGCCAGCGTGGCTACCACACCGGTGCCGCGGGCAATACCATCCTTGGAAATAACCTGCACCGTACCGAATCCCAGATCGCGCAATGGCTTGGCTTTTGCATCGTCTACCACAAAGAGATGGGAGCCGTCCGTCTCGGGATGGATGGCCTGGTTCCAGTTAAAGGGCCCCTTGGTATTGGACGTCAGCTGCGAAGGCCCCCTGAAATCGAAGGTACGAGGCTGTCTTTCCCCCGCGGGGATACCATAGTCGCTAAAAATATCGATAAAGGAAGGATAGATGTATTTACCGCTGCAGTCGATGACGACAGCATCTTTTGGAATAGTGACACCCGTGCCGACGCCGATGATAAGACCATCCCGGATAAGAAGCGTGGCGCCCGTGACAGTGGTCTGTCCGTCTTTCACAAGCGTGGCATTGGTAAAGGCATAACATTTTTCCCTGGGATCAACGACTCCGTTGACGGGAAAGGTAGACTGGGCCGAAGTGATAAGAACAGTAGTAAGCAACGCCGTGAGTAGAAGAAAGGTCTTACCTCGCGGACGATGTCGGTAATTTCTCATGTTGTTAGTTTTAGTCCCGTTAAAAATGGTCCCTAATTTAGGCAAATGGAGTAATTTTAGCCTTTAAATATTGTATCAACGGTAATTTTGAGGGGGACATTCGGTGATTGACATAGCATCTTATATCGACCATACGATCTTAAAGCCAACCACTACACACATAGAGATTAAAAAGATATGTGAGGAGGCGGTGCAATATGGCTTTGCAGTAGTGTGTATCCCCCCATCGTTGATCACCATCGCCCGTCCCCAAGCCCCCAGGATCGCCACGGTGATTGGCTTCCCCTTCGGCTATTCTATCCTGAAAGCCAAAGTGACGGAGGTGGAGCAGGCCCTTCTCGACGGCGTCGACGAGCTCGACATGGTCATCAACCTGGTAGCCTTGCGGGCCGGTGACTGGACTTATCTCGAAAAAGAGATACAGACGCTGACAACCCTGGTCCACGACCATGACAAAGTGATAAAGGTTATTATCGAGAGCGGCATCCTCACCGATGAAGAGATCATCCGTTGTTGTGATGTCACAGCCAGAGTAGGCGTGGATTTTGTAAAGACATCTACGGGCTATGCCGAAAAAGGCGCCTCGGTAGATGCCGTGCGGCTCATGCGGCAGCACCTTCCCGCCGGCATAAAGATCAAAGCCTCCGGCGGCATCCGTACCTATGAATTTGCCCGGCAGCTGATCGAAGCCGGAGCGGACCGACTGGGCTGCAGCGCAAGTGTCGACATTATAAAAGGGCAGCCGGCCACTACAAAAGAATATTAACTTATATGTATAAAAGTCTAATTATCCTATCATTATTTCTCTCCACACGGGCTATGGCCCAGGTGGATACAGGCCTGATTCGCAGGGACACGGGCATCCTTGCTCATAAGGACACAGGCGCTGTCGTTATCCATAAAGACCCCCGTGTAGACCTGTTGATCCGCAAACAAATGGAGATCAATGAGGAAACTACCAGGGACAGCCGCAGGACCATGCCGGGCTTCCGGATACAGGTAATGAACTCTCCCGATCGCAATAAGGTATTCGCCGCCAAAACAAAGATCTACCAGCAATTCCCCGACATAAAACCCTATCTGTTATACCAGCCCCCCAACTATAAATTGCGGGTAGGTAATTTCCGGACCCAGGAAGAAGCCGAAGAATTTCAAAAACAGCTGTCTGCTTTATTTCCTTCCGGGTTGTATATCATCCGGGACACTATCGAGGTGACACCCGAAAAGCTGAAAGAGGAGGGGAATAATGAAAGATAGGATACAGCAGCTGGTAAGCCGGTACGGCTCCGACTTCATCAATATCCGGCATCATCTGCACGCCCACCCGGAGCTGAGCTACAAGGAATTCGAGACCTCAAAATTCGTCCAGGGCCAGCTGAAACAGCTGGGTATTCCATTCAAAGTAATGGCGGAAACAGGAGTGGTAGGACTGATAGAAGGTAAAAATCCGGATAAGCGCATCATTGCCTTACGAGCAGATATGGATGCACTGCCCATCCGCGAAGAGAATGATATCCCTTATAAATCCCGCAACGAAGGGGTCATGCACGCCTGCGGCCATGACGTCCATACCACCATCCTCCTTGGCGCATCTCGAATACTCAAGGAGCTGAAGGATGAATGGGAAGGCACGATCAAGCTGATCTTTCAGCCGGGTGAAGAAAAGAATCCCGGCGGAGCCAGCCTGATGATAAAAGAGGGCGTATTAAAAGATCCCGTTCCGCAAGCCATATTCGGCCTTCACGTGCACCCGGGCCTGGACACGGGCAAGCTGAGCTTTCGGGGAGGAATGGTAATGGCCAGCGCGGATGAATTGTATATCACCATCAAGGGCAAGGGCGGACACGCAGCGGCGCCCCACCTGACAGTGGATACGATCCTGGTAGCCTCCCACCTGGTGGTGGCTTTGCAACAGATCATCAGCCGCAATCGGAATCCCCTGTCGCCCTCCGTATTATCCATCACTTCCGTACAAGGGGGACATACCACCAATGTGATCCCCAGCGAAGTGAAGCTCATGGGTACCTTCCGCGCGATGGATGAGGAATGGCGTTTCCGGGCGCATGAGCTGATCCGCCGGCAGGCGACGGAGCTGGTACATAGCATGGGGGCTGACATCGACCTGCACATCGACGTGGGCTATCCCATGGTATATAATAATGAGGCCCTGGACAAGGTAGCAAGGGCCACGGCAGGACAATTCATTGGTAAAGACAACGTTTTGGAGACGGAGGTGCGGCTGGGAGCGGAAGATTTCGGGTATTACACCCGTCAGATCCCGGGTTGTTTTTACCGTCTTGGGGTCATGAATGTAGAAAAGGGGATTACTTCGGGCGTACATACGCCGACCTTCAATATTGACGAATCTGCCATCGGCATAGGGGTGGGAATGATGGCCTGGCTGGGCAGCCAGGTACAGTTTTGATCCCCCTTCCAAACCCATGGTCTGTTTTGCCCCGTACCCGTCAACCCGGCTCGTTTAGGCATGAAGCCCATGATTAACAGCATTTTCGTATTTTGCACCGATTTCAGACCGGCCTGCGGCGGGCCTGAGACCAATTTTCCAATATGCAAAAAAAACAGCTCCGCAAAGAGCAGGCGCTTGAATACCATTCAAAAGGGCGACCGGGTAAGATCGAGGTCGTGCCTACCAAAGAGGCAAAGACCCAACGGGATCTCTCCCTGGCCTATTCCCCCGGTGTCGCAGAACCCTGTAAGGAGATCCATAAAAATCCGGACGACGTCTATAAATATACTGCCAAGGGCAACCTGGTGGCTGTGATCAGCAATGGTACGGCCGTATTAGGATTGGGTGACATCGGTCCGGAGGCCTCCAAACCCGTGATGGAAGGAAAGGGAGTATTGTTCAAAATATTCGCCGACATCGATGTATTCGACATCGAGATCAATGAAAAGGACCCTGAGAAATTTGTACAGATCGTCAAAGCGCTGGAACCTACTTTCGGTGGCATCAACCTGGAAGATATCAAGGCGCCGGAATGCTTTTACATCGAACAGCGGCTCAGGGATTCCCTCAAGATCCCGGTGATGCACGACGACCAGCATGGTACGGCCATTATTAGCAGCGCAGCCCTGCTGAATGCACTCGAATTGCAGAAAAAGAAGATCGACAAGGTACGCTTTGTCGTCAATGGCGCAGGGGCGGCCGCCATGGCTTGTGTCAAGCTCTATGCGGCCCTGGGAGCTAAATACGAAAATTTTATCCTCTTTGATAAAGACGGCGTCCTACACCAGGGACGTACGGACCTGGACGAAGAAAAAAGAAAATTCGCCATCAAGGCAGCTGACTGTACGCTTGAGAAGGCAATGAAAGACGCTGATGTGTTCGTTGGCCTCAGCGTCGGTAATGTAGTGACGGCAGAAATGGTAAAAGCCATGGCGAGAAGGCCGATCATCTTTGCCCTGGCCAATCCCGATCCCGAGATAGGCTATGAAGTAGCGACAGAGGTAAGGGATGATATCATCATGGCCACGGGACGGAGCGATTATCCCAACCAGGTGAACAATGTGCTGGGTTTTCCCTTTATCTTCCGGGGAGCCCTGGATGTACGGGCTACGCAGATCAACGAAGCCATGAAGCTGTCTGCCGTACAGTCGCTGGCCAATCTGGCAAAGACAGCCGTTCCCGACATCGTGAACATGGCTTACAACGAAAAGAACATCGTGTTCGGTCCCACCTATATCATTCCCAAACCTTTGGACCCCCGGCTTCTTTCCACCGTAGCGCCCGCAGTGGCCCGTGCCGCCATGGACAGCGGGGTGGCGCAGGCATCCATCGATAATTGGGACACCTATGCCATCGAGCTCAATCGCCGGCTTGGCCTGGACAATCAGTTGGTCCGCGTATTGGGCACCAAGGCACGTAGCGAGCCCAGGCGGCTGGTATTTGCAGAAGCCGACAACCTCAAGATCCTCAAGGTGGCACAGATCCTCAATGACGAGGGAGTAGCCTATCCCATGCTGCTGGGTGATGAAAAAAAGATACGCCACATGGCTGCCGCCAACCAGATAGATCTGGAAGGTCTGCCGATCATCAACCCGCACAGCGATCAATACGAAGAACAAAGAAAACGTTTCAGCGAGATCTTCTTTGCCAAGCGTGGACGCAGGGGCTTTAATAAATATGAGTCCATGAAGGTCATGCGCGACCGGAATTATTTTGGTTGCATGATGGTGGAGACGGGCGAAGCCGATGCCATGATATCAGGATTGACAAAGAACTACCCGGATACCATAAGACCCGCCTTACAGGCCATCGGCACGGAGGAGGGCGTTCAGAAGATCGCGGGTATGTACCTGCTGCTGACAAAAAAAGGACCGCTGTTCATGGCCGATACGACGGTGAACTTCAATCCAACGGCGGCGGAGCTGGCGGATATCACCCTGCTGACGGCCCGGGCAGTACAGAATTTCAATCTTACTCCCCGCATCGCCATGTTAAGCTATTCCAACTTTGGCACGAGCGATTCGCCGGAGGCTCGCCTGGTGGCGGAAGCACGCAGGATCGTAAAAGAACGCAACCCTTCTCTCATCGTCGATGGGGAAATGCAGGCCAGTGTCGCCCTGAACAGCGAGCTGCTCAAGGAGAACTATCCTTTTAGCGAGCTGGTGGACCAGGAAGTAAATACGCTGATCTTCCCAAATCTGGCGGCGGGCAACGTAGCTTACAACCTTTTAAAGGAGGTCGGGGGCGCGGACGCCATCGGCCCCATTTTGCTGGGATTGAAAAAACCCGTGCATGTCCTGCAGTTGGGCAGCTCCGTCCGCCAGATCTACAACATGGCCCTGGTAGCCGTGGTGGATGCCCAGATCAAATGCAAAAGCCCTGTCACTGCAGAAGAAGAGATGAAAAAAGCGCCCTGGTGGAAGAGAGGAAAAAGTAAATAATTTATATTTTCATTCATGAGTTTTTTTACAGAGTTTGGCCGATATCTGCTTATGCTGAAAGGAATGTTCTCCAGGCCTGAGAATGGCAAGATGTACTGGAAAGAATTCATGCATCAATGTTCGGAGATTGGGATTGGTTCCCTGGGCATCGTAGTGATCATTTCCGTCTTTATGGGAGCCGTGTCCACCCTGCAAACAGCTTATCAATTGGTCAGCCCTTTTATTCCGCTATCCACCATCGCACAGATCGTCCGCGATACCGTGATCCTGGAATTCTCTCCTACACTCGTCTGTATCGTGCTGGCCGGCGTCGTCGGTAGCAAGATCGCCAGCGAATTGGGGAATATGCGTGTCAGTGAGCAGATCGATGCATTGGAGATCATGGGCATCAATACCAAGACCTATCTCATCCTTCCCAAGCTGCTGGCGGCCATCGTCGTCATCCCCATGCTGGTGGTCATCTCCGCCTGTCTGGGTATCTGGGGAGGCCGGCTGGCGGGCACCATGACAGGTATCTTGTCCGGGGCAGCTTTCGACAAGGGGCTGCACCAGTTCTTCAAACCCTATAATGTATTCTTCGCCCTGGCGAAGGCCTATACTTTCGCCTTTATCATCTCCAGCATACCCGCCTATTATGGGTATTATGTACAGGGCGGTGCGCTCGAGATCGGAAGGGCAAGCACCAAGTCCGTGGTGGTAAGCTGTGTGCTGGTGCTGTTTGCGGATTATTTGCTGGCGGCCCTGCTGTTGTGATCCGGGCATCAATATTCAATAATGATAGAAGTAAAAAATATAAAGAAAGGCTTCGGCGACAAAGTAGTCATCAACGATGTGAGCGCGATCTTCCAGACTGGCAAATGCAATCTGATCATCGGCACCAGCGGCAGCGGCAAGACCGTGCTGATGAAATGCCTGGTAGGTCTTTTCGAGCCCGATAGTGGTGAGATCTCCTATGATGGCCAGAACTTCTCCGAAATGTTGGAGGAGCAGCGTAAGGAGCTTCGCCGGAGCATCGGCATGCTTTTCCAGGGATCGGCCCTCTTCGACAGTATGACCGTGGAACAGAATGTCATGTTCCCGCTGGATATGTTTACAAAGGACAATTATGCCGAAAAGCTCAAACGCGTCAACGCGGTATTGGAGCGAGTGAATCTAAAGGATGCCAATAAAAAATTCCCTGCCGAGATCTCCGGGGGGATGAAAAAAAGGGTGGGTATCGCACGCGCCATCGTGCTCAATCCAAAGTACCTTTTCTGTGACGAGCCCAATTCAGGTCTGGACCCTCAGACTTCGCTGCTGATAGACAAGCTGATTAAAGAGATCACCACGGAATACAATATCACTACCGTGGTGAATACCCATGACATGAACAGCGTGATGGAGGTAGGTGATAATATCATCTATATGTACCAGGGACTAAAAGAATGGGAGGGGAGCAATAAGGAGATCATTTTTAGTAAGAACCAACGCCTTAATGACTTTATATTTGCCTCTGAATTCCTGCAGGAAGCCAAGGAGATGCGGATCTTGGAAATGCAGGGAAAGGTCGATAAGGATGGGAATATAAAATAGAAATAATAGGCCCCGGCCCTCCCCAGGGCCAGCCCGCCCATCGATTGCGTAGCGAAATGCGGAAATTGGGCTATTTTTTGAGCAAGACCAATTACCGCACTTTATTAATGGGGCGGTTTCCAATTTTCCCCCTAAATTTGCCCACCGATTGGATCAGCTACCCATTAACCAAACGAAGACCTCAAATATATTCTAATGGCAATCTTAGTTGACAAAAATTCCAGGATCATCGTACAGGGCTTTACAGGAACAGAAGGGACCTTTCACGCAACGCAAATGATCGATTATGGCACGCAGGTGGTAGGTGGTGTAACACCGGGTAAAGGTGGCAGCACCCATATCGATCGCCCCGTGTTCAATACCGTATCTGATGCCGTCAAAGCTACCCAGGCCAACGTATCCATCATCTTCGTACCCCCGGCATTCGCTGCCGATGCGATCATGGAGGCCACAGAAGCCGGTATCGGGCTGGTGGTTTGTATCACGGAAGGCATTCCTGTACAGGATATGGTAAGAGCTAAGAACTATCTGCAGGGCAAAAAGACCCGTCTCATCGGCCCCAATTGCCCGGGAGTGATCACAGCCGGAGAATGTAAGGTAGGCATCATGCCCGGATTTGTCTTCAAAAAGGGGAATATCGGCATCGTCAGCAAGTCCGGAACGCTGACCTACGAGGCTGCTGACCAGGTAGCCAAGGCGGGTTTAGGCATCTCCACGGCTGTAGGCATCGGCGGCGACCCCATCATCGGGACACCTACCAAGGAAGCCGTAGAATTGCTGATGAATGACCCCGGAACAGAAGGCATCGTCATGATTGGGGAGATAGGTGGCAGCATGGAGGCCGAAGCCGCACAATGGATCAAGGCCAACTCCCGCAAGCCGGTAGTAGGATTCATCGCCGGCCAGACAGCCCCTCCCGGAAGAAGGATGGGCCATGCAGGAGCGATCATCGGCGGTGCGGATGATACAGCTGCCGCAAAGATGAAGATCATGGCCGAATGTGGTATACACGTCGTACAAAGCCCTGCCGACATCGGAGCCACGATGGCAAAAGTTATAAAAAAATAAGATATTGGTCCTATATAAAAGCCTAAGCCGGCCACGGGCCGGCTTTCTTTATCAGATTTTGCTTTCCACCGAAGTTACTTTCCTCCACGACGCAGGCGGAAAGCAAAAAAGGTCCGCTCTCGCGGGCCTTTCTTATTTATTGATGGCCGAATTTTTTAGTGCCTCCCAGGCTTCCCGTGACGCATCTTTTTATGATGACGTTTCACTTTGTGATGCATCTTATGATGCGGGGCTTTCTTAAATTCTTTCCTTACCTCATGACGAGCTACTACCTCATGATGGGGTTTGTTGTTAAACTCGTGAGTTCCTTCGGCTTGGGATACACCGGCAAACAGCAGGCCGGCGGCAACGAGTATGGTAAATTTCGTGTTCATGATCTTTGTTTTTTTAATTGTTGGGAACAAATCGTTCTCGTATATAAGAACGCAGCAGGGTTCGTCTGTTTATTTTTGATAAGTTATACCTATGTTAAAAGGGCAGGGGCTTATGTAAAAGCTTTATTTCCTACATCTTATCTTTAACATGTAACTTTAAAAAAGTTTTCTCCTATGACCATCAAATGTCCTACCTGGGCGATTATGATTATCTGCTACTGCTGCCTGTTATCTTTATCCGCCAAAGCCCAACAAATACATGATAACTATACCACCGGCTGGAAAAAAGTGGATTCACTGGTAACAAAAGGATTGTCCAACTCTGCCCTTGAACAGGTAGGTCGTATTTATACCCGCGCCCGCCAGGACAAAAACGAACCTCAGATCATCAAAGCATTGATCTATCGCGCCGGGCTGCAGGAAAATACACAGGACAACGGTATTGCGGCCTCCATCACCGACCTGGAAAAGGAGATACAGGGTGCTGCACAGCCTGCCCGATCCATCCTCCAGAACATCCTGGCTAATAAATATTGGACATATCTTCAACAACATCGTTACCAGTTGTATGACCGCACGGCGACAAAAGCCTTTAAAAAAGAGGACATCGACACCTGGGGCCTGGAAGACCTTCATAAGAAGATAGACGAGCTGTTCATGGCCTCCCTTCAAAATGAAAAATTGCTGGTAGCCACTCGCCTGGATACCTACGACGCTATCATCATAAAAGGTAATGTCCGGGTCTTACGGCCTACCTTGTTCGATCTGCTGGCAAATGATGCGCTGGATTATTTCGAGACGGATGAACGGGACCTGAACCGTCCAGCTTATGCCTTTGAGATCGACGACCCGGCGGCCTTTACAGATGCAGGTGCTTTTGCTCAACACAAGTTTAAGACATCCGACACCCTCTCCATACATTATAGGGCTTTGTTATTGCAGCAACGCCTCATTGCCCTACACCTGGATGATGCAAAGCCGGATGCGCTCCTGGACTTGGATCTGCGGCGGCTGCGATTTGCGCATAGTTTTTCCACCGCCGGTGACAAGGACGAGCTTTATACGCATGCGCTGGAACGCATCACTACCCGTTGGGGACAGCTGCCCGCTGCGTCTGAGGCCTGGTATTTGCAAGCGAGCCAGCATTTCAGCAAGGCCGCCGGTTATGCTCCCCCGGAAGATACGGCCGCTCGCTATGAATATGTAAAAGCAAAAGAGATCTGCGACAAGGTGGTGATGCAAAAAGATAGCAGCGAAGGCAGGATACATTGTCTGCAGCTGCTGAATCAGATAAACGCAAAGTCATTGAGCCTGGTGATAGAGAATGTAAATTTGCCGGACGAGCCCATGCGTGTGCTGGTGTCATGGCGCAACGTTCCTCGCCTTTACGGCAGGATCGTACGTATAGATCGTACCGCAGCGGGTGTTATGCGCAATCTCTACCAGGACGGCGCCTGGCAAAAGATATTACAGATGCCCCTCCAACGTTCCTTTGTACAGCCATTGCCCGGGACGGCCGATTACCAAACCCATAGCACAGAGATAAAAGTCGATGCATTGCCAATTGGCGAGTATGCCCTGATAGCCTGTGCCGACTCTTCCTTCCGCGTAGGCAGGCAGGTAATGACAATGGCCCATTTTTATGTGAGCGCCATAGCATATATCAATAAAGGACCGGATTATTTTGTCCTCCACCGGGAGAAAGGACAGCCCCTTTCCAGGGCCGCTGTACAGATATGGAGTCAGAAATACGACTATAAGACCAGTAAATTCATCTTCAATCGCGAGGAAACATACCAGACGGATGAGCACGGTCATTTCCGGCTGAAAAAAAGACCCGGTACTTCCTACGACGGTCAGGAAGCGCTCGAGATCACTGCGGGTAGCGATCACCTTTTCATCAACAATATTATTACCTTATACGATTGGCAGAGCTACAATAGCGAAGAGCCAGCCGCTGACAGCCTGAAATATCTGCGAGACAACCTTCGAACCTTTTTCTTCACGGACAGATCGATCTACCGCCCCGGGCAAACCGTCTATTTCAAGGGGATAGTCATCACTCGCGATTTTGCTACCCGCAATTCCAAAATATTGTCATCCTTCCGGACAAAAGTGATACTATACGATGCCAATAGCGGCAAAGTGGATTCCCTGGAAGTGACGACCAATGAATATGGCTCCTATCATGGCAGCTTCCGGCTGCCCTCCAATTTGTTGAATGGGCAATTCAAGATCTCAGATGATTCCACCAACCAGGAACAATATTTCTCCGTGGAAGAATACAAACGGCCGTTGTTCTACGTGTCCTATGATACCCTTCGGGGGGCCTACAGGGTAGGAGACACTATCCGGGTAAAGGGTGCCGCCAAAGCCTATGCGGGAAATGCCATCGACGGCGCAACCGTAAAATATCGGGTCGTACGGGAAGTAAGGTATCCCTGTTATGACTGCTGGCCTTTGCGGGGACGGCGTATCCGTCCCTCCAGGTCCCAGGAGATCGCTCACGGAACAGTCACGACAACCGCCAATGGAGGCTTTACCATCGCATTCCCTGCCATCCCTGACAAGCGCATCGGCGAGGAAGGCGACCCCATATTTACCTACAGCATCTCCGCCGACGTAACGGATATCAATGGAGAAACCCGTAGCGAATCCACCCAGGTAGAGGCCGGGTATAAGACCCTCGTATTGTCGATAGACATGCCCGCTGGCAAAGAAATCCCCACGGATAGCCTGCATGCGCTGCTTATCAATGCCGCCAACCTTAGCGGTGTCCCCGAGCCGGTCCAGGTAAATGTGGTGATGCATGCATTAAAAGCTCCCGACCGGCTGATACGGGAAAGACAATGGGATAGACCCGATCAGTTCGTTATGAGCAGGGAAGAATACTTCCGTTATTTTCCCCATGATGATTATGATGATGAGAATAATGTGCAAAAATGGGAAAGGACAGGGAAGATCTTTGAACAAACAGATACCACCGGTAAAATAATGCCTCTTCCCAAAGACAAAAATTTGTCGCCGGGCTGGTATGTTGTGGAGGCGTCAGCCAAAGACAAATACGGACAGACGGTAAAGACAGCCAGCTACATCCATCTGTACGACAGCCGTACCGGTGATCCGGGCTATCCGCAGTATAATTGGGCCTCCCAGGGTGGGACTAACGTGCAGCCCGGAGATAAAGTAAAGGTCGACATCGGCTCTTCCGCGGAGAACGTATTTGTCATAAGAAGTGTGGAAAAGATATCCGACAAGGACAGCAGCAAACTTGACCTGCTCTCGGTGGACAAGGGTAGCAAGAGTGCAGAATTCCCCGTCACGGAGGCCGACAGGGGCGGCTTTGGTATTTTCGATGTTTTTGTAAAGGATGGTCGTTTCTATAGCCGCCAGTACCTTGTCAATGTACCCTGGTCAAATAAGGAGCTTAGCATACACTATGATACTTATCGCGACAAGGTTCTGCCGGGTAGTGAAGAGAAATGGAAGATCACCATCAAAGGCCAGCGGACCGACAAGGTGACGGCAGAAGTGCTCGCCGCCATGTACGACGCATCGCTGGATCAGTTTAAATCCCATAGCTGGTCCATTCCCAGTCTCTATCCCGGCTTTTATCCGAAGTATAGTTGGGAAGGAGGTACCTGTTTTACAACCGCGAATGCTGAACAAGCCTATGTCGACCAGTCCATATACATCCCATTCGAGAAAGAATATGACAGGCTGATCACGTATGATGATGCCACCTCGAATGATGGGGCAAGGCCTTATAGAGGTAAAGTTCAATACAACTTCTCGAGGCGGGAAGTCGCCGCAGCGGGAGCGATGCCAGCGCCCAAAGCTTATTCACTGAGGAACGATGCCGTTACCAAGAAATCCATGCAAAAAGAAAAAGAGGGTTATTATTCATTTCAGCATGACTTGAACCCCAATGTAACATGGAAATCCGACTCCACTGCGACCCCAGCCCTGCCACCGGGTCAACCGCTAGTGAGCCCCGCCCCCGCCCCAGTCCAGATCCGCAAAAACTTCAACGAAACAGCCTTCTTCTTCCCCGACCTCCGCACAGACGACTCGGGCAGCGTCAGCTTCTCCTTCACCATACCGGAAGCGCTCACCCGCTGGAAAGGCATGATCCTGGCCCATACAAAAGACCTGGCTTTCGGCTACTCCGAAAAGACGATCGTGACCCAAAAGCAATTGATGGTACAGCCCAACCTGCCCCGCTTCCTCCGCGAAGGGGATAGGATGGAGCTAGGCGTCAAAATAGTCAACCTCTCCGACTCGGAGATGACAGGACAGATCGAGCTGCAATTGACAGACCCCACCACGGGACAGACAGCCGATGGGATATTCAGTAATAGACAGGCAAACCAGTACTTCACCGTAGCCGCCGGCCAAAGCTCCATAGTGGGCTTCCCCATCGACATACCTTATCAATACAACAGACCCCTTACGTATCGCATCATAGCCCGATCCAAAACCTACAGCGATGGGGAGGAGGCAGCCCTGCCCATAGTCAGTAATCGCATGCTCGTAACGGAAAGCCTCCCTCTCAATATGCCTGGGGATGGCACGAAAGAATTTCTCTTCGAAAAGCTCCTCCACAGCGACAGCAGCGAAACCCTGAACCACCATGCCCTGACAGTGGAGTTTACGTCCAACCCCTCCTGGTATGCGGTACAGGCCCTGCCCTACCTGATGGAATATCCTTATGAATGTGCCGAGCAGACGTTCAATAGATTTTATGCCAACGCCCTCGCTACTACCATCACCCACAGTTCGCCAAGGATACAAGCCATATTCGACAAGTGGAGGACGACAGACACCGCCGCCTTGTTGAGCAATCTGGAAAAGAACCAGGAGCTGAAGTCGGTATTGTTACAGGAGACACCCTGGGTACTACTGGGTAAAAGCGAGTCGCAGCAGAAACAGCATATTGCCTTGCTGTTTGACATGGCGCGCATGAGCAAAGAATTGGAGTCCTCGCTGACAAAGATCCAACAGATGCAATCCCCCAATGGCGGCTTTGTCTGGTTCAAAGGCGGACCCGACGATCGCTATATCACACAATATATCCTCACTGGCATTGGCCGGCTGCAAAAGCTGAACGCCATTCCATCTACCATGACGGGAAAGGTGCAGGACATCGTCAAGACAGCCATCCCTTACCTGGATGGAAAAATAAAGAAGGATTATGAAGCAATCCTCCGGGAGAAAAAGCCCCTGCCCCCATCCAAAAAGGCCGCCCCTATATGGATCGGCGAGCTGCCCGTTGATTACCTCTACATGCGTAGTTTCTTCCCACAGTATGGCATCCCCGGAGATGTACTCCCCGCCATCTCTTATTTCCGCAAACAGGCGCAGCAGCAGTGGCTGCAATACAGTAAATACATGCAGGGAATGCTCGCCCTGGCGCTCTTCCGTACCGGGGACGTACAGACGGGAAAGAACATCATCGCTTCGCTAAAAGAAACCGCCATCCGCGACGAAGAAAAGGGAATGTACTGGAAAGGCATGGAGGGCGGCTACTACTGGTGGCAGGCGCCCATCGAAACACAGTCCCTGCTGATAGAAGCCTTCCATGAAATAGCCAATGCTCCCAAAGACGAGGCCGCGCTAAAGACATGGCTTCTTCGGCAAAAACAAACCCATAGCTGGTCAACCACCAAGGCAACGGCCGATGCCTGCTATGCACTGCTCACCGGGTCCACCGGCAACTGGCTTACAGTAGAACGCAATGTCGATATAGAGCTGGGCAACAAACCCCTCCCCGCACCCGCCACCACCGAAGCCGGTACCGGCTATTTCAAGCAGGTAGTGGACGGCGCCCGCGTCCAGCCCTCCATGGGTAATATTAAGGTGACGATGAAGACCCCAACCGCCGCATCCGCCGGCTCCGAAACCCTGCCCGCCTGGGGGGCCGTGTACTGGCAGTATTTTGAAAACCTGGATAAGATCACCGCTGCCGGTAACACAAAAGCTCCGCTCAGGCTGGTGAAAAAACTATTTATCGAAAAAAATACAGATCGTGGTCCCGTCCTCGAACCCGTGGCCGAAAATGGCGTCCTGCATCCAGGCGACAAAGTAAAAGTGCGGATCGAGCTGCGTTCGGACCGCGACCTCGAATATGTACATATGAAGGATATGCGCGCATCCTGCATGGAACCCATCAACGTGCTCAGCCAGTATAAATGGCAGGGCGGACTGGGATATTACGAAAGTACAAAGGATGCCAGCACGGACTTCTTCTTTGCCAGCCTCCCCAAAGGGACCTATGTTTTTGAATATCCTCTTTTCGTGGGACAGAAAGGCAACTTCAGCAATGGAGTGACGAGCATCGAATGTATGTATGCGCCCGAATTTGGATTCCACAGCGAAGGCATACGGGTGAATGTAGAGGAGGTTACGCCATGATGAAAGATGTATTGGTAATAGGTCAGGGCATTTCTGGGACCTTCCTCACGTGGTGGCTGGAGCAAAAGAGCCTCTCCTTTGCCGTCATCGACGAGGAAAGACCGTCTACCGCCTCGCGCGCAGCAGCAGGACTTATCAACCCCGTAACAGGGCGACGGATCGTAAAGACCTGGATGATCGACGAGCTTCTCTCTTTTGCAGAAAATGCTTATGCTTCCATCGGTGGGGAATTACAGATAAGCCCTCTCAAACCCGCCCGGGTCATCGACTTCTTTCCCACCGCCCAGATGCGGCTGGCCTTTCTTAAAAGGCTGGAAGAAGATCCGCAATACCTCGAGCTGCCTGCCGACGAAAAGGCCTGGAACGCTCAGTTTCGTTATGATCTTGGCTATGGCATGATCACCCATTGCTACCTGGCAGACCTGCCCGGCCTCCTGCCCGCCTGGCGACGGCATCTCCTGCAGCAAAATGTATTGGATCAATCCCCCTTTGATCCAGCTTCACTCATCATAGAAAAAGAGCAAATTCTATACAGAGATATCACGGCCCGCCACATCATCTTTTGTGACGGCATCGAAAGCTTTGACAGTCCCTATTTCTCCCGGCTGCCTTTTGCACCCAATAAAGGAGAGGCTTTGATCCTGGATATACCCGATTGGTCGCCCGGACCCGCCGCCCCCCTCTCTGATCCCAGTCTCACCCCCGCCGTCCCGATCTTTAAAAAAGGTATGACACTCGCCCCCTGGAAAGATGGGCTGTTCTGGGTCGGCTCGTCTTATGAATGGTCCTTCAGCGACCCCAACCCCACCGAAGCATTCCTGCAAAGGACGGAAGCCCTTCTCAAGGACTGGTTAAAACCTTCATTCCGCGTCCTCGACCACATCGCCTCCGTGCGCCCCGCCACACTGGAGCGCCGCCCCTTCGCAGGCTTTCACCCCCTGCACCCCAGGGTTGGCATCCTCAATGGTATGGGTACAAAAGGCTGTTCGCTGGCCCCTTATTTTGCCCACCAGTTGGTGGAGCATATCGTGAATGGAAAAGCTATCCGGCCGGATGCGGACGTAAGGAGATTTACCAAAATTTTGAGCAGGTGATTCGGTAATTTTGCTTCCTTAAACCTACATACTATGGAAGTAATTTTTATCCGCGATAAAATCTATGAGATCCGTGGTCAACGCGTAATGCTCGATTTTGACTTGGCCGCCCTGTATGAAGTACCAACCAAAGTCCTCAACCAGTCCGTAAAAAGAAACGCCGAACGTTTCCCGGAAGATTTTATGTTTCGCCTCACCGAGGAAGAATGGATGCGGTCACAATTTGTGACCGCATCCCAAAAAGGCGCCATCAATATACAAACACCTGGTAATCAAGAAAGTGCCGACAAACAAAATGGGATACAGATCATTTCCAATTCAAGTTCGAATCCGATGTGGTCACAATTTGTGACCACATCCCCCCAAAAAAGAAGAAAAGGCAGCCTCCCCTACGCCTTCACCGAACATGGCGTCACCATGCTTGCCAGCGTCCTCCGCAGCGAAAATGCAGTAAAAATGAGTATTGAAGTAGTTCGTGCTTTTATCACCCTAAAGCAATTCGCAATAGACCAAAACAATCGCGACACGAAGCTGCAGCACATCGAAGACCGTCTCGGCGAGCACGACGTGCAGCTCAACCACATCTACGACGCCATCGAAAACCTCCTCGACGAAAAGGCCGCTCAACGCCACTGGGAAGAGAGAGAAAGAATTGGTTTCAGGAACAAAAAGGGATAGCCAAAAACAGAAAGCAATAGCCGAAGAAAAAGTATCTTACTGCGCCACCTTCCTCACCGTGGGCTCCATGCGACGAATGATAGTCGCAATCCCCGTACCCGTAAAATTCAACGGATCCTGGTTGAGCACACGCGACATCGCCTCATACAGCTCCGGCAGCTCCTGTCTGAATAGCACAGCATTCTCAAAGAACACTTCTATCGCCACTGCCCAGAACTCATGATAATTCGTAGCCGCGTAATCCCCCAATAAATTTTTAGCGCCTCCCTGCATGGAAGTAAAAATAGGACGGGCCACTTTGGAGAAATTATGAAACTCTTTTTTAAAATGCTTATCCTCTTCCGTCCGGGTGATAAAATTGACATACGCAAGGGCATGTCCCATTTCATGTAAGCCCACATTACAATTGGGGGTCAGCCCGGAGATCCCTTTGATAAAATTATCCCAGGAAAGATAAATACCCGTCTGATCCACATGCCCCATAAAAGGACGGGAATAAAACCCATAGTGATAGTCATCCCTCAAGATGAAGATATCATCGAAGTAGCTTAGCTTGAATTTCTCCAGTCCAAAAGTAAGCTGAACAGCCGCCGCGCTGACCAAAATGGGCATTTCGGCATTTTGCTCCACTTCTATATAATGGAAGTTCTTGGAATGCTGGAACTGATAAGTGCGGAACAGGAATTTACGCTGTTCTTCCAGGTTCAGTCTGTTATAATATTTAAGATGACGGGATACTACGGAATGATAAAAGGTCTCTGCCGCAACAAAGCGTTTGTACTGATGCCTGGTGTAGAGGCGCTGGCAAAGCAAGGTCACGGGGCGGTTGAGTAGAAGTATCCCCAGTACCAATGCAATAATGACAACGATTTCCATAAGGTTCCATTTTTCTTTGTGATTCAAAAGAAACGATCGATAACTCAATCGGGCCTTACATTGGTGTTGGATACGGCATCTATGGCTTTCAGAGTGGCGTTGTACGCAATGAGGAAAACCTAGGTGGGTTAATCAAGAGGAAATGAATCATTACGGATTGTGGACAAGATAGAAATAATATTTAATAATCAAAAGCCCTGTGAACATGTTTTCGTTAATTTTTAACAGCACGCTGACTATCAGCCGATTGCGAGAACATCCAGGGGTGACCTTTCGCCGGGGAACTCCAAGTCGATGATCTTGCGGGGAGTGAGGGGATCCTGGTTGAGCAGGATACAAAGCGCGTGATACAGCTCGGGCAGCTGTCTTTTAAAAGCATGAGCCTTTTCAAAAAAGGTTTCTATGCTGACAGCCCAGAACTCCTGGTAGTTGGTGGCGGCATAAGGGTCAAGCACCGTTACTTCGCCGGCCTGCATCTTCTCGAATACGGGGCGCGCTACTTCGGAAAAGTCTTTGAACTTATCATGAAAGCTGTCGTCCTTCCCCTCCTCAACGGTAAAGTTGACATAGGCAAGGGCATGGGCCATCTCGTGCAGCCCAACATTCTGCCCATCCGTATAATCCGTGAACTCCCGGATGAAATTGCTCCAGGACAGATAGATACCGTCATCGCTGACATGCCCCTCGAAAGGCATATTATACAGTCCAAACCGGTAATTCTCCCTCAGTATATAGATGGTCTTGAAATAGTCCAGCTGGTAATTCTCCAGCCCGAAGGTGAGCTGCACGGCAGCCGCGCTGATGAGCAAAGGCATTCTCTCTTCCTGTTCGATATCGATGTATTCAAACTCCTTAGATTCCATGAAGTTGAGCACCCGGCGAAGGAATCTGTCCCTCACCGTATCATCGAGACTTTTATAGTAGGGATTGTACTGCGATAGGATGCTGTCGAACTCCCAATGCCTGTCATCATAGATACGTGTTACCTTGGCCGCCCTTATCCATCGGATAACCCAGCGACCCAGGCGGGCCAGCACAAACACGGCTATAACCAGGCCTATTATAAGGGTAATCTCGGTCAACGTACGCATACGGCCGAAAAATACAGTTTTTTAATGATCCTGCAACTTCCAGGCCCTGTCTCCCATGGATTGTGTATATTTTTCCCCCTTCCGGGGGTGTCGGACAGCGTTTTAAAGTACCTTTGCCCCTCTTCCGGGGGCAAAATCGGCTCTACCCGGATAAGGCAAGCCCAGAACGGGCCGGAGGCTCGTTGTTCAAAGGACAGACATTAGATCTTTCCGGAAACGGGCTACGTTTCCCCGGAAGCTCGTTTTTCGGACATTCATAATTGAAAAAACTGAAGGATGTATAGGACGCATACTTGTGGCGAATTAAGAAAGGATCATACTGGAACTACCGTGACCTTAGCAGGCTGGGTGCAGACGGTGCGTAAGTTCGGAAGCATCACATTTATCGATCTCCGTGACCGCTATGGTATTACCCAGCTGCTGTTCGGGGAAGAATTGAACAAAGCATTGACGGAAAACCCTCCGGGACGTGAATTCGTTCTGCAGGTGAAAGGTCTCGTCTCCGAAAGGACCAATAAAATCCCAATATACCCACTGGGGACATCGAGATAAAGGTGGAGTCGTTCTCCATTTTGAATAAATCGGCTACTCCCCCCTTTACCATCCAGGATGATACGGACGGCGGCGATGACTTGCGGATGAAATACCGGTATTTGGACCTCCGGCGCAATGCGGTAAAAAAGAACCTCGAGCTCCGGTATGCCGTCAACAGGGCAGCCCGGAACTACCTGCATGAGCAGCAGTTCATGGACATCGAAACCCCCTTCCTTATCAAATCCACTCCGGAAGGAGCCCGGGACTTTGTCGTACCATCCCGTATGAACCCGGGACAGTTCTATGCCTTGCCCCAGTCGCCGCAAACCTTCAAACAGCTGCTCATGGTCAGCGGCTATGACAGGTATTATCAGGTGGTAAAATGTTTCCGGGACGAGGATTTAAGAGCCGACAGGCAGCCGGAATTCACCCAGATAGACTGCGAGATGAGCTTTGTGGAACAAGAAGATATCCTCAAGATGTTCGAAGGGCTGATCAAACATATCTTCAAGGCTGTAAAGGACATCGACTATACGGAAAAAGTGGAGCGCATGACATGGGAACAGACCATGTGGCAATATGGCAATGACAAGCCCGACATACGATTCGGCATGAAGCTGGCCAACTTAAAGTCTGCCTTCCAGCTTGGTGGCAAGATCACCGCCCACGGCGAATTGATCAATGGGGCAGGCTTTGGCGTTTTCGACAATGCCGAAACAGTCCTGGCCATTGCAGCGCCGGGCTGCAGCGAATACACCCGCAAGCAGACAGACGAGCTCACCGAGTGGGTTAAACGCCCTCAGATAGGCATGCAGGGACTGGTATTTATCAAGTATAATACAGATGGCACGCTGAAGAGCAGCGTAGATAAATTCTACAATGAGGAGAAGCTGAAAGCCATTGCCGCATCAGCGGGAGCCGTGCCGGGTGATCTGGTATTGATCCTGGCAGGCCGGGAGGAAAGGACAAGAAAAGCCACCAGCGAGCTGCGCCTGGAAATGGGCCGGCGCCTGGGACTTCGGAAAGAGAATGAGTTCAAGCTCCTCTGGGTCCTGGATTTCCCCTTGTTCGAATATGCCGAGGACGACAATCGCTGGGTAGCAAGACACCACCCATTTACCTCTCCAAAGCCTTCCGATATCAAGGTGATGATAGACAACAACCCTGTCATCGAGAACGCAGAAAAATACCTGGAGCACCCCTATTCGAATATCAAGGCCAATGCCTATGACATGGTATTGAATGGGAATGAAATTGGCGGCGGCTCGATCCGTATTTATCAGCGGGAACTGCAGGAGAAGATGTTCGCTGCGCTGGGCATGAGCCCCGAGGAAGCCCTGCATAAGTTCGGGTTCCTGCTGGGAGCCTTTGAATATGGTGCGCCTCCCCATGGTGGTATTGCATTCGGGTTCGACAGGCTCTGCTCCATCCTCGGAGGCAGCGAGAGCATCCGTGACTTTATCGCCTTCCCCAAGAACAACAGCGGCAGGGACGTGATGCTGGATGCTCCCAGCACCATCGATGACAAACAATTGGATGAGCTGGCCATCGCATTGAAGGGGGTAGAACATGAATAAGATACTGAAGATAGCTACCGTGCTCACCTGGATCAATATGATCTTCTGGAGCTTTGTAACCCTCCTGGCCTTATTGATAGTGTTGGCATACGGAATAATGGCTGCGCTCATCCTGATCTTCCCCACCGCCGTTATCCTGCATAGCTATGCGTCCTTTCAATTGCAAAAGAGCATCCGGCACCCCTCTGTACCGCTGAACAGCCAGACTTCTGTCGGCATTCGTTTCATAGGTTTCGTCGCCCTTTTTGCAGGCATCGGTACCCTGATCCAGGGCATCGGCATTATCCAGCATCCTCAGGAGTATTTAAAACAGATGTTGGAATCCCAGAAGTCGCTTCAGGATCAGGTGCATTTGAACAAACCCTTAACTCCGCCTACTATTTCACAAATTCGCCTGATAGGTACTTTTGTTGCGCTCATCGGCCTCTCCGTCGCCATCAATGTCAACCTCAACTTCCGTTTGCTGCGATGGTATTATTTCCTCCGGAACAATTCGAACAATTCGGAAAAATGAAAGAGGTCAAAGCCATCACACCCCTGTCATTTGGCGCCATTGCCTGCAATGCGACCCTTATCTGTCTCATTTGTTACAGCGTCAACTTCTCTTATAGGAGCGACGTCATCTCATTCCTGATCATCGGCCCCGGTCTTTTTTTCTCGCTATTGTATGCTGTACAGCTGATCCTGATGAAAAGGTCCTACTATCGGCACTACGCCATAACCACCAGCGCCAAGGTCTTTTTACACATCTGCCGGATCATAACGTTGCTGTACTCGCTCATGGGAATTTTTCTGCTGGCGGTCACTTTCTATAATAGCTTCAGGAATAGGGCATATCTGAGCAGTCACGATTACAAATTCATGGCATCACTGGCGCTGGTATTGGTCACAGTAGTAATGGATCTGACCATCTTCTTCAAAGGCTGGCGCCTGTTGAAATTAGTAAAAACACCGTACATCGAAGGAGTCATAGCTTCCTTCGATTAAGGCGGACAGCACCCCAGCCCGCCAACGCCAACAATCCCACCATCGCCAGCGCAATGATCAGCAGCCGCTCAATGGGACCGGAATAGTGATCCATTCCCTTTTTTATACGACTCTTACAATCCCCAATATAAATGTATAATCCAGGATATGTGCTGTTTAGTTTCTTTACCTCCTCGAACTTCCGGAGGGCCGCACTATAATGTCCCTGGTCAAAAAACGCTACCCCCTGCGCATACAGCCGGGACGACTTGCTGAGCTGCGGTTTGACACCCGCCGTGTCTAGATATTCGTCCAGGATGGCGACGGGTACCGCGAAATTGAGGCCTGCTGCCAGCCCTCCCGTATTTTCAAGGCTGCCAAAGGTGGTGAGCCCCACTACCTCTCCTTTATCATTACACACCGGTCCACCGCTGCTGCCATGATTGATATTGGCGTCCATTTGAATAAGCGGCCATCCCCCCACCGAACTTTTGACGGCGCTGACGATGCCCGTTGTCAGCGTGGGCTCGATAGCCGATTCGGCAGCCAGGAAATCATTGTTAGTGACAGGACCGGGATAACCATATACGAACAGCTGTTCCCCCACCCTGGGCAGGCTGCTGTCCGCCAGGGTCAGCACAGGCATTTCATGACCGGTCTCGATCTTGAGGATAGCCACATCCTTCCCCGGCATAGGCTGGCCCTTGCCGACAATGGAGGCCAGCTTCTTCTCCGTACCGGGGCCCTTATCCTCCCTGTCGCTCCGGTATACCACATAGACATTCTTTTTCAGGCCGTACAGGATCATGGAGAACAGGCGGGAATAAACAGAGGCATAAGTATTGTATAACAAGCTACGCTGCTGCTCGGTAAAAGTAGTGGCCCAGGAGCTCTCCAGGGCGGCAATGCTGGCGTCCGTGATCTGTTGAAAGGCGGTCAGGATAAACTGACGGCGTATAAAGGCATTGTCTCGCTCGATGAGATGACAGTTCGTCGCCACATATCCGTCCCCCGTAATGAAAAATCCCGTACCGGTGGCCGTGATCTGTTCGGATTGCTTGATATAGTCGAAAGTGGTCTGGAAAAATCGGGAAGGGTTATTGTTCATCTCCCGTAGCACAATGTCCAGCTTTTGCTCTGCAGCGACGCCGCCAGCCTGGTCCAGGTGTTGAATGGAGTCCAGCAGCGCATTGAAATGCCTGTTGTCCATCTTCATGCTGTTGACATAGACATTGGCCGTATATTCGGTCCGGATCATGACCACACCGGGTCGGTTGATGGCATAATTCTCTACCCCGGGGATTCTCTGTCCAAGAGCTAAGACGCCAGAGAGAAGGAATAGGAACAAAAAGGGGTATTTAACAATGCCGTTCATTCATGCCTTTCTTACTGCAAATAAAACAGGAAAAAGGCTAACTTGTTGTACTATTGACGCTTAAATTTTGTTATGGTCTCTCCACAAGCTCCGTTGGCCGAGCGGCTTCGGCCACAA